>Ga0265296_1000114_pt1 | contig 157931 bp, 135 predicted proteins | sample MunlanPumphouse1_FD_189073 | JGI IMG/M metagenome (GOLD analysis project Ga0265296, IMG submission 189073) | Groundwater microbial communities from a municipal landfill in Southern Ontario, Canada - Pumphouse #1 | ecosystem: Environmental > Aquatic > Deep subsurface > Groundwater | place...
CAGGAATGCATCCTGCGCACCAATCAATTATGGAGAGATGATATGCTCATCGATGTGGTCGAGGTAGTCATTGAAGGATTTTTGTTCCGGGGTCATTTCACTGCCATCGACAGGGACGCGGTTGACTGCCACGTAACTGATGATTGCCCCTGTCTCCGGGTTAATACTGACCAGAACAATATGTGGAAGAAGAACGGGGTTGTTTCCCGTGCGGGTCTCCTCGCGGAATCCGAAAACATATCCCCGTATACCATCAGCGGGACCGGCAATTTTGTCAACAACCAGTGCCCAGGTTTTGTTTGAGAAATTGTCACACTTCAGGCCGGCATATTCCACTGCCTTTGCATATGCCGTGTTCCGGTCGATTTTTATTTCGGGTGATGATGTGGGCATGTTATTCCAGAACTGGACCCCCTCGACAACGCCGGAATCCGCGTTGACCATAAATATTGACTGGTTATCGATCACTCCTAACAGGTAATAATAACCTGCGACATCATCTCCTTCGGAGAGATACTCTGGTTCAAGGCTCGTGTCGCCCATGAAAACCCGGATACTCTCTTTTGCCTGGTCGACCGTGATGGCGTGATCTCCGGTGGACTGGTCAATGCGGTTATCCTGATGGCTGGTTGCTCCGGTGAACGAGCCAATGCTGGTTTCCTGATGGATTATTGCTGCACTGACGCCCGGCATGCACGCGAGCAGGCAGGCTGCTGCAATTACCATTGCACATACTCTTGTCATCTTCAACAGTGATTCCTCCCTGGTATGGCACGACTCCTGCGTACCGGTTCCGGATCGCTATCTCCGGTCTCACATGGTCTTTTTATCCAAAACTGGTTAAACACGGCGTTGAGTGAAAAAATAATTGCAGTTATCACGTTGTTTTGTCGAGGTGTAACGGGATTTTTCTCCGTGGTGGGCGTTGCTCCCGGGACATGGAGCCGGGCCGGTACCGGGCGGGCCGGGTCGCGTGCGTGTGGCGGACCTGTACGAATTTGCGAAGATGCACCAGACCCCTCAACGTTGTCATTCCCGTACGGTATCCTTTCGGATCTGTCGTATCGTCATCCACCCGGCAATTCTCCCGGCTGCGAGGAACAACGGGTTGACGGGGATGTCAACGAAATATTTTCTGCCAGGAGAAAACCAGCCCTTATTTTTCCAGTACTGGTAATCGAATGGCGAGACCGTTTCCAGCTGAGAGAACGCCGCCCGCCCGGAATGGAATATGATCACATCCATAATGCCCGGGCTTTTTCGCGTGTTGCATTGTAACGCGGTTGAAAATTCCTTTGCGGCCTTCGCGAGAATTTTTTTGTTTTTCTCCACAAGGGAACGGGGTGCATTATCATTTGTCATGATCAGCCCGGCTCTTCCCACAACTTCAAATCCCCATAGCCCTGCAACCTTTTCCAGGTACCTGAGAGCATCGCTGAGCCCGATTATACCGGCCGTTGCCAGGACAAATGCCTTCTTGTCAAAGAACCGGGGTCTGTGGAAGACATAACTGAAGCGGTCAATAAAGGTCTTCATCAGCCCGGTTACATTGAAGCCATAGACCGGTGACGCGAAGATTACGGCGTCAGCCTCCCGCATTTTTTGTTCTAACGCAGGTACATCGTCGCGGTTGGGACATTTTTCTTCCCCACGGCCAAAACAGGAAAGGCATCCCCGGCAGGGCAGCAGGTGTGCATCCTTAAGCCAGAGGTATTCAAATTCTGCTGCGCACTCCTGCTGCAGGATCTCACGGAACTCTTCACATGCCCGGAACGTATTGCCCTTCCGCGGGCTTCCCATGATGACAAGTATCTTCATTGTATTTCTCCCGTTGATCGCGGTTTCCTCTCGTCTTTCATCCATTGTTCCGGATGTCAGGGCCCGGAAAGAATCCGATAAGTAAACGCTCACTTACTTATTAGGGCAATGGTGTATTAAAAAGTTAACGATCACTTACTTTACGGTGCCGAAGAAGTTCCGGCCCAATTTTTTCCCGATGACAATCCGCCGACATCGTCTGATACGGACGGTACTATCAGAATGTTCCGGAAGATAACCGGTTATGACCGTGTCACCATGGTCACTACGGGATCGTAACCGGAACCCAAAAAAAACGGACACGCGTGAGACTATGTTACGGTTTCAGGAGGTCTTCGAATAATCCGATAGGGGCCTGCAAGCTCTTTTCCATCCTGCCGATGTCCACCGGCTCGCCATAATCAATAATGAATGTCTGGAACATCCAGGCAAAGCGGAACGAGTTGAAAAGAATTGCCAGTGCCCTGGTGTCACAAGGCCGGATCGTTCCATCCTTCATATGTTTCCTGAACAGTTTTTCCGTATAATCATCGGCTCTCTTGCCGTATTCCTTCTTCATGTAATCATGTATTTTTTCGTTATGGTACATTTCGGTGAACATAATATGGGCGATCTTTACGAGGACCGGGTCAGCCATGATGAACCGGGGGAGTCCTTCCAGCATGTTGCGAAAGATTGTCCTGTTATCCTGCTCACCCGCCCCGTGGACCGGTGGCAGAGGTGTATACACCCGGTTTTCCATGTAGACCAAAATTGCGTCAAGGATTGCATCTTTGCCGGGATAATGCCGGTAGACCGCACTTTCCGTGACACCGACCGCCTTTGCGATATCGCGGACGGACGTCCTGTCGTATCCGCGTTCTGCGAACAGATCGACAGCAGCGTCGAAAATCTTATCCCGGGTATGTTTCTCACCCGGGACTTTTGCCGGCCTGCCGGTTTTTCCTGCAGAATTTTTTTCAGTCATTGGGATTGTCCTTCATACAGATCGCATTTTTCGACGTTCGTGTACCTGTATAATCCATCCGGGTTGTAATGAAATATGCGTATTGAATTGAGTAATTACGGATGGTCCTGGCCGGGGATGCATGCGTGTGGTGCGGACCCGGGGCCGGTTTAGTACCGAAGCCGTCGTCAAGCGCTGGTACTGAAAGCGTTAAGAATGCTGCAATGAAAACATCTGGATATATCAGAAAAAATTTACGGGAATTTAATAATCATATGCTTATTTATGGATTTGTGATCAAACTGATGTCGGGATTAGCAGAGGAAATTATCCTGAATGACCGGAGGGTATTACCATGACAATTGATAAAAAATCCATGGCTCCTGGCGCCGTGTCGGCGATTTTTTTTTGTCTTCTCATTGTCGGGGCATTGTTTCTTTCCCGTGCCTTTGGATCCAGCCTGCAGGATTCTCAACCCGGGAACCTCTCTGCCAACACAACCCCGGAGGCCCCATGACGGATGATGAAAAACCCTTCACCTGTCCCCGGTGCGGTTTCAATGACAAAATCTTTCACACTGTCTGTCCCGAATGCGGGCGCCCTTATTTCCGGGATTACATCGACACACAGGTTTTCCCGCGTGATCCGAACACCCAGGGAATTTATAAAGGAAGGTTCTGGGCCCGGATCTTCCTGGTACTGACGTTGATCGGACTGGCTGTCGGAATTCTTGCGTCGTTTCACCTCCTTTAGGAAAAATTCTGATGAATCCCGCCGACCTGGTATCTGATCCGCTGTCAATTGCCGGAACCGGGGCATTGATGAACGCCGGTACTGGCATACCGGGATACACGCGTGGTGCGAACCCGTTCTCTTTGGATTGACGGAACCGGATCTGTACTGAAGCAGTCGTCGCCTCTCTGATACTGATGGAACTAATCAGGGCCGGTGGCGGGTCGGGCCGGGCCAAATGCGTTGGGGCGGGGCTTGTTGTGGTTGGGCGGACCCGGGGCCGGTGTAGTACCGGCCCCGTCGCCAGGATCCGGAACCAAGGGCACTGAGAAGCATCGGTACTATCAGGAAGGAGCGAGAAAGTTTTAGACCATGCATTTTTTACCGTCCGAAGACCATCATCGTTTATCGGAATCATGACATCGGCTGGGGAGATTAGGGAAATCCTGCGGAAGTGCCTGCCGGAGATCCGTGATAAATACGGCGTGACATCCATCGGTATCTTCGGATCCTATGCACGCGGAGAAGCAACCCCGGCCAGCGATATCGATATTATTGTAGAATTCGACCGGCCGATCGGGTGGGAACTGGTCGACCTCGCTGATTACCTTGAATCCATCCTCCACCATAAGGTCGATCTTGTCATACGAAGATCCCTCCACCCGCTTATCCGTGACACCATTCTCGCCGAGGTACAGTACGCATGACCGCCCGATCTCCCGTCTGTCCACCGGAATCGGCCATCAAACCGGAATTTGTCCGGCAATTAATAAACGCCAGGTCTGAAATTGAAAACGGCTTGGGGATGCGCTATCATTCTATCGATGATTTTTTCCTGAAAACAGAAACTCGCTAAAAAGAGACGATTCCCCTTTTGCGAAAATATTCAAAATCCTAAAACATTTATTAATAGTTCGTCACCCATTTTACCATAGGTACTATCATGAGATCCACCCGGCAGGATATCCTTTCCTCCTTAAAAAAACTCAAAGGGGAAGTGGCACGGGAATATTCTGTCAAAAAAATCGGCCTGTTCGGCTCGGTTTCCCGGAGCGAAGGGACCGAACACAGCGATATCGATCTCCTGGTGGAGTTCTCAAAGCCGGTTGGTTTTGTCACGTTCATGCGGCTTGAAAATTTTCTTTCCGAGCAACTCGGGGAGAGGGTTGATCTCGTGACTTCGGATTCCTTAAAGCCGGTGATCCGCCAGGATGTGCTCGCCGAGGTCATCTATGTCTAAACGCGAGGTAAAACTCTACCTCACGGATATTGACGATGCGATCTCGGCAATCCGGTCGTACACTGAAGGGATGACGTACGAGCAGCTGCTCGGCGACCGGAAAACACGCGAGGCGATTATTCTCAATTTTGTTGTTATCGGAGAAGCGATAAAGAAAATCCCTCCGGAGATTATTGACCGGTACCCTGACGTTCCCTGGAAAGAATTTGCAGGAATGCGGGACAAGATGGTCCATGGCTATTTCGCGATTAGTCCCGTGATCCTGTGGGAAACGATCCAGAACGATCTTTCATCGCTGGCAACCACGGTGAAAGAACTCCTCAGGGAATATTAGAGGATTTTATGGAATATTCCCTCCATATCCACAAGGCGGAGGAAGGTGGGTTCTGGTCCGAAGTGCCGGCTTAGTGTTGCATGATCTCAACGACCCGGTTGACAATCGCGGTCATCGCATCATCTTTCAGATGCCCGGCGGTATACTGGATGATTCTTTTATCGGCAGTAAAAATCCGGGTTGGCCGTACATTGCTGTCCTGGCGGAGTGAACCCGATGAGAAATCCGCTTCGCTGATGTGAATTGCATACCGGTCCGATACCAGCCGGCTGGTTATCTGGCAGAGAATAACATCATCGCCGTCCGGTGTTGCAAGGACAAGGGCCGGGCGTTTCTTGGCATTGCTCAAGTCAGAGAACGGAAATTAGACGACAACTACGTCGCCTTTTACAGGTCCGTCCATGCTTCGTCTTCCTCAGGACGCAGCCAGTCCTTTTTCAGGGAAGATTCGCTGGCAAGTGCCGGTTCGGAAATTATTTTGCCGGCTTTCTTCTTTCTCGCCCGGATAAAATCAAGGATCTCGCGGTAGTGCTGGCGTGGTACCTGGTGCAGTTCCCTGATGATCTGTTCTTCGACTTCCATGTGGCAGTCACCTGCTGCTTTCTATAAATCCATTATGCGAGGGAGATTATCAGGTTTCCTGTTATGGATGTGCTCACGTTCTTCCTGCCGGTCGTCCGCGTGCGATGGGGCCGGGCGGCCCCGGGCCGGATTATGAGCCCCCGTCGTCAGCCGTGGCCATCCCGGGGAGGATCCCAACTCCCGGCTGCCCCCCGGCACCAAACAGGCAGCACCGGTGCCCGGATCTCCCCGTTTTTCAGAAAAATCGTTCGATTTTCCCGTGCCGGAAGGGACCCCTTTATTTTTGGGCAATAGCGGTCGTCCAGAGGGCTCTGGATCCCGGGACAGGTATTTGGTTGTCCGGTTTTTGCGCATTTTCTATCGCTTCTATAGTGACAGGTTTTTTCGCGATTAAAACGGGTATTTTCGAAAAACAACGATTTAAATGAAGAATTTTTTAAAGCGTTGACACCATTTCCACTGCCGAATTTTTTTGGGATCCGGCCCCGAAATTTCTCCGACGTGGGAGGGGGTGCAGGGGACTTACCGTCTTCCCCCTACGGGAGTATATAAAGGGAGGGCAGTGCCAGGGGATGCGGATGACGGGGGCGGGAATTTGCGAACAAGGCCCGGACAAAAAAATATTGCGGACCGGGCCCGAACAAAAAATATTGTTGCCCGCACCGGTTTTGCCGGAAAAAATTCCGGTGCGACCGTGAACGGCCCGGAAATTTTTTTGGACGAACCGATTCTGCCGGGATCTTTTTCAAACGCCAAAGCAATCTGATGGGAACTGCCGGCCGCGTACGTTGGGGCGGGGCTTGTGGTTGGGCGGACTTGGGGCCGGTGGTGGTACCCGACGACACTCATCCAGATCTCGGGGTGAAACCCGATGATGATACTATCGGGGGCTGCGGCTGACCCCTCCATTACTTTTTTCCAACGGGGGTAACTCCCTGCCGTGTTTTGTGGAATGTGGTGGGAGAAGATCGCAAGCCTTGAGAATTTCGGGCATGGTTTTATCGGGGGAAGATGGAGGACGCGTGGAATGACGGACAGGTGTGAAAACTCTTAACGTGTCATGCCCCGTATCTTTCCTGATAAGACCGGGGAGGACAACTCCCCGGGAGATGAGATCGCAAATGGAAGAGATCGTGCGGGAATTCGGGACACGGGAAAATGAGAGTGATCCCAGCAGGACTGCAGAACTGATCGCCATGCGCCGGGCAACCGAGTCGCTGCGCCCGGAGGGGGAGCGGATCTGTTACGATCCCTACGCAGTCCGGTTTATCAATCCGACATTCTTACGGGCGATACACGAGAATCCCGAAGCGGCCCGGGCAAAGGCAGCTGAACTCGAGCGTACGTTTCCGGGCCTTGCGGGTTCAATCCTTGCCCGGGTACGGTACTTTGATGATTTCGTTGCGAACGCAGCAGCCACGGGCATCCGGCAGCTGGTCATCCTCGGGGCCGGTTACGATACCCGGGCGTACCGGATCCCGGGCCTTGAGGGCAATATCCGGGTTTTCGAGGTTGATCACCCACTTACCCAGCAACCCAAGAAAGAGAAGATCCGGGAGATCTTCGGTTCGCTTCCGGCTCATGTCGCGTACGTGCCGGCCGATCTCGGGCGCGACAATCTCACAGACGGGCTCGCAAAAGCGGGATACGACCGTACAGAAAAAACGCTCTATGTCCTTGAGGGGCTGGTCATGTACCTTCCTCCCGCTGTGGTCGAGGGCGTCCTGTCCTTCATTGCTGAAAATTCCGGGACGGGCAGCATCATCCTCTTCGATTATTACCCGCTGTCGCTCGTGGATGGGATGGACCAGCGGGAAATTGCAAGGAATATCCGGGAGTTTTCCGGCAGGGCGGGCGAACCCGTGCGGTTTGGCGTGCCGGATAAAAAGCTCGCCCCATTCCTTGAGGGGCGGGGATTTAGTAAAACCAGGAACATTTGCGAAGCTGAGTACCGGGCCCTGTATTTCCATGGCATGAATGCCGGTCGGGCGACAACCGATCTCATCGCGTTTGCCATCGCTGAAGTCCCCTGACAACAGAGACGGGAAACCCTTCCGTTGTAAAACGCGGGCGCACAGAGCGATGATGCCGGCGTGAAACGGAAGGGCCGGAGGGGACTTGGCGTGCACTGATCGGGCGGACCCTTGGACCGGATTTAGTACCGGACCCGTCGTGCTTCTCCGGAACCAAGGGCACTGAGGAGCGTCAGGAATAAGGAGTTGGTCTGCCGGATGGTGACCAACGCTAAATTTGATAATCCCGCAGGACAATGATAAGATATGCCCGAGTTGATTAAAAGAAAATGTACTTCTGACGGCATATTAACCAAGAAAGACCTGAAAGATATCGCCGAGGCCAAAGCGGATATCCAAGCCGGGCGTGTCCATACTCCCGAACAGGTACGCAAGAATCTTGGTCTTTGATGGGCTACACTCTTTTCTTTGCTGACAAGGCCCAGAAGCCGCACGGCAAATTACCAAAAAGTCATGCTTCCTGTATCATCGATAAAAAAGAATCCATCACGGATGACCCTCACCGGTACGTGGAAGGCTGTGAAGGGTATCCTTATTTTCACCAGCGCATCGGGAATTACCGGGTCATCCTTGATCTGAACGATACTGACCGGGTAATCGAAGTGCTCAAAGTCGGACCACGCAAGAATGTGTACGACCGGTAACCGGTGGATCCGGATTTTTTGAAGAGGTCAGCCCTTCCAATTTCAGTTGCGTGTGGTGGGGCGGGGCCGGGCTTGTGGTGGCTGGGCGGACCCGGGACCGGTTGGTACCGGACCCGTCGTCAGGAGCCGGAACCTGAAAAAATTCCGGCACGAGCGGGTCCGGTAAAATTTTTTTTTTTAAAATTTTTGCAGGGCTCCATCCGGAAAAATTCCGGCATAATTGTTTCGGGCCCGGAAATTTTAACGGTCGCCAATTTGATCCGGTGATCGGTCCGGACGGGTTTTGCATCTAAAGACGCTTCTGTATGTAACGTATGAGACTTGCACGTAACATCAGCTCAAAAACCTACGTTACGTGTAAAGCCTCATCAGCGAGTAGTGACGATGCAGCCATCAGCAGTCACGATCATCGTATGCTCATGCTGTGAAACCAGCGAACCCGGAATATCAGCAAGAACCGGATACCCATGCAGGATTTGAGATCGGGCAAGTCCGGGAAGGGCAAACTCCATCTTTTTATCCTGCATCCAGCGGCGTGAGAACGGGAGCCCCCGGCGATTTCGGATCCGCTCCATCACAGCGCGGGCAGAGGGAATACGGACAGGTTTTTCTGCAATCTGGGAATAAATCTCGATCCGGGTCTTCTCTCCGACCCGGCCGGTTCCCGTGGTAGCGAATGGTTCGATGGCAAAAGCCATCCCTTCTTCAAGTACGGTGCCTCCGTTGATCGCAATATTGGGAATAGCCGGGGCTGCGTGGTGAGAATACTGGTCGAGGCCATGACCGGAAAGGTTTGCAATGGGCCGGTATCCCCTGCGCGTGATCTCGTTTTCCACAATCGCCCCGAGAGCTCCTACCGTTACACCCGGCCTGATCGCCCTGATAGCCGCTTCGAGAGCCTCGCGGGACGCTTCAAGGAGAAGCCCGTTATTCCCAAGATCAACCGTAGTTGCGGTATCCGCAATATATCCATCAATATGAACCCCAAGATCGAGCTTTACGACATCCCCGTTACAAAAGATCCTTTCATCACCGGTGAATGCCGTATCATGTGCTGCATCCTCATTTAAGGAGACATTGAGCGGAAAGGCCAGATCGGCACCACGTTCCCTGACTAACGCCTCCACGGATTCGACGAGATCGGGATACGATCGACCAATACGAATATCCTGTGCACTCTCTTTCAGAATAGTTGAGGCAATTCTCCCTGCTTCCAGATATTTTTCGAGAATTTCGTCGTTCATATAATCAGCGTCATGCCGTCAATTCGATCTATGGATTCGTTTTCTCCGAATGTGTTACATTGGTTGACCATGATTACATCCGCTCACTTACTACGGCTTTTATTTTCTTATTCGTTCCCATTCCCGGTATGGAGATAATCCACGAAATGTATGAGAACGGCATCTCACCGGGCTCCCTGCATGTAAAGTCCTTGTGTCTGCACGTAATGCCGGGTCAAAAATCTCCTGATATGTAAAGCCGTCCGGACGGATTTATTTTTGAAAACCCGGGACGGGATCATCGCCATCTGCTGTCTGTGATGGTTGCAAGCGTTGGGGCGGGGCCTTGGTCTGTTGTGGTTGGGCGGACCCGGGGCCGGGTTGGTACCGAGGCCGTCGTCAATTGTCGGAACCGGGGGCACTGATAATGGCAGGTACTCCTTGATCACATTCGAAAAATCAGACAGCGATCCATAATGTTCCTTCTTACCGGAATCCCTGCTTGAAATCTTCGACTTCGATCCCGGCCTGCTTGAGGATCCCGATCAAGGTTCCCTTCTTCAGTTCCCTATGGAGTGGAACCGAAAAGACCCGCCATTCTTTTTGTACGACAACGTGGCTCGATGTCTGCCGCTTGACCTCGAACCCATGCTTCGAGAGGTACCTGACCAGATCTTCCCCAGCAATGACCGGGAGTTTATGCGACATCCGCCACTTCGACCTTGGAGATTTCGCGGTGATGTGCCGGGGATCTCTTGTGAAGCTCTTCCCGCTGGACTTCGAGAACAAGTTCTATTGCTTCCTTGATATTGGCGAGCGCTTCTTCCCGGGTCTCACCCTGGCTGATCGCCCCGGGGATCTCGACGCACTGGACCGTGAAACCGCCTTCTTCCTGGGGTTCGAGCACCACCGTATATTTCATAGGTACTCATTATTCACGAAAGAGTATACAATTTTTCTGCTGTGGGATCCATGGTCCGGCCCCGGGTCCTGCCTTATCGGTTGCATGTGGCGGGGCCGGGCTTGTGGTGGATTGGGCGGATCCGGGACCGGTTAGTACCGGACCCGTCGTCAAGCGCTGGTACTGAAAAATATAAGAGATCCCTTTTGAAAAATCTGAAAGCGATTCTCAAAGTTCCTTTCTTACCGGAATCCCTGTTTGAAATCCTCGACATCAATCCCGGCCTGTTTTGCGGATCGGGATTGCGTAGGAGCGGATGCGGTCTCTTTCGAAGTTTGCCGGGCGGATACGGGTACCTCGGAGAGTCTTTATGCGTGATACCCATTGTGACGGGGATAGCCGAAGTTCGTCGACTCCCGGGTGCGGTTTTATGCAACGTGCCAAAAAAAAGATCAGAAGATAACCGGGCGATCAGCCCCGGACGCCGTTCCAGAGCTGGGTGGTATTCTTCATGGCACCTGCGCCTTCGGACGTGTACACCCACCTGCCCTCAAAAGACCTGCCATCGGCAGATGTCGTGAAGACGAAGAACCCGGAGTAGGCGCCGGTCGTGTCGGTCTCGTTCCAGGTGCCGGTGATGGTTCCTTCCCTGACGGTTCCGGTGATCGGGTAATTGCCCTTGCCATAGAATCCGGTTATGGACGAACCGGACTGGTTGAGCACGAGTTTCTCGATAATATCGGGGGATCCCGCCATGCTGTACGTTGTGTTCCATGTCCCGGTCCATGACTTCGTCTCCGGTGCGGGGGAAGCGGTCGTGTTTGCGGCCGGAAGGACCGGTTCTGCGGCCGTGGTCGTGGCAACCGTTGTGGCGCCAGGAGTTCCGGCAGGTGTTGCAGCCGGGGTCGCCGGCGTTGTTGCAGGGGTTGTTCCGGATGAACTCGTACAGCCGGCAACAAGCAGCATGGTGCAGACTAAGCCGGCGAGAATGATAACAAAAAATTTCTTCATAATGATCTCCACAGGTTCCTTCGGATGCGATTTAAACCTGCTGAAGTGTTCCCAGCCGGGCAAAACACCGGGTTTTTTTAAAAATATTCCAAATCCTAAAACATTTATTAATAGTTCGTCACCCATTTTACCATAGGTACAACTATGAGATCAACTCGCCAGGATATCCTTTCCTCCTTAAAAAAACTCAAAGGGGAAGTTACACGGGAATATTCTGTCAAAAAAATAGGTCTGTTCGGCTCGGTTTCCCGGAGCGAAGGGACCGAACAGAGCGATATCGATCTCCTTGTGGAGTTCTCAAAACCGGTTGGTTTTGTCACGTTCATGCGGCTTGAAAATTTTCTTTCCGAGCAACTCGGGGAGAAGGTTGATCTCGTGACTTCGGATTCCTTAAAACCGGTGATCCGCCAGGATGTGCTCGCTGAGGTCATCTATGTCTAAACGCGAGGTGAAACTCTACCTCACGGACAAAAGACGATTCCATCTCCACGATTCTTTCCTATACTGATGGCATAACCTACGAGCAACTGCTCGGTGACCGGAAAACCCGCGAGGCAATCATTCTCAATTTTGTTGTTATCGGGGAAGCGATAAAGAAAATCCCTCCGGAGATTATTGACCGTTACCCTGACGTTCCCTGGAAAGAATTTGCAGGAATGCGGGACAAGATGGTCCACGGGTATTTCTCGATAAGTCCCATGATACTGTGGGAGACGATCCAGCACGATCTTTCGCCTTTGGCAACTGCGGTGAAAGAACTGCTCCGTAAATATTAGAGGATTTTATGGAATATTCCATCCTGATCCACAAAGCGGAGGAAGGTGGATTCTGGTCCGAAGTGCCGGCGTTGCCCGGCTGCTTCTCGCAGGGAGAAACGATCGAGGAGACGATCGGAAATACGAAGGAAGCGGCCGGGCTCATCATTTCAGTCCTCCGGGAAGAGAACCGGGAGATTCCGGCTGAAGATGAATTTACCGTCCACAGGGTTTGTGTTGATAGCATTCAGTGACAGGCCACGGTCTATGATCCTGTCGGCCGCATGTGTTGGGGCGGGACCTTGGCTTGCAGTGACCGGGTGGAGCTTTGGGCCGGAAAAAAAATTTCCAATCGCGATCATCCGGGTCGTTGAACAATTTCAGATCGCAAAAAAGATCGGATTTGAAAATTTTACATTTTGAAAATGATCCGTTTTAAAAATTTTACATTTCAAAAAAGATCGGATTTGAAAATTTCAGATCGCAAAAAACAGCTGTCAGACAATTATCCTCCCGTCTGAATGACCCTGATTTCCCGTGGAACTTTTTACGATTTCAGATCGCAAAAATGATCGGATTTAAAAATTTTACATTTTTAAAATGATCCGGTTTGAAAATTTTACTTTTCAAAAACGATCGCGGCTGAAAATTTTTAAATGCGATCGGTCGGGCGGCCCGGTTTTGCCGGGGCCCGGAACGGTCGGAATGGTTAATAAAAAATGGCTGAACAAAAATTCCCGGATGGTCTGGTCGGCTGCATGCGTGTGGCGGGGCCGGGCTTGTGGTGAGTGGGCGGACCCGGGGCCGGTTAGTACCGGACCGGTCGTCAGGTGTCGGAACTCAATACGGACCTCAAATACGGCACCGGGAGAAACCCAGACGTGCTCTAACTCAGGTTCTCCCCGGTCTCTGCCATCCAGACGTTGCTACATATGACCTCCCTTATTCCCGCCGGAGAATCACCAGTTATTCCGGGACAATTACCGTGTTTTTCCGAATTATTGCCTCTGGATTTTGGGGGCAGAGGGAAAAGAGGTACAACCGGCCCTGTTACGGGCTCGGTTTACCGGACCCCCCGGGGGCCTTCAGGTATCCCGGGAGGCGCTCTCCGGTGGAGGCATCCCGGAGATCCCGGGCCGGACCAATCCGGAAATTCTTTTGCACGCACACGATCCCGCAAAAAAATCCGGTGCAACCGAAGGTAGAGCGGCCCGGAAAATGTTTGCCGGTGACTTCCGGAGCGGACAAAATGGTACGGCCCGTCCGGTCCTGCCGAGAAAATGCCGGGGCGATTCCCGTTGGAGCCCGGGAAATTTCTTTTAGCCGCGGGAACGAATTGCGCCGGACCGGTCCGGCCGGGTTTCATTGCCGGCTCTCCTTATCCGGTGTCGCGCTGGCGTGCGGGATCGGGCTTGTGGATGAGGCCGTCGTTAATTGCTGGTAATTGTGGCACAGATTGATGGGAATGTCGACTAGAAACTCATTTACAAAATTTTATTAAATCTCTTATAGTAGATTAACTGAAGAAAAAATGTTAAAAATTATCTCTATCGGGTATAATTTTAATGAAAAGAAAATTCAAGAAATATTATTTGATGATGAAAATACACTTTTGGACGCCGATGTGCTAATCATTGACCCGACTTGCATAACTCCGATTTTAATGGATGATGCACGTTTGCATGATGATGGGGGATATCGTATTGAAAACTATGGGAAATCACAAAAAATTGAAAGTATAATAAAAAGAAGAAAAAAAGAAATGCTTCAATTACTTACTTGTGGAAAAGTTATCATTTCATTTTTACCACAAAATAATGTTATATCCATGATCTCATCAACTGGACCAACTCGGCTATTTTTACCGACAACTAATTATAGTTGGGCAGATTTTTCAGATTCTAGACCACTATTTCGGAATGGAACCGGAAAAAGTTTCAAAATAAAAGATGAGAAACATCCGTTCATTCCTTATTATCGGGCTTATAAAGAAGAATTAGAGTATAACGTATATTTAGATAAACCTGCAGAAAATGATAAGATTTTTTTAGTTAATAATAGCGATAACCCAGTTGCCTGGACAACTTCTGAAGCATCAGGATCAATTTTTTTTATTCCCCCACCACCTCAAGATTGTGATAAAAAGAAATTAATTGGAATATTACTGCAATGTTTAAATCGGTTATTCAATACTAGTGTAAAAACACCTGAACCGGAATGGGTAAAAAATATTCATTTGCCTGGGGAAGAAGTCATTCAAGAACATATTACGGAAATTCAAAATCAAATTGATACACTCATAAAACAAAAAGAATCATCCGAAATCGAAAAAAATGAATTGATAAAATACAAATCTTTGCTCTATGAAAAAGGGAAAAGGCTCGAAAATGCGGTAATAAATTCTTTTAAACTAATGGGATTTAGAGCTGAAAATTTTACGAAGGCAGACATGGAACATGATGTAGTACTTACATCACAAGAAGGAAGGGCAATTGCTGAAATTGAAGGAAGAGATAATGATGCAATTCATATCGATAAATTGGATCAACTTTCTCGAGTTATTGATGAAGATTTCAAGGAGAACGAATCGTATGCGGAAGGAATTCTAATAGGAAATCCATATCGACTACATCCTCTAGATCAGAGAAAAGAACCATTTACTGATAAAGTTTTAATCGGTGTCAAAAGAAAAAATTTTAAGTTACTTACTACTGTGGAATTATTTGGGGCTGTAGTACATATTCTTGAAAATCCAAATGATGAAATCTATAAAAGCAAATGTCGAAAGGCAATCTTCAGTTCGTCAGGATATGAAATTAAGTTTTAACTCAACGTTCTTGCTTTTTTTTGGAGTTGATTTATTTGAGATCTTCAAAAAAGTATCAAAATGGCATCACACGAGTATTGATACACGAAATACAAAATATTTTTAGATGAGATAATTTATTTTCTGTCGCGTGAAACAAACAACTTAATGACAAGATGTCCCTATTGCGGAAATGAAATATTTTGTCTCGATATTAATTGTCCGTTCTGTAAAAAACCCCTTAAAAATTCTTTTTTTATCCCCACATTCTTGTTAGAGAATTTCCGGCTTTTCACAATAATTGGTGTAATCGGCGCAATGATTGCGCTAATACCCAACTTGGGAACTCAAATTCTTGGTGCATATTGGATCAGTGAACAAACTAGCTCCCTTCCGTTGTTTCTTTCAATAATGATTTTTTTTGGGGCATATTTCATAGCGATTGTTTTCATATCTGTATTCATCCTAATCTTTCAGTGTAGAGATAACGAATTAGTTCTGAAAAAAATTACAATTCCTTACATTAATACCTATACTCTTTACAGAGGGGATTATCAACGACTCATATTATTATTCTGTTTAGTTCCGATGTTTTTAGGTTTAATTTTATTTTTGATCCCGCTTCTAATTTTTATTCAAAATATTTATTCGTGGTTTTTTGCTTTTTTTGTAATTCTCATCCTTATCCCGTCGATTGTTTTCGCAGTTTTGGGTCTCCAGCAAGCGAAAAATGTTGCCCAAATTTCATCAGAAATGGGTGAATATAGAAAAATTAGTTTCATATTACTTTCAATAATTGTGATCGAATGCTTCATATTGACCGCTCATTTCTTTCCGATAATGTATGGCGATGATCATATTTTTGATTCAAACAATATCAAAATCGAATCGAATCAGAAATATTTCTCACCCCAAGTTTCGTCCGACAAGGGATTACGTCTAGAAATTGCACGTGTATCCGGTCGAGAATCGCTAATTAGTAGAAATAATTGGTCTGCAAATTATGGATATTTTATATGGGTAAGTCCAACAACTCCTGAAGTAAGGATATTGGGTAATCCTGTCAATGATTCTAACTTAATGGTGGTCTACTGGACATATCCCGCTCGTGATATTGGGGTGAACAAACCGCCTGTGAAAATAAATCTTCAACTTTTTAAGACAAGTGACAATAGTGAGATTGCAAAACCATCCCTATATCTGACATGGTATGATACAGACATCGCCTATGTGAATGATTCTTATGAATTGTCGAATCCACAATAAACCCCCCCCTCTTCACTTTCACATAGCACAATCCTCACTTCTACAAATACCGCCACCAATCTGTACCCCACGTAAATGAAAGACATCATCATCAAAGGTGCACGCCAGCACAACCTCAAAAATGTCAGCGTCACGATCCCGCGGGACAAGCTCGTGGTGATCACCGGGGTCTCCGGCTCCGGGAAATCAACGCTCGCATTCGATACCCTCTACGCGGAAGGGCAGCGGCGAAACGCATATGAAAATTAATTATGTTTAAAATCATTAATTCTAAATAACGGGAGGATCTGGGTGGAATTCCTTCACAAAGCGGGGATGAATCCAGAGGTATTGATTTTTTCTGTTTCTAACCCTTCGTAATCCACCAAATCCAGGATCTCTTTGCTTCAGGAAATTATGGAACTCACGGAGGAGTGCTCCTTGAGCCTCGCCGGGTTTTCCATATGGAGAAGTTGATTTTGCTCCATCTTGGTTAGAAAGCCAATCGTCGTTGATATTCCCCCCCGACATTTGTGCCATTGCATTTCTTGATAGATCTAGTTCTTTTACTATTGGGAGGAGGGCTTCTCCTTTAAGGGAAAAATTTGCTTGTGATCCTGCAACAGGTAAAACAAGAGATAGGGCTGCTAAAACGCTCCGTGCATAAGGTGCAATTTTAATCAACACTTCACGTGGAATTTCAATTTCATAAACCCCACGTTTTGGGTCATCCCACAATGTCGGAAGAGGCAGCCGAGAATATTCACACCAGAGCGTTATGCGAAATCTATGAGCTATCCAACCCGGTTTATCAAAAAAACCAGGATCGAGCGGTATTATGCTGAATAACCTTGGACCATCACGGGCTTCGTCACTCAAAGCGTTTAGTAGAGCTGCGAACTTTTCATCTCCCTGACTAATCAGAGTTTTTAATTGTATATCAGTTACTCGAAATCCGGTTGCAGTCATCTTGCTAATTTCATTTAATTTATTTAAGATCTCTTGTTCTTGATGAATTTCTACAGGCTTTAGAAGCAAGGAGTCAACAATTATCAACGTTTCACATTTAGGGCAGGGATATTTGGGTTGATTATTTCTTCGTGCATTGATTAATTTCTCAATTTCAAATAGTCCCCGGCATGGTGCTGGGTCCGTAACCGGACACGGAATTGAGACTTGACATTTGAGTCCAGGCCAGAAATGTTCCACAAGCCACTTGACCTCTTCACAAAGAATATGAATAAATCGTTCTGGATAGGCAGCTCTCACAACGATTCGAATGTCCGTGTCAATTTTTTCTAAAAACGCTCTACCATTATAGGAATCATCTAAAACTATTCCGGTTTGCCAATGACAACTGTCATTATAATTTTTTCTTCCAAGAGAGTATCGTTGCAATCGAACAATCAATAGGAACATTATCCCCTCTGCTCGTGCAGAATTTTGATATTCTCCATCCACAATATGACAGATCTGAATCAGTTCCCTTTCACATTGGTTTTGTTTTTCACCCCAAACCGAGTAAAAATTTTCTGGGCGACCGCTTGGTACTAACTGGGCAATTAAACTCGATTCCGGATGTTCCCCAGTTCGATCGTTGCCATCCCTGATTATACGGTACGACAGGTCATACTGCTCCATTATTTGCAGAAATAATGAATGGAGGTAATTTGGATAGCGTTTGTCCGTTGGTCTATTGGGGTCATTCCAAATTTCACTAAGGTGCTTATGTTCTACAAGTCCATGATCTTCTTTTACTTTTGGATCTTCAAGGACGTAACTAATCGCCTTGCTTAACCAGTCCGGTTTCAAAACGATAAAATCTTTTAAGCCTTCATCATGGGCATAAAAAATTATATACCCTAATTCATGGAGAAGTCCTGCATTAATAAGGATGATATCATTTTCTATCCCTTCTTTGGAACACAGGTTGGCAAACTCTTGATATTTAATATATGGACGATTAGTACCTTGAAGTTTTACGATATCGATTGCTTTTTTCAAACTTGTAGGGATCTTCGTTCCGCTGTTGACCATAGAAGCAACAGTTGAAGCGATCGCAGATTTTAGTTTTTCAATCCCATGTTTTGTTAAGCTATCAATATGATAAAAATCAACAATTAGATCACCAAATTGATCTCGTAATCTCTGTTCGTCAATATGGGCAGATAATTCCTTTGAACCTGCGTGCGTCGCAACAACAAAAATACGGGGAACATTTTTTGATTGACCACAAAAAATGCGATGTTTTATTAATTTGATCCAATATTCGACAAACCCTTGTTCTGGTCCCTCCCGGGGTTTCCATACTACAAGATAAATCGCCGGCGCACTGAAAAAAAGTTGATGTGTATGTCGGTAGATCGTTTGTCCTCCAAGATCCCAGCAGTTCAAACCTATCTTGTCACTCTCATTATTACCAGAGAGTGATAAAGATCGGATCTCAACTCCACGAGTTTCGTCTCTCTCCTCAATCCACGGATCGTTACGCAGAGCGCCCAACAAACTTGATTTTCCAACTGCACCTTCGCCAACTAAAATAAGTTTCGCATTATTTAAGGTTACTTCACCCCGGGCACGTTCGCGAAGATATTTAAGGAGAATTTCCGTTCCTTGTGAATGAGCAGCTGCTAATTCTGAATTTAATGGATTGCCACCAACCTCTAAGTATTTTAAGAAAAGTAGGTCTCCCAATGACGCCGGGACATCTGTTAATCGATTGTCCTGAGCAAGAAGTTCTTTCAACTTTTTGAACCGGCCAACCCATTCCGGTAGTTCTAAAATCTTACTATTATTGAAGTAAAAATATTGAAGATTCGTTAGATTGCTTAACGATTGAGGAAGAACTGCAATCTGATTATTACCCATAGAAAGTTGAAGGAGTTTTGTCAAATTCCCAATTGATTCCGGTATAATGGAGATTCTATTACCCCAAAAGTTAAGGTACTCTAGATTTGTAAGATTGATTATAGATGCCGGCAGCGTCGAAAGTTGATTCTGCAAAAGATAAAGAGTTCTGAGATTAGTTAGATTGCCTACTGATTCCGGCAAAATAGTGATTTCATTTGAAGAAAGGTAAATTTGATTAAGGTTTGTCAGATTTCCAATTGATTCGGGTATAATCTCGATCTGATTATGAGAGAGGTTAAGATATGTTAGATTAGTCAGATTTCCAATCGATTCTGGTATCGTCTTGATCAGATTATCCTGAAGATCAAGAGTTCGAAGTTTTGTTAAATTGCCTATTGATTCTGGAACTCTCTCGATCTGATTTTCTGACAAGTCAAGAGATTGCAACCACGTAAGTGAAGTTATGGACTCTGGAATTACAGAAAGTCCAACTTTTTTTAGGATTAGGCTTGTTCCTCGACTTCTTCGAGTTTTTTCTATCAACTGTTCTGCTTTCAATGGCACAGGGTATTTCATTGGCGTCCTAAATCCAAGTATAATAACAATCTTATCGGCCAATTATTTGAAATATTTCTTTTCTTTCCCCCATGTGCGACGTGGCGTGAAAAACGGTCGAAAATGCCAAAAAAATGGGAATGTAAAAATAATCTAAGCACTCAATTGTGATAAATTAGATTTTTCCCTTTCCTTATTCTCCATAATCGAGCACCAATATAACCACCAAAGGAACAATAAATCATCAGCCCCCCTCTTCACTTTCACCATCCCCAATCCTCACTTCTATAAATACCGGAGCCAATCTGTACCCCACGTAAATGAAAGACATCATCATCAAAGGTGCACGCCAGCACAACCTCAAAAATGTCAGCGTCACGATCCCCCGGGACAAGTTGGTTGTCATAACGGGAGTCTCCGGCTCCGGGAAGTCAACGCTCGCATTCGATACCCTTTATGCGGAAGGCCAGCGCCGGTACGTCGAGTCCCTCTCCTCGTACGCCCGGCAGTTCCTCGGCATGATGCACAAGCCCGACGTGGATTCCATCGAGGGACTCTCGCCTGCGATCTCCATCGAACAGAAGACCACCTCAAAAAATCCCCGGTCCACGGTCGGGACCGTCACCGAGATCTACGATTACCTCCGGCTCCTCTATGCCCGCATCGGGACGCCGTTCTGTCCCGAGCACAATATCCCCATCGCGGCCCAGACCCCGGATAAGATCGCCGACCAGATTGCAGCCGAGCACCCGGGCCAGGTCACCATCCTCGCCCCCATTGTCCGGCAGAAGAAAGGCACGTACCAGCAGCTCTTAAAAGACCTCAACAAGGAAGGCTATGCCCGGGTCCGGGTCAACGGGAAGATCATCCGGACCGATGAGGAGATCAAGCTCGACCGGTACAAGATGCAGGACATCGAGATCGTGATCGACCGGCTCGATGCCGCCGACCGGACCCGGCTTGCCGAGGCGGTGGAGAACTGCTTAAAGAAATCCGAGGGGCTCGTGCTCGTAGCAGGCGAGGATGAGAAAGAGTCCACCTACTCGTCCCTCATGGCCTGCCCGGTCTGCGGGATGGCGTTCGAGGAACTCCAGCCCCGGATGTTCTCGTTCAACAGCCCGTTCGGCGCCTGCGAGGAGTGCCACGGTCTCGGGGTCAAGATGGAGTTCGACCCCGACTTAATCATCCCGGACAAGGAGCGGTGCATTGCGGACGGGGCCATTGCCCCCTACCGCAACCCGATGGACGGGTTCCGGGGCCAGTACCTTGCGACCGTTGCGAAGAACTACGGCTTCTCGGCCATGACGCCCATCAAGGATCTCACCGAAGAGCAGTACAATGCCCTGATGTACGGCTCCTCGAAGCGGATGAAGTTCTCGATGAGCATGAAGAACGGCGATGCCGAGTGGTCGCACACGGGCGAATGGGAAGGACTCCTCCCGCAGACCGCCCGGCTCTATGCCCAGACCCAGTCGGACTGGCGCAAGCGCGAGCTCGAAGGCTACATGCGGGTCTCTCCCTGCCCGGCCTGCAATGGCAAACGGCTCAAGGACAAGGTGCTCGCGGTCCGGATTGACGGGAAATCCATCATCGATGTGACCGACATGCCGGTCGCCAAGGGCGCCGCATGGTTCCGGGCCCTGAAACTCACCGACCGGGAACGGGAGATCGCCCACCAGATCATCAAGGAGATCCAGTCCCGGCTTGATTTCCTGGAAAAAGTCGGCCTCGGGTACCTCACGCTCTCCCGAAACGCCGGGACGCTCTCCGGCGGGGAAGCGCAACGGATCCGGCTCGCAACCCAGATCGGATCGAACCTGATGGGTGTGCTGTACGTCCTTGACGAGCCCTCCATCGGGCTCCACCAGCGCGACAACCGGAAACTGATCGAGACCCTCCGGACGCTCCGCGATCTCGGGAACACGGTGCTCGTGGTGGAGCACGACGAGGACATGATCCGGTCCGCAGAGCACGTCATCGACATGGGCCCCGGTGCCGGGCTCCATGGCGGCGCCGTTGTCGCGGAAGGCAACCCGAAGCAGATCGAGAAGAACAAGAAGTCCCTCACCGGCCAGTACCTCTCCGGGGCAAAGCAGATCGATGTGCCGAAGACCCGGAGGGTCCCGAAGAAGTACATCACGGTGAAGAAGTGCCGGGAGAACAACCTTCGGGGCATCACCGCGAAGTTCCCCATCGGCCTCCTCACGGTCGTTACCGGGGTCTCGGGCAGCGGGAAGTCAACCCTCGTGTACGAGACGCTCTACAAGGGCATGATGCAGATCATCAACAAGTCCCGGGAGCAGGCCGGCAAGCACGACGCGATCGTCTTCGATGCCGAGATCGACAAGGTGATCGTCATCGACCAGTCCCCGATAGGAAAGACCCCGCGTTCCAATCCCGCGACCTACACGAAAGTCTTCGACGAGATCCGGACCGTCTTTGCCGAAACCAAGGAGGCGAAGATGCGGGGCTACTCCCCCGGCCGGTTCTCCTTCAACATCCGGGGCGGGCGGTGCGAGGCGTGCGAAGGCGACGGCCTCATCAAGATCGAGATGAACTTCCTTCCCGATGTGTACATCGAATGCGAGGAGTGCAAGGGGAAGCGGTACAATCGCGAGACGCTCGAAGTCCAGTACAAGGGCAAGTCGATTGCCGACGTCCTCGACATGAGCGTTGAAGAGGCAATGAAGCACTTCGAGCACATCCCCTCGATCCGGGCCAAGCTCGAGACCCTGTCGAGAGTCGGGCTCGACTACATCAAGCTCGGCCAGTCCTCGACAACCCTCTCGGGCGGCGAGGCGCAGCGGATCAAGCTCACCCGCGAGCTTGCCAAGCGTGCAACCGGCCGGACCCTCTACCTCCTGGACGAGCCGACCACCGGTCTCCACTTCGATGACACCAAGAAGCTCATCAAGGTGCTCGACGATCTCGTGGAGAAGGGCAATACCGTGATCGTCATCGAGCACAACCTCGATGTCGTCAAGTCGGCCGACCATCTCATCGACATCGGACCGGAGGGTGGCGATGCGGGCGGCGAGATCGTTGCAACCGGGACCCCGGAACAGGTAGCAGATGTTGCGGGAAGTTATACCGGGCAGTTCCTCAAGCCCATCCTTAACCAATCCTGATTTTTTTGCCGCTCTCCCACCTGCCCCCTCCCCATCCCTTATGTTCTTGGAACCGCTAAGACTATTCACCCATGTTCGATACGGCCACCCTCCCGGGCAGTCCCGGGTGTTACCAGTTCCTGGACCACACGGGCACGATCATTTACGTAGGGAAGGCCAAAAACCTCAAGAAACGGGTAGGCAGTTATTTCCAGAAGAAGGATCACGATCCCAAGACCCAGAAACTCGTGGAAACGATCTCCTCGGTCAGCGTGATGGTGACCAACACCGAGACCGAAGCCTTTCTTCTTGAGAATAATCTCATCAAAAAGTACCAGCCGAAATACAATATCGATCTCAAGGATGCCAAGCGGTATGCGTATATCGAGATCACCCGCGAGCCGTTTCCCCGGATTGGCATAGCGCGACGGACCAGCAAAGAGGAGGGAACCTATTTCGGCCCGTTCGTGTCCGGTGCCGAACGCGATGCCGTCCTCAAGGTCATCAAGCGGATCTTCCTGCTTCGTTCCTGCCGGAAACTGCCGAAACGTGCCTGTCTCCGGCACCATATGCACACCTGTAGTGCTCCCTGTGTCGGTGCCATAAGCGGGGAAGAATACCAGGAAAATGTCAACCGGGCGATCTCGCTCCTCAAGGGAAAGACAAGCGAACTGCTCGCCACCCTCCGGGCGGAGATGACCCTCTGGTCTGACCGGCAGGAATACGAAAAAGCCCTTGCCATCCGCAACCAGGTTGCGGCCATCGAGCATCTTGCCGAGCGCCAGCATGTCGAGCATATCCGCGAGACCGACCAGGACGTGATCGCGTACACCATTGCCGGGCCCACGGTCTATTTGATGGTATTCTCGGTAGAGAAAGGCCGCCTTGCCGGCAAACAGGAATATTCCTTTGATCTCCGCGAGGATTTCTTCGAGGAGTTCCTTGTCCAGTACTATACCGAACGCATGCCCCCGGCCGAACTGATCCTGGCCCACGAGATCGATGGGGCGCTGGCTGATTACCTGGCGGAACGCAAAGGCCGGCTCGTAACGATCACTGTCCCGAAGATAGGAGAGAAGAAGAAGCTCCTCTCCCTTGTCGAGAAGAACCTCGAGATCGCGTTTCTGAAAAACGACCTGAAGATGGCCGATCTCCAGTCGAATCTCGGCCTTGATCGGTTACCTGAGGTGATCGAATGCTTCGATATCTCCCACATCTCCGGCACTGCCATGGTGGGGTCGATGGTCCAGTTCCGCAGCGGGGTGCCGGACAAGAAAAATTACCGCAGGTTCAAGATCAAGACCGTGGAGGGCGTTGACGACTTTGCCTCGATTGCGGAAGTTGTGACCCGGCGGTACCGCAGGCTCATCGAGGAAGAGAGTGAACTTCCCGACCTGATCCTCATCGATGGCGGGAAAGGGCAGCTCTCCGCTGCCACCGCAGCTCTTGAGCCCCTGGGCGTGGATGTGCCGGTCATTGCGATTGCCAAACGGGAGGAAGATATCTACGTTCAGGGCGAGATGCTCCCGCGCCGGCTGGATCCCAAGGGCATGGCCCTGCACTATCTCCAGGAGATCCGGAACGAGGCGCACCGGTTTGCCATTGCCTACAACCGCCTGCTCCGGAAGAAAAAACTCATCAAGTGAGAATGGTGGGAATTTCCCGGCTGTTCCTGCATGGTGATACGGGATATCCCGCCGGATTGTGCCCGTCCGATTATTTCAAAGCCTTGTTTTTTTATTTCTGGCAAAATGTATTTACCTTTATAATCAGCAGCATTGTCCAACGAGACCTGGCGCCACTGGCGAGGATGCGGATGATGGATCACGTTCTTGAAAATAATCTGAGTGAAAAACCCCTGATAGCCTTAACACTTGTCTTCATGGGGATGTTTTCCATAATGGCGATGTTTGAAATTGTCCGGCAGGAATTTTTTCCCGCAACAGGAATATGGCAGTCCCCGTTCCTGGTCATTCTCGTTGCCGGAATCGGTGCTGCATTTATCGCATTCTTCCCCCTCCGGGCCCTCCGGGATGCAGAGTCCCGGTTCAAGGCTATCTTCGATCACGTCCAGACCGGCATCGTCATCATTGATCCAGCAACACACCTGATCGTTGATGCAAATCCGGTTGCCACATCGCTGATCGGGCTCCCGAAAGAAAAAATTGTCGGGAACGTGTGCAGCACATTCATTTGTCCGGCTGGCCTAGGTAACTGCCCGATCACCGATATGGGGCAAACGGTGGATAACTCGGAACGTATCCTGCTGAATGCGAATGGCGAAAAGATCCCCATTCTTAAAACAGCAGCCCGGGTGAATTTCCTCGGGAAAACGTATCTCATCGAAAGTATTGCGGATATCACGAAACGTAAGGACACGGAGACCGCTCTCAACGAGAGTGAGGAACGGTACCGGACCATCGTCCAGGCCCAGACCGAGTTTATCTGCCGGTTCCGTCCCGACGGGACACATATTTTTGCCAATGACGCGTATTGCAGGTATTTCAACAAATCCTGTACGGAGATGGTGGGACACCGGTTCAGGCCAAACATCCCTCCTGAAGATCAGCCAAAGGTTAAGGAATTCTTCGCATCCATTACTCCGGACCATCCCTCCGGTACCATTGAACACCGGATTATCATGCCGGGCGGGGAAGTCCGGTGGCAGCATTGGAGCGAACGGGGCATATTCGATGAGAGCGGGGCGGTTATCGAATACCAGTCGGTCGGACGTGACATCACTCCCCTCAAGGACGCGGAAGCCCGGATAAAAAAGAGCGAAGCCCTCATGAACTCGATTCTCCACGGATCACCCGTATTGCAGTTTGTCATAAATGCCACACACCGCGTGATATCCTGGAACCGGGTCCTGGAAATTTATTGCGGGATTAAAGAGCGCGATGTAGTGGGAACGAGTGATCACTGGAGCGCGTTTTATCCGGAACAACGTCCCTGTCTTGCGGACCTGCTGGTGGATGGCGCTATTGAAAAACTTCCCGAATGGTATGCAGGGAAGATCCGGAAATCAACCCTTGTTGAGGGTGCCTATGAGGCGATCGATTATTTCCCGAAAATGGGTGCCGGGGGTGCATGGTTGTTTTTTACGGCCACACCTGTGCGGGATGAACAGGGTGTGCTCCTTGGTGCAGTTGAAACGGCAGTGGATATCACGGAGCTCAAGAAAGCAGAAACTGCCGTAAAAGAGAGTCACGAGCGCTATCTCTCGTTTATCAAGGAAGCGGCAATGAGGCTCAAGACCCCGGTTGAAGTTGTCAGTGAGAACCTGTCGGTGATTGCAGATGATATCAGGGGCGGTGAGAACAATGCCGATCAGCTTGTTCTCCAGGTGAACCTCCAGGTCAAGAACCTGGACCAGATCCGCAATAATATTATCGATCTTAACAAGACCATCATCGAGGGATTTGGGGAAATCTCTGCTGAATCGAAGAAATTCCTGACCGAGTAGGTGATATGTGTTGGCATTTTCCATAAAAAACATCAAGGAACATGAATTGTTCCTCCTCATGTCCCCCCCGGCTGAGATCCGGATGAGAAATATTGAGCTTATCAAAAACCTCATTGATGAGGATTATTATGTTCTCGTGATAACCACGAACCAGCTCTACGATGTGCTCAAAAAGAGTTATGAAAAGAACGGGGTTATCCTGGATAAGATCTATGTTGTGGACGCCGTGACCAAATATGCACTTGGCCACGATCCCCTGCCCGTCAAAAACTGCCGTTTTGTCAATAACCCGGCTAACCTCACCGACATCGGGATAGCCGTGACCGAGACCTTAAAAGAACTGGAGGGGAAGAAGATGTGCGTATTGTTTGATTCCGTAAACTCGATGCTGATCTACATCTCCTCGCAGAATATTATGAAGTTCATCCATTTTGTTACGAACCGGCTCCGGATTATGAATTTTTCCGGGATCTTCCTTGCTGTCGAGAAAGGACTCGATCCCGATGTGCTCATCCAGCTCACAACGTTTGTTGACGAAGTCATTGATACTGAAAAAAATTCCCCTCCGGATTCCTAGTTTTTTCACCGAATCCCGCTGGATAAAGACCCCCAACGGGAATAACCGGGTAATCCGTTGTTGGCCCGGCAGGTCTTTTTCTCCCGGTAATCTGGTCTTCTTCCTGGTAAAAATCAGGCGTCCGATTCTTTTTTTGGAGGATCCGTCTCTTCGAACAAGTGGCTGACTCCCAGTACCCGGTTGATCCACCGGCATTCTTCAAAGAGCTGGAAGACGAGGAAGAGCACGAGCGTGAGGGGAATGGCAAAGAGCATGCCGACGAGGCCGAGCAGCCATCCCCAGAAGATCACGGACACGATGACAACGAGAGCCGGGATCTCGAATTTCCGTGCTGCAAGATAGGAATAAACCGGGTTTTCGACAATGAGGTTCAGCACGCAGACCGCGGCAATGACCGCTATCGCTCCCCAGATCCCGAACTGGAGCCAGGCAAAAAAGATCGCCGGCACCGATGCGATGATGAGCCCGATGTACGGGATGTACCCCAGGAGGAATACCAGGATCCCCCACAGGACTGCGGCATGCACGCCCATGATACTGAGAAATCCCCCGAAAAGCACACCGTGGATGAAGTTTGTTTCGGTTCTCACCACGATGAAATCGATGACATACCCGGCCATGCGGGATACCTGTGTCACGGTCTCCGGGTTTTTCCCGCCAAGCTGCCGGAACCGGGTGCCCAGGTGCGGGGCTTCGAGCAGCATGAAGAACGTGGTCACGCCGACAAAAAAGAGAAAGATGATGGCTTCGCTAAGACCCATGACCGAGGAGATGGCGAGCGTGACGATGCTGCTGAGATCAAGTGACGGTGTTGAGAGCACATTGCTGCTGATCCCTGCGGTCTGGAGGAGGCTGGAAATATCCGAAAGCCGCAGGTTGAGTTCCTGCTGGTAGAGCGGGATATCTGCAAGCAGGGTATGGAACGACACCGCTGTCAGAAGGATAAATGCAAGAACCACCAGGCATGCCACAAGGGTTATTACCGAGACCGCAACGATCTCGGAGAGTCCTTTCTTCCGGAGCCGGTCCAGGCTCGGGAAGGCAAGCATGGTGAGGAACACCGATGCCAGGAGGATCGTAACGATAAATACCGTTGACTTGACGGCAAGGATGATGAAAAAAACAAGAGCGATCACGAGAAGCGACCGCTCGATCCGCGACAGTTCAGCGGGAAACATGGTAATCACACTATTTTGTTGAATGCTATACAAAGATTGGCTTTACTGTTGAAATCTCTGGCATGCCCTCCCTTCAGGGTGATCCCATTTCCCTTTTTGGCATACTCCTGTTTTGGGAAAATTGCGACTGCGTTCATCCTGCCGCCCGGGTTTGGCTCACTCGTCCCTCTCGTGGTAACCTGCGGCCCAGTACATCAGTCTCATGAGATCCATAAACGGCTTTTTTTCCGTTCCCCTTCTGGTGATAAACCCATAGGCATCGTTCTGGTACGCCGCGTTTTTCAGGGAGCCTGAATCGTCCCCCGTAAAAAAGATGAACGGGATCTGGATCTCCTGTGCCCGCAATGTGCGCAACAATTCAATGCCGGTCATCTCCGGCATACGGTAATCGGATACGATGACGTCTGCTTTGTTGGTAAAGAGCCAGACAAGGGCGGCTTCACCGGACTCGGCGGTATGGATTTTGAAGGATCCGGTATTCTCGCAGAGGCCGGTGATGTACGAACACATGGCCGGATCTGCATCAACGACCAGCGCTGAAATCATAAGGATGCCCCCGGGTTCCCATCGTCCGGGAGTACCGTTGGGAAATCACCCGTTCTTGCCGGGGAGATACACTCATGGGTCATGTCGTTGTCCGGCGCGGAAAGCCCCGGCTGGTCCGGGGGTACAGAAAAACTTCCCGTACCTGCCTGGGCCGGTGCAGCGATGATAACTATGAATGCAATTGCAAGAAGGCAGAGATACAACAGCAGGTTGTGGCGCCCTTTCATCGCGTGAAATGCGGGAGGACGCTGAAGCAGTTTTTTACTGGTGTCCTTGGAAATCATTGCCTTCTTCGCTCCTTTGTTACCTGGGATGTACCAGTTGAATCTTATTTATAATAAATATTTCCTTTATAGATTATACATGCGTATAATGAATGAAGTATTGTTTGGAGTTATGGAATAAAATCAGGAATCCCCGGGAAAAATCCCGTGTGGGGAGAAAAGAAAAACCGTCAAAAACGGGAACCGGATGGGGTTATGAGATGAGCTGCTGGAGCGCGGTGACACGATCCCGGAGGGCCCGTTCGCGCTCTGCGGATTCTGTAACATCGGTCATGGTTACATACGTGCTGATAGTGTTTCCCTGGGTTGCAGCAGTCACCCGTCCCAGGATGCACCGCCGCGTACCGTCTTTCCGGTTGATCCAGAATGTAAGCTCTCCCTGGCCTTTGGAATCCGGTTTGGTATCCCGCATAATCGTCTCCATTTTTTCCAGCTCTTCGGGCGTCACAAGATCCATGGATTTCATTTGGATGAGATCTTCGGTGGAATAGCCGCTAATTTCGGAAACCCTGCGGTTTGCATAGACAAAGTTCCCGTTCTCCACGATGATGAGCCCGTCCTGGATGTTCTCGGCCATCATCCGGAACCGCTCTTCGCTCTCCCTTAAGAGGACTTCCTGCCGTTTTGATTCGGTCATGTCGGTGAAGATGATGAAATGGTAACTGGTATCCTGGTACTTCGCGGCACTGATCCGGGCGTATACGAATCTCCGCTCCCCGTCCTTCCTTGTGATCCATACCTGGAGTTCTCCCGGCTCATTGGGATGGCTCTCAAGCGTCTGGATCTGCTCGGCTGCTTTCTCGCGGCATTCGGGTGCGATAATGGTCATGGGATCGAGTCCAATCGATTCTTCAAAGGAGTACCCGGTTATCTCCTCGATACGGCGATTGGAGTACACTCTTTTATCATCCACCATGATGAATAGCCCGTCCTGGATGTTCTCGGCCATCATCCGGAACCGCTCTTCGCTCTCCCGGATCTGCCGCTCGGCAAGGATGTGTTCGGTGACATCTTCGAGAATGATGGTCCGGCCTTTCCCACCATCTTCAAAAACCGCAGGAATTGATTTTTGTTTGAAAATCCTCTCTCCCATGTCCCTGACATGGAACGTGAGCATATGATCCTTCCCGGGGGAATCTTCAGAAAGAGTTTCCAGCAATTCGTGCATGTCCACGTCAGGAGGGGAGAGGTAAGCGAGGTTTTGCCCGACCGTGACGTCTCTTGACAGGTGTAGGAGCCTGAGAAAGTGATCGTTGATCTGGATGATGCGGGATTCGGCATCCAGTACCATGATGAGTTCATTGGAATAACTGATCAAAGCCGAGAGGGGAACCCGCTGCGATAAGGAAAAAACTTTTGCCATGCCATAGGTTCTCATATCTACCTGGCCGGAGATGAGCAGGATATCGAGATACCGGCCAACGGTATTTTTGTTCTTCCCCAAGGCCTTTGAGAGATCCGTTACACTCATGCCTTCTGGTCTTTTCTTCAGGAGCTCCTTGATGAGGCTGAGCTCATGCTGGTAATCCTGCATCATGGGTTAATTTCAACTATTACATATGTGTCATGAAAAATTTATAATTCTTTTCTATTATCTACTTGTATACTTGATTAAAGAAACTTATATTAATTGCAATTGCCTATTAAGATATGGAAATACATTCCAACATGTAGGAAGTTTGTGTTATGGATACAGTAGCTGTTGTTACGCAAAACAAGTGGGTTGATATGATTACGTCGTCCCTGCCCGCAATTCTTGGTGCAATTATTATCCTTGTTGTCGGCTGGATCGTTGGCCGCCTGCTTGGAAAAGCAGTCCGCATGGTCATTGACAAGGTCACCCAGAGTGCGATGGTGAACAAAACCGAATTCGCCGATAAGGTGAAAACATCCGGTGTCTCGCTTGGGTACCTGGGAGATGTGGCAACAAGATGCATTGTCTATCTTATTGCCATTCTCGCAGCGGTTGATTTCCTCAACCTGGATTACTTAAGCCTCCTCATGACGGCAGTTGTCGGGTATCTCCCGCACATCGCAGCATTCGTCATCATCCTGGTTGTCGGCTTTATCCTTGTCGACTATTTCATCGATCTCCTTGTCAAGTACCATGAATCCCAGCAGGTTGAACTGATCACTCCCGTGATGCTCGTCCTGCGCGTTTTCCTGTACTTCGTTATCGTTGTTCTTGCACTCTCGCAGCTGATGATTGACCTCACCATCATCTACACCTTCATCACACCAATTGCATGGGGTATCGGGATCGGTCTTGGAGCGGCAATCGCCATCACCTTCTGGTTCGGCATGAAGAACCACTCCGAGAAACTCATGAACCGGTTCATGGAAGTCATCTCCAAAAAAGAATAATTCCCCAATCACTTTCTCTTTTTTATCAGGGTAAGGAAGTTCATGGTATTGGATCCCGTTTCGGTGCATGAAACCGGATACCGGAAACCAGCGTGTCCCGGTACTGAACACCGGCTCCTTTCGGCCCGGTAAACATACCCGTGAAAGGATCCGTAAGATCGGTATCCTGAAGAATCGCCGGTTCGTGTGAGATTTTTTCCTGCACGGTCACATACTGTTGCGCAGCGGATGCCGTGTGGCCAGGTGCTCCAGGATCCGATCGATAACCCGGGGATTCCGGAGCAGGTTGATGTGACAGTACTGGTCCACCGGGATCAGTTCCATTGAATCGTCCTGCCCGGCCGGGAGGACATCCAGGGTCAGGCCGGGAAGGGCCGATTCGCTGTGCGCAACGATGCCGTCGCCGTTCCCGGTCATGGAATAGGCCCCGCTGCCACACGATTCCCAGGTCTTTCCCTCAAACAGGGGAAAAAATGCAGGAATACTGTATGGGTTGGCTGTCACGATCATGTGGTACGTGATGTCCCTGCGCAACCCGGCCGACCGGAGCTGCTGCATGGTTTTACTGCCGGGCCTCACGTCCTGCACGAGAAGATCGGCACCCGGATCAAACCCCTGCGGAGTGAACACCCCGCTCAGCTGCCCGATGATCTTCGGGCCGTATTCCGGGTTAAAGAAGAGTTCTGCAAGAACGGAGCCGTTGTTGGGCGAGCCGATGCCGATCAGCTGGCGAACCTTTTCCTTTCGGGCAGCCCCGTCCATCACTTCGAGAAAATACCGGGCAATACAGGTACCCATCGAATGGCAGGCAATATCGATCGGGCCCTCGTACCCCTCCTCGCTCCGGATTGCATGGATATAATCCCCAAGGGCACGGGAAATAGCTTCCAGGGACGAGTCCTGCATCTGGGAATGATCGAATTTCCAGAACGGGATTTTCTCCGCATCCAGCCTGCGGCCGAGCCGGTTCCAGATCCCGGGATGGCTGTTCCACCCGTGAACCAGCAGTATCGGAACCTGCCCGGAATGCATAGACCCATTATCTCCTTTAAAATAAAAAAGGGTGAGCGATCCGGGGCATTGACTCTGCCACTCCCCGCGATCCTCTCGTACATCAGGACCTGATCGTGGGGATATAACCCTTCTCGCATTATTTCTTAAAAAATATTAACATCCTTTGGGAAGAATTATTGGTATTGCAAGGGATCTTTCATGGATTTTCACATTCTGAAAAAATATCGCAATTACTTCATTTTCGGCCTTCTTGCCGTTTTTGTCGTGTTCGCCCTCTGGCTCCGCCTCCTTCCCCTCCTTATGCATGGAAATGGCGATCTCCTCAATCTGGTCGCCATGGACGACCCGATGTACAACCTGCGCCAGGTCGAGCAGATGATCGTGCACTTCCCCCAGTACGGCTGGTTCGATGCCATGACCCTGTACCCCACCGGGACCGTCAATTACTGGGGCCCCCTCTTTCCCCTGATTCTTTCTGCCTGCTGCATCCTTACCGGGGCAGCAACACGGCCCGAGATCATCAGCACTGCGCTCCTCGTGCCGCCCCTGATGGCAGCTGCAACTGTCGTGGTCATGTATTTCATCGGCAAATGTTTTGGCGACTGGAAGACCGGTCTTCTCGCAGCCGGGTTTACCGCGATTGTATCCGGCCAGTTTTTTTACCGGTCCTCCTATGGATATCTCGACCACCACATAGCCGAAGTCCTGTTCTCAACGATATTCTGCCTCTTCTATTCCTATGCAATACTCTCCGACAAGGATACCACCATCGACCTGAAACAATTCGCCAGTTACCAAAAAACGATCCTGCTCGCATTCCTTGCCGGGCTTGCCTACCTTGCCGGGTTGTTTGTCATGCCGACGATGATCCTCTTTGCCATGATCGTCGGTATATTCACCGTCATCCAGTTCATCGTTGACATCTACCGCAACCGTTCGAGCGAATACCTTCTCGTCATCAACGCGGTTGTCTTTGCAACCGCAAGTGTCGGCCTGCTCCTGTTCGGGTTCAAGGCACCGGGCCTTGGCCTTGCCACCTATTCCCTCGGGCACATCTGCGCCTACGCCGGCCTTATCGCAGGAACCATCGTGCTCTACTCCCTGGCCCGGTTCTTCCGGGGGAAAAATCCCGGGTTCTTCCCGGCCACCATTATCGGGATCGTGCTTGCCGTCGTTGCGTTCATCGCCATCGCCCTCCCCGATCTCTTCGCATTCATCGCAAGCAATCTCAATGCGTTCTTCGGCCAGGCTGCTGTCACCGACACCGTGCTGGAAGCCATGGGCTGGTCGGTTGACTCTGCCTGGCAGGTATTCAATTTCGGGCTCCTGCTCTTTATCGGCGGGGCGCTCGTCATGCTCTACCAGAATATCCGCAATGAGCACCCGCACCAGGTTTTTGCCCTGGTCTGGTCGGTTGTCATGTTCTATTCCACCTGGCAGCACGTGCGGTACGAATATTACCTGGGAATAAATATCGCCCTGCTCGCCGCAGTATGTGTCAGTTTTGTCATCGGCCTCAGCGAACCGGAATTCCGCAAGCTGATGGCGGGATCGGGCACCGGGAAATCTGCATCAGAGGCCGGGCCCCGGGACACTCCCCCGCAGAAGACCGGTAAATCCTCAAAAAAGCCTGCGAAAAAACCCGCCCATGCGAAATCCCCGGATTACCTGGTGATCCTCCCGCTCGCTGTCACCGTCATCCTCGCGATTCTCTTCGTATTCTATTCCGCCTCCTTCAATTACATGGTCATGTCTTCCCGGGCCCAGGCACTGAGCCCCGACTGGAGGGAATCCCTGGAATGGATGGGGAAAAATACGCCGGATCCCGGTGTCGATTACACTGCTATCTATGACCAGAAGACCTTCCACTACCCGAATGCCTCGTACGGTGTCATGTCCTGGTGGGATTACGGTCACATGATCACGTATATCGCCAAACGGATTCCCAACGCCAACCCGTTCCAGCAGGGTGTTGCGGGACCTACGGGATCTGCGGCCTATTTCGTTTCCACTTCGGAAGATGCGGCAAACAGGATCCTCGATGCGGATGGCACGCGGTATGTTGTTACGGACTTCATGATGGACTGGTCGAAATTCGGGCCCATGGCCACCTGGAATGATCCGTCTGGAGGCAAGGATGCGTTCATGATGGATCTGTACGTGGTGTCGGACCCGGGCAGCGCCGCTCCCAAGGCGTACCTGCGCATCTTCAACAAGCCGCTGTATTACCAGACGATGGTGTCGCGTCTTCATAACTATGACGGGTCGATGACTGCGTCCGAGAACATGAGTTACGTTATCGAGTATGCCGATCCGGGCGTTACCGGCTACTCCTATCCGATCGTGACCAGCGCACAGGCCGTGAAAGCGGCTGATGCAGAAAACCGCGTGGCCGAGTATAACAATAAAGCCGTGGCAGGACATCACGCGATCGTGCTGAGCGACAATCTTATGCAGCCGCTCGGGGATGTTCCCGCCCTCCGCCACTACCGGCTGATCCATGAATCCCCGAATAACGCGTCGATGTATACCTGGGACAACACCGGGAACCTGAAGGCGGTCAAGATCTTCGAGTACGTGAAAGGTGCGCATATCAAAGGAACCGGGATAATCGAGGTCCCCGTGGTAACCGATACCGGCAGGAAATTTATCTACCGCCAGGAAAGCATCAACGGGGAATTTGTCGTGCCGTATTCAACGACAAAAAACGCGTACGGTGTAACAACAACCGGTAAATACCGTGTCATGGGAACCGGCCGGGAATACGATGTGCCGGAATCGGCGGTAATGCAGGGTCTTTCGATCAATTAATCAATCCCTTTTTCCTGCGCGAATCCCGGGAAAAATACTCTTTTCCGGGAACCGTTATGACCGGCTGTTGTCCGCCGGATCCTTACGTAACACCTGGAAATTTTCCCGGCTGGCGCGAACGGCCGGTTGCACCGGTTCTTTCCCGTCCCGGCCCGGCGGTGTTTGTCCGTGGCGTTGTCATCGCCTGCCGTCCCGGTGTATCACATTGTGCACCTTTTTTAACCGGCATATCCTTTAGAGGTACTGGGATTATTATGGCTATTGACTGGTATAACGAATTTGTCGACCTGAACTACACGCCGGCAAGGGACGATCTTGTCTGCCTGTTCTATTTTGAACCGGCAGCAGGCATCGGGGCTGAGGAGGCGGTCGGCCGGATCGCATCCGAGAGCTCGACCGGTACCTGGACAACGCTCTTTACGATGCCGCCACGGATGAAAGCCCTCCAGGCAACGGCATTCGAGATCGAGGGAAATTTCGTAAAGATTGCCTATCCCCTTGCACTCTGGGAAGAGGGCAATGCCGTCCAGCTGATGAGCGGGATTGCCGGCAACATCTTCGGCATGAAGGCGCTCAAAAACCTCCGGCTCATCGATGTCACGTTCCCCGCAGCGTACCTGAAACATTTCAAAGGTCCGCACTTTGGCAATGACGGGATCCGCAAGATGATGAAGGTTGCAAAACGCCCGCTGACCGGTGCGGTACCCAAGCCCAAGATCGGGTTTACGGCAAAGGAGCACGCGGAAGTCGGGTACGAGACCTGGATGGGCGGCTTTGATTTCGTCAAGGACGACGAGAACCTGACCTCGACTTCATTCAACCGGTTCGATGACCGGGTGAAGTACATGACAAAATTCCGGGACAAGGCGGAGAAGGAGACCGGCGATGTGAAATCCGCGTTCCTGAACATCACCGCAGACACCGAGACCATGAAGATGCGGGCGGATCTCCTTGCGGAGAACGGCTGGAACTACGCGATGATCGATGTCGTTGTTGCCGGGACTGCAAGTGTCATGACGATGCGGGACTACTGTTCCGATCTCGGGCTTGCCATCCATGCCCACCGGGCCATGCATGCGACCTTCGACCGGAACCCGAAGCACGGCATCACGATGCAGTTCCTGGCAAAACTCATGCGCCTTGTCGGCGTCTCGCAGATCCATTCGGGGACGGCTGTCGGGAAACTGACGGGCACGAAAAAGGAAGCCACGGTCATCGCGGATGTACTCCGGGAGAAGAAGACCAAAGCGGTCGGCACCATGCTGCTCGACCAGGACTGGGGTAAGATCAAGACCGCGTTCCCGGTCTCATCGGGCGGGCTCCACCCGGGCCTTGTTCCTCCGGTGCTTGATATCTACGGCACCGAGCTCGTGCTGCTCGTGAGCGGCGGCATCCACGGCCACCCGAAAGGCACCCGGGCCGGGGCAAAGGCGACGATGCAGGCCATCGAGGCCTGGCAGGATGGCGTTACCCTGGAAGAGAAAGCAAAGAAAGCAAAGGAGCTCAGGGGCGCTCTCGATAAATGGGGATACTATAAGCCGAAGTAAAACGGTTTTTTTCATTTTTTCTTTGTTTACGGGCATTGGATTTTCTGGCTAAACCTTTTCATTTTTTTAAGAGATCATTTTTGGGTGAAACGTTCGCGCCTGCTATATCAGCACCCGTATACGTTTTCTAATGATTATCACTGGATTAATTTCGATCTCTTTAAGACCCCTTATTATATAATTTTACAAAAAACGATCCCTGCCGTTGTCGTATCGGGAACCATCTTCCTGCTGTCGGCACGTCGGGATTTTTATTGCAGGAGCTGGTTGGGAGTCGTGGTAACCAACCGGTTCCGTGAACCGTTCGCAGGGATGCATGAGGGTATGACGCAGTGGTGATATCAGGATATGAAACCGTATGGGCGTGTCCTGTTTTTGCTGCTGGTCATTACGCTGGGGATTATCGCATCGCCGGTGTCGGCAGCCGAACATATCATCAGTCCCGGCGCTGACGCGATCCGGAACGAAATCAGCAACGCAGGTACCGCTGATGGCGACACCATCCTCCTGAACCGGGGGACCTATAACGAATATAACATACCCGTTACCAAGAATATCACCCTCGGCGCCAACCCTGCGGACAGCGCTAATTCCGGTAACACCTTCATCGATGCGCAGTCGCATGGAAGGATCCTCATCGTCTCCGGCAGGTACAATCTCACTATCGACAACCTGACACTCCGCAACGGGCTGGGAGGAAATGGGGCTGATGGTGCAGCCGGCACTCGTTTCACTGTCGGGGGTGATGGTGGAGCCGGCGACAGCGGGGGTGCAATCTTTTCTGACGGCCGGGTCATCATCACGTCATCCATCATTCATGACTGCAGGGCGGGAAATGGTGGTATCGGGGGCGATAACGGCTGGAACCGTCCGCCAGGCCTTGGAGGCAACGGAGGAAATGGGGGTGCCATCTATTCCACCGGCCCGGTCGAGGTGACAGGATCCTCTTTTTATAACTGCTGGGCCGGTGATGGCAATAGCGGTGGTTCCGGTACCATGGGGCAGGGACGCGCCGGGGGTGTGGGTGGCAATGGCGGAGCCATCTTCACCAGCAACGGGGCGATTATCGATACAACGACCTTCACGAACTGTCATGCAGGGAACGGCGGCACGGGCGCTGTGGAATACGGCAATGGCGGCAACGGGGGAAACGGTGGTGCCATATACCCAATGATCGACCTGACTATCACGTCGTCCACCATCACCAGCTGCACAGCAGGAGCAGCGGGTAATGGTAATGGTGAAGGGGGGGCCGGGGGACACGGCGGCGGTATTTATACCATCAATTTTACCGATTCTGTCAGTTATATGAACGCCACGTTTATCACGATTTCCAACTGTGATGCAGGGAATGGCGGCGATGCCGGCGATGAATACGCGTCCGGAAATGGAGGCAGCGGCGGCGGTATTTATTCTACCTGGCCAACGGTAATAACCTCATCCACGATATCCGGCTGTAATGCAGCTTCCCGGGGTACTCCCAGCAGCGGTACCCATTACGGCGAAAATGGCCGGGGTGGTGCTTACGGGGGATTTAATTACGGGGGTACGCTGACCCTGGAAAATTCAACTCTTTCCGGGAACAGCGCACCCGTGGGTCTGGGTGGAGCCATCGGTCTGAACGATGTGAGCCAGGGAGAAATGAAGGTGACCTCGTCAAACATTTCCTCTAACTCGGCAACGTCATGGGGTGCCATCTACTACTGGGGAACCCTTACTGCGACCTCATCAACCTTTACCGGCAACTCCGGCGGCGTAATAGAGGTATATTTTGGCAACCTGCACCTGAACCGGTTTTACAACAATGCCGGGACAACGGTTTATTGCCCGTACAGCACGACCATGATCGATGCATCCAACAACTGGTGGGGTGCGAACAGCAACCCCTCGGGATACAAATTCGGAAATGTCACTTATTCCCCATGGCTGATGGTCTGCGCCACCGCAACCCCGCCCTCCATCTCTCTTGGTGACACCTCCAGGATCCGGGCGAACCTGACTTACAACACTGAAGGTACCAACGCTTCCAGCGGGGGACTTTTTGTCCCGGACGCCATTCCGGTTGCGTTCGCGGTCACGGGCGACGGAGGTACTGTTGATGTTGCAGCCGGGGAAACTGCAAAGGGTGCGGGCATGACCACTTTCTTCCCTGCAAAAACCGGCATCTCGACGATTCGGGCAACGGTTGACGGGCAGAGCGTGTCAACGGATGTGCTGGTACCGGTCAGGGCCAGGTTCACCGGTACACCTGTCACCGGGCTACCCTCCCTTTTCGTCCAGTTCAACGACACATCCGATTGTACCGCCCCCCTCACATGGAACTGGAGTCATGGCGACGGTACCTGGTTCAATACTACGGACATCCTGAAACGGAACGCGAGCCATACGTACCCTGAGCCCGGGGATTACACTGTATCCCTGACCATCGCCAACGCTGCCGAGAGCAATACTACCACCAGGACAAACTATATCACCGTCCTCATCCCGCCTCCGGTAATATCCGACATCACCCCGGTAAATGGCCCGGCAACCGGTGGTACCCTGGTAAATATAACCGGGACGAACCTTACCGGTGCCACCAGTGTTACCTTCGGTACGGGCAACCCTGCAACCATTACCGCAAATACCGGTACTGCGATCAATGTTACCGCCCCGGCCGGTACGTTAGGACTCGTTGACGTGACCGTCACCACGCCGGGCGGGAGCGTCACGAAAAATAACGCATATACCTATGTTCCCGGACCGGCGACCCATCTCACCGTATCAGATCCATCACCCGTAACCGTCGGATCATCGTTCAGCATCACCGTAACTGCTCTCGATGCTCTGGGCAATACTGCAACCGGGTATACCGGCACCGTACATTTCACGAGCAGTGACTCCGCTGCCACCATCCCGGCAGACTACACGTTCGTAAGCGGGGATGCGGGAACCCATACCTTCTCCGCAACCCTGAACCGGGTCGGCTCCCGGACCTTCGCTGCCACGGATACGGTAACCCCGGGGATAACCGGGACCTCAACTATAACGGTAAACCCGGCGGCCGGTACCCGGTTCTCGGTAACCGCCCCGGCCTCGGCCTCCGCGGGCTCATCGTCCAGTATCACGGTTACAGCCCTTGACTCGTTCGGGAATACCGCGACCGGGTATACCGGGACCGTACATTTCACGAGCAGTGATGGTGCAGCCACCCTTCCGGCAGATTCAACGCTCACGAACGGAGTGGGCTCGTTTGGTGTGACCCTGAAAACGGCAGGATCCCGGACCATCACTGCCACCGATACGGTGACCCCCGGGATAACCGGGACCTCCGGCACGGTTACGGTAAACCCGGCAGCCGGTACCCGGTTCTCGGTAACTGCCCCGGCCCCGGCCTCGGCGGGCTCATCGTTCAGTATCACGGTTACAGCCCTTGACTCGTTCGGGAATACCGCGACCGGGTATACCGGTACCGTGCATTTCACGAGCACTGACGGTACCTCCTTACTTCCGGCGGATACATCGCTCACGAACGGAGTGGGCTCGTTTGGTGTGACCCTGAAAACGGCAGGATCGCAGACCATCACTGCCACGGATACGGTGACCCCCGGGATAACCGGGACCTCCGGCACGGTTACGGTAAACCCGGCAGCCGGTACCCGGTTCTCGGTCACTGCCCCGGCTTCGGCTTCGGCGGGCTCATCGTTCAGTATCACCGTAACTGCTCTCGATTCGTTCAGCAATATCGTGACCGGCTATACCGGCACGGTTCATTTCACCAGCACCGATAGTGCCGCCACCCTTCCGGCAGATTACACGTTCGTGAGTGGCGACAGTGGAAGCCATTCCTTCAGTGCCACGCTGAAAACCACCGGATCGCAGACAATTACTGCCACGGATACGATTACGCCTTCGATTACCGGGGCATCGGATTCAATTACCGTCAGCCCGGGAACCACAACCACTCTGGCGGTCACTGCCCCGGCATCGGCATTTTCCGGCACACCCTTTACGGTCGCCGTGAAGGCGCTGGACGCATGCGGGAACACGGTAACCGGCTATTCCGGCACCGTCCATTTTACCAGCACGGACAGTGCTTCAACCCTTCCGGCAGACTCCTCCCTGAACAGCGGTACCGGGACATTTTCCGCAACGCTTGCAACCGTCGGGTCGCGGACGATCACGGCAACAGATACGATTACGCCTTCGATCACGGGGACAACGGGAACAATCACCGTATCCCCGGCACCCCCGGTCCCGACATTTTCCGGCATTGCACCGGCCAGCGGCTCTACTACCGGCAGAACGACCGTCACGATCACCGGCACGGGATTTACCGGGGTCAGTGCGATAACTTTTGACGGCATCGCAGTCAGCTCATTTACGGTAAACTCCGCAAATCAGATCACCGCAACAACACCGGCACATGCAGCCGGGGCGGTGAATGTAACTGTCACAACCCGCGGCGGTACGGCAACCGGGACCGGGGCATTTACCTATGTAATCACGACCCCCGATAACCCCCCCGATGGTGGATCAGATGACAATGGCCCGGCACCGGCCCCGAAGCAGGAATCTTCGGCCACCGTATCAGCGAATGTCGGCGGCAATACCCCCGTCTCCCGCGTGGAGGTAACCGGCACCGGCATCGAAGATATCATCGTTACCGCAACCCGTGTCTCCGGCCCCCGCCAGGACACGCCACCGGCTCCCGGCATCGTGTACCAGTACCTGGATATCACCCCGGCCCGGTACGATACGATCACCGGCGCCACCATCACCTTCAGCGTTTCGCAGTCCTGGCTGAACGAGCACCACCTCGCCCCGCAGGATGTCGTGATGTACCATAATACCGGGACAACCTGGCAGGCGCTCCCCGCAAAGGAGCTGGATACCCGGGACGGGAAGGTGTATTTCTCTGCAACAAGCCCCGGGTTCTCGATCTTCGCGATCACCGGGAAGACAAACGGATCCGACGGGTCCCCCGGGACACGGGACGTGTCGGATTCCGTTCAGGTGAGGACGTTTGGCGACCTGGTAAAATCGTCGGATGCAGAATCTCCAGAACAAGCGGCGCCACCAGTTACCCGCAGGCCCGTAATGCAGACCCCCTCCGTGCCGCAGACAACCGCTGTTCCGGCCCCGGCACCGGTGCCAAACCCCGGCTTCCCGCTTGCAACCGTTGCGCTCATCGGCGCCGGGTGCGTCGTACTCCTCGGCTCCGGCTGGTACGTCCGGCGCTGGTGGATCCGGCGGCAGAATCCGGCGCTGTTCCGGGAGTATGACTGATATCCCTTTTTTCAAAAGTAAAATGTGCACCATCGTAACCTTCATGGCCCTGCAATTCCACCGGACTGTATGCACGACATAGTCAGCAGCAAAAAGATGGAGAACGGCATTGTCGTTTTCTGGGACGAGGGGAACGAAAAGAAGTACGAGTCCTTCAATTATGCCGAACTTGTCGACATGAAGATCAATGCGCTCGACCTGCTCGAACGGCCAAAATCGTATAAGGTCGACCCGGATGCGCACAAGCTCATCGTGAAGAAATAATCCTTGTTTTTCTCCGCGAAGATTTCACATAATTCATATAAGTGTATAAGCACACACTTATACAGAACGTTATGGTGCCCTGCAACAAGTGTGAAGTCTGCACGAAACTCTGCGAGATCGTCCCGGTCATGGCCGGGGCGTTCAAGGCCCTTGGCGATCTCACCCGGCTCCAGATCATCTACATCCTCTCCACTGACACGAGCGGGGCGCTCGGCGTTTCCGACCTCGCAGCCCGGCTTAACATCTCCCAGCCCGCAGTCTCGCAGCACTTAAAGACGCTCCGGGGCGAAGGGCTTGTTGAATCGCGCCGGGACGGATTTTATGTCTATTATACCATCAACCGCGAGCGGATGGTTGAGTTCCGGGATCATTTCGAACTCATGTACGCCAGTGTCATGAAGCAATGTAACCGGGAAATGATCCGGAGGACAAATCCCGGCCGCAGCGTTCGGGCCTGCGTCATCTACTACTCCTACTCCGGGATCACCCGGGGGATTGCGGAGGGCATCCGGAATGCAAGCGGGTGCGATCTCATCGAGGTCAGGACAAAAACCCCATACTCCTCGTTCACCGCGTACACCACCGGTGTCCTGCGATCCCGGAAGATGGCCTCTGACCCCATCATCCCGAGTGAGATCGATGTATCCGGCTACGATCTCCTGATCATCGGCACACCGGTCTGGGCGTGGAAGCCGGCACCGGCCATCAACGGTGCGGTCCGGGCACTCCAGGGCTGCGAAGGTAAGATGGCCGTGATCTTTTCAACCTGCATCAACCATCCCGGGGAAGCCCTGACGCTCCTCAGCAAAGCCCTTGCGGAACGCGGGGTCGAGGTCATGGCTGAGATCAGCCTGAACGCGGAGGATACGAAAAATCCGGATGCAGGAGGCGAGATCCTCCGGCAGATCATTGCAGCGGATCCTCTCAACGGTATCGGCGAAGGAACAACACGCGACAACCGCGGGAAGAACACGGAAGTGAAACCATGAAGACCATCATTTATTATTTCACCGGCACCGGCAACTCGCTTGCCGCTGCAAGGAAGATCGCCGCAGTCCTTGGCGACTGCGAGCTGGTACCGATTGCGACATTGCAGGACACCCCGGGGGATATCGTCCCGGCAGCGGACCGGGTCGGTCTTGTCTGTCCGATCTACGACTTCGGCCTCCCCTCGATCGTTTCAGACTTCGCCGGCCGCCTCGACCTCTCGAAGGCCGGCTACACCTTCTGCGTCCTTACCATGGGTGGGATGGGCGTGTCGGCCCTTCACCAGGCAAACGCGATCGTCATGAAGAAGAACGGCCGGCCGCTCACCGCTGCCTGGGCTGTTCAGGTTGTCGGGAATTTCGTCCCGCTCTATGCTCCTCCCGAAGGTTCAAAGCGGGAGAAGCTCCTTGACGGATCCGGCCACCGCATCCGCGAGATTGCCGGCCTGATTGATAAGGGAATTGCAGTAACGCCGGGTTTTGCTCCCTTCTCCTCGCTCCTGAAATACCTGATGTATGACGGAATGATGAAGAAGATCCACGATACCGACCGCGATTTTGTTGCCGACGAAAAATGCACCCGCTGCGGCACCTGTGCCAACGTCTGCCCGGTAAAAAATATCGAAATCGTGGACGGGAAGCCGTCCTGGCAGCACCACTGCGAGCTCTGCATGGCCTGCCTGAACCTCTGCCCGGCACAGGCGATCCAGTGGGGGCCAAAGACAAAAGGCCGGGGCCGGTACCATCACCCGGACCTGAAGATCGCCGACATGAAAACCCAGGCGGGGAGATGAATCATTGGATATGGAAAATCCCGCCGCTGAAATCACAGGACCCGACGGGGACCGGCCCGGGAATACGAGACCCGGGAAATCCCTCGTGATCGTATACTCCTACCATCACAAAAATACCGAGACGATAGCGAACGTTATCGGGAATATCCTTGGCGCACCGGTAAAAACACCCCAAGAGATCACCCCGGGCGAACTTTTTGAATATGACCTGGTCGGGTTCGGGTCCGGGATATATGGGGCACACCATCACGAATCCCTCCTCGGGCTTGCCGGGCTACTGCCGGATGCAGGCGGCAGGAAAGCATTCATCTTCTCGACATTCGGGGCCCCGGAGGGTTTATACTCCGGGGAACGGTTGACCGAGTTTATCCGGAACAACCACTCGCAGCTCCGGGAAACACTGGAGGCGAGCGGCTACACGGTTGCCGATGAATTCAGTTGTCCCGGGTTCAACACCAACAGTTTTATCTCGCTGTTCGGGGGACTGAACAAGGGCAGGCCGGATGCTCTGGACCTTAAGCATGCAGAAGAATTTGCAGAGAACCTCAAGCGGCTCTCCGGTTTTTAAGAAAAAGACCCTATAACCTGAAAGTATCATGACAGAAACAGAAAACAACAACTCGGTATCGTCCCGGCAGACCATCCGGAAATGGATCCTCATCATCTCGTTTTTCCTCCTTCCGGTTACGCTCGTCTTGATCTCGCCCCTCGTCATCATGATGGGAGCAGCCCGGGGCATCGCAACCGGCAGCATGCTCCTGTTCATCGCCAATTTCATCCTTTCGCTTGTCGTCGCACGTCTCTGGTGCGGCTGGCTCTGTCCTATGGGTGCATGGCAGGAGATCTGTTCGCCGGTCTTTAAGCACACCGTGCAGGAGGGATGGCACAATTACGCCAAGTACATTGTTACGGTGCTCTGGCTCGCCGTCATCGCATTCCTCTTCTTCTCAGCCGGGGGAATCCGGGCCGTGGATCCCTTCTTCGGTATGGAGAACGGCCTCTCGATCGGGTCCGTTGAAACACTCGCCGTTGTCGTGGTAATCTTCACGATCCTGTTCATCGTAGCCTACCTCATGGGCCGGCGCGGGTTCTGCCGCGTGCTCTGCCCGGTCGCGTGCCTGATGATTGCGGGCCGGAAGATCCGGAATCTCGTTGGCTGGCCGGCGCTGCAGCTGGATAGCGATGCCGGCCGCTGCATTGACTGCAACCGGTGCTCGAAGGAATGCCCGATGGGCCTTGACGTACACCGCATGGTCCGGAAGGGCGAGATGGAGAATCCCGATTGCATCCTCTGCGGCAGTTGTGCGGATACGTGCCCGGAAGGCATAATATCGCTCTCGTTCCGGGCAGGGGGGACGAAGAGAAGATGAAGGATCGGGGATACCGCAGAACCTTCGACGCCACGATACGGGAGACTGTCGGGCAGGCCGTCCGCATCATTGCATCGGACCCGGCGCTTGCGATGCCCGCGGCGATCATCCTGCACAACCAGAAAAAATCTGCTGCGATACGGGAGGAGCACGAGGAGCAGGGCCTCATTGTCCCGCCGGTGATCATCGCAAGCATCACCTCGCGCTGCACCCTCTCCTGCGCCGGTTGTTACATGAAGACCCGGGGTACAGAATCCCGTGGAGATATGAGCCCGGAAACCCTTGCCTCTTTAGTCGATCAGGCAGCCGGACTCGGCGTGTCGGTTATCGTGATCGCCGGTGGCGAACCGCTGGTGAGAAAGGACGAGATCTTCGCGCTGGCACAGGCCCACCCGGCACTGCTCTTCCCGGTCTTCACGAACGGGCTTCTGATCGATAACCCGGTTGCCGGGTCCATCGCGGAATGCAAAAACATCGTCCCGGTCATCAGCTTCGAAGGCTTCCGGGAGGATACCGATACGCGGCGGGGCAGCGGGGTCTTTGACCGGCTGCTGTCGGCCTGCGCCCTGCTGAAAAGCCGGCGTGTCTTCTTCGGCTGTTCGGTAACAATAACGCGGGAGAACTTCCCCAGGGTAACCGACGAAATGTTCATCCGGCAGATGCTGGAGACCGGTGCCCGGGTCTTCACGTTCGTTGAGTACGTGCCCATGGAACCCGGAACAGAGAACCTCATCCTGACCCGGGAGCAGAAGAAGATCCTTCCCGTTGTCCTTGTAAATTTCAACCGGGAGTTCCCGGCCCTCTTCATCGGGTTCCCGGGCGACGAGGATGCGTACGGCGGATGTCTTGCCGCCGGCCGGGGTTTCGTGCATGTCAGCCCCTCCGGGGATCTTGAGCCCTGCCCGGCAGCACCGGTCTCGGACGTGAACCTTGCGCAGGTACCGCTCAAGGAGGCCCTCCGCTCCCGGCTGCTCACGCGGATCCGTTCCGAACACGGCCTGCTCACGGAATCTGCGGGAGGCTGTGCCCTCCGGGCAAACCGGGTGTGGATGGAATCGCTGAGGAATTTCCAGTAATTTTCTTTTCACTCTGTAGAATTCGTAATTAAACAGATTGTACCGACCATCGAAATATATATGTATAACAACTCCGTTGTTATGTGAAATAAAAAAGAAAAGAGACATTTTCGAAATTAGCGAGCCGGAATATCGGATGTATCAAGGTCATGTTATCCGTTGTATTGTCAACAAAAATATCCCCCCTATTCTTGCATATTTTCAAAAAAGTTCTACCCATAATATCACCTACTCACGCTAGTTCGTTTAAGGATAACCTGAATCAGCACGATCGTGAATTCATTGAATATCTCAGAGATATAGAGAACGTTCAAGAGATCCTTGATTTGCCGATTGTGCCGCATTTCACAAAGTTCTAGGGATTTCTCTCCCGAATAAAATTGCTCTCCCTTGGCTCACTTTCAAGAATACCATGAAATTGTTATACTCCGCCGATGAAAGAATGCCCGTTACCACAATCGATTCGTCAGGCTTTACCAGTTGTTATTGCAGTCTCTATTTCTCTGAAAGAACCGGAAAGATCCGAACACTTTTCATCAAAACTTTGGTTTAATTGATATCGATCTGTAGGTGATTACCGGGTTTGTTGTCTCAAAAAACCTAAGTTCATAATACCCAACATACTGGTTAATTACCGCGATAATGTCATAAATCTGAAAAATCGATGGTTACATCCTGGATATCGGAAATGACTCTTAATCAATCTATAGATTGATCCGATAAGACCCGTATGTCATTTCGTTTATTCCTATCCGTTCTTGGAATAAAGAAATCATCGAGGGTACTTATCGTCTGGAAATGGCTCATCAGTTCGATCACAGTATTTATCCAAGATGTCAACGCGTGGAAAATAAATTCACGGTCCTGAAAATAAAGTCCAACGGTAATCTCAAAGCAAGACGATTACAAATTCGGATGAAAGAAACCGCCAGTAAATTATTATCTGTGACATTCACAGATTCAGATTATTTCTCATCAGGAATATTTCAACAGAGTAGTAATTTGTAAAAATAAGGAGAGAATTTTCTTTACCAGGTGAAGTATGTACTGGCTGATGTTTGAGAATGACCTGGAGCATTTACAGTAGCTGTGACATGGTAGGTCCCAGGTACTGATGGGGAGTAGTAATAATAACCAGCAAAGCAAGTGTTGCCGGCACCACATGTCGCCGAGCGTGAAGCCAGTTGGTTATTGTTTGGATCATACAATGTTGCCTGCACAGTCATGGAAGTCACACTACCCCCATTGTGGAATCCCTTCCCGGCATAAACAATCTGACTACCGGATTTTTGTCCATAAGCATAGGCATCAAGCATGCCTCTCGTACCCATGAGCCCGGTTGTCTGTTTTGTCTCAACTACCGGTTTTGACCAGTCTGCAATACTTGATCCATCCGAACTGGGGGCTGCGGCCACCATCGGAACAATTGCCACCGTTGCCAGCAAGAGAACCAGCAAGACGATGCCATTTTTACGAAATTCCATTTTTTTCCTCCTTTGTCTACTCACATACCAAAGGCAAAAAAGCAAAGCTATAAATGTTATTATACCTTTATTAATTTCGCCTATGGGCAGGTATGGGTTCCACAAGTGTTCAGCTAATGTGAACCCAACCTACAATTAGATGTTTTATTTTAATCTATAAATATTCACATGATCTGATTTATTAAATTAATTATAAACATCAAATTTACGCTGTAACAATATACATTATTTTTTAATATTAAATTTAAGTGATCGCATTTATGAAATAAATAACGAAGCGGGATTCCCGTCATTCGGTAGACATGTAGGTTGTTGAAGGATGTGGGGTAACAGAGAACCGGATAATATTATTGTCCAGTAACAGATACCTTTTGTGGGGTTTATTCTCGGTTTTTCTCTCTGTAGAAACGCACATGAATGCTTGGTCACACCCGAACCATGGATATTACATAATAAGAAATCCTTTTTGTGGGCAGCCAAGACTGAGATGATTTTAGGACTCAAATCCTGTTGTAGTACATAGTCCATCCCGTAAATCCGCCTCGTGCACGAATGGCGAGACTCATATAGGATTGCGGATGAGATCCTCACTACTCATGGCAGAAGCAGGAATAACAACCGAAGTCCGCGAGCTTGCACAGGGGGAGTTCCGGCTCGCGGAAACATTATGGGAAGAGTACCGCGGCCAGAAAAACGATATGCCGGGCGAGCGGGTTTTTGGGGTTTTTGAAAACGGCAGCCTGGCCGCAACCGCCCGGTGCACCCGGCACCCGGACGGGCTTGAGATGGACTGTGTCTTTGCAAGCGAGAAGCACCGGGGCAAAGGCTATGCCCGGCTCGCTGTCCAGGCCCTCATCGATGCGTGCGGGAAGGAACCGATCTACATCCACTCGACCCTTGTCCTCATCCGGTTCTACAAAACATTCGGGTTTGTGCCGATCCATGAAGACCTGCTCCCGACGACCATCAGGGAACGGTTCCTCTTCTGCTTTGGCGAGATGGAAGGCTGCAATGTCTGCCCGATGATCCGGGCGGGGAAGCCGTGAGGAGAACCCGTGAGGAGAACCGTACTATACGGAAATCCCGGTTGCAGCGTCAGGTGACCACATTCCACTACTATTTTTAAGGATCACGCACCCAGGGAAAATATAATGAGAAAGATCGGCCTTGTATTCCTCATCACACTCCTTCTTGTCCTTGCAGTCACGAGCGGGTGTGTCACTTCAGAGCAGGCAAAAAAACCGAATACCGAAAAAACTGCTGCACCTGCTTCTGCGATCTCAGCAGTTTCACCCGCCATGACGCCGTTCGATGAAGATACCCGGACCATGAAGACCATCGGCATCATCGGCGGCGTGAGCTGGGCCTCCTCTATCGATTATTACCGGATCATGAACGAGAAGGTACAACAGGACCTGGGCGGGGACCACTCGGCCAAGATCCTGATGTACTCGATCGAGTTCGGGGACTTCTCCAAGCAGGAACGGCTTGCTGCACAAGGCAACTGGGATCCCCTGAACGCGACAATGATAAGTGCTGCAAAGCGGTTGAAAGCCGGTGGTGCGGACTTCATCGTCATTGCCTCGAACACGCTGAATTCGCGTGCAGATGATATTGAGAACCAGGTCGGCCTGCCGGTACTCCGCATCTATGATGCAACGGGAGCCAAAGTGAACCGGAGCGGGCTTAAGAAAGTAGCCCTGCTGGGAACGAAATATACGATGGAGGCCCCCTTCTACCGCGATGCACTGGAGAATAAATATGGAATCCAAGTGGTCACGCCGAACCTTGCCGAGCGGGACTACATCAACACGGTCATCTTCGATGAACTTTGCAGGAATGAGATCCGGAACGAGTCGCGTGCGGAGTATGTCCGGATCATCAACCGGCTCGTGGATGAGGAAGGAGCACAGGGTGTCATCCTCGGGTGCACTGAGATCCCGCTGCTGGTTCACCAGGGCGATGTGAAGGTGCCGGTCTTTGACACAACCCGGATCCATGCCGAGGCCGCGGTCGACTATGCACTGAACCGGACATAAATCTCATCCATTTTTTCACTTTCCTGCCCCATCCCCATTCCTTTTAATATCACAACCCGAGATCCTAAGCACCGTGACAGAATTCCAGCTCGTATCAGGCTTTGCGCCGGCCGGCTCGCAGCCGGAAGCAATCAAACAGCTGACCCAGGGCCTGGAAGAGGACAAACAATACCAGACCCTGCTCGGCGTCACCGGTTCAGGAAAAACGTTCACGATGGCCAACGTGATCGCGGCCGCAAACCGGCCAACCCTCGTCCTTGCGCACAACAAGACGCTCGCCGCCCAGCTCTATTCCGAGTTCTGCGACTTCTTCCCCCACAACCGCGTCGAGTACTTCGTCTCCTACTATGACTATTACCAGCCGGAGTCCTACATCCCGGCAAAGGACCAGTACATCGAGAAGGATTCGGCCATCAATCCCAAGATCGAGATGCTCCGGCTCTCGGCCACCGCTTCGCTCTCGACCCGCCGCGACGTGATCGTGGTTGCCTCGGTCTCCTGCATCTACGGTCTTGGCAACCCGGAGAACTTCCGGAACATGGGGTTCGAGCTTGCGGTAGGCCAGAAGATCTCAAGGACTGAGATCATGAGCCGGCTTCTCGATATCCTGTTCGAGCGAAACGATATCGAGCTCATGCCCGGCCGGTTCCGGGTCAAGGGCGACACCATCGATATCATCCCCGGGTACTTCAACGACATCATCCGGATCGAGATGTTCGGGGACGAGATCGAGCGCATCAGCGAAGTGGACAAGAACACCGGCAACCGCAAAGAGCAGCTCAAATATTTCTACGTCTATCCCGCCCGGCACTTCGTTACCCCCGAGAGCGCCCGGGCAGCGGCTATCGCCTCGATCCGGCAGGAACTCGAAGGAGTCCTGCCCACGCTTGGCATGATCGAGGCATACCGGCTTGAACAGCGGACCCGGTACGATCTCGAGATGATCCAGGAGACCGGCTCCTGCAAGGGCATCGAGAACTATTCCCGGCACTTCGACGGCAGGAGCGAAGGCGAGAAACCCTACTGCCTGCTGGACTATTTCCCGGACGATTTTTTGATGATCATCGATGAAAGCCACCAGATGATCCCCCAGCTCCACGGGATGTACAACGGCGACCGCTCGCGCAAGAAATCCTTGATCGACTACGGCTTCCGGCTCCCGAGCGCGTACGACAACCGGCCCCTCAAGTACCATGAGTTCGAGCAGTACATGGGAAATGTTGTCTTCGTGTCCGCCACCCCGGGCGAGTACGAGCTGAAGAAATCCAGAACCGCGGTCGAACAGATCATCCGCCCGACCGGTCTCATCGACCCCGAAGTCGAGGTCCGGCCCATCAATGGCCAGACCGATGACGTGATCCGTGAAGTGCAGGCAACGATTACACGGGGCGACCGGGTCCTCATCACCACGCTGACGAAGAAACTCGCGGAGGAACTCTCCGAGTTCCTTGCGGACCGGGGGATCAGGACCCGGTACCTCCACTCCGAGATCCAGACGCTTGAGAGGAGCGAGATCATCCGCGAGCTCCGGCTCGGGAAGTTCGATGTCCTTGTCGGGATCAACCTGCTCCGGGAAGGGCTCGACATTCCCGAAGTCGGGTTCATCGGCGTCCTGGATGCGGACAAGGAAGGATTCCTCAGGGATGCAAAGAGCCTGATCCAGATCATCGGCCGGGCGGCCCGGAACGTGAACTCGAAGGTCGTCCTCTATGCCGATGTCATGACCGACTCCATGAAGCGGGCAATGGCCGAGACGAAACGGCGGCGCACCCTGCAAGTTGCCTTCAACAAAAAGCACCACATCGTACCGCAGACCATCATAAAACCGGTCAAGGAGAAGGAAGTCGAGATCACCGACACGAAACACGTGCCGAAGATGGAGATCCCAAACGTCATCATCAGCCTTGAAAAGGAGATGAATGATGCAGCCGGGCGGCTCGATTTCGAGCGGGCGATTGCTGTGCGGGAACAGATCAAGAAACTGAACGAGCGGCTGCGGGGGAAGTGAGGCTATCTCTCTTTGCCCGGATGAGGCCCGGGGCGGGAACCCTCCCGAAAAATTTTTTTTTTTTGGAAAACCGGAAATTTTTTTAGATACTACCATTGACGGTTGTTTAATTGCAATTGATTATCGGTCGGATCCGGGAAACAAAAAAATTTCGCTGAACATCTCCCGGAGTTTTTTAAGGGAGGGAAAAAATTCAGGATAATTTTCAGGATATCGTGTAAAGTACATTTTATTATTATCTCTCTCTAATAAACAGTATCAATCACAATACCGGGGATTTTTTCGTGGGGCATGCCGAAAGCGCTGGCCGATGTGTCAACCGGGCCGTACGTGCGAATGCTGAGATTCCCCATGCCATGAAAAAAACCGGAGCCTCAGGAGGCCGGAGTTGAAAAATATACAGGACAACCTCCAACTTATCCTCGATGTCCTGAAGCAGCACCCGGAAGGGCTCAACATCGTGGAAATTGCAGAGAAGACCGGCCTGAACCGGATGTCGGCTGCAAAGTACCTTGGGGTGCTGACGGCGAACGAGTCGGTAGATGTGGAGATGTGCGGGAGAGCCAAGATCTACTCCATGTCCCGACGCCTGCCGGAGAGAGCATTTTTGGAACAGATCTCGAAATGCTACTGTATCACCGACAGCAATTTACGGGTTGTCCAGTTTAATCACTGGCTTCCCACGATTTCCGATATACCTCCCCGGGAGATTGAGGGGGCCCTCCTTCCCGACATATTCCAGGACCGGATTGTGAACTTCGGGGAATGTCTGGCGGCATGCAGGAAGGCTGTTGCCGGTGAGGCGGGCTTGGTCATAGCCGATGATCTGGTCCATGGGAACCATAAGTTCCTGGAGATCTATCACCTGCCCATCCGGTTCCCGGATGGATCGCCGGGGATGATAGCTGTTACCCAGGAGATCACTGACCGTAAACTTGTGGAGATCGAACTGCACCGGAAGGCGGAAATGTTCCAGGCGCTGGTGGAGGAATTGGCCTATCCTTTCTTCCGGGCCGGCACGGACGGCATCCTCAGTTACCTGAGTCCCCGGGCTGCGGAGCTCGGGCTTGCACCCGATGCATACATCGGCCGGCCGTTCCCGGACCTTGCCATGCAGCAGGATCGTAAGGCTCTGGATGCCGGCTTCCGGGCCATACGGGAATCCGGCAAGGGGACCGTCCGTTTCCATGCCCTGCGGCCGGATGGCGGGACCATCCTGCTGGAAGCCCCCTGCATGGTGCAGCGGGACCCGGCCGGTACGTGTACCGGAGTTGCCGGCGTACTGCGGGATGTGACGGGGGATGCCCACCCAGCACGGGAGCAGTGCCTTGTGAAGAAAGGATGAGCCGGAGGGGAACCAGGATACCGCCGGGGGTCGGTCCAGCTCAGTGATAATCACCGAAATTTCATTTCAGTTTCTTTATAAAAAGTCCCGCCAGAAAATTCTCTGAAAAGATCCCTGCAGATCCGGACTCCCGGACGCATACCGGCCCTCACGGCCGGGAACAGCGCGGGCAGGTGCCTGCCGGGATCAGTGGCAGGCTTGAGCATGGCGCGAGAAGGGTATCCGTATCCGGGATGTACCGGTATTGCATTGCTGTTGATCGCGGCGCTGGTTGCGCCGGTGCCGGCAGCGGGGAAGGCCACCCTCAATCCGGGTGACCCGGTCCGGGGTGGCGCAGTATGAAGGACAGGCATTCCCGTCTCCTGAATAACCTACTTGGGGATGTCGGGACCTATTCCTCACTGGCTCTCGATGCATCCGGCCATCCCCGTATCAGTTATCACGATTCGTACGATGTCCTGAAATATGCATCCTGGAATGGTTCATCGTGGGACATCACGACTGTTGACAGCGTTGGGGATGTCGGGACCTATTCCTCGCTGGCTCTCGATGCATCCGGCCATCCCCGCATCAGTTATTATGACGAATGTGCCGCTCATCTGAAATACGCAGCATGGAACGGTTCATCGTGGGCAATCCAGATCGTTGACAGCACAAGCGGTGTCGGGAAATTCTGCTCGCTGGCTCTCGACGCGTCCGGTAATCCCCGCATCAGTTATTATGACGAAGTGAATCTGACCCTGAAATATGCAGCATGGAACGGGTCGTCATGGGACATCCGGACCGTTGACAATGTAGGTGAACAAGAATGTTACAGTTCACTTGCGCTTGACGCCTCCGGCTTCCCCTGTATCAGTTATTATGACTCGATAAACTGTTACCTGAAATATGCAGCATGGAACGGGTCATCATGGGATATCCAGACCGTTGACAGCCAGAACGGGGTCGGCTTCTTCTGCTCTCTTGCACTTGACTCATCCGGTTCCCCTCGCATCAGCTATCATGATGTTGTGAATACAGGTTTGAAATATGCTGCCTGGAATAGATCAGCATGGGAGATACAGACCATCGATTACACAGGAGATTTAAATGGTTATAGTTCTCTTGCACTCGACGCATCTGGCAACCCCCGCATCGGTTATTATGACCAGAACACCACTCATCTGAAATATGCAGCATGGAATGGCACATCGTGGGCAATCCAGACCGTTGACAGCGCAGAGGGAGTCGGGGAATTCTGTTCGCTTGCTCTCAACGCGTCCGGTAATCCCCGCATCAGTTATTACAATTCGGCTGGCTGCTCCCTGAAGTATGCCGCGTGGAACGGATCAGTATGGGAGTTCGATACGGTTGACAGCGCAAGCGGTGTCGGGACATTCCCGTCGCTTGCACTCGACCCGTCCGGCTTTCCCTGCATCGGTTATTATGATGATGAAAATGATGCCCTGAAATATGCGGCATGGGATGGTTCGGCCTGGGTCATTCGTACGGTCGACAGCGTCGGGGAGGGTACCATTCCCTCGCTTGCGCTCGCTCCTTCCGGCAACCCCTGTATCAGTTATTATGACGCGGTCAACTGTTACCTGAAGTATGCATCCTGGAACGGTTCCTCATGGGATCTCCAGGCAGTTGACAGCACTGAGGGTGTCGGGACCTTCTGCTCGCTTGCATTCGACCCGTCCGGCAACCCCTGCATCTGTTATTCGGACGATGATAACGCTGCCCTGAAGTATGCCGCGTGGAACGGATCCTCCTGGGACCTCCAGACCGTTGACAGCGCAGAGGGAGTCGGGGAATTCTGTTCGCTGGCCCTCGACTCGTCCGGTAATCCCCGGATCAGTTATTTTGATTGTACGAATGTTTATCTGAAACACGCATCCTGGAACGGGTCGTCATGGGACCTCCAGATCGTCGACAGCGCAAGTGGTGTCGGGATGTTCTGTTCGCTTGCGCTCGATCCGTCCGGCAATCCCCGTATCAGTTACTACGATGCGGTGAACTTCTCCGTGAAATATGCATCCTGGAACGGGTCGTCATGGGACCTCCAGACCGTTGTGTGCGTTGGCGATATCGGTGACGGGGCCTATTCCCCGCTTGCGCTCGATCCATCCGGCAACCCCTGCATCAGTTATACGGATGATGACAACTTCTCCCTGAAGTATGCATCCTGGAACGGGTCCTCGTGGGACCTCCAGACTGTTGACAGCGCACGGGAAGTGGGGCTTTTTCCTCGCTGGCTCTCGACTCGTCCGGCTATCCCCGCATCGGTTATTATGACGCGGTGAACGCATGCCTGAAATATGCCGCGTGGAACGGCTCAGCGTGGGAGATCGAGACGGTTGACAAAGGGAATGACGGGACCAAATTCCCGTTTGCCCGCTAAAAGGTGACCTTACCGGGTGAATACGGTCCGCGGGCGCCGGCCTTTTTTCACGGACCCGGATCCCGGTACCTGCATGATGCAACCTCCACAAATTCCGGTATGAACGAATGAATCAGTTGAGACCAATGCGAAAAAAGGCCTGTTACCGGATGATTACGAAAAAGATCCGGATTAAAAAAAGAGATGTGCTGATCCGGGGACTGTGCCTCGCGCTTCTCTTTCTCTGTGTGATCGGTATCACCGCTGGCGCTGAAACCGGCAGCATAAGCCCGCCATCCGGATTCAATACCGGGTCGGTTACCATTACAAAACTCTCGGGGACCGGGTTCTCCGGAACACCTACGGTCAGGCTGGTACATGCCGGGCAGACAAATATTACCGCAACAAATGTGGTTCTTGCAGGTTCTACGGAGATTACATGCACATTCGGTCTGACCGGTAAGACCGCTGGCGTCTGGAATGTCTATGTTGTGAACCCTGACGGGCGGGAATGGACCAGCCCGGCGGCCACGTTCACGATCAGGAACCCGCTGCCCGTGCCCCGGTTCTCGGCTAACGTTACCTCAGGTACTATACCCCTGAGTGTCCTGTTTACGGACTCGTCGACAGGCAGCCCGTCCGGCTGGACATGGTTCTTTGGCGATGAGACCTATACCCAGTCGTGGACAAAGATCAATGCGAGTTCCGGGTGGGCGGCACGTTTTGGCCAGAACAGTGTCGCGATGCCTGACGGCAGTATTATCCTGACCGGGGGCTGGGACGGGGCTACTGATTACAATGATACCTGGCGATCTACGGACAGCGGCAGGACCTGGTCCCTGGTAAATGCGAGTTCCGGCTGGCCGGTACGATCGTTCCACTGCAATGCAGCACTGCCGGATGGCAGCATCGTTGTGGCAGGTGGTATAAAGTACGGCGACGACGCGGTCTACGATGATACCTGGCGGTCCGTGGATGCCGGGGCAACCTGGACTGAGATGAACGCCAGTTCCGGGTGGGCCTCCCGGGGGTATACCAGCTGCGTGGCCTTGTCGGACGACAGCCTCGTTCTGATGGGTGGTGCTGACGGATTTACCACAACGAGCACCCAATATCGCGATACCTGGCGGTCCGTGGATGCCGGGGCAACCTGGACCGAGATGAACGCCAGTTCCGGGTGGTCCGCACGCAGCGGTCACAGCAGTGCGGCAATGCCTGACGGCAGCATCATCCTGACCGGTGGTTATGCCGGGGGTAGCAGCTATTTGCGTGATACCTGGCGGTCCGTGGATTTCGGTGCAACCTGGACACGCATGAACACAGGTACCGGGTGGTCTTCACGTAGCAGTCACACCACGGTGGCAATGCCGGATAACAGCATCGTGCTGATGGGCGGGTTCAGCCAGAAGAGTGATGTGTGGCGTTCGAAAGATAATGGCACGACATGGTCGAAGCTGACTTCCAGTGCCGGCTGGTGGCTGGAGGATCACAGCAGCGTAGCACTGCCAAACGGCAGTATTGTGCTGATGGGCGGGTATAATGGCGAGGGAATGAATGAGACCTGGATGTTCAACCCGGTCGGATCGTCACTCCAAAACCCCATACATACCTATTCCGCTTCGGGGTATTACCCGGTTGCATTGCAGGTGTATAATGCCAATGGGGTCAACAGTACGCGGAAGGTCAGTTATATTACTGCCACCGTTAATGCCCCCACCGGGTCGCCGGGGGTGACAAGTATTTCTGTGACTTCCGGTTATAATCCGACAAACAACAGTTATACGATCACCGGTACGAATTTCGCGGCCGGTGCAACCGTTGCGCTGAACCGGACCGGGTATGCAGATATCGTCGGAACCGGTGTAACCGTAAGTTCACCTACGAAGATCACGTCCACGTTCAATTTAACTGGGGCGAGTGCCGGACTCTGGAATGTAACGGTTACGAATACAGATGGCCGGACAGGATCGCTGGTCGGCGGCTTTACCGTTAAAAACTATGCTCCGTCGGTATACTATATACTGCCGTATAGTACTGGCCAGAATTCAACGACCGTTACAACCAACCTCATCGGGAAGACTAACTCATTCTACTACGGACCGCCGACCGTCAACCTCACAAAAACCGGGGTGAACAACATCACGGCAAACCCGGTAATCGTCAATTCTGCAACCAATATTTCCTGCACGTTCGACCTGACCGGGAGACCGGCGGGTTCCTGGACCATCGTCGTCACCAGCCAGGACGGCCAGTACTGGTCTAAAGCCAATGGGTTCACTATTACGAACATCACGCCACCCCCGACCGTGAGTTCTGTATCGCCGCCATCCGGCCAGAATTCGACGACCACTCCTGTGACGGTGACCGGTGCCGGATTCAATACAACCTCCCGGCCAACCGTCCGGCTGACCCGGACCGGTTACTCCAACATCACGCTGACCGGCGTCAGTACTAATTCGGCAACCTCACTCACCGGCACGGTTCCGGCCGGTGTCATAGCCGGCACCTGGACCGTTGTTGTGGTCAACCCTGACGGCCAGGAAGGTACCAATGCATTGGTCACGTTCACGATTGCTGAACCAGGATCCGGCCTGCCCTCGGCTTCGTTCACCGGTTCCCCCCCGACAGGTCCAAGCCCTCTCCCCGTCACTTTCACGGATGGCTCAGTCGTGCTTGGCGGCACCATGTGGAACTGGTCCTTCGGGGATGGCACATGGAACAACGCCACCGCCTCCTCGAATCCGACACATACCTATACCACGGGAACCTACTCGGTAAACCTCACGGTCACCAACGCAACCGGTAGCGATACCGCGACGAGGAACCGTTACATCACGGTAACCGCCCCGGCATCCGGCCCCACCGCAGCGTTCTCCGGCACGCCAGCTTCCGGTTCCGCCCCGCTCTCGGTCACCTTCACCGGGACCTCGACTGGCACTCCCACCATGTGGAACTGGTCGTTTGGCGACGGCGAATGGACCAACACCACCACTGCTGCCGAAAAGGACCCCACCCACATTTACCGGTCGGCCGGCACCTACACGGTCAGCCTGACCGCCACCAATGCCGGGGGCGCCGATACCGCCACAAAGACCGGGTATATCACCGCGACCGCACCGGTATCCGGTCCCACCGCAGCCTTCTCCGGATCCCCGGTCACCGGCCCGTACCCGCTTGCCGTCACCTTCACGGACTATTCCGATAACCTTGACGGCATCATGTGGAACTGGTCGTTTGGTGATACCGCGTGGACCAACACGACCTCGTCATCAAACCCCGTCCACACGTACTCCTCAACCGGCAGGTACGATGTCTCGCTCATCGTTGCCAACGCTACCGGTAATCACACCGCGACAAAGACCGGCTACATCACCGTAACCACCACCTCCGGTTCCAGCACCGGGTCCGGAGGAGCCGGTGATGACCGCTTCACGGAGCCGCAACGGATGGAGCAGCGTGTCCCGACCCAGAAATGGTCATCCACAACCTCCGTGAATGTCGGTGGCAATACCCGGGTCACCGGGGTTACCGTCACCGGCACCGGCATCGACGATATCATCGTCACCGCAACCGGCGTCTCCGGGCCCGGGCGGGACTCAGGCCCGGCGCCCGGCATCGTGTACCAGTACCTGGAGATCACCCCGGCCCGGTACGATACGATCACCGGCGCCATCATCACCTTCACCGTACCGCAGTCCTGGCTGAACGAGCACCACCTTGCCCCCCAGGATATCGTGATGCACCACCGTGACGGGACAAGCTGGCAGGCGCTCCCGACAACCGTCCTGGATGAAAAGGACGGGCTGGTGTACTTCTCAGCAACGTGCTGTTCGTTCTCGCCCTTTGCGATCACCGGGAAGGCCGGGTCCGCCGGGTCCGCTGAAAACCGGGAAATGAAGGCATCGGCACAGGTCAAAACGTTTGGCGAGCTGGCGACATCATCGGATGGTGCATCTCCAGAACCCGCTGCTCCTCCGGTTACCCGCAGGCCCGTGGTTATGCAGGCACCCCCCGTGCAGCAGACAACCGCTGTTCCGGCACCGGTGCCAAACCCCGGCTTTCCGCTCGCGACCGCTGCCCTGATCGGGGCCGGGTGTGTCGTGCTCGCGGGCTCCGGCTGGTATGTCCGGCGCTGGTGGATCCGGCGGCAGAACCCGGCACTGTTCATGGAGTATGACTGATCCCGGTAAAACCGGATTTTTTGATGAACCGGGCACCAGGTAAAAACAAAACCGGTTAAAAAAAATACCGGTACCGTTAAAAAAATAAAAAAATGTTTGGGTAATGGAACAACGGGATGAAGAAAACGGCCCTGTTGATCCTCAAGAGAGACAAGAATTTGCTCCGGAAGAGTGTGGGGGTCACACGCCGTTCCTGTGAATAATAAGCAGTCACGATAATAAGTGGATTCCAACAATGTCGGGAAAAGAAATTTTTTATGATTACATCCGGAAAAGACCTTTGAACATGCCGCCAATCTGCTCCAGTATACCGTTCTGTTGAGCCATTTTTTCCGTTGCCTGCATTGATGGTTTTCCGGTTGTCGGAGTTGTCTGGGTAACATTGCTTACAAGAACGGTCTTGGTGACCTGAGTGGCAGTGGTAATATTCCCGAGATTATTGATCTCATAGATATCAAGGATTTTTTTACTGGAAGGTGTACTCACGCCCGGGGTGGTTCCTGTCAACGTGACACGGACTGTTTCATCAATGTTTGACCGGAAAGATAATTCAAAACCCGTCAGCTCAAGTGTCTGCCCCGCGGCCGCCGTTCTTCCCGGGTTCTCCACTCCCTCAAGGATGAGCGTATACGCCCATTTCGGGTTTGTCAGTTCTGTTGTCATTACCAGATCGTTTTCCGGGGGGAATGTTGTACCTGATGTGGATCCCAATCCAATATCGTATGAGACGGTCACGGGTGTATCCGGAGCCAGGGGCCCGGAAGGATCGCTTGCGTATTTATCAATGGTAAATGCCGATACTGCGGATATGCACGATGCTAAAATAACCGCGGCAAGAATGAACATTTTTCCGAATTGTTTCATCGTAGACCTCACTTAAATAAAGGCAAACGCCTTTTTTATAAATCAGGTCTATCTTTATTCATTTAATATCATTCTCTTTTTATTCTATTATCCCGGTATTACCCCAGTCCCCACTGCGCCAGGGTCGTGTGGGTGGGATCGAGATCGTTCCAGTTCCCGACCCCAGTACTTCACCAATTATTCCTCAGTGAATCCTGGTAGTGTACACTACCTGCCAAAAACCTGAAGTGAATGGTTACACCATTATCAGCATCGCAATCTTGGCATTGCAATCGATCTCCGGCAAAAAAATTTCAACCACCCCTTCCCCCCCTGCTCACATTTTTTCAGGCAGGGTCTGGTTGATCGGTAAACCCCCTCACGCCGGAAAACAAATTTTTTTGTCGCTTGTACATGCATTTTGTCGGATAATTATCCGATTATCGCCTCATCAACTGACACCTCATGATCGCGATTGAAAATTTTTCAGCAGGGTCTGACTAAAAAATTTTTAGGAAAAAGAAAATTCTGGCAGAAAATTGTGTACCAAAAATGCACAAAGAAGTGATCCCGGGTCCTGCCTCAGGAACTCTCCCGCATGCTTTTGACCGGCGAACTGGTGGCAGGATCGGAATAGAACCGGAAGGCAATCTCTCCGGCGTCCGTAATCCGGCAGGGCCTCTCATTCCGGTTGCCCTCTGGATTTTCCTCTTTAATAAGCCCGGCATCGCGGAGGTTTCCAATAAACCCGGAGGCGGTCTGATGGGACAATTCTGCTGCCGGCTTCTCACCCTTTTGTAGTGTATAACCGGCTTTTTTGGATCCCCGGGTTTTTCCTTCTTTGTCGAGGCTAAAAATTAGTGAAGTACTGGACCCCTTTTTTCACTGCAATGCATATATCCCGGAATGACTGTACATTCCATTAGGGATGCCAAATGGAAAGCGAAGTTCTCAAAGAACTGAAATTGATTCGGGCGGATCTGAACAATATCAAAAAGAACATGGTCACCCGGGACATGATCCTCACTGCGGATGAAGAAAAGATCCTTGATGAAGCACACGATGCGCTCCGGAACGGGAAGACCAAGTCCCTCGCAGATGTCATGAAGGCTCGCCGTGCCGCTTGAGATCCAGATCGGTCCACAGGCCGAGCATTACCTCATGGCTGCGGAACAGATACTGGCCGATCGCCTGGCAACCCGTATTGAGACCCTCGCTGAGAACCCCCGGCCCCGGGGTGCAGAAAAGTTTCTCGGCCGGCAGGGGGTCTTCAGGATACGGGTCGGGGATTACCGGATCCTCTATTCACTCAAACCGGGTATCCTTCTTATCGTCAATATTGATAAACGATCCCGGGTTTACAAAAGATAATTCCCGACCCTTTTTTTAACCGCATCCTGAAAAGAAACACGTATGCAGGCGTACCGGGCACATCTGATCATGCTCAATGATAAAATCCGAAAACGGATTCTCGATTTTTATTACGAGAAATGGCATGAAAGTACCGGATTGTGGGCTTACATCATCGATAAAAAGGGAAATAATTTGTTATCTCAAACCGCAATCAATGAATTTTATGAAAAATTATATCATTCTCTATAGGATTATCAGCATCAATGTTAACCTGAATTTACCATACAGCAGGAAAAACCTTCAATGATATGAAAAATGATATCGATAATTCTCTGGATGACTAAAAATTTTATTTTTTTTAATTTCCACAATCAACCGTGTGTGAAAAAAGGATCTATTACCCCAGTCCCCACTGCGCCAGGGTCGTATGGGTGGGATCGAGATCGTTCCAGTTCCAGCCCAGCGACTCGATGAAGCGGGCAATTGCCGAGACGAAACGGCGGCGCACCCTGCAGGTGGCGTTCAATAAAAAGCACCATATCGTCCCGCAGACCATCATAAAACCGGTCAAGGAGAAGGAAGTCGAGATCACCGACACAAAGCACGTGCCAAAGAACGAGATCCCCAACGTTATCATCGGCCTTGAAAAAGAGATGAAGGATGCAGCCGGGCGGCTCGACTTCGAGCGGGCGATTGCCGTGCGGGAACAGATTAAGAAGCTGAACGAGCGGCTGAGTGGGAAGTGAATTTTTTTCCAGGATATGATGATGGGGGTTGAGACTCCCAAAATGATGAACGCCGCCGCCCCCGACGGGGTGCCCCCGTGGCGGATCAGTGACTAATATCTAAAAACCACTTTGCCCCGCCGTGCCTCTGATGGGCCCTGATATGGGGAGCCCCCCCAAAATTGAAATATTCGATTTAATATTCTGAAATTATGTTTTTGCTTTAACAATTTCAACATTCAAAGCATTAAATTCTGGAATTGTAATTTCATTACCTAAAACCGCGGTATAACTTTTTAGACCCACAAAATTCCCCCAAACATCAACAATATCCCCCTCTACCAATCTATTTCCATTATAGTTGACGTAAATAGTGTCATCGAAATAGCCGAGATACTCTTGTTGTTTTGTTGAAATGCGTAGCATATATTTATCGCCATAGATCTGTTGTATTTGAACTACTTTCCCACGAAATTTCACAATAGCATTTTTATAATTGTCTGGATTTCTCATCAGACTATTATATGGAATATTTTGAGATTGACTCTTAATTTCCTCAATTGAAAGAATCGGTGCTTTACTAATCGATGAGGTACTCCCAACCATGCCGTATACGAATGCAGCAATGATTACACAAAATATTGCCCCTCCACAACATATGGCAATCCATTTTCCAGCTTCTTTTAATTTATTTCCGGTTGGCTCGGCCGTTTGGGTTTGTGGTACAGATATTTGCGATAATTCCCCTCCACATTTTGCGCAAAATCGTGCATTTTCATCGACTGTTGTATTTCCACACATTGGACAATGCTTTGTCATATTTTTTTCACCAGAACTTAAAGAGAGATTCACATTAGAAACGATAAACATATTGTTTTAATATTCGATTTAATATTGATACTTAGTGAAATTATTAAAAATCATATGGGATAAAGAAATAGGACCGATTCTCATTGTTAATCTCTATAATCAGGATTTTGGATTTTGTTTTTGTCATCGAAAAAAAGATCGTAGTATCTGTTTTTTTGGGCTTGAACGAATATTTTGCTCACGATGTTTAGGAATTATAATTGGAGGGATTATTGGAATTTTTTTTGCCATATTGGGGCACCAATTGGATACATTTTTTTCATTGTTTTTTTTATTGCCTTTAATTGTTGACGGATTATATCAAGCAGTTCGAAAAAGAGAATCGAGTAATTTGAAAAGAATAATTACAGGTTTTATCTTTGGTTTTGGCCTTCAATCAATTGTCGGAATAATTGTAATGCAGTTAAGATTGTCCAGTAATTAATAAGTTGAAGTATAGAATCAAAAGTGGGAAAAGTTTTTTTTTTTAAAAGAGATTACCCCAGTCCCCACTGCGCCAGGGTCGTATGGGTGGGATCGAGATCGTTCCAGTTCCAGCCCAGCGACTCGATGATCCGGGAGATCGGCTGCTGGATGGTCTTCTCAAGCATCAGTTCCCAGTCCACGACAAATTCCTTTGGCACCTGGTCGGCATACTCGAAACAGAGGACATCGGTCTTGGGATATTTTGACGTCACGGTCTTGATGTAGATCCGCTTCGGCTTGCTGCCTTTGCCAAACTCCGTGTGGAGATGTTCGTTGGCATATTTTGCGCCTCGGACCTGCGCATCATCGGTATCGTAATCATTGAGCGCTTTCCCGATCCCGCCGGGGATACCGATCTCGTCGAGCGTGTACTTGCCGGCCCGGTATTTTGTGATCACATCCGAGAGGAGCTTCTTGATCACGGCATAATCTTCCCCGGCAAGGATCATCTCCATGACCCGCATCTGGACAAGCTTGGTGATCTGCGGGGTGTCGCTCCGCTTTATCTCGAACCCCACGATATCGGTCTCGCTGACTTCCTTTCCCTCTTTCCAGACAAGCGACCCGGCATACCGCTTCTTCTTGCCGGCCTGGAAGAACCGGGCATAGATCTTCTCGAACTTGATGGAGAAGAAATGGACATCCGCGTTCAGTTCGGCCTTGGCAAAAACCTGGTAACTCTCGTTGAGTTTCTTCTCAATGGCCCGTGCAGTTGCAATGGTTGTTTCCTGGTCCGAGGGCGGGAGCTGGATCATGCACGAATCGGTATCCCCGTAAATGACCTTGTAGCCCTGGGCCTCGATCGTGCGCCGGGTGTGCTCGATGATCGCCCTGCCCACGGAGGTCACGGCCGATCCGATCTCCCGGTCGAAGAGACGGAACCGCACATAGCCCGAGACCCCGTAATACGTGTTCATGATCACCTTGAGCACGTTCTGCTGCATGTCGTACATCAGGTACTCGGGCGAGCCGAACGCAAACGTATTGCGCAGCGCCTTCTTCTCGTCGCGCTCCTTGAGGAGGTCGGCGATGATGCTCCTTGTCAACCCGTCGGGCTGCTTTTTGAACCGGATCCCGTTCGGGGCCCGGAGTTCGCCGTCCGGATCCTTTGTCTCCATCGAGGCATTGATAGTCATCATCGCCATCGGGTACAGGGACTTTAAGTCGAGCACAACCACGTTTTCCCGGACACCACGGCTTGGTTCAAAGACCGTTGCGCCTTCGAACTCCTCGGCATTCGCAAACCCCTTGGAGGGCAGCACGTACTTCCCGAACGCCTTTTTCAGCACATAGACATCGACGATGTTCGAGGAGTTCAGGGTCCGGTCGAGCGGGCAGCCCACGTACCGGGCGATCTCGCGGTAGAACCCGATGATGTTGTCCTTCTTGTTGATCCCGACACAGAGCTCCACGTCCTTGAAGTTGTATTCCACGAAAAGCGCCGGCTGCTTCTTCCAGAGGTCCGAGACGGTCCCGGTGTAACGGACCTTCTGCTCGCCCAGTTCCTCCATGGCGATGGCGTCGAGCCGGTACGATTCCTTCTGGCTCAAGTGCATCTTCTTGTACGCAGTCAGGAGATCGAAGAGGACCCGGCCCCGCAGGGCGTTCCTTTCGGTCTGGCCGGGGATCCGTGCAAGGGTGTCGGAACGGAGACCGAGTTTCTCCATCCGGCCCGTGATGTACGGCATATCGAAATCCACGAAGTTCCAGCCCGAGAGCACGTCCGGGTCGCGGGCAATGATGTAGGCTGCAAACGCTCTGAGCATCTCGGTCTCGTCCGCGTACGGGCAGATCGTATGGATGTCTTTCCGGAAGCACCCGTTTTTGAGGCCGCCCTCGTTCACCTTGTCGGCAATTTCGCCCGGCAGCCCGTTCTCCAGCAGGAACGTGGTATAGTCCCCGTCAAAGGAATCATAACAGCAGATGCAGGTGATCTTGTCGCGCTGCGGATCGGGAAAGCCCCGCTCGTCTTCGCATTCGATATCGATGATGCAGGTCCGGGCCGGGGCATCGACCTCCGCTACCGCGATCTCGTGGTAGTCCACGCTCTCCTGCGGGACACAGACGCCCCCGGTGAGCCCGGTATCGATCATGAACCGGGTGGCAAACGGGATGTCCGCTTCGAAGTGCCGGTAGTGTTCCCGCACGTCCCGGACATCGCCCGGCCGCTGGGTATAGAGCCGGCGGAGGGGCTCGTTCCGGATCGAGCGGTAACTCGTCCCGGTTTCGAGGGTTGCCTGCGGGGGAAGCGGGATGCTGTCTGCCTGGTCGGCCGGCACATAGAGGTACGGCTTGAACCCGGTCACGTCCAGCCGGGTAGCCTTTCCCTGCCGGTCCCGGCCGAAGATGTGGATGATCGGGCCGTCCGGTGAATTGCTGTATTCCACCTGGTTGATGGCAATCGTGATCCCGGAGAATGAATCGAGCGTGCGGGGAACGTTCATGGCAGAATTCGTATTCTGGGCCTGCGATGCCATATCAGGAAACCGCCCGGGCCGAGAGCTCTTTTGCAAAGGACCCGGCTTCGTCCATCTTCTGCTGCTCCCATGTATCCAGGTGCCATTCTTCTATTGCGTGTATGCCGTCTTGCCCGATCCGGGCAGGGATGCCGAGCGAGCAGCCGGTCAGGCTGTACTCCCCTTCGAGCACCGCCGAGCAGATCGCCAGTTCGCGCTTGTCCGAAAGGATCATCCGGACCAGGTGGGCGAGGTGGAGCGCCGGGCCGAATACGGTACCCCCCTTGCCCTTGATAACTTCCATGCTCGAACCCCGGAGCCCGGTTAAGATCTCGTTCCGCAGCGTCTCGCCAACCGGCGTTTCCAGCCGGGAGAAGACCGGGACCTGGTGCTCCCCGTGCTCGCCAAGAACGAACGGGAACCCGCCGATGTTCAGGTTCCGGAGCGCGATGCCGAACCGGGCGCTGTCGAGCTGGCCGCCAAAACCAATGCAGCGCTCCCGGGCAATGCCGGTTTTTTTACAGAGATAGAAATTATTGATATCCATCGGGTTTGTCACCGTGACTAAAATCCCCTCAAAGCCATTTAGGAGCCCCGTGCAGTCTTTCACCGCCGGGAGGTTAGCGTTGAGGAGATCGGCCCGCGTCTTTACCGACGGGTTGCGCGGAAGTCCTGCCGAAAAGACACAGACATCCGCTTCCTTCACCTCGTTTTTATCCGTGCTGATGGTCATGTCGAGGCCGGTATGCTCGATGTCGAGCACCTGGGCCCGGAGCAGGTCGCCCGCACTGTCATAAAGAACCAGTTCGTCGACAATCCCGAGCGATGCCGCCAGGTAAGCAACCTCGCCGCCAATCCTGCCAACTCCCACAACTGCAAGGCGCGCCATCTGGTACCAATATTGGTATGCAGAGAATAAAAGTGACTCCCGTCATCTGGTGCGGGATTGGCGTACCGGTTTTTCCCGGGCCTTTCCCGGGACTTAAGAATCCCCTAAAAAGATGCTCTTTATAATAAATCAACGACCATTTGCTGATGAATGGTTTCAATCAAACCAGGCCCGGTAATGGCAGGTGGCGTCCCGCTCGACAACCACCTCATCCTCGCCGCCGGGATCCTGGGTACAACCGGATCGTCGCTCTCGCGGATGCTGCTTCTCGGGGCCGGCGGCGTGGTGACGAAGTCAATCGGGCCGGCACCAAAGGAGGGACATGCGGGCCCCTGTCTTGTCGTACTGGAAGACGGGCTCATGAACGCGATGGGCCTGCCCAATCCCTCTAAGGATTTTGTCGAGGAGCTTGTCGGCCTTGCAAAAAAACCCGTTGTGGTCAGTATCTTCGGTGGGAACCCGGAAGAGTTTGCCGAAGTGGCCGGCTGGTTTGCAGGCAAAGCTGCCGGCTACGAGCTCAACCTCTCCTGCCCGCATGCGGAAGGATATGGTGCGGCGATTGGCAGCGACCCGGCCCTTGTCGAAGCCTGTACGCGTGCGGTCAGTAAAACCGGCATCCCGACCTGGGTGAAGCTGACCCCGAACGTGACCGACATCACCGCAATCGGGAAAGCCGCCGAGAAAGGCGGCGCAGGCGCAATCGTTGCCATCAACACGGTCAAGGCGATGCGGATCTCGACCGGCCTGCGCCGCCCGGTGCTGGGCCACGGGTACGGCGGACTCTCGGGGCCGGCCATCTTCCCGGTCGCGGTCCGGTGCGTGTACGAACTGTATGATGCCGTTAAGATCCCCATCATCGGCTGCGGGGGCGTGTCCACTGCGGATAACGTCATCGAGATGATGATGGCCGGCGCAACCGCAGTCGAGATCGGCAGCGCGGTCTTTGGGGATATCAATGTGTTCGAGTCCATAAAAAAAGATCTCTACGCGAAAGACGGGATCGAACCCGGGGAGATCGTGGGGTGTGCCCATGGCTGATGCACTGTCCGTTCCTGTCACTATTGCGCGGGTGAAAAAAGAGACGGAACTGATCCGGACGTTCGTGTTCGACCAGTCGTTTGTGTTCAGCCCCGGCCAGTTCGTGATGGTCTGGGTGCCGGGGGTTGACGAGATCCCCATGGCCCTCTCCTCCGAGAACAGCATCACGGTCCAGAACGTGGGCGATGCCACGAACGCACTGTTCAGCCTTGAACCCGGGAGCAAACTCGGGATCCGGGGTCCGTACGGGAACGGCTTTACGAAAGGCGAGAAGGTGCTTGCCATTGCCGGTGGCGTGGGTGCCGCTCCGCTCCTGCCGCTTGCCCGAGCAGACTGCGTGATGACGCTGCTGCTCGGTGCCCGGAGCGAGAGCGAACTCCTCTTCCTCGACCAGCTGGACGAATGCACGGACGTGATCATTGCAACCGATGACGGATCGCTTGGCCACCACGGGTTCGTGACGGCTCTCATCGACGATCTCAACCTGGGTGCGTATGACCGGCTCGCGGTCTGCGGCCCGGAGATCATGATGCGGGCGGTTCTTGCAAAAGTCTCGGAGAAAGGTCTCGCCCACAAAACCGAGTTCTCGCTCCACCGGTACATGAAATGCGGGGTCGGGGTCTGCGGATCGTGCTGCATTGACCCGTCCGGTCTCCGCGTCTGCCGGGACGGCCCGGTCTTCTCAGGCGATCTTCTCCAGAAAAGTGAGTTCGGGCACTACATGCGGGATGCCAGCGGCAGGAAAAAGAACCTGTAACCTGCCCGGCATCCCCGGATGCTGTCCCTGTCTTTTTTCGTCCCTGTTTTTTTAATACCTGCTATCAGGAATTGCTGCTGTCAAGGGGAAACCGGAACGCCCCTGTCGGGACATGGATCTCGAACCGGACTCCCTTCCCCGGTTCCCCGGTCTCCTTTATGGCGAGATCGGTGATGCCGAGGATCTCGTGGGCAAGAAACATCCCGTACCCGGTGTTCCGGTAATATTCCCGTTTGAAGATCTTGTCCTTGGCAGTTGCCGGCACGCCAACACCATCGTCTTGGTACAGGATGGTGATCCCGTCGGCATCGTTCCGGTACGAGAACCGGCATACGGTAACCCGCTCCCCGTGCCGGAGGGAATTTTCCACCAGGTTGAAGAACACCTTTTCGAGCATGTAATCGGCATAGATCTCAAGGCTGCCCATCTCGTTCTCCACCCGGACGCTGCCAAGGTCGAGATTCCTGATTGCGCTGTCTGCCGTCAGCGTAACCTGCTGCCACTGGGGGACGTTCGCCCCGATGCTCTGGTAGTCCTTGGTGAACCGGATCTGGGCCTGGATGAGCTCGGTGAGCTGCCCGATCTTCTGGAGGTGTTCGATTACCGGCTGCTCGGTCGAGAGCTCCTGGGCGAGCGAGAGGTACATGACAATCGCGGTGATCTGGTTGAGGATATCGTGGCGGGTGATCGAGGAGAGGGTCTGGAGTTTCCGGTTGGCCAGCTGGATGGCGGCCTCGAACCGTTTCCGCTCCTGGATTTCCATCTTGAGGGTATCGTTGGCCCTCAGGAGTTCATCCGTCCGCTCCCGGACCCGCTGTTCGAGTTCGTCCTTTGCCTTCTGGATCACCCGCTCGGCGAGCTTCCGGTCGGTAACATCAATGGCCGAACAGATCACGATATTATCCGGTGAGAGGGATGCGGAGATGAGGAAATGGCGGACCACCGCGTCCCGGGTCTGGAACCGGAGCTCGGTATCCCCAGTTTTTGTGTGGGACCGGACCTCATTTATGAATGTATCCCGGTCGAACATGTCCGGAAGGATCCGGGAGAGATCTTTACCTATGAGGTCCTCCCGCTCGTATTTCAGCATGCGGGCGCACTTGTTGTTGAGCTCGCGGATCCGCCCCGAGTCAAGATCGAACGTGAAGATCCCTGCCTGGGAGTTCTCGAAGATCCCCCGGTATTTCCGCTCTTCTGCCCGGAGCCCTTCGGCAAACGATGACGTGACCACCCCGATCGTGACGAAGATCACGAACCAGGCCGTTGAAATGGCGATGAGGGCCGGGTTGAAGTTGCTGAAATAATACACGAGCAGCAGGTAGACCGAGCTCATGGAAAGCGAGAAGATGACGCCCCAGCGGGGATACTGGTACACGAAGAGGATGATGGGCAGGAAATAGAGGAACGGGTAGACTTCCTCGATGCCGTGGGTGAGCGAGAAGATCGTCGAATAGACCGCAAAGATCGCAGTCGCAAGGGTTACGACCGTCCAGAACACCTGGCGTTTTGTTGTGGGAGAGACGGTCATCCGCGGTCCTCTTCATCGGTGGCAGATTTCATGGTCTCGGAGAGCATCTTCTGTTCGAATCTCCTGCGTTCAAGGATCTCGGCCCGCAGTTTCTCGTTGATCTCTTCAAGATGTGCGGTCCGGGCCCGGACCTGGTCCTCCAGGTCGTCGAGCGTTCTCCGTATCTCCTCGTCTCCGATCTTGTTGCCGGTGATATCGATTGCCGAGCAGAGCACCCGGTCCGGCAGGACCAGCACTGCGGAGACGACAAACCGGAGCACGGTCCCGTCTTTTGTCCGGAAGAGTCCTTCCGTTTCGGTATTACGGGGATCGCTTTTCACCCGTTCGATGAATCCTTCGCGCTCGCCCGTATTGGACCAGATCAGCGCAAGGTTCGTGCCGAGCAGTTCCGCCCGGTCGTACCGGAGCCACTGGGCGCACTTGGCATTCATCTCGAGCACCAGCCCGGTCATCGTATCGAAACAGAAGATCCCGTCCTGCGAGTTGTTGAGGATCTGGCGGATCCGTGCCTTCTCTGCCTGGAGCTTGGTTGCATAGGACGATGCGACGACGCCAATCGTCATGAAGATCGCGAACCAGGCCGTGGCAATGGCAATGACGCCCGGGTTCGTGAAACCGAAGAGGTAGACAAGGCTGATATACATCAGGCTGATGACGAGCGAGAAGATGATGCCCCGGGCAGGATAAAAATAGACGACAAGGATGATGGGCAGGATGTACAGGAAGGGAAAGATCTCGAAGATCCCGTGGGTGAGGGAGAAGACAGTGGTGATGACCGCCCCGATGGTTGCAGCGGCTATGATAAAGAAGCGCAGCACATCGTCATCTTTCTCGTTTGTCACCGATCCCATCCCCTGTTCTCCGGTATGCTGGACCCCCGGTACTGTTTTTTCGCGAGTAGTATAGTATAGTCGGTGATCATATTACATATATTTTTTATAACATCGCCTCCGGGAAAAAAGCCGGTGGCCCGGGTTATTCCGGCAGGTTCGGCCCGTTCGTGCAGCCGGCGTTCATGGTTTCGAGATCTTCGAGCTTGTTGATGTTGGTGAACGTGCGCAGCCCGGGATCGAACGGCCGGAGTTCCTCTACGGGAACGTACCGGGTGTTGATGCTGCGGATCATCGGGCGCAGGGAAAAGGATTCATGGTTTTTTAAGTAATCCATGAGGACCGGTCGCCGGTAGACTGCGTGGAGGGGCTCTATCATGTCATAGTTCCAGCTGGGGATTGCCGCATCGAAGGAACCGAGGCTCTCGAAGAGATACCGCACAACCCCGGTCTCGATGCAGGGCATGTCGCAGGCCGAGACAAAGATAGTATCGCCCCGGGCTGCCATGGCCCCGGCATGGAGCCCGCCGATAGGGCCGATGCCGGTGCGGATGTCGGTGATGCACCGTATCTCCCGGACCTCTTTGATCGCGTGGAACCGTTTGCACTGTTCGGGGTCCCGGGCAACGAGGATGATCTCGTCCACGACCGGGCTGAGCGAATCGATGAGGCGCTCGATGAACGTCTTTCCTTCGTACACGAAGAAGTACTTCTCCTTGCCGTTCGCACGCCGGGCCTCTCCGCCTACGAGGATGACTGCCGATCTCACCCGCTCACCTGTTCCCGGTGCGACCCGTTGGAACCCTGCACCGCAGAAGATTCCGCCAGGGTCACCGGACCCTTTTATGATTACTTAGGTATTTTTGCACAAAGTATTTTACGAAGACCTTTTTGTTCCAGTGCAAGAAGGGCCTCCTTGATCCCGATGTCGGGCGAGAAGCCGCCGATACCGTTGGCCGCTACGATCCGGTGGCAGGGAATGACGAGCGGCGTCGGGTTGCGGGCCATGGCCTGGCCGACCACGCGGGGACCGGTGCCGGCAAGCCGGGCGATCTCGCCGTAGCTTGCGGTCCTGCCGTACGGCACCCTTTGGACCTCCTGGTAGATCCGGCTGTAGGTGCTGTCATCGTGGAGCGGGATGGCGTCAAGCGCTGTCAGGTCCACCGGCTGGCCGGCGCAGTACTGCCGGATCGGCTCCGGCACCGGGCCGGGAATTCCTTCGCGGGAAAAGCGGACCCGGTGGATGGTGTCGCCGCACCAGTGGACCTGGACATACCAGAGCCCGAGCCGGCAGGAGCCGCTCATCATTTCCACGTGCCGATCACCTCGCGGAACTTTGTTATGTCGCCTTCGATCATCTCTTCCTGCATCCAGCCGGGAAGCGCATATCTCACCCGCCGTTCAAGGAACCGTTTTTCGGCAAGGACGAGGACGCCGCGATCTTCGGGTGTCCGGAGAACCCTGCCGAGAGCCTGGAGGGATCGGTTGATGGCTGGCAGCGTGTAGCAGATGAACTCGCCTTCTTCACCGAACTTGTGCCGGTAGTACTCGATCATCATCCGGCGCACCCGGTTGAAGGGCGCAAGCGGGAGGCCGACTACCATCGCCCCGTTCAGCATCTCGCCCCGGTAGTCGAGGCCCTCGCTCCACTTGCCGCCGCTCACCGCGAACATGACCCCGGATTCGCCCCGCATCGGCAGCGAGAGGAACTGGGAGAGGGCTGCTCCGGCTTCGGCCGCGTCCCGGGGCTCGATGAAGATCTTCCGGTTGCGGATATGCTGGACGGCGAGGCTTGCATAGGATTCAAGGATCTGGTAACTGGGAAAATAGATGGCCCGGTTGCCCTTGAGCGCGGAGAATGCCCGGATGTAATCGGTGATCCGGGTGGTGTTCTCCTTGTTCTGCCGCATCGAGTACGCGGTCGTGATGTCGTTTGCTGCAAGCACGAGCCGGTTTTCTTTTGGGAACGCATTGGGCAGGGCGAGGGTGGTGACCGTGGCGTTGCCGAAATAGTAGCGCCGGAAACTTTCCACGGGCGAGAGGGTTCCCGAGATGAGGATGCAGCAGGCATGCGAGCCGCAGACATCCGAGAGGGAGGCAGCCGGATCGATGTTCCTTACTTCGAGCGTGATGCCGGTTTCGTCTTTCCGGTACACGGTCAGGAAGGCCGGGTCGGTTGACGAGTGGGCCAGCCGGACCAGGAATTCTGTCAGGCGCTCGATGGCCGTCTCGCGGAATTCCCCGGACTGCACGTTCTTCTCGCGGATGAACTCCGACATCCCCATCAGGTCGTCGACAATTTCGTCCATTGCCTTGTACAGGGACTCCCGCAGGATCATCCGCTCGAAGATGGCGGGGTCGAACCAGTCCTCGGTTTCCGTGGAATTGACAAGCCCCCGGATGAATTCCGTGAGCCGGGGCAGGACGTGCTGGACGGCTTCGGCCCCCTTGTGCCGCTTCCGCATCCCCGAGAGTTCCCGGGAAGCCTGTTCGAGATCCCGCTCTTCCAAGGTAACGCTCTCGATTCCCGTGATGACGTCCCCGCAGTTGTGGGCCTCGTCGATGAGGAGGAGGACGTCCTGCGGTTCGACGCCGAGATTGGCGTAGAGCTGCTCGCGGATGTCCCGGTTGAAGAGATGGTGGTAATTGAGGATCACGACATCCGTGTTCCGGGCTGCCTGCATCATCATCTCGTACGGGCAGATGTCGGCACAGAACTCCGCGAGTTCGCGGGGCGGGACGGGGTTTGCTATCACCCGTTCGGCCTTGGCGCGGAGCGCAGTCGAGGGCACCATCTTGACGCCGATGGTCTCGGCCGGCACGAACATCTTGCTCCGGATATAGTAGGGGCAGAGGACCGGGTGTTCCTTGTCCATGAGCCGGATCTGCTGGATGATGAACGGGTCCTTTGATGGCGTGAGGGCGCCCTTGTCGGCCCGGTCCCGCATGAGCGAGTTCGAGAAGGCCTTGACCCCTTCGCACCTGCGGTACACGTCCCCGTCGCCGCCAAGCGGGCACATGCTCTTCTTGCCCACCAGGTACACGGTCTTGAGATCCGGTTTTTTCTTCCGCACGAGTTCGAGTTCGCGGATAAACGTCGTGAGCTGGCTGACGGTCCGGACCGCTATTACGATCTTCCGCTTCCTCCGCTCGGCAAGGAGCGAGGCAACGACACTCGACTTCCCGCTGCCGGTCGGGGCATCGATCATCGCGATCCCGCCGTCCCGGGCAACCGTGGCCGCGACTTCGAGCATATGGCGCTGGCCCGGGCGGTATTCGCTGTACGGGAAGTAGGTGTCGATGATGTCCATTGGTGGATCAGTGTTGGCGCTGCCGGGTTTTATGGGTGTGGGGGTGCGGGGCGAAGGTGAAAACAATCTTGACCCGTATACGAAAATCCGTGATTCAATTATTGTCTGGTTCTGTCGCGAGTGAAGGGAAATCCCTGACCGGCAGAGGGCAGGTGCGGGCATCGGATCCGGGCCCTCTGCGGGCTCCTTTTTCATAACGGCTCTCCCGGCCCGTCCTGGAAAAGCCCGTAAAACGCCCCGTTTATCCTGCTATAAAAAATAACCGTAAATTTACCCCGGTTCGTCAAAAACAGGGTGGAAACGACCTCGCCCGGTGGCCACCAAAGGCCCCTGGACCCGGTTGGTTTTGGCCACGTGATTCAGCCCCTCCTATGCCATGAAACCCTGCCGGAATGCCAATAACGCCGTTTTTAAAATTCACGTCGGAGAATGCAGGTATGAATAAAAAAAAGCTCCCGTGGGGGGTTATACCTTTTTTTAAGCGGGACGGGCACCCGGTGTGCGAGCCGGCAACTTCCCGGTGCTTATGAAAAACCGGTGCCCCTCCGGTTGATCCTCAACCACTATATTCCCAGAAAACAGATCTGTTCACATGGCAGTCCACCCCATCGAGGAGCGCTATGGCACAAAAGAGATGCGTGCCGTCTGGAGTGAGAAGAACCGCTTTTCCTGTATCGTCAAAACCGAAATCGCGCTGGCAAAAGCCGAAGCCCACACCGGCCTGATCCCGGCCGCAGCGGCAGTCGAGATCAGCGAGAAAGCCCCGGGTGCATCGCTCGAACGGGCCAAGGCAATCGAGCTCGAGATCAGCCACGACATGATGGCAATCGTGAAAGCCATCTCGGAAGTATCCGGGGAATCCGGTCGCTGGGTGCACTACGGGGCAACCAGCAACGATATCCTCGACACCGCAACCGGTCTCCAGCTCGGCCAGACGCTCGATCTCATCGATGAGAAACTCCGGCGCCTGCTTGGTGTCCTCCTCAAGCGGGCGGACGAGAACAAGAATCTTGTCTGCATTGGCCGGACCCACGGGCAGCACGGCGTCCCGACCACCTACGGCCTCCGGTTTGCCATCTGGGCAAGCGAAGTGAGCCGGCATATCGAGCGGCTCGAACAGATGCGCCCCCGGGTCGTGGTCGGCCAGATGACCGGCGCCGTCGGCACGCAGGCAGCGCTCGGGCCCAAGGGGATCGAGGTGCAGGCAAGCATGATGGAATTCCTGAACATGAACCCGGTGGACGTCTCGAACCAGGTCATCTCCCGCGACCGGTACGCGGAATTCTTCATGTTCTGCGCCGGGGTCGCGACAACCCTCGACAAGATCGGCATCGAAGTCCGCTCGCTCCAGCGGACCGAGATCGGCGAAGTCGAGGAAGCCTTCGGGGCAAAACAGGTGGGCTCCTCCACGATGCCGCACAAGAGAAACCCGATCAAGTCCGAACAGGTCTGCGGCCTTGCCCGGATCATCCGGTCAGCCGTTGAACCCGCGCTCCAGAACAACACGCTCTGGGACGAGCGCGACCTCACCAACTCCTCCTGCGAGCGGGTCATCTTCCCCGAATCCTCCATCCTCACCGACCACTGCCTCCGGCTCATGGCGGTAGTAATCGAAGGGCTCGTGATCAACAAGGCGGCGATCAGGAGGAACCTTGCCTTCCTCCACGGGATCAACATGGCCGAATCGGTCATGATCGAACTCACGAAAAAAGGCATGAGCCGGCAGGACTCCCACGAGCGGATCCGGCTGGCAAGCATGCAGGCGCTTGCGGAAGGAAAACCGCTTGCCGAAGTGCTGGGAGCCGATCCGGAAATCGTGCGGTACTGCTCGAAAGCTGACATAGAGCGCCTGCTCTCACCCGATGCGTATATCGGGACCGCCGTGCAGCAGGTCGAGCGCGTTGTCACGAAACTCTCCCCCCTCTGCATCTGATATCGTCTCCGTCCTCCCCGCTGGCACCGGCCAGGACCCATTTTTATTAACCGCCGGCCCGGCACGAATCAGGGGCTGGGACGCTGCTGGAAATTCCCGTAAGCCCCCGGTTTTTCCCGGAACCGCACCTAAATTTATAAACTCATACAGTAAACACGAGAATATCTATGAACGGGTACGTCACAGTTGCCGGGAAATCCTTCTCCCACACGGATATCGTGCGCTCCTGTGTCATCGTATCTCTCACCCTGTGCTGCATCTTCATCACCACCCTCACCCTCTCCCGCCATCTCGAGACCATCTACTCCCAGCTCTTTTACTTCCCCATCCTCTATGCAACCTATTTTTTCCCCCGCCGGGGACTCTACCTTGCCGGGTTCTGCGCCATTGTCTACGAGATCCTCGCGTACATGTACGTCTTTCCCGATGCGGCAGGCCTTCTCCTGACCTCGGGACAGGCCATCCTCTTCATCTGTATCGCGGCAGTGGTCTCCTATTTTATCGAGAAGGTCCACACCAGCGAAGCCCGCTACCGGAGCATCTTCGAGACCTCGCTTCTCGGGATCGTCCTCTTCGACCAGAACAGCTTCTCGATCCGGATGGTGAATACCTACCTCTCTGATATCCTGGGATATACTCATGACGAGCTCCTCACGATGTCATTTCCCCAGCTCTTCTTCTCGAAAGATGAACAGCGGAGGTTCTTTGAGTACCTTGGCTCAAGCGAGAATGTGACGAATTTCGAGACCACATTCCTTTCCCGCACAACGGGGCCGATCTGGGTCACCCTCTCCTGGAGCCGGATCAACGGGAACCTGGTCAGCTGCTCGGTCATCAATATCGATGAGAAGAAACGCGCCGAAGAGGATGCCCGGGAAAATTACCTCCAGTACAAGCAGGTCACCGAGAATGCCCCCACATCGATCATCATCCTCCGGAACAACCGGATCGTGTACGTGAACCCTTCGTTCCTGGACTTCTCCGGCTATGAACCCGAAGAACTGATGGGAAACGACCTGCTCCCGTTTATCCACCACGACGACCGCGAGGAATTCCCGTTCTTTTCCGAGACTGCGGATTCGAGAATTCCCCTGCCCGGCATGACCGAGCTCCGGCTTCTCTCGAAGTCCGGTGAAACCCGGCTTGCCGCCTTCTTCTTTACCTGGATTGTCCAGAAAGGCAGCCCTGCGGTACTGATCAATCTCATGGATATCACCGAGCGGGAACGGCTCAAGCTCACGATCCAGAAGGACAACGAGCGAAGGCGGGGGATCATCAGCACGGTTGCCCACGAACTCCGAACGCCGCTCCAGCCGATCATGGGCTACCTCAACCTGCTCACCGAGGACCCCCAGTCCTATGGCGTCACCGATGAGACCAAAGCGATCCTGAACCGGTGCGCGAAAAGCGTTGATCGCGAACGCCAGATCATCAACCAGATGCTGGAACTCTCCGTCCTCGATTCCGGCAAAATCCCCCTGAAATATACGATCTTTTCTGTTCCCGCCATGCTCAAGGTCATCCTGGATGCCGGCAATTACATGACAAAAGCCGATATCACGATGGACGTCCCGCTGGACCTGACCTTCGAAGCCGATGAGAGCAAGATCTCGCTTGTCATCGAATCCATGCTCTCCAATGCCGTCAACTATTCCAAGCCCCCACGGAAGATCCGCCTCATTTACTCGACAACCCTGGTGGATTCCATGCACCGGTTGTCCATCCAGGACAACGGGATCGGGATCACCAACAGCCAGCTCGATGAGATCTTCGAGCCGTTCCAGCTGCCCGATTCCAATGACATAAGCCGGAAGTACGATCGGATCGGGCTCTCGCTCTCGATTTCCAAGAAATATATCCAGATGCACGGGGGTTTCATCAGCGTGGATTCCATTGTGAATCTCGGGAGCACGTTCACTCTCCATATCCCCAAACAGCCCCCGAAGGAGGATCCCTCTCATGACGCGTAAGATCCTCGTTGTTGAAGATGACCAGCCGATCCTTGACCTGATGGACCTGCTCATCCGGAAACTCGGGTACGAGCCCGTACTGATCGCTAACGGCTTTGATGCCCTTGAGGCGATCCGGCAAGATCCCCCGTCGCTCATCCTGCTCGATATCATGATGGCGCCGATGAATGGCTGGGAGTTTTTGGAAAAACTCCGGACCGAGTACGGGAAAAAAGATCTCCCGGTCATCATCTTCTCCGCGTCCCCTGCTGTGGAGGAGCGGATGGCCAGGATCCAGGACCCTCACCTGGGCGTACTCCACAAGCCGGTCTCGTTTGCCGAGCTCAAGGAAGGTATCGGGCACTACCTGTCCTGAACGCGTGTCCTCTAACCTGTTTTTGACCCTTCCGGAACAAGGAGGATTTTTGGCCGGGTTTTTCCGGTCATTCGCTTTCCCGTACTGCTTTTATTCCGGTGCCGGATTTTCAGTCAGTCCATCCTTTCACTTTCGTATGCCGCGATCGGGTGGCGGCAGGTTCCGTCCGGGTGCACCAGCGCCTTATTTTTATTTTTTCGGGCTGAATATTATTCTCCTGTGGAAATACCTGCCTCAAGAATAATCCGATCAGAACAAAAATAACCGGGGCCTGATATGGAAAATGAAACAACCGGGTGGTGGAGTTTCCCGCAAAACCCAAAAATAACCGAAATCCATGTGTAAAAATATTTAAATAACGTGAGCAAAATCTATTGTGTCTGACGTGTTGTCTCTCACCGGTGGTGTTCCATGATCTCCGTCCTCATCCTCGACAATGAACCGGCGTTTCTCCGGGAGGCAGAGGAGTACCTCAAGGCGGACGGACCCTTTGAGCTCGGGACCTGGCTCCACCGCCCGGAACATCCGCTGCCCGTCCCGTTTTCCCGGTATGATGTCATTGTTGCCGGTTGCGAAATTCCCGGAATCCTCGAACCGGTAACCTCATCCGGCATTTCACCTTCCCGGGGCATGGGCCCGGCAGTCATCCTGTCGTTGAACAAGCCCGTACAGGAAGAGTCCCGTCAACTCTCTATGGATGCCCTGATCTTTGTCAATACCGGAAGAGATCCTGCGTCCCGGTATGCAGAACTCTCCCGCATGATCCGGTTTGTCGCAGGAGAGAACCTGCGGGCAGACCGGCTTGCCACAATCAACCGCCTTTACGCAGCCCGGGACCGGATCCAGAAGACCGGGTCCGACCCGGGAACCTCCGGCCTGCCGGACGAGGTCTGCCGGATCCTTGTCGCAACGGGAGGATTCCCGCTTGCCTGGATCGGTGCGTCCGAACCGGATACCGGGGCCATCCGCCCGGTAGCCTCGCAGGGATATGATGACCGTGATTTCCCCGGCCCATTCGTGAACCGGATGGCAGAGGGTGCCGGGCCCTGGCGGCAGGCAGTCCAGCGGAGTGCCGCGTGTACCGCCGTTACTGCACCGGGCGATCCCGGGATAGATCCGGCGCTTGCGGAGATGCTTGCGGCACAGGGGATCGGCTCGGTCTGTTCCATCCCTGTCAGCAAAAACGCAATTCCCGTTGGTGTCCTGACCGTCTGTTCCACAAGCCGCACTATCCCCGATGAATCCGCCGTGTCCCTGCTCAAAGAGATTGCAGGACGTGTCCTGCGGAAATCCACAACGGCAGAACCCGGTGCATTGTCCTCTGAAATATCCCCCTGCTGCGAGAAACATTTCCGGGAATTTGCCGATTCCCTGCCCGTCATCGTTGCCGATATCGACCGGGAGGGCCGGTTCCTGTACGCGAACAGGACGCTCTCGCTCCTGACCGGGTATTCATCTTCGGAACTCCGTGAGGACTGTACTATTTACTCCCTGGTCGCTCCGGAGAAACACGCGATCCTGGACCAGTGTCTTTTGGAACTCTTTACTGGAGGTATCTTCGATCCCGCTGAATTCCCGGTGATCAGGAAAGACGGCACCACGTTTGCAGTCCTTCTCCATACCACGACCCTTTGTAATAACGGGCCTGTCGCGGGAGTGCGCCTGATTGCAATCGATATCTCGAAACACAGGCAGGTGGTTGATGCCCTCACCCGGAGCGAGACCATGTTCCGGATGCTCACGGAAAATTCCGGTTCCGGGTTTTTCATTCTCCAGGACGAGAAGTTCCGGTATGTGAACCCGTACCTGGTCAGGGCCACGGGCTATACGCTGGAGGATCTCGACACCCGCTCGGTCTGGGACATCGTTCACCCCCTGGACCACGATACGATCCGGCAGCACCGGGAGGCCCGGGAACAGGACCCGGACCTTGAGGGCCAGTTCGAGATCCGGTACGTGACAAAGGACGGGGAGGATCGTTTTGCCCGGATCAATACCACCCCGATCCCCTTCGAGGGAAAGCCCGCAATTCTCGGGACCACGCTCGATGTCACCGAACAGAGGGCTGCACAGGAAGGGCTCCGGCAGGCGAACAAGAAACTCAACCTGCTCGGGAGCATAACACGGCACGATCTCCTCAACAAGTTCACGGCCCTGCAGGGCTACCTGGAGATCATCCAGGCCGGCGTTATCGACGATTCGGTTCGCGGGCACCTCTCAAAGCAGGAGCAGATCCTTGCCGCCATCCGGGAGCAGATCCATTTCTCCGAGGATTACGAACAGATCGGCAACCAGAAACCAACCTGGCATAACCTGGAACGCGTGGTTCGGAATGTTGCGGAATCGCTCCCGCTTGAGGCGCAATCCCTCAGGGTGGAGCTTGAAAACGTGGAGATCCTCGCCGATCCGCTCCTTGAGCGGGTCTTCTACAACCTCATGGAGAATACGCTCCGGCACGGTTCGGATGCAAAGGAGATCCAGTACTCTGCGGAGGAGACTCCTGAAGGGCTCAGGATCGTGTACGCGGATGACGGTAAAGGTATTGCTGTAAAGGACAAGGAGGATATTTTTCTCCGGGGATTTGGGAAGAATACCGGTCTTGGGCTCTTTTTGATCCGGGAGATCCTGATGATCACCGGGATAACTATCCGGGAATCGGGTGACCCGGGAGAAGGGGCACGCTTTGAGATCCTTGTGCCGAAAGGCTATTACCGGATTCCTCCGGCGCAGGAATAATAACTGTCCGGCTTTGTGCCCCTGCTCGGTTCAGCAGGAGAATGACCGGCAGCAATTGTTATGAAACCGGCACGGGTTCGATCTTTTCATGGGAACGATGTCCCTGGATCGGCTTCTGGGGAAACACCCATGAGCGGGCGTTCTCACCCGTAGCATAAAAAAACCTGGAGTCATATGAGGGCTTCCTGCTTCAGGGCCGCATCATGTCGCTGCGGGATACGCTGGCGCTTTAACAAAAGCCCACCCTGAAAAGTATCCGCAAAACAACCGGCAAAAAAAGAAAAAATCAGATATACCGGGCTTTCATGGAAAGCTTCCGGGGAGTATACAGGGGACGGAACGGCTTGCCCTCGGTATCCTTCTTCACCGCTGCAATCACGGCGTCGGTGGTCATCTGCTCCTTGTGGGGCTTGTTTGGCTGCGACATTTTCCGGATCGTGACGGTCAGGTTCTTCGATGCGATTTCTTCGTCGCCGACAACGATCACGTAGGGGATCCAGTCCATGCCGGCTTCGCGGACCTTCTTTCCCACGCTCTCCTCGCGGTCATCGACATCGCACCGCACCTGGGCTGCGTTGATCGCGTTGCAGACTTCTGCGGCAAACGCCCCGTGGCGCTCGGCAACCGGGACCACCCGGACCTGGATGGGCGAGAGCCAGGTCGGGAGTGCCGGGACTTCCTGCGTGGAGATGTTTTCAAGGATTGCGCACATCACACGCTCCACGCTGCCTGTCGGGGAGCAGTGGAGGATCGGCGGGTAAACGGGGGTGCCGTCTTCCTTGTGGTACTTGATGTTGAACCGGGTCGAGGACTCGACATCGATCTGGACGGTCGGGTTTTCGATCGGGCGGAGCTGGCCGTCGATGGCGGCAAGGTCGATCTTTGCTTCCCAGTAGTGGACGCGGTCGGAGAGGACCTCGATGAGCATCGGGCAGTCGGACTCTTTCACGATCTTCTTGACCCAAGCCTCGTGCTCGGCATAGAATGCCTTCGTGCACCGGAACGCGGCTACGAGTTTTGTCTCGAAGTCCTTGCCGGTCTGCCAGCCCATTGCGAGCTGCTCCTCAAAGCACTTTAATGCCTGCGGCATGTCGAGGCAGAGCGAGTGCATGTCGGGCATCGTGAAGCACCGGAGACGCTTTAAGCCGATGACCTCTCCCTTCTGCTCGTGGCGGAAGGAGTAGGTCGAGAGCTCGTACATCTTCATCGGGAGGTGGTTGGGTGAGATGTGCATGTCCCGCATGATCGAGAACATGCCAAAGCAGGCCGCGAACCGGAGCATCATGTTCCGGTTGTTGGACTTGAAGCGGTACTGGCGCTCGCCGAACTTATCGGCATGTTCAAAGATCGCCTTGTCGCCGAGGTCGTACATGACCGGGGTCTCGACCGGAGTGCCGCCGTATTCAAGGACAAGGTGGAGCACGTAGTCGGCGAGCAGGTCGCGGATGATCTTGCCTTTGGGCATCCAGCGGAGGCAGCCGACATCGGACGCGGGCTCGTAGTCCACGAGCTCTTTTCCGCGCATCAGGTCAACATGGGCCGGGTCGCCGCCGACCGGGACCGCAACGCCGAGCTCCTTCTTGACAAGGCAGCCGAAGGGCGTGTCGTTGAGGTACTCCTTGTAGTCGTGCTTCTTCCCGTCGGGGGTTAAGACAAACCAGTCGTGGGTGACCTCTTTCTTCTCCTTCTTGACGGCTCCTTCCTCTCCCGGGACGATGGTTCTTGAAAGTTCCGAGAGCGGGTGGCCCTTGCAGGAAAGTTTGAAGGACTTGTACCAGCCGAAGGGTGCACGCTTGACGGCTAACCCTTCTGCCTCAAGACCGGTCTTGAGCGCCTTGAGAACCGAGACTGCGGTCTCGGGGGAAGCGAGGTCGCTTGAGAGGTGGGCATACGGGTAAATAACAATCTTGTCTGCCTTGACCTGCTCTCTGGTCTTCTTGATCTCGCCGATTGCCTGGAGGATTACTCCTTCAAGGTCTTCCTCGTCTATCGATTCCACGGCGCAGAAAACAGTGAGTGCCTCCTCTTCCCTGTCGGTGAGGACCGTACACTCTTCTGCCATCTTTGTCTTTTTTTTGGCTTCGTATTCGATATAATCAGAATGGATTAAAAGAAGTCGCATTAATTCATCTCCGGATGGATCTGATCATTGATCATAAATGGGATTTCCCGGTATATTATAGTGGGTAATACGGAGCCTCCGGGGAAGGTGAAGATTTCTGCGATCCAGTCCCCGGTTCAGCTCCATTTCCGGATTGGCTCCCTAACAACCGTAACCGTCGTTCAGGGAGGAAGAGATCGCAGTGGAGCGCCACCGGGGGGGGCTGGCGATTTGCGGGAGTATCGCGGGAATCCGGTTGTGGTCGTCGGGAATAGAAAAAACCGCACAATCCGTATTGCTCCGTTACAGGAACCCGGTCAAAAAAGATCAGTCATAGTCCCGGAACAGCGCCGGGTTTTGCCTTCTGATGTACCAGCGCCGGACATACCAGCCTCCACCGATGAGGACAACGCAACCTGCAATGATAAGTGCCATTGCAGGGAGCGGGAAGCCGGTGTCCGGCCGGGAAATGGCCGGGGCGGTTGTTGTGGCCTGCATTCCCGGTGTCTGAACCACGGTCTGTCCGGGAGGGGTCCCTGCAGGGTCATTGATAGTCACCGTGGCAGGAGATATTGTTGTCCCGTTTACCGTGGATGAAATGGTTGACTGGACACCGATCGCGAACCGCGAGAAACCGGGGCTTGTTGCACTGAAATACATCTGTCCGGTTGCGGTTTTTAGTACGGTTGTCGGAAGTGCCTGCCAGTTTCCTCCGACATTATGGTACATTACGATATCCTGTGGGGTGACGTGATGCTCTTCCATCCATGATTGCGGCACAATAAAAGCGATCATTGTGCTGGTAATGGTGGTGTACTGTGCGGGGACGAGGTCAAGGTACTGGAACACGGGGCCGGAGAGCGGAGCGTCGCCTTTCCCCGGGCCGGGAAGTGCGGTACCGGTTACGATCAGCCCGGAGATCCTGGTACCGGTCACCTCCACCCGGGTAATGGCAGAGTTGCCCCCGACATTCACGTTCAGGGTCGTGACCGGGCTGTTGAATGTCGGGGCATCATCATCACCATTATGATTGGTGGAGACCGGGACCGCGGAGACCGTGATATACCCGGTTCGTGTAAGCGTGTCGGTACCGGATGCACCCGTGGTGATCAGGCGGACCGTATAACTGCCGGTATTTGTGTAGGTATGGGAGGGATTTTTCCGGGCAGCATCCGTGGTATTGAACCAGTTGCCATCCCCAAACGACCAGTTCCACATCGCAGGGGAGAATCCTGATGTATCCATGCAGGAGACCGTGAGCGGGACGGTGCCTGATACGGGTGTAGCGGTAAACGCTGTAATTATCGTGAGCGGAACACTCACATCCTGGTTGTCGACCCGGCCTTTGACCCGTGCCGTTCCTCCGGATGACGGCGAGAACAGGGTCGTGATCACTCCTTTGGTTGTATTCCCGGTTAACGGACTGATGCTGCCGGAAACGGCGCTGAACGTGAACGTGACCGGCGTGTCATCGGGAAGATGCCCGAGTGCCGATGTATCGGTGCTTGCCCCGGTGTTGTCCATGTTGTAGGTCAGGTTGGCCCGGACCGTGGACGTAGGGCCGCCATTGAACGGGCTGGCCGTGATCCCGAGCACGAGCCACGGGCTGGTGGTGACCGTGCCGGTTGTGTATCCTGAGGGAGCTGCGTTCGAACCCCACCAGTTGTTCGTGGCATCGAGTGCGGCACCGGACGCATAGACTGCCGTACCGGTATCGTTGTTCACCAGTCGGCTGAAGTGAATGGTGCCGCCGGAAGATGCTGCGACAGCCCCGCCATTCCCGGCCGAGCAGCCGGTGATGGTGGACCCGGTTAAGGATATCACATCATTCGAGACTATGGCACCACCGTACCCGTTAGCGATACCCGTACCGTGTGCGGAACAGCGGGTAAACGTGGAACCGGATGCCGTCACCGTACCGGCCGAGAAAATGGCCCCACCATCACCGGTGATGGTACTTGTGCCGGTTGCCGAACAGTTGGTGAATCTGGACCCGGTCACGGTTGCCGCACCGGTCGAGTAGACCGCACCGCCATACTGGACCGCTGAACAATTGGTAAATACCGATGTGCCAAATGTCGGATCATTTCCGGCAACAGCCCCGCCATTCCCGGCCGAGCAGTTCGTGAACGTGGACGAGGTGACGGTTGTTGCACCCGCAGGCCCGCTGACGGCTCCGCCATAGTGGGCAGCCGAACAGTCCGTGAACGTGGAAGAGGCCACGGTTACGGTACCGGATATTGAAAGGATTGCACCGCCATCAGTGGTTGCGGAACAGCGGGTAAACGTGGATCCGGTCACATCGAGATTATTCTTTGCAGCAACGGCACCGCCCTCGTTACCGCCGCCAGCTGAACAGTTGGTGAAGTCAGACCCGGTGATCGATACCGCCCCCGCGGATTTGATGGCGCCGCCGGGATAGTTTGCCGAACAGTTGGTGAACGTCGATCCGGTCACGGTCAGATCGTCATTGGTGGTCACTGCACCGCCACCGGCCCCTCCGGAACAGTCCGTGAAGGTCGATGACCGGATGGTTGCAGGATAATAACCATAGGAATAGATGACGCCACCCTGGCCATTCTCTGATGTGACCCGGGTGAAGTCAGAGCCGGTTACGGTTACCGTCCCGCCCATGGAGAAGAGAGCCCCGCCACCAATGACACCCTCGGTTGAACAATGGGAAAACTGTGAATCAGTGACCGTTATGGAACCTGTCGCAAAAAGGGCGCCGCCGGGAGATCCAGTACCGGTAGTCGAGCAGGAGGTAAATGTCGAGCCGGTTACCCCCAGGTCACCTTGTGCGTGGATGGCACCGCCATCTGCGGAAGCCGAACAGTTGGTGAATTTCGACCCGGTCACGGTTACGTTACCGGCCGAGTAGATTGCGCCACCTCCGTCACCATCCGACAATGCGTTCCGGAACGCCAGGCTGCCGATGGTAAGGGAGGGTGCATCCGTGGCATTGAGGATCCGGGGGGTGGCACTTGAACCGTCGATGATGGTGTCCGATGGACCGTGGCCGGCTGCCGCCCGGAGGGTAAGGCTTTTACCGGTGATGGTGATGTTATGCTCAAAATAGGTGCCCGGGGAGAGGATGATCGTATCGCCGTCGTTTGCACGGGTGATATTGTCCGCGATTGCGGTTGCCGAACTGTTATCGATGGTAATCGTTGCCGCTCCCGCTGGAACCATAATGACCGAGACCACCAGCAGGATCAGGAATGCGGTTACTGCCAGCGGATTATTTTTCAGGTACACCATGATCGACACCATCGCCTTTCATCCTCAGTCGTATTTCCTGAACAGCGCCGGGTTCTGCCGGTGGATCCACCAGCGGCGGACAAGCACCGCACCGACTGCCCCAACCGCGATCCCGCCGATGCCGGCAAGGAGGGTAAGAACCGGGATGCCAGACGATCCTCCGGTGCCGGCCGGTACCGCGGTGGTTGCGGTTGTGACCGGTGCGGATGTCCCGGCAGAGGCAGCCTTCACGGATACCGGGGCCGGTGAGGTAACAACTACCGCCTGCGTGGTGCTGACCGGAACGGATGCGGCCGCCGGTTCTGTCACGGTCGCGTTCGCGGATGTCGTACCGGTCCGGCCCGCGATGGCGAAGTACGAGAACCCGGGTGTTGTGGCAGAGAAGTAGTATGCATTCCCGGACTGGTACTGGTAGGTCGTGGACAGCTCGGCCCAGACGCCGTCATGGTACCGCATCAGGACAATGTCTGCCGGGGTAAGGCCATGAGCAGAAAGCCATGCACCGGAAACCGCGAACGTGATCGTACCCGAGCTGATCGCGGACGGGTTGACTGCCACAGGGGAGATGGCGACAATCCCGGCAACCGTCCGGCCGTCCGGTGCGTGCGAGGTCGCACCGGCATCGGTGACGGTGAGATCGGTTGAGCCAAGCGTTCCCGAAGGTACGATGCTCACCGTGGTGATCGCATACGTATAGTCCGTGCTGCCGACGCTGACCGGCTCATTGACGGCAAAGGTCATTGTGCCGTCGGCCGTGGTCCCGGGGGAACTGATTGCATACGATGTAGCCCGGCCGGTGTCACCGGAAGTATCACCCTCAGTCGCCACCACCGGCTCCGGAGAGGGAGAGGATAAGGAAAAAACATATGCCTTGCCTGCCCTGTTCTTCCCGCTCGCCGTAGCATAACTTGACCCGATAACCACGGTGTTCTCGGAGATCGCCACGGACTGGCCGAACTGGGTATTGGCCGCTGCATCCGATGCGTTCAGGATCGCAGTCTGGGTCCACGTCCCGCCATTGTTCTGGAAAATATAAGCCTCACCGGTCCCCTTCGCATCGTTTGCCCCGATAATCGCGGTGTTCTCATCATCAGAGAGCCCTACGGAAAACCCAAACTGGCCTCCTCCCGCTGCATCGGAAGCGTTGAGGATTGCGGTCCGGGTCCACGATCCACCGCTGCTGGTAAAGACATACGCCCGACCGGCAAAACTCTGCGCTCCGCTTGCCCCGAGAACAACAGTGTTCCCGGAGATCGCCACGGATCGACCAAGAGCGGCATCTTCCTCTGCATCGGATGATGCATTGAGGAGAGCCACCCGGGTCCACGTCCCTCCGTTGTTCTGGAAGATGTATGCCTGACCGGCATTATCCTCCAGGTTCACTGCAACCCCGGTCGCCCCGATAACCGCAGTGTTTCCATCATCAGAGAACCCCACGGAAAACCCGAAATTGTCATAAGCCGCCGCATCTGAAGCGATGAGGATTGCAGTCTGTATCCACGATCCACTGCTGTTGGTAAAGACATAAACCTGACCCGCGGAAGTGTTCGTGCCCATCGTAGCACTATGTGATCCGATAATTGCAGTGTTCCCGGAGATCGCCACGGAAAACCCAAACTGGGCTCCTCCCGCTGCATCGGTAGCGTTGAGGATTGCGGTCTGGGTCCATGATCCACCGCTGTTGGTAAAGATATACGCCTGACCCGCGGAAGCGTTCGCGCCAACCGGGGCCCCGAATGCCCCGATGATCGCAGTGTTCCCGGAGATCGCCACGGACTGGCCGAACTTGGCCCCGACCGCCGCATCGGACGCGTTGAGGATAGCGGTCTGTGTCCACGATCCGCCGCTGTTGGTAAAGACATATGCTTGGCCGGCGCTGTTTTTCGCGTTAACCGATGCATTATATGCCCCGATAACCGCAGTGTTTCCGGAGATCGCCACGGACTGGCCGAAATATGCACTGGCCGCTGCATCGGAAGCATTGAGGATCGCAGTCTGGGACACAATGTACGGATCGATGACGATCGGATACACGGCATTCCGGTCGTCGATCTGCCAGGTAAGCGTACCTGACGAGAGGGCAAGGGTGGCAGGAAGTTCCCGCCCCGTGGCATCGGACGCGGCAAGTCCGCCATAATTCATCACGGGACCGGTGGCATCGAAGAAGATGAGCGTCTGCCCGGCAAGGACCGGCCTGAGATCCCCGGCAAGGGTGTAATTGACAAGGAGCGTCCCGTTCCCGGACGGTCTGGAGTCCACGGTCAGGCCCTGCTCGATCCCGGCATCTTTCATGACATACCATTCGGTGTATCCGGGCCGGGCAATATCGAGCCGGTCGGGGGATGCCCGGATTTTCCCGGGTTCTGCGGTCTGGAATTTGTCCGGGCGGCCGATCCCCGCAAGCTGCATCACAACCGAACCGTTTGTATCCGTCAGAATGATAGTCCCGGTACCGGTCGCCGCAATGCCGATCTGCTGTCCGGAATTATTCAGGGACCATGTACCTTCTTTTCGGAATCGATCTGGGGATGGTTCGGAGTTTGTGTCCACTCCCCTGCTGCCCGCCAGGGCCAGGTTGTCGGTGACTAGCGCTGAGGAGTCGGATGAAAGGACAATCCTGCCCCCGGCAAGGGGAACATTATCCTGAATTGCGGTGGACGAACTGTTGTCCATGGTGATCAGTGCTGCTCCTGCCGGCGCCACCAGTGCAAGCGCTATGATCCCGATCAGCAGGAATGTCTGAACCGGGATGGATCGTCCCGTACCTTTTGAAAATATTCTTGTCATATCACATCCTCCCGTTTCCGGCACCGGGCCTGTCACAGGTCCGTTTAAAAAAAAAATCCCGTCAAACGACCGGTCCCGGTATCTGGTTAAGGAATCCCGGCAGGAACTATCCGTCGGGATCCTTCTCTTTAGGATCTGGGATTAGAAGGCTCTTAAAAAAATTGCGAATCACTAGTGATTATCACTTGGGAACGGTGCTGCGGCTCACCCAGTGAACCGGGCAGACCGCTTACTTTTTTACCGTATTTTGCTTCCGGCTTTGCGGGAGCTGCTCCGGAACACCGCGGAGCACGCCGTTTATCCCAGTGCAGGCACCCGCTGCATTCATCAGGGCAATACATGAACCTTCGATCCATGTCACCCGGCCCTTTGAGTCCGCTATCCGGAACCGGATTCCCGTAACCGTCCCTTTTTTGCGGGCGGCGGCAAATCCGGTCCGGGCGGCTTTCCGGTCTTCCGGTACGACAAGGTCAAAAAATGGCCTTCCATAAAGCGTATCCGGCACAAAGCCGGACTCCGCGACCCGGGGGCTGATATATGTGATCAGACCGGTCGCATCGGTGGCAAAGACGATATCCGGCAGGTGCTCCACGAGGTCCCGGTACAGTTTCCCCTCATCCCGCAGCGCGATCTCAAGATGTTTCTTGTCCGTAACATCCTGGCTTATTGCCATCATGCCGTGTGAACCATCCGGGAACTGAACCGGCATGTGCAGGATCTCAAAGAACTTGTGCACGCCCCGGAACTTCTCCTCCACGAGAACCGTGCTTGCCTCGCCGGCAAGGGCTTTTTCCATCGCCTCCCTGCACTCGTCTGCATTGACCACTACGCCTTCAAGGGTCTCAGGCAGGGAGTGGCCGATGAAATCCTCTTCGGCCATCCCCACCGTATCCGGGATCCACTTGTTGAGCTGGACAACGTTGAGGCTGCTGTCCGTGATGCAGTAGTGTTTCGAGGTGTATTCCATGTACGTGGTGACCAGGATCTGCCTTGAGAGGAAATACACCTTGGCGTTTCCGATTTTCTGGATATCGACAAGGCCCTGTGCGGCCATCACGTCTAGGTACCGGCCTGCCGACATGCGGTTGATCCCGGTCTTTTCTGCGATCTGGAGAATGTTGAGGCCCCGGGGATTTTTCATAATGGTCTCGCGGATGAGGCGGGTTATTTCCGGGTTTGTTTTCATGAGGTCTGGTCATCCTCCTGTCCGGATCTCAAGGATAAGGGAGGTCGCATCCGGGTTGATGGTCATACCCAATCATCCCGTCTTCCTGGCAGTACAGGGAACCGGCTCAGGCTGCCCGTGCACGCAGAGACATTGCCCGTGGCATTGATCGCAGTCGGAGCATACCATTTTGTAACCCGATAAACCAATCCCATCATACATTTCACCATCTGCCCGGGGCAGTGCAATCCCCCCGGTGAGGACATCTCACGGCAGGAAAAACCAATGATTGTTCCGCTGGTCCCGGTAGTATTTTTTGTTTTTCACCGGGGATTTTTTGGGAGGATCCCGTTGGAAAATGCGGGGTCATGAGTGTTTCTCTTACAACTCCATCCGGATAATTTTGTTGATAGATCTCTGAAAGAGTGGGATAATAACGGTTGTCATTATTGATCCATTCTTTCACCGGAACCCGCACTGGACGGGCCGGTAAATAGGGGTATCTTTTTATATCTGGACGAGCGGGAAAAATTCCGCCGGACAATGTGTCCGAAAACGTTGCGGGTGAAGTATGGGGGGGGGGGTCCCGGATGGTTGCAGGAAATGCCCGGCGTTTTCCTTTTGTTCCCGGTGGTGATCCTCATCGGACCCGGGTGACAGCATTGCTAAAAAAGTGGACCGGTTTTCCTCCAGTCACCATCCTGGAACAGAACCGTATATGCCGGACGGGATCTCGCACCTTACCTCTTATTTGCGTGGTATCGCGAAAGTGTTGCCTGGCGCTGGTCGAGATATTTTGCATCGCCTTTCTTGTCGTAGGGCATCGCTGCGCGCTCGGTCGTGTAGAAGACGAGCTGGCCTATCGGCATGCCTGCATACACCTTGACCGGCCGGGTGTTCACGTTCGCCATCTCTAAGGTGATCGTGCCCCGGAACCCGGCATCGATCCAGCCCCCGGTCTGGTGGAGGGTGACGCCGAGCCGCGCAATGCTGGATTTGCCTTCTATGGTTGCAACGATATTGTCGGGAAGGCCGATGCATTCCAGGGTCTCGGCAAGGACAAACTGGCCCGGGTTCAGGACAAACGAGTCGGCGTGGATTTCGTCCACGTCAGCAATTACGGAATCCTTTGCATAGGGATCGATGACCTCTTTTCCCGGCTTGTACCAGACAAAGTGGTTCCCGAGGCGTATGTCCAGCGAGTTGGGCTGGATGAGTTTTGGATCATAGGGATCGATCTTGATATGTCCCCGCCCGATCCGGTCGAGGAGCTGCCAGTCAACGAGAATCATGGGTACATAATTTGGCGCTCATGCATCTTTAGCACTTCTGGCAATGGACTCTTTACCGTCAGCAATTCGTCCGTATCAGGGCGGGTCCATCCTTGAGCATTCCATATATTTAAAAACCCGAAAAAAAAATTATTTAATACACATAAGGCAGGTCCGTTTATGCGAACCCGTACTATTCTGGAAAATGCTTTTACCGGCCTTGAGGCTGCGATTGTCCTCATTGCGTTTGTTGTTGTTGCCGCCGTCTTCTCGTACGTTATCCTCGGCGCTGGTTTTTACACCACCCAGAAGAGCCAGGAAGTGGTCCATACCGGGGTCCAGTCGGCAGGCTCCAACATGCAGATTGTCGGCAATGTCTATGCGGTCGGGACACCGGGGGACAAGGTCACCATGGTCAATTTCAGTATCGGTCTTGCAGCGGGAGGCAACCCGATCGATTTTGAAAAAGTGGTCATCATCTACAGCAACTCCTCGGAACTTGAGACCCTCAAGCCGATCACCGGCTGGCAGGGCACGGCAGTCACTCCCGGGAAATGGGCGATCGCCAGTGTCCAGAACCCGGTCGGGGCTTCCAACAACCTGCTCGAAACCGGGGAGCAGTTCGATATCTGTGCATATCCCACGAACGGGATTATGAAAAACGATGCATTTACCCTTGAAGTCAAGCCGGATATCGGTGCTGCTGTGGCCCTCAAGCGGACTGCACCGGCTTCGATTACCGGTGTCAATATCATCTATTGATTTTTTTCCCGGGTTGAACCCCGGTCCCGCTCAGGTTTTTGTGAGTTTGTGTAATTGAATGCGGGGTACCCCGTTGGGCCCGGGGAAATTCTTGGAATGGGGCTTTTGGGAGAGTGAACGGTACCAGAGAGAGTTCAACTACTCCGGGACCCGACGCAGGCCCCACCCATCCCTGCTGAAACCCGGTGGCTGATCCTGCTCAGGTTCTGATGCCCATGGCGGGAGGCGGTGGCGGGAGGAACTGTATCGTGCTGTGTTGTACCCCGGTCCTTAAGGACAACGGATGCCATCGCCGGCAGTTTAAGGACTGTTCATTTTGTGAACCCTGCCTTCGCGGCAAGGGAAGGTACACCCGCCATGAGCCAGAACGTAACTCCGGCCATGCTGAGGAACACGGCGAGCTGAGGGGACAGGGCCGCGATGCCAAGGTACACCCATACACCTGGGATCGCCAGGTTGACGAGAAGGACGGACAGGGTTCCTGCAAAGACGACTCCTGCCCGCCGTTTCAAATCTGCCGGCGGGCTCCACCCGCCACGGGATTTGAGGAACTCGTAGCCGAATAGACTCCCGAAGATAATACCGGCAGCTCCCCAGGCGTACTGGATGCGATCCGGATGAATGACTGCACCGGTCTGCTGGCGGGCAAGTTCAATCCATGGTGCCGGTACCTGCCAGCCGCCGAGCGACAGGTATGCCGGGACCACGAGCAGGATCGGGATTGCCGATACAAATGCAAACAGGGCGAGGCGGGCTGGTCGGGAGAGCCGGCCGACGTATTCCTCTGCCTTTGGCGCTGCGAGCAGGAATCCGGCCAAGAGGAGAAAGCCAAGGATCCATCCCCCGAGAATATCGAAAAGAAAATGGATGCCGGAGAAAATCCGCACGATGCTTGTGGCGAGGAACAGGATGCAGCAGATAATAACAACCTGGTAGCGCCGGACCAGCAGAGCGATGTACCCGTACATAACTGCGCCGGACATGGCGGCACCGGACGGGAACCCGAACGAAGAATGGGCGGAAAAAGCCTTGACTGCTGCCGAGATCCAATAGGGCCGGGGCATATGACCGGCCAGTTTGGCTGCCTCGTTGAGGCCGACGTTCAATCCGAAAAGCGTGGCAAGCCGGACCCCGTACCGGGGATGCAGCCCGAACGAGATTATGGAGATGATAAGGAAGTACCACGGCATCGAGTCCAGAAATTCCCCCCGGGTGAAGAATGCGGTGACCGACGGGGAGACGTTCTGGACTGCGATATTGATTCCCGGATCCATCAGCAGCCCGAAGTCCATGGTTAAGAATTGGGGAGCCTTCATTATGAACGTACATCCTTCGGTACTGTATTACGTGACCGCACTACCCGGGGGCTGGCCGGTCTCGCGGGACGGGGGGCAGCCGGGAGCCGGTGATCGCAAGCCGTTTGGCCGGGCTGCAATTGGTTTGAGGGGGCTTAGCTTAGGTAAAGTACCGGACGGAGCTTGACTTAGCGATTCACTAAGTGGGGGACATCATTTGACTTGAAAGGGAGATCTATTTGTGTTTTTGATGCGATTTTAAAAAGGGGATGGATTGTATGAAAAATGAAAATTTTATCAAAGTGACGAAAGAGAGAATGGACGATATAATCGGACCGGGGGTATATAATGTCCGATAAAACACAATCACAATCTTGTATACGATCCGGAATTCTCCCTTGCGTGGGGATACTCTTTGTTGTACTGCTGAGTGCCGGATGTACCGGTGCATTTTTTGGCATACAGAATACCGTTCCGGCGACTCCGGTTTCTTCAGGTACTGCAACGAATCAGACCCCGAATAACAGCACATTTGATCATCAGATAACGATGCAGGTTATCATGGTGGACGAAAATGCAAATGCCGAATATGCTACGGTCTGGCTTTCTCCATCTGCACGCATTTACACACTGGGAAAAAATATTCCCGGCTACAAGACCTATATCGGTTTAATGGAACAATCCAAAAAAGACGGCTCGCTCCTTACGTTCACGCTTGATACTCAAGATTCTTCGATAATTAAGAGTGTTGTTAAAGGCGTGCAACCAACATCTTCTTCAAATGAAGAGAAGGCAGTGCAAGTAACGCAACCAGCATCATCTCCTGATGTAGTAAATCAGGCAAATCAGATAACAATGAAGGTTATCAATGTGGACGAAAAGGCAGATGCGGAGTACGCCACAGTTTGGCTTACCCCATCTCAACGTATCTATAAACTTGCCAGGAATATTCCAGAATACAAGACATATCTTGGCTTAATGGAACAATCCAAAAAAGATGGCTCGCTCCTTACTTTCACGCTTGATACTGATGACCCTTCTGTAATTACCAGCATTAGTAAATAAAAAGGTAGTTTATGAAAAAAAATCATTATCCATTTTCTTTTTTAGAGATTTAAAAAAAAATGAAAAAATGCTCTGTGTCCGATCCAGAAATAATTTCACAAAACTTTTCAATACCCCTAGTGAGGAGATTAACCAAAAAAAGATCCAGGGGATCATCTGTCAGCTGGAGAGGGAGAAACATCCGGAAGAGAGCGCGGGATTTATGAAAGTCCCGCGGAGTGGAGGGGCGTGTTTTCAGTGGGGGGTGCTGGGTAAGCGAAGGGGAGGGGCTCAGCTCCACCGGTACCGGAATGCCCGGTCCCCACTTTGTCCTCTCCTAACCCGGGGGCTGGCCCTGCTCTCGTTGTAACGGCCCGGCCTTGAGCCGGTGATCGTATGCTGTTTGGCAATTGTCCGGAACAGGAACGGGCACCGGACCGGGCAGGTGACGGGGATTTTGGGAGAGGATGCCGTGCGGTAATTGGTGGGGTAGATCTACAGCAGCGTAGTAGCAGAGCATGAACATTACGAGCCAGGATAGCGGGCTGCCTTGCCGGATAGAGAAAAAGAAATTATTTATTGGTATAGCTGGATTACTGAAGATATGAAGTCATTTCAGCGTTCCATTCTCCTTTTCGCAGTCCTGATTATGACTCTGTTCGTAGCGGGATGCACGAGCAGTACCCCACAGGCAGTTCCGCTCACGACAACTCAGGTTCCGACGACTACCGCGTCACCCGGGAATGCTCTGGCATCCATGACGGAATATCCCGATATTACCGGAGTCTGGATATCCGAGGATGCGGCCGGGTATTATCTGAATACCACGATCCAGCCGGTCGCTATCGGTAAGAATACGTGGATCTTTACCTCGCAGCACGGCAATATCGCCGAGGGGTACAAGGTTTTCAGACAACCGGATGGCACCTACGCAAACCAGACCCTGGTTGGTATTTTTGATCCTGACGGTAAGTCAGTGTACATGATCGATCAGCCGGGTGGATGGGCAAAAGGTACGATTGTTGGCCCGGATACCATGTTCCTTGCGCTCACTTATGCAGGGGGCAGGGATACGGATGGAAATGCATTTGCAATGACAATGACTTTTCACCGTCAGAAATCACTATGATTTTTCTGGTATCCGCGTTTGCCCTTTACGAACCGTGCTTCCGGACCGGAAGGCCCGGGCCCCACTTTTGTCCCCTCCGGAATCCGGGGCTGGCGGATCTCTTTGTAACGGCCCGGCCTTGAGCCGGCTATCGCATGCAGTTTGACAATTGTCTGGAACAGGAACGGGGACCGGGGGGCTTGCACTTACCGGGGCGTGTGTAAATCTGACAGAGAAGCCTAATGAGCCGGTACGTCCAAGAATTATCAAGACTACTGGAGGATGCATCCTGAAAGTCCGTGAGATTATTACATTAATCGAGGCCGATGGATGGTATTTGGTAACAACAAAGGGAAGTCATCGCCAGTATAAACATCCGGGAAAACCCGGCAGGATCACTATCGCCGGGCATCTGGCAGAGGATCTTGCACCCGGCACGCTGAACAGCATCTTCAAACAAGCACAACTCAAGGATTGAATACTATGCACAGGTTTTTGATAGTCATTGAAAAAGCGGGTAAAAATTATTCGGCATATTCACCGGATCTCCCCGGGTGCATCGCCACAGGAAAGACCCGGGAGGAAACGGAAGAGCGGATGCATGAAGCGATCGAGATGCATATCCGTGGACTTATTGAAGACGGGATGCCAGTCCCGAAATCCCATTCATCCGCAACGTTTGTGGCGGTTCAGGCTGATTGAAAATTATTCCCCCATTTTTTTTTAATTCGGATATTTTGTTGTGAAGTTTCACCCAGGGTCTGCTTATTATTTCCGTCAGGCCACAGCCGTCTCTGCTGAAATACGGGGGCCGGTGAGTGTGGGGCGTTTGGCAATTGTCCGGTACAGGAACGGGGACCGGGACGTGCGGGTACCGGCACGTCCGGCACATTGCCAGCATTTTCCGGAATCTTTTTTCTGTACATTTTTCTCGTAAGAGATCCCGGAAAACAGGTACAATGTGCCGGAAGTGCCGGAGGGCTCAGTTACTCCGGAACCGGAAGGCCCGGGCCCCACTTTTGTCCCCTCCGGAAACCCGGGGGGCTCAGCGTATGAGATAGACAACGGTTGCACCCCGACACCGTCGGAGATACACCCTCCCGGTCCATTCAGATATTCACCCCCAATCCGGGCCCTATACGGCCCCGGATTGCCATTCCGGGGAGTCCATTTCCGGAATATGTGCAAAAAACCGTACACTTTTACACCAATTTTTCAAAATCCCATTTTGTGCGAGATTTACGCCAAACGGAGCGTTTTGCATCGAATTATAAAACGTTAATAGACGCGTTTTGGAGGCAGAACTCAGTCCGGATCGACCCTCTGTAGCGGAAATCGAAAAGAACCCCCTTTTTGAGGCCCGGAACGGATGCCCCCCACGCCGGACACCGACGTGAATTTCGCGATTCCTGCCGGACCCCCTGTTCATGCAAAATATCCAGGAGTTTTCGATCGAACAGGGGGTGATCGGATCGGAAACGGGGCTCATTTTGGGCTTTGTTTGGGAATTTTGGGGAAACGGGGGCCGTCGCTTGCCCGGATTGGAGGGGTTGTTAAGTCTGAAAAAATGATGGTTTGGGAGTGGTTTTTCAGGAGGATCGTTGGGTTTTTTTCGTTCTCGCGGGTCCCGTGTGAATTTTTTTTAAAGCGGGATTCGCGAGAAATTTTTGAATCGAAGTCTGCCCGGAATTTTTCAATCAGGGTTTGCCGGGAAAATTTCAATCAAGATTCGATTGGATCGGATCAATTTTTCAAACGCGATCGTGATCGCGATGAAAAGTTTTCAATCAGGGTCTGCTTGAAAAATCGAAATCGAAGCCTGCCCGGAATTTTTCAATCACGATCCGGTTGAAACTTCCAATCAAGGTTCGGTGAAAATTTTTCAATCAAAGTCTGCTCAAAAGTTCCCGGGAAGATCCGAAATAAAAAGTGTACCCTGCGTGCTTTACATTTCCCGTCGGAATCATATTCATAAATATCCATTTTGAATCAATGTCCGGTTAAAAATCTGAAATCAAAGCCTGCCCGGAATTTTTCAATCGGGATCCGGTTAACAATTCCAAATCAGGGTTTGATGAAAAGGTTTCAATCAAAGTCTGCTCAAAAATTTGCGATCAGGTTTGCCAGAAAAATTTCAATCAAGGTTTGATTGATCCGGATCATTTTTTCAAACGCGATCATGATCGCGCTGAAAAGTTTTCAATCAGAGTCTGGTTGAAAAATCAAAACCAGAGATCGGTTGAAAATTTTCGGGCAGAGTCTGCTCAAATATTTCCGGCCCGGGCTCACCAGTCCCGCTGAAACCCGGGGCTGGCCGGGTCTCGCATGGTGGTGCAGCCGGAAGCCGGAGATCGCATGCCGTTTGGCAATTGCCCGGTACATGAATGGATACCGTGACGTGCAGTTACTGGCGTGTTTTGGAGTGTATGCGATCATTGATAGATTGCAAATGGGCTTGTGTATGGGCAAGAATCAATTATCCGTACCGGATATTTTTCATTTTCACACTCCACGGCAAATCTAAATGATATCAGTTTTTAGATTCTGTTATCAAAGACACAAAAGCAAAACTATTTGAAAACCGAAATTTAGCCTAAAGCGTGAAGAAAACATTTCAAAAGAGAAGAAGGATAATTATTGATAAGAATTCAATGATGGATTATGAGTGATTCCGGCGATTTATATATTGAAGAAATTGCGAAGGAGCCAGGTTTACTTATACGTTCATGTAAAGTAAAAATCAATGGAAACATTGCAATCACGCCAACAAAGACAATCGGTGTGAAGGCCACGGATAATTTCGAGATCAAGATAGCTGAAAATCAAATAAATCGTAACTTCCGACCTTTTGGTGAAGTGTATGCCAAAGTCAATTTGAGTGAATTGGCGGAATTAATGAAAAATGATGAAAAATGTCAAAAATTTTCATCAAGACTTTCCAATCAGTTAAGTCAACTAAATCAGATTGGTGCACTCCCATACATTTTACTTTCAGTTGTTGACGAAAATGGAAATCCGATAAATCGACTATTGCCGAAACCGGTCCAAAAATTTCTGTTTGACATTTTATGGGGAACACCCGGAAATAAAATAATTACCACTCCATTAATTGGGACATTATCGACTTCGGAAGAATATGCTAAAATGATTGCTGCATTTCGAGAAAGACAATTGTCAGCAATAGACCGAAAGAATCTTCCTTTAATGGCAGTTGTTCCTCCGTCATATGAATTAATAGACCCAACTCTACTGAAAAAATATTGGAATGCGGGAGTTCGTATTTTTGGGTACAATTGCGAGAATAAAAAGTACGGCGCATTCGGTTATGTGATTGAAAGTATCCATTCAGAATTGTCAAAATTTAGCAAAAAGGATGATGAATTGTATATTATCAATGCACTCAACTCAAAATACAAGGTTGGAAAAACAAAAACAAGTCGGGTAAATGATTTAATCGGAACGGGTTTCGGATTTGATACATATAGTCCAAATCATATCCCGACGAAATTTGCTCCTCCGGTTAAAATGAAGCACTATCTCTTCGATAACGAAGATTATGGTTTTGTAGAAATTAATGAATTAGAGAATGCAAGAGATGCTGAAAAAATATTAAAATCAAATGCCCTGAAAAATTTTGATCCATCCGATCTAAACGAATATCCTGAAAATGAGATCAAAAAGATTTGTAAATCACATGACATCGAAACAACGATGAGCGAAATTTCACAATATCCAAAATTTATCGAAAACAATAATTTGTATCATTACTTCTCTCAAAAGGAGAAAATCAAAAATGAAACTTCTGATATCTTCAAATTTAGCCAAGGACATCAAAATAGCCTCGAAGAGTGGTTCACATGACTCCCCAAATTAATCTTTCACCTACCCAATTGGCAATATTAGTCCTATTACGTGCCGAGGACGTTAAAGGTAATGAATATTCTGCAATTCCAGGAAAAACACATTTAGTCAAAGAATTATTTGCTGTTCAAAAAACTCCCATTGGAGAAAAATTATTGCCGGATTTAAAATTCGAAGCCGATAATTTCGGTCCATTCGACGAAACAATCTATGCAGCTCTGGACAGTCTTCGAGATGCCGGCTATGTAACTTTTGATCCATCTTCAAGTAATTACGTAAAAATTAACTTGACGAATAAAGGAATCGAAACATCTGACCTTTTCTGGAAGAAACTTAAGGATGAAGTCAAATCAATTTTTAAATATGTTAAAATTAACTTCAATCATCTCTCTTCAGACAAGGTATTAGAGAAAATCTACGCATCATATCCGGAATTAACAGTAAATTCACTATCTAAAGTGGCAGACAAATATCGACCAAATAAAAGTTTGGTATAGCCTATGAAGTTGTTTGCAGACAGTGGATTTATCATCGGATTAATTCATGACCGTGATGATTATCATGACACTGCATCTGCAATATGGAATGAATTGATTGAAAATGAAATTGTTTCGGGCTATGAAGATTTATGGATCACAAATTTCATCATGGTCGAAATCTTTCATCATTTGCAAAAAAATATTTTTTACCGAGAGACTTTTAGGCATTATAATGAATTGCAGAGTTGCAAACAATACCAAATTAAGAAAATACAAGTCGATGATGCAATTCGTACGAAGCTTAGACCTTTTTGTAATCACCATACTGGAAATCCGTCAATTGGACTCGTCGACGCAACTAGCCTGTATGTCATGGATATTGTGAAAGTTCCGTATATCTTATCATTTGATGAGGGTTTTGATCACTACCCATTTTCCCCTCGGATCGGTGACGTAAGAGATGTGGAACAAAAACTAAAAAGACGGATTTAATTTTAACTATTATTTCTCTCTCTATTTTAGGATAACTTTCCAATAATATCACATTCAAACATTCTGCCAACATTACCTATAATCACAAACGCCAAGGAACTCGGCATCATCGAGAAGGTTTGCGTTGATGGCATTATGCAATGCACTGGAAGCGCAGGAAAGGAGTGGGCAGGGGGGATTTAAAAAGAAAGATTTTTATTTCAAATTTGAATAATTTTAATTATGATTCGCCTTACAAATTTTACATAATGATCTAAGCTCTTTGCTTGAGAGCAAATGGCGATGTTTGACACCACTATAGAATTTTGGAACCCCAAATCCTTTGGGATAAATTTCTTTAATTTTAACAAACTTATGACATCTGGAGTCTCTGGTACAGATCAACCTGCAACCTGAAGCAATGACGATAGCAATTAAATGAGGATCATCAAAATCAGAATGGGGAATTAATTGTTTAATTCTTGCTTCTATCAGATCAACTTCATCATCAGGAACCTCAATTGTTCGTCTCATTCGTCCCAATTCAATTAAAATTTTATGATACTTTTGTGATTGTTGCAACTCTTCACGATATTTAGCCCCGCCTAAAACTACTTTCCCATTACCAGAAAAGATCCAATTATGTACTGGTTTAAATTCGATATCTGGGGAGTTTGGATCAAAAACACCGGAAAAAATGTTCTTATCTACAATAATGCACATTTCAAATCCCCAAAAGTGCTAAATCTTCTTTAATAAAAAAATCTCGGAATCCTCTGGGTTGATTTTCGTCATATTGACCCGAACTTGTAATCGGGATGGGAACAACAGTATTACCTTTCTTTGACTTTTCAAAAAATAACACTTGAGCTTGGATATTTTCTGCTTCATTTTTTTTGCAATTTAACCTGAATCGATCGATAACGAAGTCACTATGAGTTTCGATCAAAAACTTTTGTTTTTGGTTATTAGCTAAAAAATAAACCAATTCACCGAATGTAGCCTGTGCCCGCGGGTGTAAATGCACCTCGGGTTGTTGTATAACAAATGTTGTTCCGGGGTCTCGGATAAGAAGCTCAACCACTATTGGCAGGCTTTGAGACACACCGTAACCAGTGTTAATTATTTTAAAATTTTTACCGTTCAGATTGACATTAATTGTGAACGGTGAACCAATTTCGTTAGAATATGGTTTTAATTTTAAATTATCAAATAAACCACTGTTTTTTCCGAATGCAACTAATAAATTTTGTAACTCTGTGTATTTTTTAGAATTTCCATCCTTGCTTAAAATATTTTTTAGTAAGTAAGGAGTATGTTCTCCTTCTGGTGAGAAATCGACTTTATACTCATCGTAAGTTCTTTTAGGTTTACTTCGGATCGGGGCAATAAATGCGGTGCGATAAGGGAAAAAACCAAAAAATCGGGGAATCCGAAATCGTTGAGTTTCTTTTTCCATTATCGCAAAAAATAATTCTCTAAGATAACCAAAATAATGCACTTTTAAAGACTTATAAGCATCTTGTTTGATATCCTTCCAATCATTAATTTTTGAAGTAATCATTTCTTCAGAAAAAACAAATTTTTCAATTTTTTTGTAGAAATATTTTACAGCAGTCTCATTCTCTCGTTCCTCATGAGGCTCTGGGAGAGAGAATCCAAATTCCTCATCTTTTATGATACAATTTAACTGACTCAAATAGGGGGATTGATTGTGTTGTTTGAAAGTTAACAAAATGAAATCAAACCCTGTTTTTTTTGGAAACGGACTTTTTTCGATTAATCCTATACTGAAAGTAGTTTGGTTTTTTGATTTTACATTAATTATCTCGTTAAAAGGTCCAAATTTAATATTAATATCATTGAATGATGGTTTCGACCAAAATCCCGATGTGTTCATTAAATAGAATAGGTTTAAAATTGTGGTTTTTCCTGTACTATTTTCTCCGACTAAAAAATTTACATCTTTGATTGGAACAATCGTATTAGTAAATCCACGCAGATTATCTAAAAACAGATATTTCATAACAATCAGAAAGATATTGCAAATCGAAATATATTATATTACCTAAATTGTTAAAACAGCCCCTCACCCGACTATCCGTCCGTAGGACCAGTCCCCCCTATCTCCTTCCCCTTCCCTTCTGCCGCTGCGCCTTCTCCGTTGGCAGGTTAGACTGACGCCGCCCGCTCGGTGCCTGCACCTGTCGGCATCTCTGATGATTCCCTCCGCTTCTCCGGCTCCCGCAGCCGCTCCCATCCGAGATGAAATTCCCCCCACTCTCACGAGCAGCATCCTCCTGAACCGGTCCCCGCCCAACTCCCCCAGCGTTTACCTCTCCCCTTCCTCTTCCCCGGGATCCCGGAGATTCCCCTTCCCCGTCCGGTCCCGGTCCAGCAGCGCCGGGTCGATGTGCCACTCGCTCCGGCGCAGGAGGCCGTGGAGGGTGCTCGCCTCCCGGATGGTCAGGTTGGCCCGGCCGAGGACCCGGCGGATCAGGATCATGGTGTTCTCCCGCTTGAATGCCGGGTGATGGATCTCGTCCAGGTACCGGTCAACGTGCCGGTAGAGATGGTTCATATCCCCCGGAGGCGCGAGCCGGATCTCCGGCAGCGGGAGGTTAGAGAGCTCGTAGCAGACAACGCCCACGGCATGCGACAGGTTGAGGATCGGGTAATCATCGTGGGTCGGGATGGTGCAGATCATATCGCTGTGCTTGACCTCCTCGTTGTTGAGCCCCCAGTTCTCGCGCCCGAACAGGATCGAGATCCGGCCGTCCACATCCTTGATCCGCTCGCGGAGCTCCTTGGGGGAATAAAACGGCATCCGCATTGCGTGGCAGACCGATTTGCTCACGGCACCGGTGGTCGAGATGACGATGTTGCTCCGGGCAAAAACATCCTGGATCGTGCAGACCTCGGCCCCGTGGAGCACATCGTACGCATGGGACGCCCGGCCATCCGCCTCATTGCCCAGCTTGCACGGATTGATCAGCACGAGGCGGGTGAACCCGAAGTTCTTCATCACCCGGGCGGCAAACCCGACATTTCCCTCGTAGAGAGGTTCGACAAGAACGATATCGATCTCGGGCATAAAAAAAAGTTACTGGACCGCGTCAACGGTCGCTTTCAGGACCGCGGGGCCCTGGTCATAGACGGCGTTTCCCACAACAATCGTATCTGCATATTTTCCCATCCGGGCAGCTTTCTCCGCAGAGTTGATCCCGCCGCCATAGTAGAGGATAGCAGAATCGATAGCCTCGGACGTGGCCTTCACGATCTCCGGGTCGCCGAACATCCCGCTGTATTCAAGATAAATTATCGGGAAATGGAAGTACTGTTCCGCAACGGTTGCGTACGCGGCAACGTCGCCGGCCTTGAGATCGCAGATTGCCCGGGTCACTTTCCCCACCGAGGAGTCCGGGTTGAGGACAATGTACGCCTCGGGGACAATGTACTCCCACGGGATCTTCCCTTTCTGCATCTGCACCCAGGCCCGGTGCTTGCCGACAATCCACTGGACCTCGGTCGTGTTCATGACGCTTGGGACAAAAACATAATTGATGTCTTTTGTCAGCACCGCTTCAGGCCCTGCGGGCTCCATGACCAGCGGAAGGTCGTAGGCTTTGACCTGCTTTAAAAGATCGGCAAGATTCTCCTCGGTGACATTGAGCGTGCCCGAGAGCATGATGGCGTCGGTTCCGCTCGCGGCAATCGCATCGATGTCACCGGGTTTCAGCTGCTTGTCGGGGTCGAGTTTGGTCACGTGAACCCAGTCTTTCCACTTCATCACAATCACTGTACCATATGGTGTTCCATCCCCATAAACCGGTACCCTGTGCCGGATGATCCGATTGTCCCAAAAACAATTATTTGCCCGATGCAAGTGTAATGGCAACCCGCAGGTCCTTGTCATCGAATGGTTTTACGAGATATGCGTTTGGTTGGGTATTTTTTGCACGGGCGAGGGTCTCCTCATCAGTACGGGATGTAAGGTATACGATTGCCACATCGTACATCTTCCTGATCTCTTCGGCAATCGTGATCCCGTCCGGCTGGCTGCTGAGCGAGATATCCATGAGCACGATCTCCGGCCGGATCCTTGCGATCTGCTCAAGAGCGTCTTTCCCGTCAACAGCCCTCCCGCAGACCTCGTATCCCATCTTCTTTATCCGCCATTCCGTTGTTTTTGCAATGATATCATCATCTTCAACAATGAAAATTCTCGCCTGAGACATGGTATCCACCTAAACTTTACCCGGTGCATGGTTTGCAGAGAGTATGGAATCATCATGCAGTTTATTATATAATATATTCCCTGACTAAACCCGGGTTGACCCCAGCCCGGTTCAGCTGGGATCTTTTCGTCCAAGCTTCCCGAGGACCATGTCGATGGCCTGTTGCTGGACCCTGTTATCTGAAACGGCTCTCGCTTTTTTGAGCGCCGGGATAACGGTCTCCCCCATCCCGGTGAGGGAGCCGATGGCGCTGAGCCTGACGATCAGGCTGTCGTCTGCAAGAATGCCGGTAAGTGTCCCGATCGCCCGCTCCCCGCCCACTTTCCCAAGAGCTGTCACTGCCCCCACCCGCACCTCCTCATTTGCATCATCCGCGAACCGGATAAGAACCCCGGTTGCCGCAGTTCCCATCTTTGCGAGTTCGAGCCATTCTTCGTTTGCACCAAGCAGGTGGATCTGCTCCTGTTTTGTCTTTGGTTCGTACCCCATCTGCATGAAACACTCGGCAGCTCCTGACCTCACGTCCCGCTTGGTGTGCACCAATGCTTCAGACAGGCCGGGCAGGGAGGGCTCCCCGATGCTGATGAGCGCATCGATGGCATTCCTGCGTACCGAGAAATCATCATTTCCCATTGCCTCGATAAGGGATGATATGGCACGTTCGTCGCCGATATATCCAAGCGCCCGTACAGCTGCACTCTGGAGTTCGCTGTCCGTATTGTTCAGTGCCCGGATAAGTGCATCGACCGCTGCCCCGTCGCTCAGGTACCCCAACGCTTCGGCTGCAATAATACCCGTCCCTCCGGCGTTTTTATCCAGCAGGGAAATGAGGGCCGGCACTGCCCTTTTGTCCCCCAGCTTGCCAAGGATCCCAGCGGCTTCGGACACCACCTCGCTGCGGGGGTCATGAAGCGCCTGGACCAGCGGTTCATACGCATCAGGGCCGATATTCCCGACAATTTCAGCTATCGTGGACCGGATATCTTTACTTTCACCGGCGAATGCTTCGATAAGGGCAGGTACTGCCATGCCTCCCATCGTGACAAGCGTCACAGCCGCGTTCATCTGGATGTCCTTGTTGGCAGATTTCAACAGCCCGACAACCTCTTCGGGACTGTGCATCCCCTCCATGGCAACCGCGTTGGATCCTGCCGCCGACGGTGGCGCCCCGGACTCCTGTTGTCCTGCTGGCATACCTGCTGACGGTGCCGGTCCCCCGACTCTGGGAAGACCGGATTTCCCGTCCTGCTCCTTGAGGATATTGTACACTGCATGCCGGACATCGAGATCCGGGTCATCAAGGGCTTTGATGATATGCGGGTTGCCCCGGGCGCCGAACTTCACGAGTGCCTGGAGGGCTCCGATCCTCATGGCTTTGTCCGGGTGATAGGCTGCGTAGATAACCGGAAGAAAGGCCGGCTCCCCCATCTCTGCAAGAGCACTTCCTGCCCGTTCCCGTATCAGGGTACCGGGATCTGCGAGGTGGGGTATGAGATCTGCCGGGTACAGTCTCCCGGCTTTTACCCGGGGTGCCGTATCTTTTTGTGGCAAGGTCACACTCACAACCTGCTGTTCTACCGGCGTTCCCACCCTCGGCGCCGGACCCCCCACCGTAGGGAGCCCGTATTTTCCGTCAAGATGGTTCAGGAGCCGGTACGCGCTGTGCTGGACCTCGATGTCTGTGTCTTCAAGAGCCTTCTCAATATAAGGGGCCCCCATCGTACCGAACTGCGCCAGAGCCTCAAGTGCCCCGATCCTTATGGCTTTGTCCGAGTTGTAGGCCGCGTAGACCAGGGGGAGGTACGCCGGTTCCCCCATTGCCACAAGATGGTTTATCGCATGCGCCCGCAGGTTCCTGTCCTTACTCCCGAGCCGGGAAATGAATTCCCCGGGATCTGCACCGGGTTTTTTTGTCCGGGAGTTTGCCCTGCATGTCCCCGGTTTTTCCGGTTGGGCCTGTTGCACTTGAGGTATTCCGGCCATCCCGGCCCGGGGAGCACGGGGAACCTCGTCCTCGTGTTTTAACATATACAGGACTTTTTTTGCCTGGGCCCGGACATCGGGATTGCTGTCCCTGAGTCCCTCATTTACATACGCTTCCCCTTTTTCTCCGAATTCGGCAAGAGCCGCAAGTGCACCGCCGCGTGTGCGGTGATCCGGATCATGAGCTGCCTGTGCCAGCGCCGGGAATGCCTGTTTCCCGATCTCGGCCAGCGCCTCTGCGGCACTTGTCTGCACCTGCCCGTCCCGGTCCCGGAAGAGGAGGATGAGCGGCGTGATTGCGACCGTTGATCCCATGTTTCCCAGCAGTTCTGCTACTTTCGCGCGGATTATGGCAGAATCGTCGGTCAGGGCGCGGATCAGCACTTCTGTTACGGGGACCTTCAGGTTGCGGTTCATCCCCATCCTGATAATTGCTTCTGCGGCAGTCCCCTGCACGAAATTATCCTTATCCTCGCAGGCACGGTGGATAAGGGGCATGATTGCATCCATCCACCCGAGTTTCCCGAGGTTCCGGGCCGCAACCGTCCGGATGAATGGATCATTGTCCTGGAGGGCAATCATGAATGGATTACCGGAGATATCTTCCAGCCGGTCGATAGCCTCGACCGCCCGTCGTTTGATCTCATCGTCCTTGTTTTTCATTATCAGGACAAGTGCTTCCACGACCGGGTGTCCATCGTTCAGTCTCCGGAGGATCGCCTTGAGCCTGTCGATCTGATCGTCGTCCTTGATGATGGAGATGATCTTGTCCATCTCCTGGGAACCAATCTGCTCGAAAGCTTTGCGCTCCTGCCGAAGGTTCCAGTACTCAGCCGTTGACGTTGAGGTTGGACTCTGGCGCTCGTCATCCAGGGCAACCTGCCAGACATTAAGACCTTCACGCTTGCGGAGGACGAGCTCTGCCTTCTGGGCGATCTGTGCATCGACGCCTTTTGTTGCGGCAACCAGAACGGCTGTCACCCGTTCATCACGGCTCTTTGTGAATGCATCGAGACTGGCAAGACGCGCAATCCGCGATCCGCTTTTCATGACTTCGAGGATCATCGGCAGTGCCGGTGTTCCGATCTCGCCAAGTGCTGTGGCGGTACCTGTTCTTATCTCGGGGAATGCATCCTCCAGCTTGCTGATCAGGGGCGGTATAACGCGGGCGTCCGGAATGTTTCCAAGCGCCCGTATTGCGCCCAGACGGGCTATGGGGCGCGAATCGCTGAGCGCAGCCACCAGAGGTTCGAATGCCGGCATACCTATCGTTGAAAGGGCATCGGCTGCTGCATTGCGGATCACGGGGTTACTATCGTAAAACAGGTTAACGAGGAACGGGATCGCACGCGGGTCCTTAAGTTTGCCCAGGGATAGCGCGGCGGGGACCCGGATCTCTGTTTCAGGATCAGAGATCGCCCGGGTTAATGGTTCAAATCCCTCCGTGTCGCCGATCGTCCCGAGTGCGATGGCAGCTCCTTTACGGATCCCTGCGTTCTCGTCCCGCAGTCCTTCCGTAAGATACGGGATTGCCTTCTTTCCAAAACCTGCAAGTTCCGTCCACGACTCCTGCGCAAACAGGAAACAGACCTTGATCTCATCATCTTCAGGATGCCAGCGCAGTTTTATAAGTGCCTGGGTTGCGCCCCTGCGGACGAGCCATGACTGGTCACCCATGGCATTGAAGAGGAGGGGCAGGGCGCTCTCCCCTATGGCCACCAGTGCGTTGATCGATGCCTCCCGCACTCTCTCATCCTCGTCCTTCAGGCTCGTGATCAGCGCAGGGCAGGCATCGGCAGAGCAGAAGTTGGAAAGTGCCTGTGCGGCCCTGAGACGGATAATGGCGTCCTCGTACTGGAGGGCCCTGATCAATCCATCGAGGTCCTGACTGGTTTCGAGATGCTTGATATCCGGTTTGGATCCAAAGACACCCATAGTTAAGCCCGTATCCCAAAACGTGTTCCCGTCCCGGTTGATCGTGATGCCTGCCTGTGCAAGGAGTTGAAACCCTTAAAAAAATCTCCCGGTAACGGTGAACCGACGGAATGCATCGCGGTCTGGATGTCACACCCTGCTTCCGGCTTTCTGACTGGTTGCAAAAAACGGATCCGGATCACGTCGGATTCATTCTTATCATACGGTTGAAGAATTTCGGACAATTCTGGCACTATCCTGCGCAATGCTAATTTACATTAACGATCTGTTTTTTGTACCTTCCTGTGGAAAAATTTGTCCCTTTTTAAATCAGATTCAGATAATAATTATAACATAGACCAAATTTTATATATACCTATACCTCCAGTCAGATACATGAATTTCTTGTGGGAGGGTCCGGAGCATGATTCTTCGCCATAAGGTAATTCTTACCCTTTCAATCGTATTCATTTTCATTATTCTCGTGCTGCTGGCCATCTCATCCACCTACCTGGCTTCAAGTTATGAAAACCTCGAATCAGCCCATGTCCGCCAGGATGTAATTCTTGTCCACAGTTATTTGGAATCCCGGATCTCGGGCCTGCACGTGCTTGCCCGGGACTGGGCTGCCTGGGATGATACCTACCTGTATGTTACCGGAAGAAACTCCGGGTTCATCGGGAAAAACTTTGCTCCGGATTTCCTTTCCGGCATGGATCTCAACCTTATCGCTGTCACGGATTCCCATGGGAATCTTGTATATGGCAATGTGTTTGATCTGGCCGACAACAGGACTGGCCCTTTTCCTCCGGATCTGTTGAGAGAGCTTTCCAATCCCGTATCCCCTCTTCGTGATACCACCGGTGGAAAAGATATCGAGGGGGTCATCAGCCTTCCCGAAGGTCCCCTGCTTCTCGCAGCCCACCCGATCCTCCGCTCTGACAATTCCGGGCCCCCGGCTGGCATGCTGATTATGGGACGGTACGTGGATGAGCCGATGATCCGGAGCATCGGTGGGGCAACGCACCATGTTATCTCGATTGTGCCCCTCCAGAATGAACAGCCCTCCCATTATCCTGAGAACGGGAAATGGTTTTTTCCTCATGAATTACCAAGGTTAACACCCCCTTTTTACGATAACACCACCCAGGGATCAGCCATATCGGTGGCAGTCCGGCCGCTGGACGAGCAGACTGTCGAAGGAAGAACGGTACTTGAGGATATCGATGGGAACAAGACATTGCTGCTGATGGTCAGGACCCCCCGGGATATCTACCAGCAGGGAAAAGACACCCTTCTCTCGTTCCTGCTCATCCTTACCGGCGTGGCGGTGATCAATGGCATTATTGTCATTTTCCTCATTGACCGCCTGGTCCTCTCCCGGATTAGTGCGCTCCAGGAGGATGTGGATTCCCTCGGGGTTCAGGGAGATCTTTCCCTCCGGCTGGATCTGCACGGCAACGATGAGATCTCGATCCTTACATCCAGTATGAATAAAACCCTTGACAATCTTGAGACTGCCCAGAAAAATCTCCATACGAGCGAGATGAGTTACCGCACTCTGTTTGAAACGACCCAGACAAGCATTGCCATGACAGATCTTTTTGGGAAAATCCTCTACTGCAACCGTCAGATGGCTCTCACCCATGGGTATGGGGATGCTGAGGATATCCGGGGTAAATTGATTTTTGAATTTATTGTACCCGAAGACCGGGACCGGGCAATTGCTAACCTGAAACGGACTATAAGCGGGGTGCAGACCCGGAACATCGAGTACCCTGCCATAAAAAGGGACGGCTCCCGGTTCTGGATCGAGATGAGCATCTCCCTCCTCACAACTCCTCAGGGAATCCCGGAGTCCCTGATTGTTGTGAGTAGCGACATCTCCCGTCGCAAATCCTGGGAATTCCGGCTTCGGGATTCCGAGGAGCGGTACCGGATCGTATTTGAGAACACCGGAACCGCAACGGTAATTGTTGAGGAAAATAATGTCATTGCTCTTGCCAACACGGAATTTGAGCGTCTTTCAGGGTACTCGCGGGCAGAGATCGAGGGAAAACTGCGATGGACCGAGTTCGTAATCAAAGAAGATCTCGACCGCATGCTCTCCCAGCACAATCTCCGCAGGGCTGATGCCGGAGCTGCGATCAAAAAGTATGAGTTCCGGTTTATGACAAAAGCCGGTGCCATCCGGGACATCTATGTGTCCGTTGATATGATTCCCTTAACAACGATGAGTGTTGCATCGCTTATGGATATAACGGATCGCAAACAGGCCGAACAGGCAATTTTCCAGAGCGAAAGCAAGCTGAATCTTATCATCGAGGCATCCCCAATCCCCCAGTTTGTCCTTGACAAAAACCACATCGTCATTCACTGGAACAAGGCGATGGAGTACCTGACCGGTGTCGCGTCCGAAACGGTCCTAGGGACAGACCGGCACTGGACGGTATTTTATGACAACAAACGCCCCTGTATCGCAGATCTTGTCGTTGATGGCATTATTGAAAAAGTCCCGGAGTATTATTCAGGAAAATACACGAAAAGCGATCTGTTGTCAGGACTGTATGAGGTTACGGATTTCTTCCCTCGCCTTGGCGTGTCCGGAAAATGGCTGTACTTCACCTCAACGGGTATCCGCGACTCCCGGGGAACTATCACCGGTGCAATCGAGACGCTCGTGGATATCACGGAGCGCAGACTCCTCCAGGAAGAGATCGGGGCGGCGCTCAAAGAAAAAGAGATGCTCTTAAAAGAGATTCACCACCGGGTCAAGAACAACATCCAGGTCATTGCAAGCCTCCTGAACCTCCAGTCGAGAACCGTTGATGACCTTAAGACAAAGGAAGTCCTGCGTGAAGCCCAGAACCGGGTCAAGTCCATCGCCCTTGTACACGAGAAGCTTTACCTGTCAAAGAGCCTTGACCACATCGATTACCAGGATTATCTCCAGAAGATCTCCCGGCACATGTACGACTCTTACGGGGTAAGCCCGAGAACCGTGGTTATGCATATCCATGCCCAGAACCTGTCCCTTCATATTGACAAGGCCGTCCCCTGCAGCCTGATCATCAATGAGCTGATATCCAACGCGTTCAAGCATGCATTTCCGGATGGTCGTAAAGGGGATGTCTGGATCGATATGCACAAGGAGGACAATTCACTGGTTCTGCAGTACCGTGACAATGGTGTCGGCCTGCCGGAAAGTATATCTGTTGATGGCGCCGAATCGCTCGGCATGCGTCTCGTGTCCGGTCTGACCAACCAGCTGCAGGGGACGATTGTCGTGACGAGAAGCGGGGGTACCTCTATAACCATCACATTCCCGTACGAGATCGGAAAAGAGGGGGCTGGATGAAGGTGACTGTGATTCTTATTGTCGAAGATGAATTTATAACGAGTGCCGCAATCAAAAGTGATCTTATTGAGATGGGTTACACGGTACCTCTGATCGTTGACAACGGTCAGGCTGCGATTGAACAGGCAGGAAAACTCCTCCCGGATTTAATCCTCATGGATATCACCCTGAGGGGTAAAATCTCCGGGATAGAGGCCGCACAGGTAATCCGCGAGAAATATTCCATTCCGATCATTTTCCTTACTGCCCATTCCGATGACCTGACATTCCATAAAGCGATCCAGACCGAACCCTTCGGATACATTGTCAAGCCCTATGAATCGGTCAGTCTCCGGACCGGTATCAAAATGGCGCTGTTCAAACACTCGATGGAGACCAAGCTTCGCGAAAGCGAACGCACGGTTCTTGCCCTCCTGAATGCGACCCCGGATGCGTTGGTGCTCATCGACCGGGGAAAGAAGATCGTTGCCGTCAACGATCCCATGTGCAGGAGGCTGAAAAAGACGTGTGCCGAGCTTGAAGGCAGCAGCATTACTGATGTCATCCCGTCGGGAATTCTTTACCCCGGCGAGGAAATGATTGACGATATCTTTTCAGCCGGCAGGAGTTTCTGTCTTGAGGATGAGCACGGGGGAACCTGGTATGAGACAACGGTCTACCCGGTTCTGGAGCCTGACGGGAGTATCGCCCGTCTCGCTATCCAGTCCCATGACATCACGTGGCGCAAGAACGTGGAGGAACAGCTCAAATCCGTGGGAATTGAGCAGATCGAGCATAATATGGAGCAGTTCCAGATCTTAAACGACCAGATACGCACTCCCCTGCAGGCCATTATGCTCTACCTTTCCCGGGGAGAGCACAAATACCGGCTCCAGATTGAAGAGCAGGTGAAGATAATTGATACCATTGTCGTTAAACTGGACAAAGGATGGCTTGAATCGGAGAAAGTCCATTCATTCCTCCTGCGGCATTATCACCAGGACATGGACTCCCGTTCGAATCCGGGGATCTCCAAAGAGGGGAGAACCTGATGCAGACCCTGCTCATCGTTGATGACGATCCCGCGATCCGGGAGATGTTCTCAACTCTTCTCACCGATGAGGGGTACAAGGTTATCTCTGCCTCCGGGGGAACGGAGTGCCTCGATCACCTTAGCCGGACAACACCGGATCTTATCATTCTTGATATCATGATGCATCCCGTCGATGGATGGGAGACTCTGGAGTTGATCAGGAAAAACCCGGCAACCTCGCAGATACCCGCCATCATGTTCTCGGGAAAATCTCCATCCTGCAAGGAGATTATACAGTACGGCGGGTGGATCGAGGATTATCTTATGAAACCCCTTGGTATGCTGACGATCACCGGGTCCCTGGATGCTGTGTTCGAACGTCGCCGGTTCGATATGGCAGCACATCAGCACTACCTGCAAAACGGCGCAGACCCGGAACTTGTCGATGAATATCTCCGTATGCGGAGATTCCTGTTCATCCATGACAAATTCCCCTGCGATCCGGGGGAAGATTCCGAGGGGACCGGATGGGTTACCCGCCGCCGGAAAGCACGGTTCGAGGAACTGCGCCGGGTACTTGCAGCTTTAGGGACCGATAAAAAACCGGATCCGGATTTGCCGGTGGGGTGATCGTATGGCATCATTGAATGAACTTCGATCATATGGTGAATACAGGAATGGAATCGCTTTCCACGGGGAGTTTCCTGCATGAGCGTTTCGTCCGACCCGGCAATGGTTCTGGTGGTTGAGGATGAATTCATTACGGGAAACGACATCCAGAACAGCCTTCTGGATATGGGGTACCGAGTACCCCTGGTCATCGATAACGGACCGGAAGCAATCTTAAAAACCGGTGAACTGCACCCGGATGTTGTCCTCATGGACATCACCCTCCGGGGGAAAATGTCCGGCATCGAAGCTGCATTGCGGATAAAGAATGATCTTGGTATCCCGGTCATCTTTCTCACGGCGAATTCGGATGAATCCACAATAGATAAGGCGATCCTGTCAGAGCCATTCGGGTACATCATCAAACCTTTCGATTCCCGGAGCCTGCGCATCAGCATCGAGATGGCGCGGTATAAGCACACCATGGACCGGGAGCTGCGGGAAAGCGAAGAACGGTACCGGGGTTTTGTTGAAAACTTTCTTGGGATTGCATTCCGGTATAATCCGGATTTCTCGGTGGTGTTCCTCCATGGGTCCACGGAACCCATAACCGGGTTCCGCGAAGCGGAGTTCATGTCCGGTACCCTCTCATGGGAGTCGATCCTCCATCCGGATGATGCAGCCCGGGTGCTGGAAAAAAACCTGGAGATCCAAAAAAGCAGGGAGTATTCCGGCTCCCGGGAGTACCGGATCCTGCGGAAGGATGGGGAAGTGCGATGGATCTTCGAACTCATCCAGAAAGTCCCGGCAACCTCTTTCTCACCCTCCTACATCCAGGGAGCCTGCTATGATATTACAGACAGGAAAAACGCAGAGGATGCTATCCGGGTTGCAAACAGGAAACTCAACCTGCTCAATAATATCACCCGGCATGATATCCTCAATACGGTCCATGGTCTCCTTGGGCTTCTGGAGATGGCGCAGGATATCGTGCGGGACCCGGCCGCTATGCTGATCCTTAATGACATGCAGGTATCTACGCAGCAGATCCAGAGACAGATCGCCTTCACCCGGAACTACCAGGACGTTGGTGTAAAAGCTCCCGTGTGGCAGGGAGTACATGCCTGTATCGAACGGGCAACCCGTGCGATCAGTCACGATCGGATCACGATTTCTGTTACGGTTGACAAAAACCTTGAAATTTTTGCGGATCCCCTTGTCGAAAAAGTCTTTTACAACCTTATCGACAACGCACTCCGGTACGGGGAGACGATACGGGAGATCAGGTTCTATGCCGAACCCCGGGATCATGGCCTCGTTCTGGTATGCGAGGATGATGGTGTCGGCATTAGTGCTCCCGATAAGGAGCGTATCTTTGAACAGTGCGTAGGGAAAAATACCGGTATGGGCCTGTTCCTCTCCCGTGAGATCCTCATGATCACCGGTATGGCTGTCCAGGAGTGTGGTGAGCCGGGAACCGGTGCACGGTTCGAGATCCTGGTCCCGGCCGGTTCCTGGCGGCTGAAGGGATTATAATTACCTCCCTGCCGGAAAGGGACACATTCCCCGGTGAGCGGGGCTGAAGCAATGGAACGGGCATTGAAAAATAAAAAAATAATCTTTTAAATCTGGATAACCGCGGTATCCCTCTTTTTCTGGCAGAGTCTCTGGAACTCCCGGATCTTCTGCTCGGGAATACCGGTTGCTGCCGAAACTCCCGCAGCATCTGCTGCAAGAAGTGTGTCCCCGTTGATGATGTCGGCACGGCACAGTTTGTCGAAGGTTGTTTCCGTGAGCCCTTTGATGGCGAGGAGTTCCTTTTTGCCTTTCCCGGTTACGAGTTTTGAGATCTTCTTCGGCACCGGTTTGCCCAGGTATGTGCAGACCAGTTCAACGTGTTTCTGGACGGTTGCCGGTGACATGCCGGTGAGTTCGCCGAGCGCCGCCGGCGTCTGGGTGCAGAAGGACTCCGGGTTGAAGATCCCTGCCGCGATGTATTTTTTCAGGCTTACCGCCGGAATGCCGATCTCCTTGAGGATCTGGCCGTGGTAGACTTTTTTTGCCTCCAGGAGCAGGGTCTCTGCCTCGCCGTCGCCGATCCCGGCTTTTTTCAGGCTGGCGATATCGGTCTTTGCAAGGCCCGAGAGCTCGGAGATCCCGGACTCTTTGAGGGAGCTCATGATCTTCGAATAACTGCGTCCTTTCCTTGGGATGAGGTTCTCGCGCAGGAACTTGCGGCATTCGGACCGGCGCCTGAGCGTGGCAAGGACCGTTGTCGCGTCCCGGATCAGCTGCCCTGCTTTTTCCTCTGGAATCTCCAGCTTCTTTGCAAGCACATCCGGGGCACTGTGGGCCAGTTCGGCAACCGTGTAGATGTGCCGGGCCCGGATCTTTTTTACCAGGTTTTCATCAAGGGACGGTATCTCGGCAAGCGACTCGGTGTTGGAGTTGACATGGTGGCAGAGCGGGCAGCCGATATCCCAGGGCCGGGCGCCTTTCCGTATGAGCCGGACAAAGTGGAGCTGGTGCGTGTCGCAGACTTCGTCCGTGCGGACGGCAAAGCCCCACTGGGCCATGGGCAGGCCGATGTTGAAGCTGCATTCCGGATACCGGGAGCAGCCGATGAACTGGGTGTTTCCCCGCAGGTGCTTGATTGCAAGGGTTCCTCCGCAGACCGGGCATTTGCCGAGGTTCATCTCCTCTGCAGTGCGGTCCCGGATATCGTCGCCTATCACCTGCTCGTTTGCTTCAAGCTGGTCGAAGGCACGGTGCAGCATCTCCCGCGATTCCCGGATGGCATCTTCCCGTGTTCTCTCTCTTTGCTTGATCTGCTGCATGTGCGACTCAAGCGTCTGGGTCATGTCGGGTTTTGTTATCGCATCCGCGTGCTGCTCCAGCGTCTCGGTAACCGCCCTCCCTACAAGGGTTGGCCGGAGGGGGTTGCCTTCAACGTATTTCCGGGAAACGAGTTTTGCGATAACCTCGTGCCGGGTGCTCTTGGTGCCAAGGCCCAGTTCTTCCATGCGCTGGATCAGCTTGCTCTGGGTGTACCGGGCCGGCGGCTGGGTCTCTTTCTCGTCCAGCTGGACCTTCTTCACCGGGAGGTGTTCCCCGGTCTCGAATGCGGGGAGGATTATCTCGCGGGCCTCGCTGAAGGGGTAGACCGTATGCCACCCGGGTTCCGTGAGCTGCCCGCCCGTTGTGGTGTATTCCTCGCCGCCCGCATCGAAGAGGACCTTGAGGGTCTTCCACTGTGCATCGGGAGAGAGGGTTGCCAGGAACCTGCGGAGCACGAGCTCGTAGATCCTGAATACGTCCTCGCCCAGCGCATCTTTCGTTGCACCACCGGTCGGGTGGATAGGCGGGTGGTCGGTCGAGGATTTCTTGCCCCGGGTGGGTTCGGCCCGGCGGTTCGCCATCACCCATTCCACATCCTTTCTGAACGGGGAGTTGCTGATCGTTTTTAAGATGCCGTTGAGGTCAAGCGATGGCGGGTACACGGTATTGTCGGTTCTCGGGTACGAGATGAAACCGTTCATGTACAGGTCTTCGGCAATCCGCATCGCGTTTGCTGCCGAGAACCCGAGCCGGGCTGCCGCAACGATGTAGGTTGTCGTGTCGAACGGCGACGGCGCCCGGTCCTGCTTGCTGCCGAACTTGACGTCGGTTACGACCAGCGGGGCCTTTGTCCGGTCCCGGGCTGCTTCTGCAACTGCCTTTTCATGGAACCGGCCGTTCGTGTGTCGGGCTTCGATCTCTTCTTTGGATTTTTCCGTCAGGAGCGAGAGCTGCCAGTACTTTTCCGGGACAAAGGCCTCGATCTCTTTCTCCCGGTCAACGATCATCCCGAGCGTGGGTGTCTGCACCCGGCCTACCGAGAGGATGTTCTGGCCTCCGCGTCGTGCTGCAAGGGATATGAACCGGGTGAGGGACGCCCCCCACATCAGGTCGATGGACTGCCGGGCTTCACCGGCTGCCGCGAGCGCGAAGTCGAGTTCGGTGGTGTTGGCAAACGCGTGGGTAAGTTCCTGTTCCGTGATGGCGGAGAACCGTGCCCGGTCGATCTGTACTTTGGCGTTGACCGCCCGGACAAGCTCGAAGGCCTCTTTCCCGATCAGTTCCCCTTCGGTATCAAAGTCCGTTGCAATGGTGACGCGGTCCGCTTTCTTTGCCAGTTTCTGGAGCAGGGCTACAATCCTGCGCTCGGTCGGGATCTTGATGGTCTTTGCATCGATGAGGCTTCTTGGCGTGTACTTGTCGCTTCGCCAGTTCTGGTATCCCGGCTCGAAATCGATCTCGACAACGTGGCCCCGGAGCCCCATCGTCATGGTGTCCCCGTAACTGTACGTGGAAACGCCGGCATCCTTGTTCTCGGTGACTTTCTTCCCGCTGCTCAGGATCTGTGCAATACGCCGTGCCGATATGTTCTTTTCCGCAACAATGAGGTGCACGGCCGTTACGCCTCCCGTGCCTTGAGCGCTTCAAGGAGGAGCCGGTTGAGTTCGCCGGGGTCCGCTTTCCCCCGGGTCTTTTTCATGACCTGGCCTACGAGGAAATTGAGCGCCCCGGCCTTGCCGTTCCGGTAATCCTCAAGAGCCTTGGGGTTTTCATTGATGGCTTCTTCGATGGCCGTTGTGATCGCACCGGCATCGCCTGAGGTCTTTGCCAGGTTCAGCCGCTTGACAATTCCTGCCGCTGTTTCGATTGGTTCACCTTTCTGGCGCTGGTCGAGCATGACCCGGAGGATTTCGATCCCGCTCTTGTCGGTGATGGTTCCCTCTTTGAGGATCCGGACAAGGCCCGTGAACCCGGCTGCATCGATCCTGTCGATACCCATGTCGCGGTAGTTCAGTTCACCGATCAGGGTATCGGCGATCCACGTGGACGCAAGGGACGAGAGGCCCTGCCGGTCTGCGGCAACGACCTGTTCGAAGAAGTTGGCGAGTTTGAGTTCGCCGGTCAGGGTGCGGGCATGGTTGAGCGAGCACGCGTATTCCTTTATGAACCGCTCGCGCCGGGCATCCGGAAGCTCGGGAAGGACGATGTCCTCGACCCAGGATTTGACGCGAAGCGGGCGCAGGTCGGGCTCGGGGAAGTAACGGTAATCGTTCTCCGTCTCCTTGCTCCGGCCGGCCTGGGTAACGCCCCGGGCTTCGAGGAAGTGCCGGGTCTCGCGTTCGATCTTCTGGCCCCGGCGGATGAGGTTCTTCTGCCGGGTAACCTCGAACGTGAGCGCCTTCTCGACACCCTTGTAGGACGTGATGTTCTTCACTTCCACCCGCTCGCTTCCTGTGATCGAGATGTTCGCATCCACCCGGAGCGATCCTTCCTTCTCGGAGTCAAAGACGCTGAGGTATTCGAGCGTTGCCCGGAGCTTGTTGAGGAACTTACGGGCTTCCTTGGGGGACCGCATGTCCGGCTCGGAAACGATCTCGATGAGCGGGATTCCCGCCCGGTTGTAATCCACGAGCGAGTACTTGCCCCGCTCGACATTGCCCATGTGGACGAGCCTTCCCGGGTCTTCCTCTACGTGGACGCGGGTAATCCGTACCCTTTTTTCCCCGCCTTCGTCGCTCTCGATCTCAAGGTATCCGCCTTCTGCAAGCGGCTTGTCGTACTGGGTGATCTGGTATGCCTTGTCGAGGTCGGGATAGAAGTAGTTCTTCCGGGAGAACTCGGATTCGTCCAGGATCTCGCAGTTGAGGGCTTTTGCTACCCGCATCGCGTACTGGATCGCCTTTTTGTTAAGGGCCGGCATGGCGCCGGGCAGGCCGAGGCAGATCGGGCAGACGTGGGTGTTGGCCCCGTCGCTCCGGTAGTCTGTCGAGCACCCGCAGAAGAGCTTGCTCTTCGTATCCAGCTGGCAGTGGACTTCGAGGCCTACGATAACCTGGCCGTCTGCATCTGCCATGATCAGTTCACCGCCTGTTCGTATGCATAGGCAACATCGATGACACGCTCGTCCTCGAATGTCCGTCCCATGATCTGGAGACCCACCGGCATCCCTTCCGACTTCCCGCAGGGAACGGAGATCGCCGGGATCCCGGCAAGGTTTGCCGGGACGGTGAGGATATCGGCGAGGTACATCGAGAGCGGGTCGGATTTCTCTTTGAGCTTGAATGCGATGGTCGGCATGGTCGGGCCGGCAATCACATCGACATCGGCAAAGATGCGGTTGAAATCATTCCTGACATTCTCGCGGGCTATCTGCGCCTTGGCATAATATTTCCCGTAATACCCGCTTGAAAGGGCGAAGGTACCGAGCATGATCCTCCGCCGCACTTCGGGACCGAACCCGTCCCTGCGCACTTCCTGGTACGCGTCGTGCCAGGATTTTTTGGTATCTGCGGCAGGGCCGTACCGGACCCCGTCGAACCGGGCAAGGTTGGAACTCGCTTCGCAGGTGCAGGTGACGTAGTACGCGGCAAGGGCGTATTCCATGGAGGGGATGCTGCACGGGACCGTTGTCGCACCCAGCTCTTCGAGTTTTCCTATCGCGCTCTTGACAACGCTCGCGACACCGGCATCCACGCCGGCCCCGAAGTATTCCTGCGGGATACCGATCCGGAGTCCTTTGACGTCAGCGCTGGGTGTGTGGGCATAGGGTTTGTCGCGGGACGTGGAATCGTGGCGGTCGTAGCCGGCAATGACGCCCATGAGGTCCGAGACGTCTTTGACGGTCTTTGCCATGGGACCGATCTGTTCCAGCGAATTGGAATAGGCTATCAGCCCGTACCGGGAGACGCGCCCGTAACTTGGCTTTAAGCCGACGATGCCGCAGAATGCAGCGGGACACCGGATCGATCCGCCGGTGTCGGTGCCGAGCGCCATACGGGCCATGCCGGCTGCCACAGCGGCTGCACTGCCGCCGCTCGAACCGCCCGGCACGCGGCCGGTGTCACAGGGGTTGAGGGTGGGGCCGAATGCTGAGTTCTCCGTGGTGGTCCCCATGCCGAACTCGTCCATGTTGGTCTTTCCTACAATGGCAGCGCCGGATGCCCTGAGGAGTCCGACCGCGTGGGCATCGTACGGGGGAATGTAGCCTTTGAGGATCTTCGAGGCGCAGGTGGTCTCGATTCCCTGCGTTGAGATATTATCCTTGACGGCAACGGCAACACCTGCCAGTTTACCGGATCCGTGCGTGGCTGTTTTGCAGGTGGCCAGGAATGCGTTATACCGGTCATCCGGCTCAAACGTGATCTGCCCGGCCATTACATCACCCTCGGCGCCTTGATGAACCCGTCTTCCTTTGCAGAAGCATTGCGAAGCACCTCTTCATGGGGAAGCGACGGCTCCACAACGTCTTCGCGCAGGACATTATAGAGATCGCGCGTGAAGGTGGTATCGCCCGGCACGCGGTCGAGCGTATCGAAATATTCTAAAATTGCGTTGAACTGGTGCGTAAAGGTGCCCAGTTCCTCCGGAATGATGCCGATATCGGCAAGTTCCGCAATATGTTGTACGTCTTTTTCACTGACCATGGTCCACCCTGCTGATGTGGTCTATGTAATCTTGCATGGACGTTTTATAACCGTTTTTGCGGGCAAGCTTCCGGAGCACCCCGTACACTCCGCTCCCGTATTGCATGGCTTTCTTCTCGTACCAGGCGAGATCTTTTGAAATATACGGTTCTGCGACCGTTCTTAAGGGGATTTTACGACGGCCGTCCTTCACCTTGTCCGCAGCCGGGATCGCCCGGGCAGCGCGCACAACCCGGGTATCCAGGTAGGGCATGGACAGGTAGGTGCCATGGAGTGCCGCGATTGCCTGGTCGCGCCGGGCCTGCGGTTCGAGCCCGAGGAAGTCCCGGGCCAGGTCGGCTTCGAGATCGGCTGATTCCAGGTAGCGGGAGTAGCCGCCGAAGAGCTCGTCGGCTCCCTGGCCGGTGATGATCCGGTGGTACCCGTTCTCCCCCGCCCACCGGGTGATGAAGTACTGGGTGAGGGCAATGCCCGTGTTGACCGGGTCCTTTTTCGGGATTGTCCTGACAACGAGGGGAAGTGCCTCTTCGATTTCCTTCTCGGGAATGGTAACAAAGGTGCAGGAAAGCCCGAGTGCCCCGGCAGCGGATTGTGCCTGCCCGAGATCGTGCGATCCCTCGATGCCCACGGCAACACATTCCCGCTGTGCCAGGCAGGCAACGAGCGTTGAATCCACGCCCCCCGAGAGTGCGGTGACCCCCTCGTCGCTGCGCAGTTTCACGGCCGTTACGATAGCCTCCTCAAGCGGCATTGCGGGGACCCGGGGATCGATATCCCCTTTCTTCTCGCCGTTGCACATGAGCGTGCCTGCGGGACCGGTCCCGTTCATGATCCCATAACAGTCCCGGGCGCTGCACCCGTCCCATGCAAGGAAAAATTCCCCGCCGAACCGGAGGATCGTCTCCCGCTCGTTCTTGCAGGTGCGGTCGATCTCGGCCGGTGTGAGTCGTCTTCCCCCGAGTTCCACCCATCCGGCTACCTTAATCTCGCTCATGTGCAGCTTGTCCGTCCCGATCGTTCACACTCAGTACCCCGGCAATCTTTTTAAATCATATCGTTCCGGTTTGCGACGGAAGGGGTAAAATACGGTGTCCGGCCGCGTGCGATCTATCCGGGGATCCGGGTTTTCCCGCGAGTGTTTTTCCCTTTGAAAACCGGGTTTGCGATGGAATTGTTTTTTGTCATGAAGGGTTAATAGTTTAGAGCGCGAGGGTAACCGTGCCGTCAAGCGGCGCCGGACCTGCGACCCCGTTTGTATCTTCAAAAAGGAGCGGGAGGATAGGAAAGCTGGCCAACTCCGCCGGACTTAAGATCCGGTCCTTAGTGGTTCATGGGTTCGAATCCCATTCCTCCCACTTGTTTTTCGTGTTTTCTCTTCACCGGTGTTGAACCAGTTCCCCGGAGCCGTTATTTCGATAATTTCAATAGAACTCAGGCTAATGTGTTGAATGCTTACCCATGGCTGAACTCCGCAATCCCCTCGTCCTCCTGCCATCCCTCATCTTCCTGATCCCCCTCAATGTTTATGTCATCGGCGACCGGCTTGGCGCCGGGGTCCAGTGGGCGCTCTTCCGGTACCAGTTCACTATCGGCGGGGAATGCCTCATCTCCGCAGCCCGGGATGCCGCGTTTGTCCTGGCCGGTACCCTGTCCGGGAAAAGCGGGCTTGCCATCTCCCTCTGGTCGCTGTCCGCAGCTCTTCTCCTCGTCTATTTTGTCCTGACGCTCTGGGCGATCCTGAATGAACGTGCCCCGGTAATACGGACGAGCGGCCTCATCCTCGTAACCTGTGCTCTCCTGTTCCTTGTATCCGATATGATCCAGTATGGTATTCTTCTTCACGGGGCCGGGGGATGGTGCGTCCCGGTTGGCATTCCGCTGCTGTTCATCGTTGGGATCTGGGTCTATGCCGGGGGCAGCCTTGCCGTGCCTGCGGATCGCACGCCAGCCGGCCCCCCCTCCCCCGCCCGCGAGGGTTATCTGTCCCGGTTATCAGCATGGTATGAATCCGTCAGGAACCGGGAACTGGTCACCCTGATCCTGATTTCAGCAGTAGTCCAGGTGATCGCCTTCTTCTTCTGGCTGCTGCCAAACCTCCCCCTCCCGGTGATCCTCGGGGACACCCGGCTCTACTACTGGTATGCAACGTCCCTCTCGTGGGGACAAATACCCTATTCAAGCTATTATGTCCCCTATCCCCAGTTCTTTTTTATCCCGGTCCTCATCGCCCTCATCCCTGTACTCGGGGCCGTGAATTATACCGGCTACCTGTTCTCCTATTCAGCGCTCATGGTCCTTGTCAATATGGCAACCCTCGTTCTTGTATACTCGATAGCAGAATGGCTCTGGGGCAGGCAAAAGGCATTCCTTGCCGGCTTTTTGTATTCCACGGCAATTTCAGCAGCATTCTTTATCCCGATAACCTACGATGCAGTCCCGTCATTCCTTCTCCTCCTCTCCCTCTGGATGTACCTGTACCGGAGCCAGGTTGTCGGGTACCTCCTTGCCGCTGCGGGTTTCTTAACCAAATGGTATCCCGCGATCTGTCTTCCCTATTACATTATTCACGGGATGAAAACCGGTAAGAAAATTGCCGATTTCAAAAAACCGGTCATCCTGTCGGGTCTCCTGGTCGCGATCACCCTCGTTCCCTTTATCATCCTGAACAGTCGCGAGTTCCTGAACACCTATCTCACCCATTTCGGAAGAGCGCCGGAAGTCAACAGCTTTGTTTACTACCTGGATGCCGTGTTCTCGTTCCTGTTCAGCCAGAAACCGTTTGGCAGTATCTCGCTCCTGGTTCTGGTTGCCCTGGAACTGCTCCTGCTTTACTGGTATTACCGCTCTCCCGGTTCCCGGCCGCAGACCCTCATCTGCTGCATTTTTCTTGGCATCTTCGTCTTTGTTCTCTGCAACAAGGTCTTCTCTCTCAATTATATCATCTGGCTCACCCCATTCCTTGCCCTGTTCCTGTCGGGATCGTACCGCAATATCCTGCTGTTTTACCTGGTCCAGGTCGTCCTGTACCTTGAGACGCCCGTGCTCTTCGGGGTCGTATATGCCCCGCTCACGTTCGGGCCCACAAGCGGGAGCAGTTATTCCGTTCTCGATGGATCTCTCCCGTCCATCTCTTTCCTGTTTTACACGGTCAAATTCGGGATTCTCATGACCGTTTTGTACATCATACTGAACGATCTCAAAAAAGATAACGCCCGTCCCGATCACGGCGTGGCATCTTCCCCCTGAGGGAATAATATCCGGCGTGAAAAAAAGTTTTTGCCCTTTTTGTCCTGCCTTACCATTCAACCGCAGTGAGCGCCTTGATGAAGGTTTCGGCAAACTCTTTGGATGCAGCCGGGCCGTTTGCCGTGATCACCCGGTTGTCGCTGACTACCGGCTGGTCGACCAGCACTGCCCCGCCGGCCCTCATCTCGCGGAACGAGACCGGGCTGTTGAAGTAGGTTGCTTTTTTTCCTTTGAGGATGCCTGCCCGGGCAAGGACCACCGGTGCAAGGCAGATGGCCCCTGTCACTTTCCGCTTGTCGGCAAAATATTTGGCCAGCAGACTGAGCAGGTCATCGTCCCAGAGATGGGCCTGGCAACCCGATCCCCCGACAATAATAATGCCGTCATAATTCTTCGGATCGATCTCTTCGAACGACTGGGTGGCATTCACTTTTGCTCCCAGCATCCCGGTACAGGTTCCCCGCTTTGTGGAGGCGATGTCAAACCCGATACCCGCTTTCTGGAGGGCGGCAACGGGTTCGGCCAGTTCCTCGTCCCTGAATTTTTCCGGTGCGATTGCTATGAGGATCTTCATGATGATCGAGATTTTCCCTGCTTGTATTTGAGGGTTGGTTCTTGATCCCGGATGCCCCCGGTCCCCGGCCTTCTTTCCCGGAGAAAACCGTTATCCCTTCGTGCCCGGATCCGCCCGGCCCTTACCCGTTATCCATTGCCGGGTCTTTTTCGTGAATTGCCGCCACCCGCCCCACTCTCCCGTCCGTGAGACGCACTTTGATCCCGTGGGGATGGAACGAGGAATTTGTCAGGATCTCGCTCACAATCCCCGGGGTCCGTTTGCCGCTGTGCTGGTCCTGTTTCTGGACGATCTCGACGGTGAGACCGGGCCGGATTTCAGCCCGGCTTTTGGGATTACGGGAGGATTCCATGGTAGTAGTGTTCTGTTATAGTTGTGGTATGCCATTAACGGCTAAAAAAAGGAGAGGTGACCGGTTCAGGACCCTAATGACGGTGCATCGTTTGCACCGATCCCGGTCTCCAGGAATCCCTGGGCCATGGTCCATTTGTGGTTGTCGCCGAACATCAGGAGGCTGACCTCGGTCCGGTATTCGTTGGACTTCGGCTCGAAGATCTTCCAGCTGTTCCTGCCGACAAGGGTGGATGCGAATTTCACTTCGGCGTTCGGGTTCGCGGTATAATCCGCATAGACCGATGTCACGTAGGTATAGCAGGAAGCTCCCGGCGGTGAACCGGCCCGGCATGCCGCTGTCCCGGCATTCTGGACCGGGCGGAACATTGCACTGTTCAGGACGGGGTTGACCGTGTCGATGGGTTCTTTTGTGCGAAGCTCGGTCCCGAAACTGATGACATAGGGATTTTTCGCAGACGTTCCCGCGGGAGGAACAATTGCATCCGTGGTGATCTCAAGCATCGTCACCTTTTGCGAGCCAAGCACCGATGTCTTCCAGGTGGACGGTACGCCGGGAACTTCGCGGGCGCTGAACTGGCTGACAATCGGGGATTTACCGGCCTTGTCTGTCGGTATCGGGATGAAAAGCGTCACATTGTAGAGCGGTGAATCCGTGCTGATCGTGCAGGTATACGTGTAGGTGCTCGAAAGTGAGGACCTGTACGAGTTCTCGATATAACTGTTATACATGAATGTCCCGGTGAACAATACCAGGATGACGATGAAAAGCCCAAGGGTTATCTTGATAATCCTGTCCATAATTTTCAAACCCCCCGGCAGTCCCGTCCGGGCCCGAAAGCGCCGGGGGATGTACCGGTAGTATAATATGGAATTATATGCCAACCCGTATTGAATACTTATCTGTTTCCTGTCTTGAGCCGTTGTTACGGTATCCGGCAGGTCCGATCATCAGTCCTATAAACCCGTGCAGACAAGAGAAGATCCATGACAAACCGGCCGTCTCTCGTGCTCAGGAACGTTGCTCTCCCCGGCGGGCGTACCGGGGACGTGGAGATCCAAAACGGCGTTGTCGGTCACATCGGGGCGGGCGTGCAGGCAGACCAGGTCCTCGACTGCACGGGCCTCATCGTGATCCCGGCTGCGGTCGATATCCACGTGCACATGCGGGGCGGCTCGCAGTCGGCAAAGGAGGACTGGGGAACCGGGAGCAGGAGCGCACTTGCCGGGGGAGTGACCGTAGTTGTGGACCAGCCCAACCCGGTGCCCCCCATTACGACCCCCGAATCGTTCCGGAACCGGGTGAAGGATGCCAAAGAGCACTCGCTGTGCAACTTTTCCATCAACAGCGCAGTTACCCGCGATACCCCGTTTTCAGACATGTGGGAAGCCGGCGCAACAGCGTTTGGCGAAACCTTCTTTGCCCCGTCAAGTTATGGCGACGCCGTCGATAAAACCGTGCTTGAAGACGCTCTTGGGCAGATCAGCGCTCTCGGGGCGCTCGCCACCATCCATGCCGAAGAAGTATTTCCTGGAGCGGATGACACGCTCACCTCCCACGATCTCCTCCGCTCTGCCGCGGGCGAACTGCGGGCAGTCGAAGCCGTGAACCGGTGCAATACCCGGGGCTGCCGGCTCCATTTCTGCCACATGAGCACCGGTGCAGCGGTCGATGCGGCACCGGGTACCGTGGAAGTCACACCCCATCACCTCTTCCTGTCCCGCGACCGGTTTGAAAACACCGACACCTTTGCAAAGATGAATCCCCCGCTCCGGAGCGAAAAGGATCGAAAGGATCTTTTGGCCCGCTGGAATAAGATCCAGGTCATCGCCTCCGACCATGCGCCCCACACAAAGGCCGAGAAGAATGTCGGGTTCTCCGCTGCCCCCTCCGGTGTCCCCGGGGTCGAGACGATGGTTCCCCTCCTCATGGCAGAAGTGCTCGAAAAAAGGATCACCCTCTCTGACCTCATCCTCAAGACATCCGTCACGCCCGCACTCCTCATCGGGATCCCTTCAGCAGGTTTCACGCCCGGCAACCGGGGGGATTTTGCCCTGTACCCCAGGGAGACTGTTTCCATCGATCCCGACAACCTCCACAGCAGATGCGGCTGGACCCCGTTCGAAGGAATGCCCGCAGTCTTTCCCTCGGTCGTCGTCATGGATGGCCAGGTTGTCTTCCGGGACGGCGATTTCCTGCAAAAACCGTCGCGGTGGATGCCCGGGAACGGGTACACTCCCCCATAACCTCACCTTCCCCGCCCGGTCGTGACGCGTACCGAACTGCTAAATAGCGGGAAAAAGAAACGGATGGTGCCGACACAGCGCATCCATAGGTCCCCGGGTGATCGATTGACAAGCGTCTGGATATGAGCCATGGGACAACCCGGTTGCGCGACAGGCATCAAGCCCGGTAGGGTTTAAACACAGGTGACGGACGGCAGCAGCCACGTATGATCCATGTGCGTTAATACCGGGCAACATTTCTTGATTGGCGGGAAACGCGATGCCGGATATTGCCGATGCTCTTGTGGAAAACCGGCAGGGGACGATCCTGGCAATCGAAGTGACTGCAAATGCAAAGACGAACCTTTTTCCTGACGGGTATAATGCCTGGCGCAAGACGATAGGCTGCCGCGTTTCCGCAGAAGCTGTGGACGGGAAAGCCAACCGGGCGATCGTCAACCTGGTCTCCAAAAAACTGGGGATCCCCGTATCAGCGGTCAGTATCCAGTCCGGGGCAATCTCTTCCCAGAAAAAACTGCTCATTGCCGGCCTCTCCCGGCAAGCCGTGCTCGAACGGTTGCAGGCCCTTTCCTGAAACCGAACCTTTTGCTGGTTGTATTACTCTTCCCGGCAGGATTATTTCCTACGGTTCCGGCTGCCTGCCATCAGGCTACCTTTTAAGTAATTCCTTGGTTATATATATCGTATACCTATGATCAGGCATTACATCCATCGCATGATACATGGGGGTGCGTTTACTTGTATTCACCGGATACTACCAAGTACCTTATTCACATCAGCCTCACCGCAGAGGGGGTGGTCGAGAAACCCGACGTAGTTGGTGCCATTTTTGGCCAGACTGAAGGGTTACTCGGCGAAGACCTCGACCTCCGGGATCTCCAGAGGACGGGGCGTGTAGGAAGAATAGATGTCCAGATAACGAGCAAGAAAGGCGAGACCCGGGGGGATATCCTGATATCCTCTTCGCTCGACCGGGCAGAGACCGCTATCCTTGCGGCCTCGCTTGAGACGATTGACCGCGTGGGCCCGTGCGTTGCCCACGTTGCCGTGGAATCGATTGAGGACATCCGCGTCAGCAAGCGCAAGCTCATTGTTGAGCGGGCAAAAGAGATCCTCATCGAGCGGTTCGAGGACGGGGCGATCGACAGCGACGAGCTGCTGGACGATGTCCGCCAGAGCCTCCGGATCGAGAAGATCGGTTCGATTGGCGACGAACGGGTGCCGGCAGGCCCCAATGTTCTCGACTCCGATGCCGTCATCATCGTGGAGGGAAGGGCCGATGTCATCAACCTCCTGCGGTACGGGATCAAGAACGCTGTTGCGGTCGAAGGAACTAATATCCCTAAAACGGTTGTCGATCTCTGCGAAAAGAAGACGACAACCGCGTTCTTCGACGGGGACCGCGGCGGGGAACTGATCCTTCGGGAACTCCTCCAGGTGGCAGATATCGATTTCGTTGCGTTCTCGCCCAAGGGGAAGAGCGTCGAGGACATGACGAGGAAGGAGGTCATCAAGACCCTCCGCAACAAAGTCCCTGTTGAATATGTCCGGGACCAGTACTTCGAGGGTTCGGCTGAGCTGCCCTCGGATCTTAAGGCCCAGCGGAATCCCGACGAAGACGAATCCCATGAGCGAAAGAACCGGCACACGCCGGCTCCAAAACGCGTACGGGATTCTTCGGGTGGACCGATGAGTCTCCAGGATCACATGGAGGACGTAAAGGGCCACAACGTTGCCCGGTTCCTGGCCGAGGATATGAGCGTGGTAAAAGAGCTGCGATCCGATGAGGTTGAAAAAGCCATCGAGACTATCGAGAGCGCCGCAACCGGCCTCGTGGTAGACCGCCCGGTGGACCAGAAGCTCCTTGACCGGCTGGTCTCCAGAGGGCTCTCGTACGTTGCGGCCCGGGATTTCCGTGGCATTATCAAGCGGCCACTGACGATCCGGCTCATGAAAATGGGGTCGTGATTTCCCCTCACGCAAATTTATTTATGCTGCACCAGTCCATGTAATTGTCTGGAGTGGATGTATGCACAAAGAGGAACTGATCAATCTTCACCAGATGCTCTTCGAAGTGAAGGATTATTTTGAGGAATTGAATCCTGATCTTAAATTCACCCAGTACGGTGCCCTCAAGATCTCACCCTCCCAGCAGCATAAGAGCAAGATGGAGCACAAGTACGCGATCTTCGTCCTTGGAACCGAGATTGCCAATGCCATGAAAGAAGTCGACTATACCTCGTCGAGCAGGATCTCTGCCCGGATGAAGGAACTTGCCGACAAAACGCTCAAGGAAATGGATAACGAGTAATTTTTCTTATCTGTCCGGCCCCTGTTGCCGTTCATTTCCTGGTGTCCCGTGCCGCCAATGTGGAGAGGGGACCTTCCATATCTTGAAATCCCATAAGCGTTGATACTCGCTCATGGAGTACATCACCGATACCGGGGCGAGTCTCGATCCGGGTGAGATAAACCGTGCTGTTGAGGCGGCGTTTGCCGATCACGGGCATGGGCTTGTCCAGATGCCGCCCAAGGTGTATGTCACCCTGCCCGTGGGCGATTTCCGGACCATGCCTGCGTATCTTCCAACGCTCGCGATTGCCGGGGTCAAGATAGTCAACGTCCATCCGGGGAATCCTGCACGGGGCCTGCCGACCGTGATGGCGCTGACCATCATCCTCGATATTGCTACCGGAGAGCCGGTGGCGGTGATCAATGCAACGGGACTGACGGATCTCCGGACCGGGGCTGCCGGTGCGGTTGCCTGCAAGTACCTTTCCCCAAAGAAGACGATCGTTCTCGGGGTTGTGGGGACGGGGAGGCAGGCGGAGGCGCAGGTACGGGCAACGGCTGAGGAAGTGACGATTGAAAAGATCCTTGTCTGGAGCCGGAACCCGGCTCATGCCGATGCGTTTGCAGCTAACCTGGGCAACAGGTTCGATTGTCTGAGTGTGCCGGTGGAGAAAGCCTGCGATGCGGACGTGATCGTTACAACGACCCCCTCCCGTTCCCCCATAGTCCGGAGCGAATGGGTGCACGAGGGCACGCATATCAATGCCATCGGGGCGGATGCGCCCGGCAAGGAGGAGCTGGACCCGGCCCTGCTCCGGCGGGCCCGGGTCTTTGTCGACGATTACCGGCAGGCGGTCCATTCGGGGGAGATCAATGTCCCGATCAGTAACAACCTGTACCGGGAGGATGAGATTGCCGGGACGATCGGGGAAGTGGTGATCGGGAAGAAGAAGCGGGAGAGTCCCGGTGAGATCACCATCTTCGATTCGACCGGCCTTGCGATCCAGGACCTGGCGATCGCGAAGATCGCGATGCGGTACGGGACGAGGATCGAGCTGCCGTTCCCGTGATCCGGGTGGACCGGTGCGATTGGGGATGACGGGCAAAACCTCCTCTCAGGGTCTGCCCGGCCGGATGCCGGGGCCGTGTGGGATGTCACGATTATTTAATCCTGAGAACAGAATTACATCCCGGCCGGGTTGTGAAATTAACAAGGATCTGCCAGAATCATTTAAAAAAACGGGAGAATGAGTACACCGTGCCTAAACCAAAAAGACCTGAATATGAAATCCAATACGATACTGCCGGTGTATTCGAAGCCGGGCAGGTTATTCCCGATTCCCGTTATGATTCGGTGAAAGAAGATTATGATATCCGGTTGAAGGACTGGCCCGGCGACAGCCAGCACCCGGGCGAGGGGATCGTGCATATTTCCGGGCGGAAACGGGAAGTACTCAAAAGTTTCCTGGAAGAGAAACGCTACAGTATCGTTTCGGAATATTATCATTACATTGTAAGGGCACGGGGAAAGAAAGTTGATCCATCGGTCATATCGCAGAAGATCCAGGAACTGGGCATAAAATTCCTGTGGGTTCATGTTACCGGGGAGACCGGTCCTGACAGCGGGTCGGAGACGCGGAGATCCCGGTGAACGGGCAACCCGGGGGAGTAACCAGTCTTCGTATCAGCACTACCTGATTCGGGATGGTGAAATCTCCGGGCTTCTTTTGCGCACAGGATATTGCATGCGAATCAATTTGCCGTCTCCATAACTGACCGGAAGATTCCCGGTCGGTTGCCGGATCAGATCCGCGATCTTTTTTTTGGGGTGGGGGGTGGACCCCCCCTCCCGCATGACTCGCAGTGCGGAAAATCGCAGTAACATGTACATGCGATAGTTGGATGTACATGTGATTATCGCATGTACATGTGACAAAAAATCCAGTTCTCACGCCGGAAGCCATCTCACGGGGCGTGGGGGTACCCCTTCATGACATGGGGGCGGGGGTGGTTGATCGCGTGAAGGCGTTGCGGTTTTAGTGGGGGGGGTCCCTGCCTCGCTTAACAGAATGGGCAGTTACTTCCCTCAGTTACAATTGAAATTAATCCTGAAAATTTGCGATGAACGCCGCCGCCCCCGGCGGGGCGCCCCCGCGACGGATCAATGACCAAAATAAAACCTCCTTGCCCCGCCGTGCCTATAAGAGACCCTGAGGCGGGGAGCCCTCGTATGCTGTCAGGTTTTTTATTTTCATAGCGGGTGCAAGTCCCCGCTCATGTGCCTTTTTACAGAATGGAATTTTCTTTTTTAGTACTGGTAAGGGTGCAGCATAAAACCCTGCAAGGCGTTTTGTATGGCGGGCATTGCTGCCACGATTATGTTAAAAAAAAGATTTTTACTCTTCCGGCTTCTTAGCGTATTTCTTCCAGACCTGCTCGCGGTAGACCGGGCCGCTGTTGTAGGTGCAGAAGGGGATGAGCTTGCCATCAGGGGTGGCGTAGTGGATACAGCAGCGCTGGACCCGCTCGATATCGTAATTGTACTTGTCCATGAAGTGCATGGTGCCGATAAAGAGCGCGTTCCAGTGGAACTCCCGGAGCGCATCGAAGTTCTGCCCGATTAGGGTCTTCCCGATCATCTTCCAGAAATCGGTGGTATTGCCCTGCTCTCCTTTCTTGACGGAGTCGTGCATGCTCTTGACCCCTTCAAGGAGCGCCTTGTACTTGTTGAGGGTGCCGCCTTTCTTGAGCGTCTCGGCCATGTGCTCGATCGACTCGAAGAAGGTGTCCACATCCACCATCCGGTTCACCGGGACAATGCTGCCATTCTCCTGGATGAAGACATAGGTTGCAGCACCGCAGTGCTGGTGGGCCGTGAACCGGACCTGGGGCCGGCCGGTATAGGCTTCGACAAGGTCAGAGAAGGGAAGCACGCAGGGAACCGGGTAGAAGTCGTCCTTTTTCAGGAGGCCCGGCATCTGGTTCTCGATCTCTTCAAGCACATCGGGAATCGTGATACGGGATTTCTGGAGATCGTCGTCGCTTGCCGCACCGGTGAACGCCACCGGCTGGAAATTCACGCCCCGGATAACGGCAATATTCTCGATGGCAAACCGGATGATATCGCCTATCTCCTTGTCGTTCCTGCCACGGATCACGGTCGGGACAAGCACGATGCCCATACCGACTTTCTTGAAGTTCTCGATCGCCTTCAGGTGGATCTGGAGGAACGGGTTTGTTGCCGGGGTTACCCCGTCGAAATGGAGATAGACCGTGTTGAGACCCGCATCCTTGAGCTGCTGGAGGAACTCCGGCTCTTTTGATATCCGCACACCGTTTGTTGCAATCTGGACCTGGGGAAAGCCCATGGCTTTTGCCTTCCGGATGATCTCCGGCAGGTCGTCCCGCATCGTGGGCTCGCCGCCCGAGAACTGGACTGCCGGGGCAGGGACCGGCTTCTCGTCCCGGAGCACCTGCATCATCTTGACCACTTCGTCAAATTCCGGTTCGTACACAAAACCGCAGGCCCGTGCATTGGCAAAACAGAAATCGCAGTTCAGGTTGCAGCGGTTCGTCAGGTCGATATTGGCCAGAAGCGTCTGGGAGTGATGGTTGTTGCATAACCCGCAGGCCGTTGGACAACTGTCCGGGGCTGCTGTTGTATTCTGTGGGTTTGCGATCCCGTTTCCTACGGCATCGTACTCTTCGAACCGATGATACATCCGAGCATCCGACCAGTACAGATGTCGGAAGTTCCCGTGTTCCGGGCAGGTCCGTTTCAGCCAGATCTTTCCCTCTTCCTCTACAATTTCTGCCTCGAGGACAGAATTGCATGTTGGGCAAAGACCCCGTGTCTTTTTTATCAGCATTGATGTCCACCCGTTTGAAGATTATCAAATACTTTTTGGTCGTTGAGTAACCTTAATGTTTTTATCTGCTCTTTATTAGAGGTATCGGAGTGCTACATTATTAGTTTTGAGTTCTTCATAATACCATTGCTTTCGGCAGTATGGATCATGCTCCCGGCGTATATTCCCAATCCCGTTGCAGCGCTTTTTGGTGGCGGGGCGCCCATTGATTGCGGGAGGAATTATTCAGACGGCCGCCGCGTGTTTGGCGACGGGAAGACCTACCGGGGGCTCATTGCCGGTATCCTTGCCGGGGTACTTATCGGGCTTCTCCAGATGCAGGCCCAGGCGATCTTCAGCCTCACGTATCTCCCGGCGCATACCCTCCTCTCGGTCTCCCTGCTCGCAGTCGGGGCACTTCTCGGCGACCTGTGCAAGAGTTTCTTCAAGCGGAGGCTCGGCAAAGAGCGGGGATCCAAGTGGCCCCTGGCTGATATGTATGACCTCGTGATCGGGGCATTTGTGCTCCTGCTCGTCATTGACCCGTCCTGGCTCTTTACCCAGGTTACCCTCGCCGCATTCATCGTTATCCTGATCCTCACGCCCATCCTCCACCGGGCAACCAACATTATCGGCTATCTTCTCAAAGTCAAGGAGGTCCCATGGTGAACAATCGTTTAGCTGACATGCTCGTCTCGTACAAGGCGATCGAATTTGGCGAATTCACGCTCGCATCCGGTGTGAAGAGCCCGTATTATATCGATGTGAAGACCGCAGTGACCAATCCCGATCTCCTCTCTGCCATTGCCCGGGAGGTTTCGGCATCGCATGAGTTCGATATCGTGGCCGGTGTCGCGGTCGGGGGAGTTTCCCTTGCCGTAGCCACGGCTCTTGCGGCCGGCAAACCCTATGCCATCATACGCTCGGCCGGGAAAGATCACGGGAAGAAAGACCTGATCATCGGCCGGGTGAAAGGCAAAAACGTTCTCCTCATCGAAGATGTCACCACCTCCGGTGGCTCGGCCCTGTACGGGATCGATATCCTGCGGGCAGCCGGCGCCAGCGCCAGCCGGGTGGTCACGGTTGTCGACCGCGAGCAGGGAGCTGAAGCCATGCTCCGGGAACACGACGTGGAACTCATCCCGCTCGTGAAAGTGAGCGAGCTCTTAAAACAGTAAGGGCTTTGTAATCCGGGCGTACAATAGGAAGGATCATGAAAGTACTTGTTGTGGGCGGGGGAGGAAGGGAGCATGCCATAGCTGCTGCCCTTGCCCGCAACCCGGAAACCGGGATTGTTTCGGCAATGGCCAAAAAGAATCCCGGTATTGCAGCGCTCGCGAAAAAAATCCTGCTCGTAAAGGAGACGGACACGGCCCGGGTGGTGGCATTTGCAAAAGAGACCGGCGCTGACTGTGCCTTCATTGGCCCGGAATCCCCGCTCGAAGCCGGGATCGTCGATGAACTCGAAGCGGCCGGCATTGCCACGGTCGGCCCGACCCGGGCAGCTGCCCGGCTCGAAACGGACAAGGGGTTCTGCCGCGAGATGATGAACCGGCACACGATTGCCGGCTGCCCGATGTACCGCATCTTCCACAAAAATGAGGATGCGGTTGACTTCATCGAGAATTATGACGGCGATGTCGTGGTCAAGCCCATCGGCCTGACCGGTGGGAAAGGCGTCCGCATCATGGGAGAGCAGGTGGACCGGGCCGGCGCAATCGCCTATGTCCGGTCCCTCAACGGGGAAGCCGTTGTTGAAGAGCGGCTTCTCGGCGAGGAGTTCACGCTCCAGGCCTTCGTAGACGGCAACCATCTCGTGCCCATGCCGCTCGTGCAGGACCACAAGCGGGCCTTTGAAGGCGATACCGGTCCCAATACCGGGGGAATGGGATCGTATACCCTGCCGGATCACATGTTCCCCTTTGTCAGCCGTTCGGATTACAACCGGGCGCTCGACATCATGAAGGAAGTCGTTGCTGCCATGGCGCGGACCGGCCAGCCCTACAAGGGGATCCTGTACGGGCAGTTCATGAACACGGCAGACGGCCCCAAGGTAATAGAGTTCAATGCCCGGTTCGGTGATCCCGAGGCAATGAACGTCCTCTCCCTCCTCACCTCCGATCTCTCGGAAATCGTCTGCCGGATCGCGGAAGGATCGCTCTCGCAGACCCAGGTCTCGTTCGCGCCAAAAGCAACGGTCTGCAAGTATATCGTGCCGGAAGGGTATCCCGATGCCCCGCACGCGGGAGAGACACTCACCCTTGGCAACACTTCGCCAGCTCTCCTGTATTATGCGAACGTGGAAGAGCGGGAGGGACACCTTGTCACCCAGTCCTCGCGGACCCTTGCGTTCGTCGGGATCGGCGACACCCTCGAAGCAGCGGAACAGTCCGCAGAAAAAGCCGCATCGTCGGTTAAGGGCCGGGTCTTTTACCGGCGCGATATCGGCACCCGCGGTCTCCTTGACCGGCGGATCGCCCACATGAAGGAGCTACGATGAAGAAGGATTTTATCTCCATCCTCGATATCAACGAGCTGGAACTCGAACAGCTGCTCTCGGAAGCGCACCAGCTCAAGCGGCAGAAGAAGGCGGGAACCACCCACCTCCTGCTTGCCGGAAAAACCCTTGCCATGATCTTTGAGAAATCCTCGACCCGGACGCACATCTCGTTTGAAGTCGGCATGAACGAGCTGGGCGGGCACGCCCTCTTCTTAAATGCCCGCGACATGCAGATCCGCCGGGGCGAGGAGATCCGCGACACTGCCCGGGCAGCTTCCCGGTATGTATCCGGCATGATGATCCGGGCCTACAAGCACAGCACGATCGAGGAGTATGCAAAATATGCAACGATCCCGGTCGTCAACGGCCTGTCCGACCTGGAGCATCCCTGCCAGCTGCTTGCGGATATCATGACGATGCAGGAGCACTTCGGCTCGATTGACGGGCTGAAAGTGACCTGGGTTGGGGATGGGAACAATGTCTGCAACTCCCTGATCCTCGCAACCGTCCTGACCGGCCTGGATGTGACCGTCTCAACGCCCAAGGGATACGAGCCTCCGGAAGAGATAGTATCGAAAGCCAAGTCTCTTGGGGGTAATGTGACCCTGGTCCGGGAACCCGAGCTCGCCGTCAAGGATGCCGAGGTTATCGTGACGGATACCTGGGTCTCGATGGGAGACGAGGGCGAGAAGGACGAACGGGTGCGGATCTTCAGGGACTACACGGTCGATGCCCCGCTCATGAAGCTTGCATCCCCGGATGCCCGGGTGCTCCACTGCCTCCCGGCCCATCGCGGCGAGGAGATCACCGATGAAGTCATGGAAGGCGGCCAGAGTCTTGTCTGGGACGAGGCCGAGAACCGGCTCCATGCCCAGAAGGCCCTTCTCGTCCGTCTCCTGAAAAACAAATCATCCCCGTAACGGGAAACCCCGTTACGAAAAAAGAATCTTATTTTTCTTCAACAAATGCCCTGAGCTGTTCGAGCATATCTTTCTCAACGTTCTGGATCACGTCAAGTTTTCCCCGGAATGCGAGGAGTTCCCGCTCATCGCCTTCCATATTCGCAAACTTGATCTTCTCCATCCGCTCCACGACTTTGACATCGTATTTCTCGGTTATGGCAAAGATTATCTTCTGGGGAACCCCGGGGGGGATCAGGATATCGAAGAGTTTTTCATCGTCTGTCATTTAGTTCACGGTTCCTGTATTTTCTTATTTACCTATCTTTATCCGCTGGCTCATAATACATCGTCCGCCCCGCACGCCCCCGATGGGATTGTTGGGTTTTCCAAGGGAGTTCATACACCTGCCCATGAGGGCTGCACCCCGGGCAAGGCCGTCGTCGACAAACACCAGGTGGTCGACCGGCTTGTCGAAGAGGTTGCGCTCCATGATCCCTTCGAGGATATAATCCGGTTTCCTGCCGGAGATTGCGGCCCTGCCGGTGAACCCGATCGAGGCATTCCGGGGAACGAGTTTTCTCTCAACGGCAACATCGATCAGCCGCAGCGCCATCAGGGCGCAGACCCGGTCGACAACCTCGTTCAATGTCGAGAGACCGTGGTTCTTGTGGATCTCGGCCCCGATAGCGAGCAGTTTGTCCATATCGCTGCTGTTGACCCCGCAGTCGCAGCCGATCATGGCGATGCCGGATTCTTCTGCCAGCTTAGCGTTCACCGGCACCCGGCCGAACCGGTCCCGGTCGGCAGGAACGATCCGGATATCGATATGTTCGTGGCAGCGTTTGACATAATCCTCGACAACCCTGTGGCTGCCTCCGGACAAAAATCCCCCGCTGATACTGTGTTCGCCAAAGATATCGAGAGCTGTCCCGGTCCTTGCCTGTACAAGCCCCGTGCCCCGGACAATCGCATCGGGGATTGCCCCTGCAAGCCCGCAGAAGTTGCCCACGGTCTTTGCAAACGGGTTGGGGTTGTCCGGATCAACGTCGCTTGTGATCCTTCCGTCAAGAGTTGTCCCGAAGTCGACCGAGATGCAGGGGTTCCGGAAATCCACCGGGGTCCACTTGGCGCCTTCCTTGATCCCCGCCATTGCGAGTTCCCCTTCCATCTCGTTTGCCACCATCTCGACACCGGTGGATCCCACCGGTGGCAGGACACCGGCAACCGCCCCGACAAAGACCACCTTGTCGGCAAAACTGAACGGCTGGAGTTTCTCGGAGAGATTGGCTTTCGACATGGGGGGCGTCATCTTCCGCGGCGGAACGCCTGCATTGAGGCACCCGTTTGCAAGGGCGATAACGAAATCCCCGACCTGGTCCGGGGACTCCATCTCAGCAACTACTCCCGTGCTCCGGACAACAAAGTCGAGGTCTTTCTGGATATCGAGATGTGCCTCCTCGTGGCACTGGACCAGGGTATCCCGGACGAGCTCGGTGACCGCTTCCCTTGTGAGTTCCGTGCCGTCAAGGGTAGCGCCAAAGATCGTCTCGCCGGGTTTCGGGGGCCGGATATCCCGGCTCATGCTCACGGTCTTGTGGATGACATAGGACATGCCGGTCTCAAGGCTGACCCCGGTAAGGATGCATTTCGTGGTGGTGTTTCCCATCTCCACTGATGCAACGATAAAGTACGGCTTGTTCTTGTATTCCGGAATCTGCATACCGGCACCGTGGGAGATGGAAGGCGGAGGCGGGCTCTCCACGATATACGGTTTGGGTTTTATGAAGCGGGAAAAAAAACTGGCGCACATAGTATCCGAATCTTGATTGTCAATCCTTATATGTTTCTGTTTTTGTGCAGTTCCCCCGGTGGGAACATAAGAACCGGTTCTGTTGTCGGCCCAAAAACCCGGCCCTGGTACTTCCGTTTTACCTGCGTATCCCGCCTCATTTTCCTGCGGGGCTGGCGTTTTAAAAAAGTTATTTCTTCTTTTTCTGCATCTGCCGGACGAGACGGGCCTGGATGCCGAAATACTGCGAGACCCCGATGGCGTGGCACTGGTCGATCGTGGCACTGTCAAAGGAGACCAGGTCGTTTGAATAGATGGCATCCGGCGAGCTCCGTCCGAGAACGCGGACACTGCCCTTGTAGAGTTCGAGATCCACGTTGCCGTTAACCCGTTCCTGGGTGGTGTCGATGAACGCGTTCAGGGCCGCATAGAGCGGCTCGTAGACGAGTCCCTTGTAGGCCAGCTCTGACCACTTGTCATCTACCATCCGCTTGAATGCCAGCTCCGACCGGGTGAGGGTCAGGCTCTCGAGGTCGCGGTGGGCGGCGAGGATGACCGTTGCTGCCGGGTGCTCGTAGTTCTCCCGGGCCTTGAGACCGAGGATGCGATCCTCGATCATGTCGTTCCTTCCGATGCCGTGGCTGCCGGCAAGGCTGTTGAGCTTCTGGATGAGCTCGTATCCGCCGAGTTTCCTGCCATTGAGCGAGACGGGAATCCCGGCTTTGAACCCGATGGTTATTTTCTCCGGTTTGTTCGGCGCTTTTGTGGGCGAGACGGTCCAGAGGAAGATCTCTTCGGGGGGATAGAATGCGGGGTCTTCGAGTTTTCCGCCTTCGATGCTCCGGCTCCAGCAGTTCTCATCCATGCTCCAGGGCTTGTCCTTCTTGACCGGGACCGGGATCTTGTGCTTCTTTGCGTAGTCGATCTCCCAGTCGCGGGTCAGGTTGAGTTCGCGGATGGGGGCAACGACTTCGAGGCCGGCACTGCGGATGATGAAATCGAACCGGAGCTGGTCGTTGCCTTTGCCGGTACAGCCGTGGCCGATGGCCTTTGCTTTCTCCTTCTGGGCAATCCTCACAACCTCTTCGGCAATCAGGGGTCTTGCAAGGGACGTGCCCATCGGGTACCCTTCGTAGGACCCGTTTGCCCGAATAGCGGGGAAGATATGGTTGTTGACAAACTTTTCCCGGACATCGATGGTATAATGTTTGTCCGCGAGTTTCTCGCCTTTCTTAGTCGCAACCTCGATCTCTTCGTCCCGCTGGCCTACGTTGACGGCAACGGTGACGACGCGGTCATAATCGTATCGCTCTTTTAAGAGGGGGATGCAGATGGAGGTATCGAGACCCCCGGAATATGCAAGAACAATGGTACCTTTTCCCATGATGGATACTCCTTATTCACTGGATCGTGCTACTAGTGGTTTGATGTTTTTCCCTTATAATGTAAGGGCACAATCGTATCAGAAGATCCCCAATCCAAAAGAACCTGCGATTCCTTTGTAAAAGATCCAAGAACTAAAAAAGTTGTTCAGGCTTTGGTATCCTGAACGGTTATTTTTTTACTTTACGATGATTGAACCAGTTGTCTGTGGCTGGAAGACAGTGGTGTATTCGTATACGCCCGCTTTGTTGAAGGTGACGGTGAGGGGCTGTCCGAAGGGAATTGTTGCCGTGGTTGATCCGCCGAACCATGCGCCGTCAGTTGCATCGGTTGCCATAACTGAGTGGGGCTTTAATGAGTCGTTGTTTACCCATTTTACCTGTCCGCCAACCGGAATGGTTTCAGAGGTGCTTGGAATAATGGTCATGTCCTGAGTGAAGGTGATCGTGAAGACCGGTGCAGGTGTCGGGGTTGCTGTCATGGTCGGTGTAACGTTCACCGTTTTGTTCTCAACAACGACAACTATGACCTTGGTGGGTTCGGGGGTTGCAACCGTCGTCGGGACGGGGGTCGCAACAACGGTAGGTGTCGGGGTGGCTACAGGTGCTGCCGGCTGGGATGTGCATCCCGCAAGCAGAATCCCGATAAACAGGATCGCAAGAACAACAAGTAATTTCTTCATGCATCTTTTTTTGTTATTTCGGTATTTAAGGATATTCAATTTTTTTGGCCGATCTGGCGGGAACCGGAATCCTGTGGTACAGTACGCGTGATCCACCTGCTTTTTCCCAACATGGGAAAAACCCGGATTTTACGTCGGTCTTACTTCAGGTAATGGCCGATTGGCTCAAGAGTAACTTTTTCGCGCTTGATGGCGTCAATCGCGAGCGCCGCTGCCCGCGCCGCTTGCAGTGTGGTAATGTAGGGTATACCGTAGTCCACTGCCGCACGCATGATCTGGTAGTGATCCTGCCGCGACTGCTTGTCCTGCGGGGTATTGATGATGAGCCGGATCTCGCCGTGGCGCATCATGTCGAGCACGTTCGGGGAGCCTTCCTGGACTTTCCGGACAAGGTTTGCTTCTATTCCGGCCTCATACAGGTAATCGACCGTTCCCTCCGTCCCGTAGAGCGTGAGCCCGAGGTCTTTGAGTTGCCGGGCAATCGGGATGGCATCGGCTTTCTGTTCGATATTCACGGAGATGAAGATGTTTCCCTTGACCGGCAGGTCGTTGTCGGCCGACAGGCAGGCTTTGTAGAAGGCAAGCCCGAAGTCGTAGTCGATGCCCATGACTTCCCCGGTGCTCTTCATCTCGGGGCCGAGCATGGTATCAACGCCTGCCAGTTTGTTGAACGGCAGGAGCACTTCCTTGACGGCGATGTGTTTGAACTCGCGCTCGTGATACCCGAGATCCTTAAGGTTTCTTCCCACCATCACTTTTGCCGCGATCTTCGCGATTGGCAGGCCGGTTGCTTTCGAGACAAAGGGTACCGTCCGGCTGGCTCTCGGGTTTGCTTCGAGAACATAGACAATATTGTCCTTGACTGCCAGCTGGAGGTTGACGAGGCCAATGACCCCGAGCCCGAGCGCAATCTTCTTGGTATATTCCCGCACCCTCTTCACAACATCCGGGGAGAGCGACTGGGTGGGGATGACACAGGCGGAATCCCCGGAATGGATGCCTGCCTGCTCGATGTGTTCCATGATGCCCCCGATGAGGACGTCCGTCCCGTCACAGACGGCATCGACATCGAGCTCGATTGCGTTCTGGAGGTAGGAGTCGATGAGTACCGGGTGGTTATGGCTGACCCGGACCGCTTCTTTCATGTAGGTTTCCAGTTCATGCTCGTCGTGGACGATCTCCATGGCCCTGCCGCCGAGCACATACGAGGGACGGACGAGGACCGGGTACCCGATCTTTTCCGCCATTGCTTTGGCCTCGCCTTCTGAATAGGCAGAGCTGTTGGCCGGGCTCGGGATACCGAGCTTTTTTGTGAGCATGCTGAACCGGTCCCGGTCCTCGGCAATATCCATGGCATCCGGGCTTGTCCCAAGGATGAGGGTGGGAAGGCCGAGGCGCTTGATCTCTTTTTCTATGGGAACCGCAAGGTTGACGGCGTTCTGGCCGCCGAACTGCACCATCACGCCGTAGTAGTTATCCTTCCGGAGGATGTTTGTCACATCCTCGAGCTGCATGGGTTCAAAGAAGAGCCGGTCGGACGTGTCGAAATCGGTCGAGACCGTCTCAGGATTGTTGTTGACGATATGGACCTCGACGCCCTCGTCCCTCAGTGCCTGGACTGCGTGGACCGTACAGTAATCGAACTCGATTCCCTGGCCGATCCGGATGGGGCCCGACCCGAGGATGAGCACTTTCTGCCGGTCGCTTGGCACGATCTCGCAGGCCGGCTCATACGTGGAGTAGAAATAGGGCGTGCTTGCCGGGAACTCCGCAGCACAGGTGTCGACCATCTTGTAGGAGGGGAGACCTGCCAGTTTCTCGATCTCCTCCCGGGATTTGCCGCTCAGTTTCTCGATCTCTGCATTCGAGAACCCCTGTTTCTTTGCGGCAGGCACGGTCGTAGCATCGCACCGGAGCGCGAGCACTTTTTCCATCTCCACGATATTTTTTATCTTTTCAAGGAAGAACGGCGTGATGGCGGTAAGGGCTGCGATCTCGTCAAGGGTGAACCCGAGCCGGAATGCATCGAAGAGGCAGTGGAACCGCTCGTCGGTGGGGCGGGAGAGGATCATCCGGATCTCGCTTGGGCTCGTGTGCGTCAGGACATCGGTGTCCAGGGACCGCTTGGCTTTCATGAAAGCCTCTTCGAGCGTCCTCCCGATTGCCATGACCTCTCCTGTACTCTTCATGGAGGTGGAGAGGGTCCTGTCCGCTCCCTTGAACTTGTCGAACGGCCAGCGGGGAACCTTGACCACGATGTAATCGATGGTGGGTTCGAACGAGGCCGGGGTGCAGCCGGTCACGGTGTTCGTGATCTCGTCAAGGCGCATGCCGATGGCGATCTTGGCTGCCACCCGTGCAATGGGATACCCGGTGGCTTTCGACGCAAGGGCCGATGACCGGGAGACCCGGGGATTGACTTCGATGACCCGGTAATCCCCGTTGAGGAACGCGAACTGGACATTGCAGCCGCCCTGGACATTGAGCGAGCGGATGATGTGGATCGCTGCGCTGCGCATCATCTGGAATTCATCGTCGCGGAGGGTGAGGATCGGGGCAACGACCACGCTCTCCCCGGTATGGATGCCCATGGGGTCGACATTCTCCATTCCGCAGACGATGATGCAGGTATCGGACGAGTCGCGCATCACTTCGAATTCGAGTTCTTTCCACCCCATGACGCTCTCTTCGATGAGCACCTGGTGGATACGCGAACGGGAGAGGCCCAGCTCGATGATCCGGATCAGTTCTTCGCGGGTCTTGCCGATGCCGCCACCGGCGCCCCCTAATGTGTATGCGGGACGGACTACGGCAGGAAGGCCGATCTCCTTGATCGCATCGTCAACCTGGCTTAAGGAATTGAGAATTACGCTTTTTGGGACCGGCTCGCCGATCTCCCGCATCAGGTCGCGGAACTTCTGCCGGTCTTCGCCCTTGTAAATGGCGTCAAGCGGGGTGCCGAGGATCTCCACGTTTTTGAGTGCCCCCATCTCGGCAAGTTCTGCCGTGAGGTTGAGCCCGGTCTGGCCTCCCATGCCCGAGAGGATCCCGTCCGGTTTCTCCTTCTCGATGATCTTGGCAATGATCTCGGCCCGGAGGGGTTCGATGTAGATAACCTCGGCCATCTCCGGGTCGGTCATGATCGTTGCGGGGTTGGAGTTGACGAGGATGACCTTGATCCCTTCTTCCCGCAGCGACCGGCAGGCCTGCGAACCCGAGAAATCGAACTCTGCTGCCTGGCCGATCTGGATGGGTCCGGATCCAATGAGGAGGACCGATTTGATGTCTGTTCGTTTGGGCATGTTATGCGATCCTCCTGAAAAGATCATCGAAGAAATGCGCTTCCGTATCGCGCGGCCCGCCATGGGCCTCCGGGTGGAACTGGACGGTGGTCAGGTGGAGATCTTCGTTCTCGAAGCCTTCCACGGTGCCGTCGTTGACATTGGTATAGGTGACCTTCGAGCCTTCCGGCAGGGATTCGGCGTCAACGGCAAAGCCATGGTTCTGGGTGGTGATGAAGATTCTCCCGTCCTTGTACCGGACCGGCTGGTTAGCCCCCCGGTGCCCGAACTTGAGCTTGTAAGTGTTGCCGCCCAGTGCAAGGGCCGAGACCTGGTTGCCCATGCAGATGCCGAAGATCGGCATCTGGCCGAGCAATTCACGGATACATTTGATCGCATGGGTGGCCTGCTTGGGATCCCCCGGGCCGTTACTTACAAAGAGGGCATCGGGTTTGCAGGCCAGGACCTGGTCCGGGGTGGTATTGTGGGGAAATACATACAGGTCGCCCCCGCGCTTTGAGAGGCTCGTAATCATATTCTTCTTGATGCCGAGGTCGATGACGGCAATCCGCTTTCCGCTCCCCGGGATATGGTACGGCTCTTTGCAGGAGACTTCCGGGATGGGGATGATGTCGGAGATGGTGGGGGTCCTGCGCGCAAGTTTTACCGCGGCTTCCCCATCGTCGCTGCCGACAATGAGCGCTGACCGCATCGTGCCGTGGACCCGGAGCCTGATGGTCAGGGCCCGGGTGTCGACACCGGTGAGGCCGAGAAGGTTGTTCTCTTCAAAATAGGATCTGATTGAAGGCTGGGCGGCGGGTTTCTCGCAGATCTCTTTTGTAATACATCCAAGGGTGCAGACTTTTTTGTTCTGGAAATTCTGCAGATCGACACCATAGTTCCCGATGAGCGGGAATGTGAACATAAGGATCTGGCCGAAATAACTCGGATCCGTTAAGGATTCCATGTATCCGGTCATCTGCGTATTGAATACGAGTTCCCCGGCACACTCCCCTTCGACACCAAATCCCTCCCCCACGACGTATTGACCGTCTTCAAGACCCAGAACCGCCTTCATGATTTCCATATGTTATGTGCCTGAATAGTTATTAACGATAGTGCAGGGACGGTTTTTACCTCTTTTTTTGTCTCCTGTCACCGGGATTAATTTTCATGGGGCACGGCCTTTTTTTACCAGTGTCAGTTAAGATATGCATAAAAAGGTGGAGCGTCGATATTCAGCTGTCAGTAATCGCTATTGACGGTGTTTACCATGGGAACATTAGGCAGAAAAATTGTTGATACCGATGTCAAGGATCTCGTGAACCTGCTCAATAAGGCATTTTCCGATGAATGGCTTGCGTACTACCAGTACTGGATTGGATCGAAGATTGTCAAGGGGCCCAACAAGGAAGCGGTCATTGCCGAACTGACGCTCCACGCAACCGAGGAACTGGCACATGCAACCCTTCTTACAACAAGGATCATCCAGCTGGGCGGGACGCCGGTTACCAATCCCCAGCAGTGGTTCAAACTCACCAACTGCGGGTACGAGACTCCTGACGATCCGTTCATAGTAAAAATCCTTGAACAGAATATCAAGGGTGAGCAGTGCGCTATCAAGAGCTATAATGCACTCATGAAGAAGACAAGGGACAAGGACCCGGTCACCTATAATATGCTCCTCACCATCCTCTCGCAGGAAGTGGAGCACGAAGAGGATCTCCAGGCCCTCCTTGAGGATGTCGAGATCATCATGAAGAACAAGTGACGGGATTTCCTGTCACTCTTTTTTTCTCTGGAACTACCGTTTCTCACTATCCCCGGTTATAAATAGTATCTGCCGCAATCTCCTTTCACGGAACGGAGTCTTTTATGACAGTCGAACACGTAAGCGGGAAAAACAAGGGCAATGTCATGCTGTACGCCCTCTCCACCTGCGGGTGGTGCGGCAAGACCAAGGAACTGCTGAGGCAGCTTGGCGTTGAATTCAGTTTTGTGTATGTCGACCTGCTGGAAGGTGGCGAGCAGGATACTGCCATGAATGCCATTGAGAAATGGAACCCGAGCGGTTCGTTCCCGACTCTCATCATCAACGACAAACGGGCAATTGTCGGTTTCCGCGAGCAGGAGATCCGGGAGGCCCTGGGTGCATGAACTCGCCCGGCATCAGCGACAATGAGGTCGAACGGGTTTACCTGGTGCTCAAAAAAGAAGCAGAGGGTGGCGGGTACCGCTTCAATCCCGACCCGGAGTTTACGAAGAACCTTATCCGGGGGCTCCTGAAAAACGAGCAGCGGTACGGGTACCGGGCCTGTCCCTGCCGGCTTGCTACCGGTAAAAAAGAGGATGACCTCGATATCATCTGTCCCTGCGATTACCGGGACCCGGATCTCGGCGAGTACGGGGCCTGCTACTGTGCCCTCTATGTCAGCGATGCCATCTCGAACGGGGCAAAACAGGCAGCCCCGGTGCCGGAGCGGCGCCCTCCCCGCTCGCAGCGCAAACAGACAGGGATTGTGAAAACCGTTCCTGTTGCCCCGGTGAGTGGTTTTTCCCTGCCGGTCTGGCGCTGCAAGGTATGCGGGTATCTCTGTGCCCGCGAGCAGCCACCCGAGATCTGCCCGATCTGCAAAGTAAAAAAGGACCGGTTCGAGCGGTTTGTTTGATCCGACCGGCCCGGTCACCGTCTTAGCCCGACAGGAGGATTCCCCCTCCCGTTAAAAAATCCCCGGCATCCTTTGATTAGTGTTCATCCACCCGGGTCAGCTTGCCGGTCATCAGGTCGAAGTACAACCCGTGGAAGTGGATCTCCCTTATCCGGAGCGTTCTTTTTATGAGCGGGTGCGTCCTGAGATGTTCCATCTGAAGGCGGACGTTCTCGAGTCCAATCTGCCTGGACCTCTCCATAGTCTCCTCGATGGTTTCCGGCTTCTTAATACGGGCATCTACCCTCTCCTGCGCCTCACGGGCATTGTTCAGCCAGATCGAGATGTAATTGTCTCCGCTGTCTTCATGGTCGAGCGCCTTGATTGCCCCGCAGTCCGAGTGCCCGCAGATGATGATATGCTCAACCTGGAGATTGGTAAGGGCATATTCAAGAACGGTTGTGAAATTCCAGTCCTGCAGGGGCACAATATTGCCGATGTTGCGCTGGACGAAGAGCTCGCCGGGAGCCGCCCCGGTGATCCGTTCCGGGTTTACCCGCGAATCGGAACACCCTATCCAGAGGATCTTGGGCTTCTGGCCAAGCAGGATCTGCCGCCAGTACGGCAGGTTGGGGAGAAAGTCGGACTTCCTGAAATGTTCATTGCCAGTGAACATCCGTTCGATTGGATCCGGTATCGGATTTTCGGTCATGATTCTTAACTCCTCGGTTTTTTCCGCATGATCCCGTTACCAGTATGCATGGATAACCCGGGTAAAAAAGGGCGCAGGTATGTTTTTTTTGGTCCCGGTTCAGATGACTAGCCTCTTATTTTGAGAGCGACAATCCGGTATGCATGAAACCGGTGGTAACTATCGAAGTTGTCGGTCTCAAGACTTCGGAATGCTCCCCGTTCCCCTGCGACGAGAACCGCACCTGCGGGCTCTTTGACTGTCTGCATTCGGGAAAACTTATGGATGCGTTCCGGGAACTCAAGGTGGCCCTTGAAAAAACCTATGGCGATCGTATTGACGTCAGGCTCACGCTGATAGATGACGGTGCACCCGATTACATCCGCACGATCATCGAGCGGGACTATCCCCCCATCCCGATGATTCTCGTGAACGGGCGGGTGACAAAGATCGGGCGCATCACCCTTGACCGGATCAAAGCCGAGATCGAGAAGGAATTGTAATTTTTTACGGTTTCGGTTTTTTCCTGTTTTTTATCCATCCCCTCAACAATAATAATGATGACGACTCCTGGCGGTGTATGAGCGCGCAGACCCAAAAAAATCCCTGATTCTCAATCAATTCCTGCGAATGAACAACCAAAACCGTATTTTGTTATCCGGAATATGCGCAGGTGCCAAATGAACTCCGGGAAAACCGGTTTTTTCTGCGATTTTTTGTCCCGGTGGTCACATTAATATATATGGCTGGAAAAATAACCGTGTTAAATTAACATCCCGATGATCTGAATGCCTGTCTGCCAATTCTCTTTGTTTTTCCATCCTGTCGCCGTCATGCCGCGTCCTCTGGCACCTTTTGAGCCGGTGAGCGTACCTGCGTTACCCGGTAACGGCTCCCCATCCGCACACCACGAACCAGGCCGTGTCCGGGAGCTGCACTGATGGGAGCAGAATTTTTCCTTCTCGTCCTGCTGCTGCTCCTCGCCGGGATCGCGGTACCCCTCGCAACTTCCGGTCAGGACCGCCGCATCTCCCGGACCGCGGCACACGTGTGCACCATTGCCGCCTCCGCAGTGCTCGCAGCCATTGCGCTCTTTGTCCTTGTCACGGGCCAGGAGATCACCTGGACCGCGTACCAGCCGTTTGGGTTTTTCTCTATTGCTTTTGTCATTGATCGCCTTGCTGCATTCTTCCTTCTCATCATCGCGGCAGTCTCCCTCTGTGTTGCGATCTATTCCGGTGAATATGTCGAACACCTTGAAGGCGGGTCGCGCAGGAACCTTCTCTGCGGCTGTGTCAATCTCTTCATCCTTTCCATGGTGCTTGTTGTCGCGTCGGCAAACACGCTCTCGTTCCTCTTCTTCTGGGAACTGATGGCAGCAAGCTCCTTTTTCCTTGTCATGTACGAGTATACCCTGCCCGAGACACGGAAGGCCGGCATCTTCTACTTTGTCATGACGCAGCTCTCAACGCTGTTCGTGCTCCTCGGCGTCATCCTGCTGTACGCCGGCACCGGGTCGTTTGCCTTCTCTCTCATCAGATCCCCGGTATCCCCCCTCATCCCCGTTGCCTTCCTCTGCCTTTTTTTGGGTTTCTCCATAAAAGCCGGCATCATCCCGTTCCACAAGTGGCTCCCTTATGCCCACCCTGCCAGCCCGTCGCCGATCTCGGCCCTGATGTCGGGGGTCATGCTCAAGATTGCCGTGTACGGTCTTGTCCGGTTCCTGCTGGATGTATTCACCCCGGAACTCTGGTGGGGGCTCCTCATCCTCGCTGCCGGGACGGCGTCCGCTGTGCTCGGGATCATCTACGCCCTCAAGGAGCATGATGTCAAGGCAATGCTCGCCTACAGCAGCATCGAGAATATCGGGATCATCTTCATCGGCATCGGCCTCTCGGTGGTCCTGACCGCCGTCAACCTCCCCGTGCTGGCGCAGATCAGCCTGCTTGGGGCGCTCTTCCATGCGCTCAACCACGCCCTCTTCAAGAGCCTCCTCTTCCTCACCTCCGGTTCCGTTGTCCATGCCACGCACACCCGGGACATCGAGCACATGGGCGGGCTCTCCCACGTAATGCCGTACACCTCGGCCCTCTTCTTTGTCGGGGCGGTCGCAATAGCTGCCCTCCCGCCCCTGAACGGGTTTGCGAGCGAGATCCTGATCTTCATCTCGTTCTTCTCGTCCGTATCCGCTGTCGACCCCCTGCTCAAGGTCGTTATGTTCATTGCCCTCTCCCTCTTTGCCCTCACCAGTGCCCTCTCGGCTGCCTGCTTTGTCAAGGCATTCGGGTCTATCTTCCTTGCCATGCCGCGATCGGAGGAGAGCGCGAAAGCCCGCGAAGTGCCGTTTCTGATGCTGCTTGGCCCCGCAATACTTGCCGGTGCATGCATCATTCTCGGGCTCTTCGCATTACAGCTCTTCACCCTCGCGGGCTTTGCGGTGCCGGAACCGGATATGCTTCTCATTGGCGTTCTCCTCCTCGTGATGGCGGGATTCACGTACGTGGTCCTGCATTTCACTGCCTCAAGGGAAGTCCGGGTGAGCGAGACCTGGGGATGCGGGACACTCTCCCAGCAGCCCTCCACCGAGTACACCGGCCATGGTTTCTCTGAACCCATCGATATCATCTTCTCGTCCATCTACTGTACGCGGCTGAAGAACGAACGCATGTTCTTCGATGAGAAGAACTGTCATTTCCGGGAAGGGGTTGCCGAGATCCGGCTCCTGAAAGTGTTCGAGGAGTACCTCTACCTGCCGGTCTCCCGGGCATCGTTGCGGGTCGCGACGGCCGTATCCCGGTTCCAGAACGGGTGCCTCGACACCTACCTGCTCTATGTCTTCTTTGCGGTTATTGCCGTCATCGTCTACCTCGGGTGGTTTGCATGAACGGCTTTTTACTTTATCTTGTGCTCAACACGCTCGTTGTCCTGGCCATAGCCCCGCTCTTTGTCAGCCTCATCAAGAAAGTGAAAGCAAGAACCCAGGGGAGGAGCGGCCCGTCGGTCTTCCAGACGTACTACAACCTTGCAAAACTCCTCAAAAAGGAGGTCATCTACTCCCCCAACTCTTCAAGGATCATGCGGGTTGCCCCCATCGTCAACATGGCTGCTCTCCTGGTCGCAGCTCTCTTTGTCCCGCTTGTCTTCGTGCCGGAACCCCTGGGAGGGATCGGGAACATCATCCTCTTCCTCTACCTCCTTGCCCTTGCCAAGTTCTTCATGGCCCTTGCAGGCCTCGATGCCGGCAGCTCCTTTGGCGGGATGGGCAGTTCGCGGGAGATGAGCATCTCCGCTATCATCGAGCCGACCACGATCATTGTCTTTGCGGCGCTCGTCTTCGTCTTCAAGTCCCTCAACATCTTTGACATGTTTGCCACTTCCGCAGCAGCGGGGACGCTTGCCACCCCCGTCCTCATCCTCCTTGGCATCTCGCTCTTCATCATTCTCATCGTCGAGACCTCCCGGCTCCCGGTCGACAACCCGGAGACCCATCTCGAACTTACCATGATCCATGAGGGAATGATCCTGGAACAGTCCGGGCGGAATCTCGCTCTCATGGAGCTCTCGGCGGCAGTCAAGCTGACGCTCCTGATGGCCATCCTCATCAACCTCATCGTGCCGTTCGGCCTGATGACAACGTTCACGCTCGCCGGCCTCCTCATCGCCGCCCTCCTCTTCGTGGTGAAAGGAAGCATCCTTGCCGGGATCATCGGGCTCTTTGAATCCTCCACGGCCAAGATGCGGTTCTTCCGGCTCCCGAGCCTCTTTGCCATGGCGTTCTTCTTCTCGACCCTGATCATCATCATCGAGGTGTTCGCATGATCGATCCCGCTTTTATCCAGGGGCTCATCAAGATCCTGTTCGTCGTCGTCGTCATCACCGCAGCTTACATCATCTCGACCCGCAACCTCCTCTCGCTCGTATCAGTGTACGCCCTCCAGTCCCTCTCGCTGGTCCTCATCGCTCTTGCGCTCTATTCAATCGAGGGGGCCCCGGTGCTGCTCGCCATTGCGGCGATCACGTTTGCCAGTAAAGTGCTCATCATCCCCTACTTCATCGCAACCATCCAGGAGAAGGTCCGGATCCGCCGGGATATCGAGTTCCATTTCCTGAGCCCGACCACGTCCCTCATCATCTCGATGGGGCTGATGCTCGTCATCTACATCGCGCTCTCGAAGATCCTTGCGGGAACCCATGCCCGGGAAAGTTTCCTCTTCTTCGGGGCGGTGCTTGGCATCTCGCTGATGCTCATGGGTATGATGGTGACGTTCTCGCGGAAGCGGGCGATCACAAAAGTGCTCGGGTACCTTACCATGGAAAACGGTGTCCTGCTCTTCGGGCTCTTTGTGACCGAGCTGCCCTTCATCATCGAGTTTCTGATCATCATCGACCTTGTCATCGTCGTCCTCCTGACAACGATCCTCACCGTCGGGATCGACTCCACGCTTGAGGATTACCATAAGCGTCTCCACCGCTTCCATCTCTGGGAAGAGGAGGAGCGCCCATGATCCTGATCGCGTTTATTGCCTGCACGGTTGCTGCACTCCTGCTCATAGCGATCAGCCACACCGCCACCCGCATGAACCTGGTCTGTACAGCACAGGCGGTCCTCTTCACCCTCATCACGGTCTACCTCCTCCTCTTCCACGCGGTCCCGGTGGACTCGTTCATTATCGGCAACCAGTACTTCTTCATTGACCATTTCGGCATCTTCGAGGTTCTGCTCACGTCGGTCATCTTCAGTTTTGCCGCAGTCTATGCACGAGGGTATGTTGCCGGGCTTCTCGAAAGCGGGGAACTGGAGAAAGGAAGCCTCAAGCTGTTCTACGTTGCGTGGACGCTCCTCCTCCTCCTCATCGTTCTTGCGTTCTGCTCGGACAACCTGGCCCTCTTCTGGATCTTTGCCGAGCTGACAACTATCACGTCCGCGATCCTGATAGCCACCCTGTCGGCGAGGGAGAACATTGATGCGGCCATCAAGTACATCTTCGTTGCATCGGTTGCCATGCTCTTCTCGTTTGTCGGCCTCATCTTCCTCTTCGAGACCTCGCGCTCGGCGCTCGGCTCCGGGACCCTGAACTGGACCGAACTCATGCAGCACGCAGCGGTATTTCCCCCGGGCATGATGGTTGCCGCAACCGCGCTCGTCTTCATCGGGTTTGCCGCGAAATCCGGTATCTTCCCGTTCCATACCTGGCTTCCCGAAGCCCACGCAAAAGCCCCTTCGGCGGTCAGCGCGATCCTCTCCGGCGTTCTCCTGAATGTCGGGATCTACGGCATCCTCCGCATGTTCGCAATAGCCCACCAGAACCCGGCCGGTGCCACCATCGCCCCGCTCATTGGCCTCTTTGGCGTCCTTACGATCGGGATTGCAGCCATCTCGATGCTCCCGCAGAAGAACTTAAAGAAGCTCATCGCGTTTTCAAGCGTTGAGAACATGGGCATCCTGCTCATCGGGATTGCCGTTTCAACGCCGCTTGCGATCTTCTGGGTGCTCTTCCATGTCATGGCCCATTCCCTGACAAAGGCTTCCCTCTTCTTCTCGGCAGGCATCCTCCACCGGCAGTACCGCAGCCGTGTATCGGCCGATGCAATCGACGAGATCCGGGACGTCTTCCGGCTCCAGCCCCTGGCTGCATGGGGCATCATCCTCGGGGGCCTTGCGATCATCGGCATGCCCCCCTTCCCGGTCTTCTTCTCCAAATTCTTCATCCTGCTCGGGCTTGGGTCCATTTCACCCCTCGTCCTTGCAGCAGTGCTCGTCCTCCTGTTCATCGCGGCTGTTGCCCTTGGGTATTTTGTTATCACGGCCTTTACACAGGTGACGCCTCCCGGCACAACCCCGGATATCGACCGGTATCCAATCCCCCTGAGCATGAAAGTGCCCATCGTTGTTCTCCTCTGCCTTGCCGTGATCCTCGGGCTGGTCTTCACGTCCGGTGAGATATCCTTCTTCAACCAGATTGTTGCGGAGTTGAGGTTCTGATGACCGGGACAGATCGCGGGTTTGCCGCTGCACGGGAGATGGCAAGCTGCATCGACAACCCTGCCCGGATCCAGGCCGGGTGTAACGGGGAATGTTACGTTACGGTGAAGGAGGAGGAATTCGGATCCGTGGTATCGTTCCTGTCCGCCGGAAGCTGCGTCCTCTCGGGCCTCTTCTGTGTGGAAGGATTTGCACCGGGCGTCCGGTTCTCGCTCTTTTACGTGTTCGAGAAGAAGGCCGGTATCCTTGTCGTGATCCGGAACGTGGAGAGCCGGGCTACGTCAATTGCCCGGATCTTCCCTTCGGCCTCCTGGTTCGAGCGGGAATGCCGGGACGGTTTCGGCGTGGAATTCGACGGGGCATTCGATGACCGCCGCCTATTCCTGCACGAGACGTATCCCGACGGGTTCCACCCGCTGGTAAAATCCGTGAAAAATGCACCTATAACGCCAAAGCAGTCGGTTGAGGCGGGCGGGGAATACCCGTTCCGGAAAGTCAGCGGAGAAGGGGTATACCAGGTACCTGTCGGGCCGGTGCACGCGGGGATCATCGAGCCGGGCCATTTCCGGTTCAGCGTGATCGGCGAGACGATCTTCAACCTTGAGATCCGGATGTTCTACAAGCACCGGGGCATCGAGAAACTGGCAGAAGGCAAACGGCCGCAGGACTGTCTCCGCATTGCCGAGGCCGTAAGCGGTGATGAGTCCGTTGCCAACGCGACTGCGTTCTGCACGGCGGTTGAACGGATTTCGCATACGGCTGTTCCCGACCGTGCCTGGTACCTCCGTACGATCCTTCTTGAGATGGAGCGGATCTGCTCGCACCTCGGCGACCAGGCAGGAATGCTCGTGGACGTGGCCTTCCCGCTGGGTGCCAACCAGTTCTCGGTCCAGCGGGAAGAGGTGTTGCGCATGAACGGGCACCTGACCGGGTCCCGGTTCCTCCGGGGAATGGTCTGCCCCGGCGGCCTGTCCCGGGACATCAGCCGGGAGCAGCTCCAGGATCTCGGGGAATTCATCCGGCAGTTCCAGAAAGGCTACCGGGTCGGCCTCAAGATCGTTCTCTCGACAACATCGGTCATCGACCGCTTTGCCACAACGGGCGTGATCAGAAAGAACCTGCTGCGCCCGCTCAACATCACCGGCCCTGCGGCCCGGGCATCCGGCGGGAACGTGGATGTGCGGGTCAACCACCCGTACGGCATCTACGAGACATTTGCCCCGTCCCCGAAGTTCCTCAACGATGGCGATGTCTTGTCAAGGTTCACGGTCAAGGCCTCCGAGATCCTCGACTCGCTTGACCTCATCGGGCGGCTGCTTGCATCCATGCCCGAAGGACCGGTGAGCGGGGACTTCGCGGCAGCGGATGGGCATGCCCTCACGCTCGTTGAGTCTGCCCGGGGCGAGAACCTCTGCTGGGTTCTTGTCCGTAACGGGGTCGTGGAGCGGTACAAGGTGAGGACCGCATCGTTCTGCAACTGGCTTGTTATCGAACATGCCGTGCAGGGAAATATCGTGCCGGACTTCCCGGTCATCAACAAGAGCCTGAACCTGTCGTACTCGGGGACGGACCTGTGAGGTGAGATGCCATGGTAAACGCACTATCCTGTTTTTTCAAAAAGAAAGTAACGAGCGACACGATCCCCGTCCGTGACGATGAGATCGAGGCGCTCGGGCTCGAACTCCGCCGCGAGATAAGCGCAGTCTTCGGGCGGAGCCTTGCGATCCGGGAACTCGATACCGGCAGCGACAATGCCGCCGAGATCGAGATCAACAACCTCTCCAACCCGTATTACGATGTCGAGCGGTTCGGCATCACGTTCGTTGCATCCCCCCGGCATGCCGATGTCCTGATCGTTACCGGTGCCGTCACGCACAACATGGCGATAGCGGCAAGGAAGACGTACGATGCCATGCCGTCGCCGAAATTTGTCGTGGCGGTCGGGGACGATGCCTGCGATGGCGGAATCTTTGCCGGGACGTACGCGGTGCTCGGCGGGGCTGACAAGATCTTTCCGGTGGACATGAAAATTCCGGGAAATCCTCCCACGCCCACGCAGATCCTTACCGGCCTGCTTGCCCTGATGAGAAAAGCCCGGCAGGCATAACCCTTTTTTTTTATCCCCCTGCCAGGTTCACATCCCTAACCGGAATAATAAATACTCTGAAGATAACCGGATACCTGTATGAGCACGGTACGGAAATGGGGGCCCGGACCCTACCCGGTGGCGGTCATCCACGGGGGTCCCGGGGCACCCGGTGAGATGGCACCGGTTGCCCGGGAACTCTCGGCCGTACATGGCGTTCTTGAACCGCTCCAGACCGAGACTACGCTTGACGGGCAGGTCCAGGAGCTTCGCATGATCCTTGTCGAGCAGGGCAAGGTGCCGGTAACGCTCGTCGGTTTTTCGTGGGGAGCCTACCTCTCGTGGCTCGTGGCTGCCCGGTACCCGGCACTCGTCAAAAAACTGATCCTCGTGGGCTGTCCCCCGTTCGGGGACCAGTACGCAGCATCTATAACAAAAACCCGGCTCACCCGGCTCAAGCAGAACGACCAGGTTGAAGCGCAGGCGCTCATAGCGCAGCTCGATCAGCCGGGCACCGGCAACAAGAATGCGCTCCTCGCCCGGCTGGGCTGCCTGCTTGCCCATGCCGATTCCTTCAATCCCCTGAACGCGGAAGACGAGGCCTTCCACTGCCAGTACGATATTTTCAAAGGCGTCTGGGATGAAGCGGTGGAACTGCGGCGTACCCAGATCCTCCTCCAGATGGCAAAGGCGATCAAATGCCCGGTGGTTGCGATCCACGGCGACTGGGACCCCCACCCGGCGGAAGGCGTGAACGATCCGCTCTCAAAGGAACTCAAGGATTTCCGGTTCGTGCTCCTTGAAAAATGCGGCCACCGCCCGTGGCTCGAACGGAATGCCTCCGAGCAGTTCTACAAAGTGCTCGTTGATGAGATCTGAACCGGCGGTTTTATCCCGGGACAAAAACCCGGAACCGGAACCTCATGAACCATTTTCCTTTCCTGCCGGGACCTTTTAAAAAAAGCCGGTCTGCTACGGCTCCCTGCGGGTCCGCCCGATCCTGTCCGCGATCTGGATGCCGTGCGAGCCGTTCCAGTATAATTTTTTGCACGTGTCGCACCAGGAAAACGAGAGCCCGGTTTTGTTTTTCGGGGCATAATCCGCGTCCCCGATCTCTTCCATGGTTGCCGTGCGCAGCAGGGTGTTGCAGAGAGAACAGCGGCTAAGGACCATCCGGGGTTCCACGAGCCCGAGGCTGACGAGCTGCTGCACCTGCTCCATCACATCTTCGGATTGCATTAAGACGACCCGGTCTTTCCCGCGCCGGGAGAGTTCGGCATCCCGGGTCAGGAGGATCCGGTTCTCCTGCACGGCCATGTCGAGCAGTACCGTGTCCTCCTTCCGGTTGCCCGGTGCAAGCCCGTTCGCGCTCGTGGTATCATAGCCCATGAACCGGAGATACCGCGTCAGGGTCCCGAGCATC
>Ga0265296_1000115_pt1 | contig 157465 bp, 139 predicted proteins | sample MunlanPumphouse1_FD_189073 | JGI IMG/M metagenome (GOLD analysis project Ga0265296, IMG submission 189073) | Groundwater microbial communities from a municipal landfill in Southern Ontario, Canada - Pumphouse #1 | ecosystem: Environmental > Aquatic > Deep subsurface > Groundwater | place...
GAGCTCTGGCTCCGCACCCAGCACGAGCGGACCTGGCGCCGGCTCAAGGTGCATGATTTCGGTGTTGCCGAGATCGGGTGGTGGGGGCCGGACGGGTATTATAACAAGTATGCCCCGTGAGAAGCCCCCCGCGATGAAAAGCACCCCCCTTTATAAACGGGGTCCCCTGCCTGGACTGTAAGTCTCCCAGCCTGGTTCTCCGACGAAAGAGATTTTGGGCCCGAAATCCGGAAAAATTCGGCAGTGGAAATGGTGCCAACCGCTGTTCTGATTATGGATTAAAACCGGTATTTTTCCAAAAGAACAATTTTAAGCAGGAAAAAACCGTGCAATTTAGACGCGTTAGAATTTGCGCAAAAATCTGATAGCCTGCTGTCCGGTCCGGGTCCTGGAGCCTGCCGGAAGGGCGTAGCGGCCGAAATTTAACGGGGGGTCATGGACGGGGTTTTTCAGGACTTTCTTTTTCCGGAAAACCGGGGATTTCACCGAGGGGATGCACGGACGGCGCACCGGGGGCCACCCGGCAGGAGGGATACGTTTTTTGACTGTTGATATCCGGGTCAGTTTGTTCCCGTGAAATCCCTGAATTATCCCGTGACCTTATCACCGGTTTTCCCTCCGTCTCTCTTCCGTGGTATCCAGCGCGATGAAGATATTGCCTGCGGCCGGGTTGGACGGATCGATCAAGGTCCCGAAGAGCCGGATATACCATATTGTCCCGTCTTTCCTGAGAAACCGGGTCTCCATGGAATCAACGATGCCCGGATTGTTCCCGAGGGTGTAGAATTTCCCGGCCTTGAGATATTCGTCCTCATCCGGGTACAGGAACCGTGCGTTCCTGCCAAGCAGCTCCTCCTGGGAATACCCCATCATCCGACAGAACTGGTCATTGACCCGCAGGAAAACCCGGTCCGCAGAGATCAGGCCGATACCTACAGGAGCTGCACGCAGGATGCCGGTAAGTTCCGCCTCGCTCTTTTTCAGGCGCTCTTCGCTCCGGGCAATCTCCTCGTACCTCTCCCGTAACTCCTCTTCGTTCCCTGCCAGATCGTCATACTGCGTGCGCAGTTCTTCTTCGGCAGCAGTGAGCTGTTCATAGGCTGCGCGAAGCTCGTTATGATCCCGTTTCTCCCTGGTGATGTCGAGAGCGCTATAGGTCATGGGCGCTGTGGGATTGGACCGGTCGATCGCAGCTGCTGTTATCCGGACCTCGATAACCGTACCGTCCTTGCGTAACCAGGGTATCTCGATTTCATCCGGTGCCCCCATATGGTAAGCCTGCTCCCGCATTCTCCCGACCGCTGCATAGTCCTCGTCTTTCTGGTACAGGAACCGGGTATTCCGGCCTTCCAGCTCTTCACGCGGATAGCCGGTCAGCGTACTAAGATGGTTGTTGACCCGGGTCAGGATCCGGTTTTCAACCACGGCAATCCCGACCGGGACCGCCTGGAATATGCTGGCTATCTCGTTCTCGCTCTTCCTGCGGGAAACCGCCTGCCGCACCTTGTGCGCCAGCTCGGCAAACTGGGCTTTCGGGTCGCCGCCTTTCTGGAGATAGAAGTCGGCACCGTTGTTGATCGCCTCGATCACGATCTCCTCACGGCCCCTGCCGGTGAAAAGGATAAAGGGAAGATTTCCGAACCGCTGCCGGACTTCTTTTAAAAATGCGATCCCGTTCATGCCGGGCATCTGGTAATCGGCGATGATTGCATCGTACGACGGGAATGCGGGGGAGTCGAGGGCTTCCTGTGCAGATGTCGCGGTCTCTATCGTGAACTCTCCGGACTGCTCAAGGAACATTTTGCCCACTTCGAGAAGATCGGCCTCGTCATCGACATAGAGAACCCTCATCCCGGCTGTCATTGAGTTTCCATATAGTACATGCAGTATATCTTTGTTGCTACGGTCCGGGTTTTCATGAGGTCCGGGATGTTGTTCCCCGGGTCAAAACCGATCGATCTTTTCTCATTTTATTTTTTATAACTTGCCGGTGATGATAAGAACGAGGAGGGCTTTGAGGTAGTTGTTGGAGCATGCCAACAGGAAAGAGATTAAGTATGGCACAGGTAACTAAACTGGCTCGTGTATTAGCCGTAATCGTTGGAGTGATTGTGATCGTGTTATCGTTTGCAAGGGTTTTCCCCCTGTCCAATGAAGGACTTGTACTGGCAGCGTTCCTGACGTGCTGGGGACTCGACGGGTTAATCTGAATCTGAACCGTTTCTTTTATTTTCTTCAGTTTGCAGCCGGTGCACTCTGCCCCGGCGTCCAGGGATGTATTCCCCTTTTTTACCCGCCCCTCCAAGATGTACGGGAAGCGATACCCCATGACACTCCCGCCCGTTGTATTACTCCTGGTCCTCCTCTGGGGAGGATTTTTAGCCTGCTGGTGGATCCCGGCGCTGCGGAACCGGACTTCCTTGAAGCGGGTTCCCTCCCGGTTCGGCTTCCTCACAACCCCGGTAGTCCCGGCCGGTATCCTGCTGGTCGCCATCGGTGTGCTTGCCCCGGATCTCTATTCCGTCCGCGTACTTCCCGACCTCCTCCCGGTCGTCATCGTCGGCCTGCTCGTTGCGGTCCTTGGCATGGGTTTTGCCCTATGGGCGAGACTGCACCTCGGGAAGAACTGGAGCAGTCGTCCCGCCATCCGCGAGAACCACACGATCACCCGCACCGGCCCCTATGCAATTGTCCGTCACCCGATCTACACCGGGATCCTCACTGCCATCCTTGGGACCGCAATCGCAACCGGTTCCCTGCTGGCATGTGTCTGCCTGCTCGTTATCGGTGTGCTGTTCCTCGTGAAGATCCGGATGGAGGAGCGGTTCCTGCTCGAAGAGTTCGGCGGGGATTATGAGCGGTACCGTATGGAAGTGAAAGCGCTCGTGCCGTACGTGCTGTAAATGGCCGGCGCCGGTATCCTCATGGCCGGCCGTACGATTACCGGCATTGAAAGATACCGGCCATGCTGCCGGAGGGTTCCCCGGCCAGCTGAACCGGGACGAGATCGCATCCGTTCCGTGTCATGACTGACCTTTTACGTCAGTGGGATCTCCATTGTTTTTTTTACCAGAACCTTGCTGGCCGTTAATAAAACAAAAAATATCGGCCGGCCGGTTTTTCTTACGCAGTTTTTGTTAAGGATGATGACCCGGCACCCGCTGTCCCATTCCCCCTTCCATTCCCCTCAGTAACTTTCCCCACATTACCGGAGAACCGGATGTTTTTCTTTGCAAGTGTCGTCTTGTTGGAGTCGACCATGTTCATCCGGTAATTATCCGAATCGGTTATACCAAAGACAACTTGCCCGGTCTTCGCCTCCTTCCAGGCAATTGTTACGGGAGCAATGACCGGATTATCGAGTTCGTCCACTATATCCTGAAGTTCATTTAATGAATTGCCGGCATAATACCCATCCTTACTATTTTTCAGGGTGGCGGATTTACCGGTAAGCCCGAATCCATCCCGGAGTTCATTATTCTGTATCGTGACATTAACCACCACCAGAACATGTCCCGGCATGGCCATGGTCCCATTGCCGGTTGTTCCCCTGCCTTTGATTCTCGATACTTTTTGTACCGAATTAATCTTCAGGCTGACCGGGCCATCGGACGCGGTGTCCCCGGCATCAACAATTGCGGGGGAGGTATCCCCCGTGCGTACTGGTGTTCCTGATGGACCCGGACTCAACGCTGTACCTGATGAATCTGAGCCGGGCCCCCACGGCACAGTACCCAGTTCCCGGGTAAAACTGTCCTGCCCCTTGTTGTAGAAGAACGTCAGGGTACAATCCTGCGTGCTGTTTTTTGTGCCGAATATTACCAACCCGGTCCTCTTTTCTCCTGCGGGTATCCTGCCCCAGTACCGGTGACTGGTTATCCGGGTATAGGCTTTCTCTTCAATGGGCGGGGCACCGTTCAGGATAACGGCTTTTTCATTGAATGTGTACGGATCATTCCCGTGATTTTCAAGCGTTATATTGACAACAATAAAATCTGTTCCGGATCGTGCGGTAACCCCGTTCAGCGCATCGGTTTTATAGGCAGAATGAACGGTCACCGTTATTGGCGCGTTCGTGCCGGCCGATGAATTCTCTGTGCACCCCAAAAAGAATACGAGCGCCAGCAGAAGGAATGCAACCAGGATAAAAAAAGCAAATCCCGGAGGTTTTTCTTGTTCCATTCTCCAGAATCAGCTCATCGTAGCATAAAGGTGTTGAAATAATATTCCCGGGTACTGATGCGGCTTGCGGCATCCCTGGTGCCGGCCCGGTTTTTTAAGAAAAGAACAATATCCCCGGCCGCCAATCGATCCCTACAGGAGCTACGCCGGTTATGGATCCGATCAACAAGGTCAATCTCGAACGACTCACGAACGGCATTTACGCATTCACGATGACCCTGATGGTCCGGAACATCCAGGCGCCCGTTACCGGGTCGATCACCGACGACCTGTCCTTTGCCCAGTACCTCATCTCGACAATCCTGTCCATCACCGATTTTATCGGGGCGTTCATCATCCTCGGGATGTTCTGGCTCTTTTATTTCCAGATGTTCCACCGGATGAAGACCTTCGATTCCCGGTTCCTCCACATCCATCTCCTCTCCCTCATGGTGGTGGTCTTCGTGCCGTTCACCAACAGTTTTGCTGCACAGAGCGAAACGGTCCCGGCTTCCAATGTCCTGTTCCAGATCAACTACCTCATACTTGCCATCATCCTGACCTGGCAGTGGCACCATGCACGGTCACACCCGGCCCTGCTGGCACCGGAACTCAACGAGACAGAGGCATCATTCCTTACGAAAAAATTCCTCGTCCCTCTTGGCGTGGGAATCTTCGGGATCATCATGATCTGTGCGGGAGCCGGGTATCTCGATCTCCTCTACCTGATCCCGTTTGTCATCCTCTTCATCTTCTTCCGCCACCCCCCGGGGGAGGCTTCGTCCTAAAGAGGAGACGGGGCCTGGCGGTGGCGGGGTCATAGCGGGCCTCTGAAGATTTTTTTCCCTGTTTTTTTTACAAGGATATGGAACCGGCATGCGATTTTTATATTAGCATTGGTTTAACCCCTTGCTCGTCCTATGGGGGTATATGCTAGAGGAGTTCTGTGAAGGAAATCACTGCGATCAGTACATCCATTCCCTTGGCGGGGCTTTTGCCCAGTGCCTGATGGTGCAGAGGGAATTATCCCGGGTTGGTACCTGTCCTCTCCGGTATGACACGGTCGCGGTGAAGGCAAAGCCGGAAGAAAACCCCCATCCTCTCCGGCAGGGTCACAACGAACCAAAGAAAAAGACGGGGCATCTCTCCCGCAGGTAGGCGCTCCGGGACCGTGTTCCCCGGGTCATCCATTGCCGGTGGCGATCCGGAATACCCCCGGAACAACGGCACTCATTCCAGCAGGATTAATTGCCGGGAACAAGAACATATCAGAGATTTTTATGAAAAAATTACAGGTAATTATTCTTGCCGGTTTCATCTGTATCCTGATGATTGCCGCCGGCTGCACGAGTACTTCCGGTACAACACCGGTAACAACAACACCAACAACCCCCGCCGCTACAACCGCAGCGGTGACCCCCTCTGCCCCGGCAGCCGTGGCAACAACTGCCGCGCCTTCTGCAACAACCTCCTCATGGTCCGGAACCTGGAACACGACGTACAATTCCTCGGACAATAAAGACCTGACCGTCGCAGTCCTGAACCTTACCCAGGATGGTTCAATGGTGACAGGGTCCTATGACAACGGTATCGGCTCGGTCAATGCTACCGAACAGGGAGGTCGGCTCACCGGCACCTGGTCCGACAGCGACAAGGATGGCAGGTATGCCGGGCTGTTCGAATTTGTAAAATCAGCCGATGACAAGTCGTTCACCGGCATCTGGGTTTACACATCCGTGGCGGACACAACTCTCGGCAATTCAACGAAAACCTGGAACGGTGTCAGGCTGTAATTTTCCGGCGATGAGCCGGTATCAATGAATCTTTTTTTTTAACAGGGATTTGGAATCCGAATGCGTTTTTTATAGGATCCGTGGTTTATCTCCCCCCTCGTCACATGGGTATATGCCTGAAGAGTCCTGTGAAAGAAACCACTGCGAATCAGTACATCCATTCTCCTGGCGGGGTTTTTACCCGGCGTCCGCAGGACCGGATGGCGGATCCGTATGTCCGGTGAGTAACTGCATTTTTATATAATCCAAAGTACAAATCACCGGTACGTATGACTGAAACGCTGGAGATGGTAGTAACCGGCGATGCTATCGATATCCCGAAAAAGATGCGGGAGATGCTCCATATCCAGGAAGGGGACCGGATACGCTGGACCTATGAGGGGGACCGGCTTGTCGCACAGGTCATCAAGAAGCGGAAAGGCTCACTCACCTCGCTTATCGGGAAATTCAGCGGTGAACCCACCGACTCCGTAAAAACCCATAACCTCAGCGGCGCACGATGAGATCCCTGGCCAATTCAACCTTGATGAGAATGGACGGGGAAGGGTCATGACAGATTTTTAAAATCAGAAACTTTTTCCCCTTAATCAATCTCATAAACCTCCACGGGTAAATTTCTATTTTTTATGACGTTATAAATCCATTTACTGCTAAAAAATATGATTGAAATTCCAAAAACACTCGACATTAATTGAATTCTTATGTCTGTATCTTGTAGCATGATTGCCCATATAATCACCAAAATACCGATAATGAATACTGGACTAGCTAGAATTACCGTCTTTTTTCTTCCGTTCCTAGTTCGGATTTTATCATCAATTGCTCGATCTATTTCGGAAAAAATCGCGATAATTACAATCAATTCAATTAATAATCCTGTAAGGGTTAGGGAAAGGAATGCATCGGACATCAAATCCGGGTAATTATTATTCAATAGCACAAAAAACCATATCGCGCCTTCTAAAATGAATGGAATGATGATTAAAATCGAATAATCGTGAAATATTTCATACGGGGATGAATCTTTTTTAAGATGAAAATTTGTTTTTCTGAAACATTCACGAAGAGCTTGAATTAAATTAAAACAAATTGTGAGATACACGATTAATGCTAATAATAAACAGACAAATGAGAAGGATTTCGAACTCTTGATAAATGGATCAAAATTACTCCCCAATTGGGTATTAGTTAGTACATTACCAGTACAATTTAAATGAGTAATCTGTTTTGTGTTGTTCAATGTTGAAGTTTCAGATCCATTTATTGAACACTGTAGCTTGGTTATTGTTGAATTCGTCGCCGGATTTTGGGGTTCAACAATATTAATTAGTTGCGGTGTGTTGAAAATAAATGCCAAAACGAGGAAAACTCCTAAAATTGTGAATAAATATTCGTTCTTTTTAAAAAAGGAAATAAGAGTATTTTCATCCATATGTTCAATCTAACAAACAAGATAAAAACATTATCTGATTTGGGAAATCGAAGACTTTTCTCTTTCCCAAATCCGATTAGAATAGTTTCATTCGAAGGAAGGTACGGGATCAAGGTAAGTGCGTAACCCAAAACCCTGCGAGGCGTTTTTGCGTATACGGTATTGCAATTTGAAAACGCCTTGAGAAAAAGGTTAAATTAAATTTACGCCTTCACGTCCAGATCCATCTCAACGCCCCCGGTCGCACCGAGCACGATGTTATAGATGATAGCGACAATCGCCCCGCCAATAAATCCCAGCACGCCCCCGAGAACGGTTATCACGACAAGGCCGATGAGGCCGACACCAAAGCCGAGGACAAGACCGCCCATCACCGAGCCCATCCCGCTGATCCCGGCTGCCATGACAAGGCCCATGAAAAATCCCCAGACCAGGCCGAAGACGGCAAAGAATTTCCCGATGCTCACAATCCCTAACTGCCTGACGATGTACGTTGTTGCCATACCAGAACATTTCACCGGGAGCATATGAACCTGCGGTCCTGCCGGACTCTTAACGGGAGACAAGGCTTCACTCCTGGGATCAGGGGGTTGCCCACCGTCCCCCTCCGCCCCCGGTTCATAGGGAATACCTGTGGAGGCAAAGCGTGACTTAAAAACAGGGTCAGCTTCCATTCCACTCACGATACCCCCTCTAAAAAATCAAACCCGGCCGCAGGAGGAAAAGATCCCTTTTTAGTGTTACATCCTGCTGCACCGGGCAGGGCATTCTTTCCAGGAATAATATTAATACTAGAGTTGCGGTAATAATACCGTTGAAAATATTCCGTCGGGACGATGATTTATTGATGACATGTATAATTAGTTTCCTGGTATCATCTCCCCCCGCGGGTGCCTGTATGAGGCACCCGCCCGTGATGTCGGTATGCCTGTGCGTTGTAGGGCTTATGCTGCTTGCCGGCACGGCCGGTGCAGCAACTCCCACTATAGCCACCATCACACTCCCCCCCGGGGTCAATACGACCAGTGTCACCGGTACGAACTTCGCGGCCATTGCCGCCCCTCCGGGGTCTTCGTTCACCGGTAACCTCTCATCCTTGCGTGTTACCCGGAACCGGGAACACGACCTGAGCAGGATCACGAATGATACGAAGGGCATCCCCACGGGAGGGAACAAAACCGGCTCCTTTGCTGAGATCGATGAGAAACTCTCACCTGCTGAAGCAGCGGCACTCCGGTCCCTGATACAGAACACCCTTCATGCGTTTGCCTATGATGCGGCGACCGGTGCCTGGAATGCCCGGAATGCGGAGAACAGCATCACCTTCATGTACACCCGTGACGGCACGGCCGAGTTCTCCGGTGGGGAGAATGCATTCGGGCTTACCCTCCTTGGGATTGGGAGGGCGGGTGAAATTTCCCCTGCCGGGAAAGCTGGTATCCGGGCTGACGGCCGGCAGCTGAATATCACGCGGCAGGAATACACCGAGTGGTACCGGAATGACGACGCGGGTGTGGAGCAGGGCCTGACCATTACAAGCCGCCCGGCAGGGAATGGCCTGCTGCAGGTCAGGTTCAGGCTCGACGGCGACAAATTATTCTCCCTCCGGGACAACCGGACGCTCACTCTTACCACGGCCTCGGGAGCGCCACTCCTTGACTACACGGGTCTGCACGCGTACTCCTCTGATGGCAGGGAGCTCCCTGCATCGCTTGCAACCGATGGTACCACGCTCACCTGGGAAGTGGACGATACCGGGGCGGCCTACCCGGTCACCATCGACCCGGTTATCACCTCTGCTTCGAGTGCAACCGCGCGATTCACCGGCGGCCATGATGATGACCGCTTCGGCTGGAGCGTATCGCTCTCGCCAGACGGTTCCCGGGCGCTCGTCGGGGCGTATAACAACAACACTGCCGGAGCCGCGTATATCTTTGATAAGCCCCCGGGAGGATGGAGCGGCACGACCTCTGCCTCCTCCGCCACCGCGCGATTCACCGGCGGCAATGCCGGGGACCAGTTCGGCTGGAGCGTATCGCTCTCCTCAGACGGTTCCCGGGCGCTTGTCGGGGCGATTTACAACGACACTGCCGGTACGGATGCCGGTGCCGCGTATATCTTTGATAATCACGGAGGAGTATGGAGCGGCACGACCTCCGCCTCCTCCGCCACCGCGCGATTCACCGGCGGCAATGAGTCGGACCATTTCGGCACTTCCCTATTCCTCTCCTCAGACGGATCCCGGGCGCTTGTCGGGGCGTATAACAACGACACTGCCGGTACTGATGCCGGTGCCGTGTATATCTTTGATAAGCCCGGGGGCGGCTGGAGCGGCACGACCTCTGCCTCCTCCGCCACCGCGATATTCACCGGCGGCAATGCCGGGGACAACTTCGGCTTTTCCACATCCCTCTCCTCAGATGGTTCCCGGGCGCTTGTCGGGGCGTATGGCAACGACACTGCCGGTACGGATGCCGGTGCCGCCTATATCTTTGATAAGCCCGGAGGCTGGAGCGGCACGACCTCCGCCTCTGCCGCCACCGCGCGATTCACCGGCGGCAATGCTGGGGACCGTTTGGGCATTTCGGCCTCCCTCTCCTCAGACGGATCCCGGGCGCTTGTCGGGGCGAATTCCAACCAGACTGCCGGTCCGAATGCCGGTGCCGCGTATATCTTTGATAAGCCCCCAGGAGGCTGGAGCGGCACGACCTCCGCCTCCTCCGCCACCGCGCGATTCACCGGCGCTGCCGGGGAGTACTTCGGCAGGAGCGTATCGCTCTCACAAGATGGTTTACGGGCGCTTGTCGGGGTGAGTGCCGGTAACCATGCCGGAGCCGCGTATCTCTTTGATAAGCCCGGAGGCGGCTGGAGCGGCACGACCTCCAACTCCTCCGCCACCGCGATATTCAAAGGCGGCGCTAACAATGACGGCTTCAGCTATTCCGAATCCCTCTCATCAGACGGTTCATGGGCCTTTGTCGGGGCGTATTTAAACGGCACTGCCGGTTCGCCTGCCGGAGCCGCGTATCTCTTCCAGCTGCCTTCGAGTTTCGGGAGCATCCAGCCGGCATCCGGATCACTATACGGAGGCACGCCCGTAACAATCACCGGTACGAATTTTGTTACCGGTAATCTTCTGGATGTGACCATCGGTGGGGCGCATGCCACGGGTATCGCGGTGAATTCCCTTACCCGGATAACCGCTACAACCCCGGCTTCAGCAACAACCGGTGCCACGTGGGTGAATATCACGAACGGTGACGGCCGGACGATTAACACCACCGGGGCATATACCTATACTAACCTGCCCCCGACGATAACCGGCATCTCCCCCGCAGCCGGCCCGACATCCGCTGGTACCCTTGTAAATATTACCGGAACGGAACTCGACCGTGTGACCGGAGTAACCTTCGGCAGCAATGCAGCAACGATCACTGCTCACACCGCAACAACGATCAATACGACTGCCCCGGCTGGTACAGGTACTGTTACGGTTACCGTCACAACCCTGAGCGGTTCCGCCACAACGTCATACACCTATGCGGAGGCCCCGACGATTATCAGCATCAGTCCCACATCGGGGATTAACACCACATCAATCGACATCACGAACCTGGCTGGAACAAACTTCGCCGCCGGTGCAACCGTCAAACTCAACAAGACCGGGTTTGCGGATATCCCGGGAACGGTTGTAACCGTAGATTCGTCTTCGCAGATTACCTGTACGTTTGATCTGACGAACAGGATTGCCAGTGAGTATAATGTCGTTGTGGCGAACAGCGATGGCCAGGCCGCTATGCTGGTGAATGGGTTTGCGGTTCAGGCCCCCGGCCCGGTCGCGGCATTCAGCGGTACGCCGACTTCCGGCACAGTACCCCTGACCGTAACATTCACGGACGCATCAACGTGCACCCCGACTACATGGAACTGGTCTTTTGGGGATGGAACCTTCAGTGACATCGAGAACCCGTCGCACATCTACACGACAACCGGATCCTACACCGTAATCCTGAACGCAACCAATGCCACGCCGGCCAGCAATTACCTGACAAAGACCAACTACATAACGGTCAGTTCTGTCCCGGCATCGCAATCCGTCGGTGGATCCGATGACGAACGACCGCTACTGCCATCGGCACCGGTTTCATCCGGTAATCTTTCGGTGCATGTCGGGGGCACGACCACGGTCACCGATGTAACCGTCACCGGTACCGGGATTAATGGTCTCATCGTGACCTCGACCGAAGCGTCCGGGCCGGGCAACGAGGTTACACTCCCACCGGGGATTGTCTACGAATACCTGGATATCACACCGGCACGCTACACCACGATAACCGGGGCGCAGATCGTATTTACCGTTCCGCAATCATGGCTGGATGCAAACCACCTTAGTGCCCAGGACGTTGTCCTGTACCAGAATACCGGAAAAACCTGGCAGGCCCTCCCCACCACATTCGTCAAAACCGTGAACGGGAACGTATATTTCACGGCAACAAGCCCCGGATTCTCGCGGTTTGCGATCACCGGGCAAGTGGCTCTCACCGTTCAGTCCCTGGTCGCAACCCCCGCCCCGACCGTGCAGGCCGCCGGTGATATACTCAAAGCATCCGCCACCGCACAAATCCCCACAACTACCAACGTTACCCGCAAGCCTGTCGCGGTTCAGACAACCGCCCCGCCTGCTGCTGTCTCCCAACCGGCCCCCGGTTTCCCGCTCGCTGCTGTCGCACTGACAGGCGCCGGTTGTGTTGTGCTTATCGGCTGCGCCGTCCTGGTCCGCCGCTGGTGGATCCGCAGGCAGAACCCGGCGCTGTTCCGGAAATATGATTGATTTTTCATAAGAACCGGATCAACAAAAAACACGATCGATTGTGCATCATGTAAGAAAAATTCCAGAAACGAAAATAAAATTTTTTTACAATCAATTGCGTCTTTCAAAAAAAAAATTCCAGGAACAATTTCCGGATCGTACATTCTTTCACGGGATGTATCGCGGTGCGGGAAAATTACACTCCACGTACAGTATACCAATCCGTGTAACCCTTGTTGGTAATCCCGCGTGCGTCCTCACGGGGCCTTATCCATCAGGATCATTTTCTTTGCCGGAACCGGTACGTGCCCAGACAAAAAAACCCGGGCCCGGTGGTTTCCCGTATCCCCCATCCGCCATTCGTAAAACGGTTCCATTATTTTTTCGCGACCACAAACCCTTCAAACAATACTATCAAAAAAATAATAATGACCCGTGGAGCCAGACCCCTTGCAGCAATCGCGGACGCGAAAGGATTCGCGGAGCGGATGGGCTACCGGTGGGAAGCAAACACGCACCCGGACCTGGGCTACGATCTCCATCTCTTCAAACCAACCTATTCGTTTCTCATGAGGGCCCGGGTGCTGCGGCACCATATCGAGCCGGACGCGTTCTATGAGGAGCTGATCCCGGAGGATATCGCCGTGGTCCAAAATCTCCCGTTCCCGAAATGGATGCCCCGCGAGATCTGGCTCCGCACCCAGCACGAGCGGACGTTCCGCCGGCTCCGGATCCTCGACACCGGGATCTGGGAGATCGGGCGGATGCAGCCTGACGGGTACGTCAACCCCCATGCCCGGTGAGGAAGACCTCCTGGACCGGGGCGTGTTTTCCCTCATCGTCCCCCCCCCCTATATAAATGGGGCCCGGTTACCGCACTGCATCCCCCTGGGATCGGTTCTCCGTCGGAGACTTTTCCTGTCGGGATCCAAAAAAAATTCGGCAGTGGAAATGGTGCCAACGCCCGACAAAAATTCCCCGCAATTCGCGATTTATGACAAAAGGAGGCCATTTCAGGCAATAAAACCGTGCAATTTAGACGCGTTAGAAAATGCGCAAAAACTGCCAAATCTTACCGGTTGTTTGGAAATCCGTGCCTCACCGGCGCCCGCTATGGGCGAAAAGTGATCGGGAAGACATTTGGCCCGTCCTGGCAGGATCTTTTCAATCCGGAAATGGGGAGATCGATGGATGGGACGCTATGGGGGGGGCCGGAGATGAGGTATTTCGGGTGGGGATGAACGCGGAACCCCCCCGTTCAGCCGGTCCGCCCGTAATGCATGGCGAAAAACACCAGGTGCTCGTCGGCATAACAGGCCGCATCGCACCGGGAAGAAAATGCCGGGCCGAGCACCTCTGCAAAAAGGGCGTGCCACTGGTCCCGCTGCATATGGTAATCGCTCCTCGTCCCCCGAGGCTCGCTTAATATGGAGACAACTTCGGTCATCAGGAACATATCGATGGACTCGTTGACCACGTCCACCGGGCCATCGTGGGCATAGATGCAGTCAAACATCCGGCCATAGAACTGGTACACCGCGAGGGCAAGTGCGGGTGAGAACCGGTCGGGCGTGTCGATGTCCGCATCCATCTCAAAGATGAGGAAGTGATCGATCCAGTCCCTGAGCCGGGCGAGATGGATGCGCTTGTCCTCGACCGGCATGTGGTGGTACGCAAGCGAGCTCATCGCGATATCGATCTTCCGGTCGATCCTGCCGGAACATTCCTGGATCCGGCAGCTCTCGATCCTGATGGGGACATCAGGGAATGCAGCCCGGACGGTACTTTCCGCAAGCGCTGCCATGGCAGGCGACGGATCCACGAGCAGAATTTCGGTGATGCCCGGGATCTTCCGGCATTCCAGCAGCTGGGACAGGACCGCAACGGTGAGCGCCCCGTTGCCGCAGCCGATATCCATGAACCGGACCGGGTGATCGAAGACCGGCAGCGACTCCCCGCAGTGCCGGACAAACTCCTTTCGTGCATTACTCATGAACGGGACCGTGGTGAAATGGATGAACGGCCGGGGGTCTGCAAAAACCAGGGCCGGCTTTTTGAACTCGTTGCCGTACCGTTCCAGGAACCCAAGAAGGAATGCAAGGCCAAAGAGCCCGTCCTCTTCTTCGAGAACTGCGGACTTTACCCATGCAACGGCCGGTTCCCCACAACCGTTTGCGGCAAGGAACGTTGCGATGTAAAAGTGAAAGGCCGGCACGAGCTCCTGCCGGATCCGGGTATCATACCTGTCGGGTCCGGAACCATCCCGCAGGATCTCATCAGCGTACGCTCTCCATTCCTGTTGCTCCCGGTCCGAAAGGAAAAGCATGGATCTTCCTAAACCTGTTGCAGGGCAGCGGCAAAAAGCCTGCTCTCGTCCCGGGCCCCGGTGCCGCGTGGAACCGGGCATGAAACTATGCCCTTTAATTATGCACGGCTTCAAATCTTCCATAACCGACCGCAGGAGCACAAGACGACCATGGACCGATCCTCAAACCCGGCGTTCCGGGACGAACTCTTCGACGACAGTGAGGGTAACGGCACGGGAACCCCGATGACCCTCCGGGGAACCATCGACAAGACGCTCTTCCTCCTTCTCATTGTCGTGATATCCGCAGCGCTGGCCTGGACGTATATCCCCAATTCCGTTCCCCTCATCCTCGGGGCGGTTGTCGGGGCGTTTGCCATCGGCTTCGTCACGTCCTTCCGGATCAGCCTGTCACCCTGTACCGCGCCGGTCTTTGCCATCCTGGAAGGAATTTTTCTCGGGGCATTCTCGGGATGGATGAACACTCTCTGGCCCGGCATTGTCGTGCAGGCCGTTGTGCTCACGTTTGGTGTCTTCTTCCTCCTCCTCATTGTATTCAGGACCGGCCTCATCCGCGTTACCGAGAAATTCCGGCTGATCGTGATCGGCGCAACGGGTGCAATTGCGCTCCTCTACATTGCCAATATTGTTCTCACTTTTTTTGGGATGCCGCTCGGGTTCATCAATGAGGGCGGCTGGCCGGGTGTCGCGTTCTCGCTCGTGGTTGTCGTTGTTGCGTCCTTAAGCCTGGTCCTTGACTTCGATTATATCGGGACCTGCGTGGAAAACGGCCTGCCCAAACGCCATGAATGGTATGCCTCGTTCACCCTTCTCGTCACGCTGGTCTGGCTGTACATCGAGATCGTCCGGCTCCTTGCTAAGCTCCGGTGGCTTTTGCAGAAGCCGGGCTCATAACCTTGTTCCCGCAACCGGTCTGCCGGTCCTGTGGTACAAATCCCCGGGAGGGCGCCCGCCACCTGTTAACTGATCCTCTGGATTCTCCCGCCAGCCGTCCCGTTCACCGGCTGCGGCAATGACCCCACGTACGAGACCAGGGCATTGACATCCCCCGGCCCGTAGGTCATGTCCGCTCCCTGGGTAAATGTCGTGTACCCGTAACCGCCCATCGCAAGGGCCCCAACCGTGGAAACGGTGTAGGTTGCATTCGGATTCAGCAAAACCCCGTTGACATTCACGCTCGTCACCCTGCTGCCGGCAGGCTGTGATGCATTCCACGTGTACGAAAGTCCCGAGACAATGAGATTGCCCTGGGGGACTGGCTCCTGCCACTGCCGTTCAAGGACCTGCCGGATCTGGGCACCTGACAGGTTCATGGACATGACAATCCCGCCAGCCGGCTGGACCGCGTACAGGTCGCCCCAGGTTATATTTCCTGCCGCCAGGTCTGCCTGGATATCACCAGCGGCTTCAAATCCCACCTCGGTTTTCATAGAGGCCCGCTCCCCGTCCGCAACCATGTCCCCCAGTGCCGATTCCCCGGCACTGTTTTCTGCCCGGGTAATATTCCCGGCCGCAACACCAATCACCCGGTTCATCATCGGTCCGACTGCACCATCAGCCGCTGCAAGGAGAGCGGCAGCATTGGGATCCGGGCTGGTGCCGGGAGCCACATCGGCATAAGCCGGGATAATCTGTGCGGTATATCCCACGACATCCCCGCTCGCCTTGTCGATAGTGAGATCGACATTGGCGTATCCCCTGCTGTACATAAACGCCTGCGTGACAAGCACGGGTTTCTGGCCGGCGTTGAGCAGGTAGGCATTGGTAAATTCATGGGTATGGGCCGAGAGCACCACGTCGATATCCCGGTCGAGCCGGGGAATAATCTGGGCCACCCGCCCGGTCACGGTCCCGTTCGCTGTTGTGGGGCCATTGTACTGAACCTGGTTCCCGCCTTCGTGGAGGAGGACAACGATCGCATGGACACCCATCTTGTGAATCTCCGGGATATACCGGTTTATGGAATCGGCCTCGTCCAGGAACGTAACACCCTCGATATTGGCAGGACTCTGGAGCTGCGGTGTGGTCTTTGTGTCTGCACCAATGAATGCAACCGTAACCCCGCTGACATTCCGGAAGGTATACGGCGGGAGAACCGGCGTGTTGTTGGCGGTCCAGACAACATTGGAAGAGACATAACCGATCTTCGCGCCGGGGTACGGGTTGACGATGTGGGTGATGTTCGTTGCCCCGTTCCCGCCGTTTATCATCCGCATCAGTTCCGGTACCCCGTTATCGAACTCCTGGTTCCCCAGCGTTGCAACCATATTGCAGGACGGGTTCTGGGCGTTCGATCCAACGGTACAGTACTGGTTTGCATAGCTGTTGAAAAACAGCATTGACGGCTCATCGAGGAGCAGCCCGGACTGGGGCGGCGATCCCCCGATCACGTCCCCGGGCAGGGCAATGATGGTGCCATCTTTATTCCCGGACGCCAGCGCAGCGTTGAGGTAGGACGCCAGTACCGGAGCACTCCCGACCGGGCGGTTGTTCATGATCTGTCCCGGGGGCATGTGCCCGTGGAAATCGTTTACCGCGAGAATTTTTACATGAACGGTAGCGTTTGCCTGCGATGCCGGGACCGGCCCGGGATGATACCAGAAGAAAAAAACCGCTGCCAGTATGAGAATACAGAGAATACAGACCCCGGTGAGGATCTGTAGCCGTGTCGGGATCCTCTCCCGCCGGGAATCGGGTGCCATGATAATGCACCTTTAGTATGCGATCATTTAATGGTGAGTGTCCCGGGGCCGGCCGATGCAGCGCACCCGGCCTGGCCGGTCTTGAGCTGACGGCTGGCTGCCCGGCCCCGTTCGTTTTTAAAATCCGGTTCTGGTCCCGGTTTTCTTATTCCGGCGTCTTTTCCACGTCCCGGATTTCCCGGATATAATCCAGCAGCTTTGCGTGGTGTGCCTCCACAAGGATGACTGCTGCCATCGGTGAACTGCAGGAACAGTTCGACAGCCCGATACTCCGGATCTCTTCGGGATGCGGGTCGCCCGCATCGTAGATCTCATCGATCACCGACCAGGTCTTCGAGCACCAGCGGATAACCTCGTAATATTCAAGACCGGACTCGTTCTCCGTAATTGTTTTTATGTCGTCGATCCTCTCGTTGATCAGATTAACAGCTTTTTCAGCCGGGATTTTCAGGGTTATCATGATCGTGCATCCGGAATAGTGATTCAATGATTAGAATGAAAAAGTTTTTTTTATTGATGCCGGACGGCAGGGACAAAAAACGGTACCTATTTATCAAAGGCTCGCAAACCAAAAGATTGTATAAGAAACTGTCACTGTTTCCCCGTGGGAAACCGTGCACGTGACCGTATCGCTATAACAAAACCGGAGCGGATCAAAGAGATGTTACCTCCCAGCGAAATCGCCCGGGCTGCCGGAATCAGGCTTCATCCGGTAGCCATCGTATGGACTGACAAAAAACCCGAGGGTGCCCTTGAGTTCAAAGCGGGCGTCTGGGGTTGCACTATGTGGTTGTTTGCGAAGGTTGCCCGTGAGGGGCGGACCGCGGTCTTCTCCCGGGACACGACCACGTGCGCCGGTGGGGCGATGGGCCTTGGGTTCGGGCGGCCGTTCGAGCGGCACGCGGCCCGGAGCGACCCGGGATTCTGCTCGTTCCTCTCGAATGGTATCGAGGGAGCAAACGACAAGAAGACCTACGAATCCATCATCGCACAGTGCCCGGACGACCACCACAAAAAGACGCTGACACAAGGCGAGCGGCTCTTCAAAAACCCGGAAATTACCGGTGCATTCCTTGACAACCTGCCGATCTATTACGGAAGGGATCGGTTTATCGTCATGAAACCCATCCACGAGGTCGAGGATGGCGAGGACGTGAAGAGTGTCGTGTTCGTTGCCAATGCCGACCAGATCTCCGCCCTCTCCATCCTGGCGAATTACGGGACCGGGAATATCCGGAACGGGGTTATCGTGGCCGCCGGGGCTGCCGGGTGCCAGGCAATGGGGGTGTGCACGTATGCCGAGAGCGGGAGCGAGTATCCCCGTGCGGTTGTCGGCCTCACCGATCTCTTTGCCCGGCGGGCAGTCCGCTCAACTCTTGGAAAAGACGTGCTCACCTTCTCGGTCCCGCTCGTGCTTTACCGGGAGATGGAAGGGAACGTTGCCGGGAGTTTCCTTGAACTGGACCTCTGGAAGGAACTCCGGGATTCTGCCTGAGGTGCGCAGGAGCAGGACCCGGAAAAAAGCGGGGGTGTCCCGGGTGTCATCGCGGTTTTACCCGGATGGATTTGCGGCCCGAACCCGGGGCTCGCTCCTCTGTTATTTCCTTGATTTCTTTGCCCCGAATTCCCCGAATTTTCCAAGGACCCTGCTTCCCCGCTTCCCCTCGGCTTTTGCAATCCCTCCGGATACCGTGCCGGATGTTTTTGCCTGGCCGGGCCGCTCTCCATTTCTTCGGGAAGCTCTTTCCGGCCGCTGACCTTCCGATCTCCGTGGGGAATGTTCCGGCCTTCTCTCCGACCGTTCGCCTTCAGTTCTTCTCGGAGCCCTGTCAGTCTTTCTTTCCTGCCATGGGCCTTCGGCTTTCCGGGGAGAATGTTCCGGTCTTCTCTCCGACCGTTCGCCTTCAGTTCTTCGTGGAGCCCTTTCAGTTTTTCTTTCCTTCCATGGACCTTCGGCTTTCCGTGGGGAATGTTCCGGCCTTCTCTCCGACCGTTCGCCTTCAGTTCTTCTCGGAGCCCTTTCGGTCTTTCTTTCCGGCCGCTGGCCTTCCGACCTTCGTGGAGAATGTTCCGGCCTTCTCTCCGACCGTTCGCCTTCAGTTCTTCTCGGAGCCCTTTCAGTTTTTCTTTCCGGCCGCTGGCCTTCCGACCTTCGTGGAGAATGTTCCGGTCCTCTCTCCGGTCTGTCACCCTCAGTTCTTCGTGGAGCCCTGTCAGTCTTTCTTTCCGGCCTTGGACCTTCGGCTTTCCGTGGAGAATGTTGCGGCCTTCTCTCCGGTCTGTCACCCTCAGTTCTTCTCGGAGCCCTTTCAGTCTTTCTTTCCGGCCGCTGGCCTTCCGACCTTCGTGGGGAATGTTCCGGTCCTCTCTCCGGTCGGTCCCCCCCGGTTTTCCGTGGTGCACGGCCCGTCTTGTTCATGGGGCGTCTCCCCTTATTCTGCCCTGACTGGGGTTTATTGGAATGGTGCTTGGACCCGGTTGCCATTTAGATTACTCCCGATGAATGAGTGTTACTCACACCTTGCTGCCAAAAAGGTTCTGGTCGTGTATACATTGAATTCAGCTTTAAAATAACAGGCACCTGCCGGCGCCGGTTTAAAAAACACCGGGAAATGAACGAGGGCCCCGCCCAACGGGCAATGCACCTTGCCCGGAAAACCGGCACCTGCCAAAGCATCAATCCCGGCAGACCCGTTGCCCCCGGGATAGTGCAGCAAGCCGGAACACTATCAGGACATGGTACCTTTTTGGATCCGCATCATGGGAAAACCAAAAACCGATTCTGCCGGTCCCGTTACCTGCACGGAAAAAAAGGCATTTTCAGAACCGGTCCCGGCAACCGGCCCTTACCGGACAAACTTTATGCCGGAGTAGACGGGGCCCCTTGATCCATAATTGGCAATTTCGACACCGAACGTGTCCGTGACAGCACCCCGGAACTCGTTTTCACGGATCCGTTCTGGAAACCCGAGCCCCCGGCTGCGGAAACTCCGGATCCATTCATTCCAGAGGAGCATGCACTGGACATCGCAGATCCTGTTCTTTTGCACGTGGCACTCCATAAAATCGTTAAGAACCCGGAGTTCGCCCCCATCGTCCGGACAGACCTCCATCCCGGTCAACCGGACCTTTTTACCAAACCGGTTTACCACACCGGGACTTTTACTGACCGCAAAAATGGGGGCAATGCTGTCTCCTGCCCTGGCCGGGTGACTCCCGATCCGGAAGAACTGGTTTGGCCCCGGTACCCGAAATACGGTAGCTGCACCCTGGGTTTTTGTCGTAGACATGGTGAATTTCCTGTACAGCATGGGGATCGGGGGTTTATAGGAGATACCCTGAAACTCAAATTTTGAAACATCGTGTGAAACGGGACCGGTAAACCAACCGGCCACTGGAAACGCCGGGAGCCGGGAGCTGCATTAGCATCCGGCCGGAGCCCCCGGGATTGAATCCTCACCTTTTGAACTCCGGACCGTACCGGGATCGCCACGGGCACCCGCCCGGTGCAGCGTTGTTCCGGCTGGCAGTATGCCTGGTTTTATCATCTGCCGTCCCAACATCATTCCGGAGAAATCACCATGACCAAAACCACGCTCGGCCCGATGCCGTACATGAGTATCATGCCCACCCTGCTCGTGGGCGCAAACGTGAATGGAAAAGCCAACTACATGACCGCCGCATGGGCCACGACCGCCAGCATGGCGCCCCCCATGGTCTGCGTTGCGCTCAACAAGGCCCGGCACACGGCAAAGGGCATCGAAGAGAACAAGACCTTCAGCCTGAACGTGCCCTCGGTAAAACAGGCCGTGGAGACCGATCACTGCGGCCTCGTTTCCGGAAACCAGGAGGACAAGTCCAAAGTCTTCACCTCGTTCTACGGAAAACTGAAGACCGCACCGCTCGCGGTGGAATGCCCGGTCAACATCGAATGCAAACTCTTCAAATCCGTTGACTGCGGGAGCCACCTGCTGTATATCGGCGAAGTTATCGAGATCCATGCCGACCCGTCATGCCTGACCGATGGCAAGCCGGACGTCACGAAAATGCACCCGATCGTGTACTCCCAGGCAACCTACTGGGAAGTTGGCAAGCCCATCGACAAGGCCTTCTCGGCCGGCAAAAAATACCAGAAGAAGTAATGGCCGGGTACTCCCGGTACCTTTTTTCCCCTGGCGCAGGGTCCCGTGACCGTCCTGTTCCCGGTCGCCTGCCGGGACGCCCCGCATGCGGCCGGCCGGACCGGTTTTCCGGTATCCGGGTATTTGTGGTTTCCTCTTTGTCCCGTGCGGGTCGGCATCATGGCGGCGATCTCAATATATAAACATTTCTTTTTCCATCGATCAGCGAATACGGCTTTTTTTAGAATATCAAACCCGGTATCGTGATGAATCCGGGATTATTCCGGGTTAAAATCGAAGCCCATAAATAGGATATTCATTTTATTATACTGGTCAGTACACAATTTCCCCCATATTTTTCCGCCACTCTACAGAACAACGACGCACCACACATGCAGGACTCTTTTCATGTACTCGATTCTCTACGTTGATGATGATGAGACTCTTCTGAAGCTCAACAAGCTCTATCTTGAAAAGAACGGAGAGTTTACCGTAGATATCGTATCCTCTGCACAGGAAGCGCTCAAGAATCTCCGGGCCGTCACGTACGATGCGGTCCTCTCCGACTACCAGATGCCGGAGATGGACGGTATCGAGCTGTTAAAAGAGGTCCGGATGACCTTCGGCCATATCCCGTTCCTGCTCTTTACGGGAAAAGGGCGCGAAGAGATCGTCATCGAGGCGCTCAACAACGGCGCTGATTTCTATATCCAGAAGGGTCCCGACATCAAGGGCATGATCGCCGAGCTGAAACACAGTCTCTGCGTGGCCATTGAACGACGCAGAACGGAAGATGCCCTGCTGAAGTCCCGGCAACAGCTCACCGACATCATCGATTTTCTTCCCGATCCCACTTTCGTCATCGATGTCTCCGGCAAAGTGATCGCATGGAACCGCGCAATCGAGACGATGACGGGTGTGGGGAAGGCGGATATCCTTGGTAAAGGAGACTACGAGTATGCGTTTCCTATCTTTGGCGAGCGGAAACCGATCCTCATCGATGCGGTGATCCAGGGGCCGTATCTCCGGGAGATGCCGTATTCCAACATCCAGAACGAAGACAATAAAATAACATCGGATATTTTTTCCCCCAGCCTCTATGGGGGCCGGGGCGCCCACCTTCTTGTCAGTGCCGGCCCGCTCTATGGCCCGGACGGGAATCTCATAGGGGCGATCGAGACCCTGCGGGATATCACGGATATCCATAAGATCAAGCGGGACCTGGACCTCACCCGGGAGAAGAACCTGGGACTCACCAGCCTGTTCCCGTTTGCCATAACCGAGATGGATCTTTCCTGTCGCGCCACGTATGCCAACCGGCAGGCGCTGGATTTATTTGGCATAACTCTCCCTGATCTTGCCGACCCTGTTTCCATCTTCGATTACGTTGCCCCTCACGACCGGGATCGCCTTATCCAGGATGTCCAGAATGCACTCCTCGGAAAGAAGAGTGCCGGTAGCGAATACCTCCTCCGGCGAAAAGACAAAAGCACGTTTCCCGCACTGGTGTACGGGGAGATGATGGTGGATCCCGCAACCGGCAAACCCTCGGGGCTCCGGGGCATTGTCATCGATATCACCGAGCGCAAGCAGGAATCCCTTGCCCTCCGCGAGAGCCAGGAGCGGCTCAGGCTCGCCATCGGGGCGGGGAACATCGGGATATGGGATGTGGATATGCGACAGATGCAGGTCCACGATCTTAGTGAATGGATGACTACCATGCTGGGGCACAGCCCTGATCACCTGGTCCTGTCGGTAACATCCTGCATATCGTTTGTCCACCCGCTCGACATGCCAGGTATTCTTCTCTCGTTCCAGGACTACACCGGCGGAAAGACTCCTTTTTTCGAATGCGGGTTCCGGGCGAAGCATTGCAACGGCACCTGGGTGCCGGTTGCCGTACGGGGACAGGTGATCGAACGGGACCATAACGGGAACCCCCTGCGGGTCACGGGCATTGTCCAGGCTGCCGGCACTCCGCCGGATCCGTCCCCTGCCATCGGCTTGCAGCCGCCCTCGGATGAGACCCCGGCAAACCTGCATCACTTCCCGTGACGCCCGGTGACCCGGCCGCGTTACCGCCACCTCCTGCCCGGATCGACAGGGCACCGGTATTTCATCTTCCCTTGTCGTATCCCCGTTACTGTTTTTCCCGTCTGGTAATCCGGGCCACGAGCCCGCAGGCCCCGGCCCGGCACAGGAATGCAGCCGGCGTGCCAACCATTAAAAAACATGGGGGTAAACAGTTGAGTACGGCAGCAGGGTTACCATCGGTATGATTTTCCAGCATTTTGACCAGATCTACAGGCATCCCCTCCTCTTTCCGTTCATCATCGGCCTCAGCGGAATTACAGCACTCGCCCTCAACGGATACGGGCTTCTCCACGGGATCACAAACATCCTCCCCCACCTCTTCTACATCCCGATCATTCTTGCAGCCTATTTTTATCCAAGGCGTGGGTTTGTCTTCTCGCTTGGGATCTCCGCACTCTATGGCGCAGAAGTGATCCTGGCGTATCCTGCCACTCCCGACGCGTGGATTGCAGCTCTTGCCCGGATCATCGTCTTTGTCGTCATCGCAGGCCTGATCTCCTGGCTCAGCGGGAAGATGCACACCGACGCGCAGATGTGCCGCCGGCTGGTCTCGATGGTCCGGTCCTCGAACGATGCGATCATAGGAAAGACCCTTGGTGGCATCATCACGGACTGGAACGATGGCGCCTTGCACCTCTACGGCTATACCGCTGAAGAAGCGGTGGGAAAACCCATCTCGCTGATCATTCCCAGGAACCGGGTTCACGAGATGACCCCGCTCCTTGAAAAGATCCGCAACGGGGAACCGGTTGAGCGCTATGAAACGGAACGGGTGGCAAAAGACGGGAGGATCATAAAGGTCTCCCTTTCCTTATCCCCGATAAAAAATACCTCGGGCACGGTTGTCGGGGTTTCAACGAGCGCCCACGATATCACGGCACAAAAAGAGATGCAGGACCAGATCCTCCGGGCAAAGAACGAGTGGGAACTGACGTTCGATGCGGTTCCCGATCTGATCGCCATCATCGACCGGGACCACCGGATCGTCCGGGTCAACCGGTCCATGGCAGAACGGCTCAACCTTGCACCCGATCAGATCGTAGGCCAGGCCTGCTACCGGCTCGTGCACAAGGAAACACATCCGCTGGGGATCTGTCCCCACTCCCGGCTCCTTCTCGATGGCAATCCGCATTCCGCAGAAATCCATGAAGATAATCTCAACGGGGATTTCCAGGTGACCGTTTCCCCGCTGCATAACCCGGCAGGAGACGTGACCGGGAGCGTCCATATCCTCCACGATATCACCGAATCCAAGCGGGCACGGGACGTGATCGCGGACCGGGAACGTTTCCTCAACCGCCTGCTCGAGACAATCACCAATCCCATATTCTATAAAGACAGGGACGGGGTGTTTCTCGGCTGCAATTCCTCGTTTGAAAAATATATTGGTCTCAAAAAGGAACAGATCACCGGCAGGACGGTTTATGATTTCGCTCCCCGTGACCTTGCCGACATTTATTCCCGGAAAGACAGCGAGCTCTTCGGCAGTCCCGGCTCGCAGGTTTACGAATCGCAGGTGCAGTACGCGGACGGCACACTGCACGATGTCATCATCACCAAGTCCACCTTTACCGGCCGGGACGGCCGAATCGAAGGACTCGTGGGTGTGATCCTCGACATCACCGATCGCAAACAAGGGGAGACTGCCCTCCAGCAGGCCAACAAGAAGCTCAACATGCTCTCGTCCATCACGAGACACGACATCCTCAACCAGCTCATGGGTCTCCAGGCATTCCTCGAATTGTCCCGGGAGATGGAGACCAGTACCGAGCTCCGGGGTTTTATTGATAAGGAGGAGCAGGCGGCCGAAGCTATCCGGCGGCAGATCGAGTTCACCCGGTATTACCAGGACATCGGTGTCCAGGTACCCCGGTGGCACGATCTCGGGAACGTTGTACGGGATTCCGTGTCCCAGCTGAACCTTGCGGGCATTGCCGTTCACATCAACCTGCCGGCAACGGAGATTTACGCAGACCCCCTGGTTGAAAAAGTGTTTTACAATCTTGTCGAGAACTCGATCCGCCACGGGGAAGGCGTGACCCGCATTTCTTTCTTTGAGCAGGAAACTCCTGAAGGGCTGGTTGTTTCATATGCCGACAACGGTGTCGGTATTCCCCCTGAGGATAAAAGCCGGCTGTTCCAGAAAGGGTTTGGAAAAAATACCGGCCTTGGGCTCTTTTTGTCCCGCGAGATCCTCTCGATCACCGGCCTTTCCATCCGCGAGACCGGCTCTCCCGGGACCGGTGTCCGGTTCGAGATCCTTGCACCGGACGGGAAATACCGGGTCCGGAAATCCCCTGATCCATAACCGAGATGACTTCGATGCTTCCCCGTACCGATTCCCCCACGATCCCGGGCGTGATGCCCGATGCTTAAGAAACCGCTTACCCCCGGCCGGATGCAGGAATTCCTTGCATTGCAGCGGGCCGAGCTCACCGAGCACCTGATCTACACGAAGATCGCAGCGGCAACAAAAGATCCCCATAACCGGGAAGTCCTCTCAGGGATTGCCGGTGAAGAGCTCAATCACTACGGGATCTGGAAACAGTATACCGGGCAGGATGTCACCCCCTCGATCCTTCTCGTGTGGGTCTATGCCATCGCGGCCCGGATCCTCGGGCTCACGTTCACCCTCAAGATCCTGGAACGGGTCGAGCACCGGGCGCAGGACATGGACCGGATGCTGCCTGCGGATATTCCGGAAGTTGCTGCAATCCTCGCAAACGAAGAGCGGCACGAACGCGAGCTCATTGCCCTCATCGACGAAGAGCGCCTGAAATATGTCGGCTCGGTGGTGCTGGGCCTCAACGACGCCCTCGTGGAATTCACCGGGACCCTTGCCGGGCTCACGTTTGCCATCCAGAATTCCCGGATTATTGCCGTTGCCGGTCTTATCATGGGCGTTGCGGCTTCCCTGTCCATGGCTGCATCGGAATATCTCTCGCAGCGGACGGACGATGGGCCGACCGACCCGTTCAAGGCAGCGGTGTACACGGGTTGTACGTATATCGCGACCGTCACCGTGCTCATCCTGCCGTTCCTCCTCTTGTCTTCCCCCTACATGGCGCTCATGCTCACCCTGTGCGGGGCGGTTTGCATCATCTTCCTCTTCACGTTCTACATCTCGGTGGCAAAGGATCTCCCGTTCTGGCGCCGGTTCCTGGAGATGGCCGCGATCAGCCTTGGCATTGCCGCGATATCCTTTGTCATCGGCGTTGTTATCCGGGTATTCCTGAACGTTAATGTCTAGGCAGTGACCTCCGCAATCCCTTTTTCCTGTGGGGCCGGGAAACGCCGGCAGGACCGGTTCGCGTTCTCATCGCCCCTCTGGCCCGGCCCCGGGACCCGCAATGGTTTTTTTTGCCCGTGCAGATCCGGCACGGGAAACAAGGCATGGTTTTACCGGTGGACACCTTGCGGACAACCCGTGAACAACCCGTGAACGATTGCATTTATCTGATGGCGAGCGGTAATTACACGGTACCGGAAATGCAATCCGCCAGGCCCGTATCCATGTCAAGCCCGGAATTTCCCTACAGAGACCACGTGGTGCAGCTCCTGCAACAGGGAAAGATCCAGGAAGCCCTCCGCTGCTGCGACCGGGCGCTTGCCGTGAATCCTGACAACGACGCGATCCTCAGCAACAAGGCCATTGTTCTCATCAGCCTCTCCCGGTACGAAGAAGCCCTTCTGCATGCCAGGAAATCCGCAGCCATCAATCCCGGTGTTGCGGATACCTGGGTCAATATCGCGATGGCTCTCGACAAGCTCGGCCGCCAGCAGGAAGCAACCGAAGCCCTGAGGTGCTCCCTGAAGATCAACCCGTACAATGCCTATGCCCGGGCATTCCTCGGCATCCTGTACCAGAAACTGGATATGAACGACTGCGCCGAACTCCAGAACAAGAAGCTCCAGGAACTGGTTTTTCCCCATGAGTACACCGGCTTTTATTTTGCCCTTGCGGCATTCCTTCTCGGGATCCTCCTTGGCGGGATCCATTCGGCGGGCGTGAAATCGTTTGGGATCGGCGCTCTCTCCCAGGCGAGCCTCGTCCTTTTGTTCTGCGGCCTGTGTGCGATCTACCTGCGTTCCCACCGCATCCTCCAGGAGATCAACCGGCATCCTTTTGCGGAAGTATCGCGTGCTGCGACAAAACCGGATCGCATGAAAACCCCCTACCCGGTCCTCTGCGTCCTGGTCTTTGTATTTGTGCTCGGGATTATGTCCGGCATCCTGATCTGGATGCATTACCTGGGATCCCTCTCATCCCTGATCTGACCGGAGCCGGGATACGGATTGGTGGATTTATTACTTCAGAGATTTCTTTACAAGATATGACCGGGTGCAGGTTCCTGGATTGTTGCAGTACGGCAATGCCTGTTGTCCGGGTAACCTTCGCACCGCCCCGTGGATGATGTTTTATGACTGGCCGATCCCTCCGTATCCCGGCATGCAGCGTCCTTGCCAAGATCCTTCTCGTCTTCCTTGTCCTGTCGGTCCTCTCGCTCCTCGTAAGCGGGCTTGTCGCCTATGTCACGATCACCGGCGTGGGGTTCCTTGCGGAGAAAGACAGCGTCTCGCTTGGGAACCTGGCCGTCGACGATGCCACCCGTGCCCTGGAACATGCTGCTGAAATCAATCTTATCCAGCTGGCGTCCGATGAGGCTGAGATCACCAATGTCATTTTTGAAGACACGGTCACGGAAATGGAAATACTTGGCGTCCAGGCAGAAACCGTGGGGGACAACCAGCCGCTCACTCCCCATACCCGCGTATATTCCCCTGAGAGCCCGCTGGCCGATCCCGACGGCGCAGCGGTTATCTTTCTTGCCCCCGGCGCAGGCACGACAAAAGATGGCGAAGAGTACCGCACCCTTGGTGGCATGAGCGACTCCCTGCGGGCGGTCTATGAAGCCGATGCCAACGTAACGAGCGTCTATGCTGCAACCGATTCCGGGATCGTTCTCATGTATCCCTGGCGGAGTTTTGAAAACGGCCCCATCGATCCCCGGGCCCGCGACTGGTTTACCGGGGCAGAAAAGGCCAGGAATGTGTACTGGTCGGAACCGTACGAGGATTCTGCCGGTCACGGTCTCGTGGTGACGTCTTCGATTGCTGTCCCGACAAGGTTCGGCACCTGGGTTGTGGGGAGCGATGTCACGGTCGATGCTATCAATTCGGCCTTCCTCAACCGGACGCTCGGCGGCCGGGGGTATGCCGTACTCATGGACGACAAGGGGAACATCATCAGCCGCCCGGGGATGTCGGGGCATGGGGATGTCGGGGCGTATATCCCGGAGAATGTGTTCCTTGGCGGGAATCCTGCCCTTGCTGCGATTGGCAGGAATATGACGGCCGGTAAAACCGGCCTTGAGAAGACCCGGTTCGGGGATGCCGAGTCGTTTGTTGCGTATGCCCCGGTCAGGTCCATGAACTGGAGTTTTGCGGTTTCCCTGCCGGTTGGCGAGATCACGGCGCCCATCCAGTCCACGCGGGAACGGATCTCTTCTGCAACTCAGGCGACAAGCAGCCGCATCAATGACCAGACCGACCGGGTGCGGGATATCTTTGTCGTTCTTATCCTGGCGCTCATCGTTGTCGTTGCACTCCTTGCATTCTTCCTTGCCCGGATCATCACCCGGCCGGTGGAAGCCCTGAAAAAAGGTGCGCTGGCCCTTGGCCGGGGGGACCTGGATTACCGGGTCCGGCTCGAGACCCGGGACGAGTTCGAGGATCTTGCCCGGTCGTTCAACCGGATGGCCGGGGATCTCAAACAGAACATCGAGGATCTCCGGCGCACGACTGCGGAGAAGGAACGGTACACAAAGGAGCTTGAGATCGCAAAAGAGATCCAGCTCAGTTTCCTGCCCGAGTCCATCCCGGAGATCCCCGGCTACGATATCGCGGCCACAACGATTCCCGCCATGGAGATCGGCGGCGACCTGTACGATTTCATCCCGCTTGAACGCGGGCACTGGGGACTTGTCATCGCTGACGTGTCAGGGAAAAGCGTGAGCGCGGCATTGTACATGGCGCTGTCCCGGACACTCCTTCACGCGGGCGGGAGCGAACACCCGGATCCGACTCCTGCGGTGCAGTGGGTGAACCGGATGCTCTTCGATGACGGGAGATCGGGGATGTTCATCACGGTCTTTTACGGGGTGCTCGACCCGGCGCGGGGGACGTTTGCGTACGTGAATGCCGGGCATAATCCCCCGCTGGTATTGCGGAAGAACGATGAGAAGGCCCGTTTCCTGGAATGCGGGGAGATCGCACTCGGGGTGATCCCGGAAGTCAAAGCCGTGTCCCATACCCTCACGCTGGAACCGGGAGATATCCTCCTCATGTATACGGACGGGATCACGGAAGCGTTCAACGAGCAGGACGCGGATTTCAGTGAAGAGCGCCTTGTTGCGTTCCTGGAGAAGAACCGGTCCCTTCCCTCCCGGGAACTTCTCGACGGTCTTCTTGCGGAGATCCTGGCGTTTCGGGGAAACGCCCCCCAGTCGGACGACATCACGATGATGGTGCTCCGGGTGGAATAAAGCGAATCATTTTTTTTTAAAAACTGTATGCCCGGGTCCGGCCATCCGCCCCGGGGAAAATGGCCGGGCCTTTTTTAAGGAATTCCCCGATTGCATCGCCCGGCCGTTTCGCCGGGAGTGCTCATGAGGAGCGTGTCCATAACCGGCGCCGGTTCCTCCGGCATGCCGGCGATCCTGGCGATGTTCTCATCAAGACTTGTTATGAGCCGCTCCAGGTCCGCAAGTTCGTGATCCTTTTTGAGTTCGCCAAGCAGCACGCCGATGATCTCCCGCTCCGGGGGCTGCCGGGCCGGCGGGTCGGCCGGTTCCCCGAGGTACGCGAAGCAGATTGCTGCCTGGTAGGCCTGGGTGAAATCCGTCAGTTCGGTGAGCAGCGCCTTCCGGAACGCCGGCCCGGCTGCCTGTTCGAACGCCTCGAACCACCGGGTGATCCGGGTGTATTCCTGCCAGATATCCGGGGGAATACCCACACCCGTGTTAGTGACCGCGTCGAAGCTGGCTAGTGTTCGGGCCCTCTCGTAGTACGGGGCATATGCCGGGCTGGTGCCGGCCCGTTGGTCATGGAAATGCACGAAGGTCCTCTCCACCGCGGACGAGTAATTCTGCAATCGGTGCCGTAGAGTGTCGGTAAGTGTCGGATCCATGTGAATGCCTGTCGTCACGTTGGTAATGGAATGGGGGGATCTGCGTCCCGTGAGAAATGTTTCTTTTAGGTTGCCTGTGTTGCTAAAAAAAGTTTCCGGGAATGCAAGCTGCTTTTTTCCGGGTTACGGGCATTGTCTTTCGGAACATCACATTTCTAAAAAACCAAATCCGTGGACATTTAATCCGGAAAAACCCAGCATTGATCTACACCTATCATGTCTCACGCAGTCACGAGCGACAGCAGCGGGGAAGGATCGTTCTCCGCCAAACAACGTACGGTCCTGACCAGCCTGATCATAGATTTCGTTCTCTGGCTTCCCGATATCGCAGCCGCCATCCTTTCCGGCTCGATTGTCCTGTTTGCCGATGCCGTGAAATGTGCCAACGAGATCCTTGCAACCTTCTTTGCCTACCTCACCATCCGCAAGATGGCAAAAGGCGGGGCAGGGGCATACGATTACGGTATGGGGAAGTTCGAGACCGTAACGTCGGTCATAACGGGCGGCGTGATGTTCGTCTCGCTTGCGCTCGTCTTCTTCGTTGCCATCTACCGTATAGCCGTCCCGGCATCAATCGTCCACGAGGGGGCCTACCTGGGTATATTCTTAATGATCATCGGTGTCAGTACCAATACCTGGCTCTGGCAGAAGAACCTTAAGCTCTTCCGGAAGGAGCCGTCCCCGATCATGGATTCCCAGTGGCGCCTGTTCAGGACCAAGGCCTTCTCGGATTTTGCCGTCCTCGTCTCCCTTATCGCAACACTCGGTCTCTCCCACTATGCCTGGTCGCTCTACATCGACCCCCTTGCATCCTTCATCATTGCCGGGTTCCTGCTCTTCTCGGGCTACCGGGTCATCATGTCCTCGCTTCCCGATCTCCTCGACAAGACCCTTGACGAGGAGCTCCAGATGGTTATCGTCCGGCACCTGGCGGATTTCTTCGATGATTACTCTGCCCTTCACGGGGTCCGCTCCCGCCGGTCGGGCAACAATGTGTACATCGAGATCCTTCTCGAATTCGATGGCGAAAAACGGATGTGCGAAGTCCAGGAAAGCATCAACCGGATCAAGCAGTCGCTCGAAGCAACGATTCCAAGGAGCTGCGTGAGCATCGTTCCCACGAGCCTGCCCGGGTGCGCCGGGGAGGCCGGGCCGGATCCGGCAAAGGTCACGTGATCCTGTCCTTTCTCATATTCTCCCTTTTTGGATTTTTTAGGATCTTGCGGTCATTACTACAAAATCCGTATGTTTTTTTTGTTCCGACCCCCAGATCTGGAACAAGAATCCTTCAGGAATCCTGCCATGAAGACAATAATCTATTATTTTTCCGGCACCGGGAACTCGCTTGCTGCTGCACGGGGTCTCTCTCAACGTATCGGGAACTGTGAACTCCTGCCGATTGACTCCTTTTCCGGGAGCAAGGGGGAGATCGTCCCGGCTGCGGACCGGGTGGGGATCGTATGCCCGGTGTATTTCTCGGGTCTCCCTCTGATGGTGGCAGCCTTTGCCTCACGCCTCAATCTCTCCCGTTCCGGCTACACGTTTGCTGTCGTGACCATGGGTGGGGCCGGGGGATCTCCGGCCCTCCGGCAGCTTGATGCGATCCTTGCACAACGGCCCGGCCAGGCGCTCGATGCCGGCTTCCTCGTGAAGATGCCGGGAAATTATATCCTGATGTACGAGTCCCCTATGGGAAAGAAGCAGGAGAAGATCCTTCTCGCAGCAGATAAGAGAATTGCCGAGATTGCATCTGCCGTTGATCGTGGCCTGAGCGTGAGGATCCCGCTCTCGTTGTTTGCCGAACTCCTCCACCGGATAATCTATCCGCATTTTGCCCGCCACGTCCATGAAAAGGACCGGAAATTCTCCGTTACGGAGAAATGTACATCGTGCGGGACCTGTGCGGCCGTTTGTCCGGCCCGGAATATCGAGATGCGGGATAAAAAGCCCGCCTGGCTGCATCGCTGCGAGCTCTGCTGCGCCTGCATCCACCTCTGCCCCGCCCGGGCAATCGAGGCCGGGAGCAGCACTGCAAAGCGGGAACGGTACCGAAACCCGTCAGTATTGGTTGCAGACCTGAAAAAACAGCGCAGGGAGTAAACTCTTTTTTTCGTTACGGCAGCGGCTATACCTTTGGCTGCTGCTGGGTGCCGCAGTGGAATGTGCCGTAGCCCTCGACCATGGCCCGGGCATTGATCCCGATAACGTCTCTCCCGGTAAAGATCTCCTGAAGGATCCGGAGTGCTTCTGCATCGGCCGGGTCATCGAATACCGGCACGATGACGACCGTGTTGCCGATATAGAAATTCGTGTAACTGGCCGGGCAGCGCCCGTCCGCATCGACAATCGCATGAGGCATGGGCAGTTTTATGACGGTCAGCGGCTGCCCTTCCTGGTCAGAGGACCGGCACAGGATCTCGTAATTTTCATGGAGGGCCGCATAATTCTCGTCCGCTGTATCCGTCTCGTACGCACATACCACGGTTGATGGCCCGACGAAGCGGGCGATGTCGTCGATGTGCCCGTCCGTATCGTCTCCCTCAACGCCCTCATTGAGCCAGATCACGTGCTCGATGCCGAGATAATTTTTGAGTTTCTCTTCGATCTCATCCGCTGAAAGGGATGGGTTGCGGTTGGGGTTGAGGAGGCAGGCTTTCGTTGTCAGGACCGTGCCCCGGCCGTTCACATCGATCGAGCCGCCTTCCAGGATGATCCCCGGTTCGAACATGGGAAGGTTAAGGCGCCGGTTCATCATGAAGGGGACTTTCCCGTCCTGGATCTGGTTGTCGTATTTCTCCCCCCAGGCATTGAAGTTCCAGCGGACAAGCGAGAGTTTCGAAAGCGCCCGGTTGACCACGAAGGTCGGGCCGTAATCGCGTATCCAGACATCGGCATATTCGTTGGTGTGCAGCGTGATGCGGGTGAGATCAACGCCCATCTCCCGCAGCCGGGACCGGACTTTCCGGTGGACGATGGCCGTCGGGACGAAGAGTTCGATGTTCTCGGACTGGTACACTTTTGCGATGAACTCGTAGTAGGCTTCTTCCACGAGAGGGAGCCGGGGGAACGTATCCTTGCTGTGCGGCCAGGAGAGCCAGACGGCTGCATGGGGTTCCCATTCGGCAGGCATATGGAACCCCCGGTTTTTCGGGGTGTCTCCTTCGCGCAGTGCCGGGAATATCCCATTCTCGCCCGGGAAGTGGGTCCCGATCCTGCCATAGGTCTCCGGCCGGCGGTTCCGGAAAAATCCCCACGAATCCCGGACCTCCGTGTTCATCGTGAGATCGATGGTTGCGATCAGGGTTTCTTCGCTATCGGCGGCCCGGGCAATAATCTTCCCGAATGCATCGCAGACGAACGAGCCCCCGAAGAACTGAATCTCTCCTTCCCTGCCCACCCGGTTGACGGCTGCCACGTGGACGCTGCTCGCTATTGCATGGCTGCGCTGGATCAGTTCCCAGGCCTCCTGCCAGTTTCCTTCCGAGGGTGTATTTGCATCGGGATGCCCGATTGCTGTCGGGTAAAAGATGATCTCCGCTCCTTCCAGTGCAACACACCGGGCCGCCTCCGGGAACCACTGGTCGTAACAGATCAGCACGGCAATACGTCCGAACTGCGTGGAGAAGACCCGGTACGCATCTCCCGGGTAGAAGTATTCTTTCTCGAAGAAGCCGGGGTCCTGCGGGATGTGGATCTTGTGGTAGGGGGCGCTGACGGTTCCGTCGGCATCGATGACCACTGCGGCATTATAGATCCGGCCTTCCGGTGTTCTTTCCAGGATCGGGACGATGATGACCACGCTGTGCCGGCGGGCTATTGTTGAAAAAATTGCGGTTGACTCGCCCGGGATCGTTTCCGCGATTCCGGCAATGTCGGTACCGACATGCGAGGGGAAGTACCGGGACCGGTAGAGTTCGGGAAGGCAGATGATCTTAGCTCCCGCTCCCGCGGCAGCTTCGACCTGCTCCTCTGCTTTTTTCCGGTTCTTGTCCATATCCTGGCCCATTGCCATCTGGATAAGACCGATCGTTACGCTTCCCGGCTCCATTGTTTCGTGGTATACGGTTTTTCTTATTTGGATAATAGGATATCCATAGCGTACATAATGACGGCAGACAGACTCCGTCGGATCCTTTTTTTAAATAACGTGTCCTGCATCACCGCGTGCGGAATCACCTGCTGCCACGCACCTGCCGGATTCGTTTCACGGTTTCCCCTTTTTTCGATGTCGGTACACGTGCACGAAGAACGATCCCGGGCCGGCAGTCACTTTTATATTACCAAATGTCAAAAACAGTTGACAAAGGGACTGCATGAAGAAAAATACGTTCTACCTTGTTGTCGGCTGTATCGCGGTTGCCCTGCTGGGTATTTTCTGGTATTCCGTTGAAGTCCATAATGCGCTGCTGATCGAGATTGCCTTCATCCTCGGGATTGTCATTGCGTATTTTGCCCGGAAGAATGTCTCCGACCTGATCGAAGATGAGCGCAGCGCCAAAATTTCTGAAAAAGCAGCGTTGAGAACCTTCCAGGTTTTCTGGGTGGCGTTCTGTGCAGTTTCCATCGGGGCGGTCATGAACCTGCTCTACGTCCCCCACCTGCCACGGCAGCGGATTGTCAATCACACGTCAGAATATTTTCCCCTGGAGCTCATGCCCCTCAAGATGGTTGGCTATATCCAGCTAGGACTCCTGTGCCTGATGATCTTCCTCTACGTGGGGTTCAGGCTCTATTATGCCCGGAAATACGGGGAGTGGGAGACCGATGAGGAATAAGATCAAAGTGTTCCGGGCAATGCACGATCTCACGCAGGAAGATCTTGCAGAGGCAACCGGCGTTACGCGGCAGACCATCCTTGCCATAGAAAAAGGAAAGTATGTCCCGTCCCTGGACCTTGCCTTTCGGATCGCCCGTCATTTCGATGTGAATATCGAGGAGGTATTCACGTACGAGACCGAAGTGCGGACTATCGATATCGACTGATTTTCCTGTTTTGTTTTATCCGGTTACCCGCCCGGCCGGGAGTCGGGGCCGCCGTTTGGTTTGCACGATGACCCGGCTGTCCGGTAACCTGCTTTCCGGTAAACCCGGCGGTTGCAATCCCCGACAACCTGCGGCCTGACCCTCCGGGCGAACCGGCAGGATGGTCACAACGTTTATATTACAAAATGTAAAATATACATTACATAGTGTAACAAGAACACAACGTTTACACCCATGCCATGTATCCGGGCCGGGAGCGGGGATCTCACAAGGATTCCCGCCGGACGTTAAAAGAGATGAATCGCCTTTTGCAGAACAACAGGTTCTCTCTTACGGGAAAAATCCCGTCCCGGCCCCGGGTACCGGCATACCGGTGCAAACCGCATGAATAAACCAGATTCATCGATGTCAATCCCCGGAGAAACCATGAAAAAACAAGCAATCATCCTGTGCCTGATCTCATTCCTGTTCCTGGTATGTACCGTGACTGCTGCCGTCAGTTCGGGAAGCTCAACCAGTTCAGGGAGTTCGACCAGCAGTTCAAGCGGTACCAGTACAGCAAGCGCCTCGACAACGCTGGCCGCTGAAAGCGCTCTTGCGCAGGTCTATGTCAGCTCGGTTACGGCCGATCCCCAGTCCTTCTTCCCTTACGAGGATGGAACGATCACCGTCCAGATCACCAATTCCGGCAGCCAGTCCGTTGCCTTCTCCCAGGCAGCGATCCTGGATGAGAACCTCATTGTAAAAAACCCGGATGCCTACATGGGAATGATCTATCTCGGGCCCGGGAACACGATGACGTACACGTTCCTTGTCACGGCAAAACCCCCCGAGGGTACGTACTTCCCTCTCTTCACGGTTGCTTCCCGGGATGCGGGAAGTATCCGGTACCCCATCAAGGTGGCTGTCGATTCAAAGGATATCCGCCTCGGCATTGCGAAAAAACCGGATGCATTTCCCCTTGATGCTGCAAGTACCGTGAACGTGAGTATTTTCAACCCGCGAAAAGGTATGCTTGACAGTATCATTATCACGCCTTCGGGCGAAAACGTCGATGTGAGCCCTTCAGAGGTTTTTGTCAATACCATAAACCCGGAAAGTCCAGTTGAGATCCCGTTCACCATAACCCCCCATGGCAACACGTCCGTGAAATTCCGGATCGCTTACCAGAACGGGGATAACGACCACGTAACGAATCTCACCCTCCCCATAACTATCGGTGAGGACAAGACCGGGGCAAAACCCATCATCAACAATATCGCGCTTGTGTCCCAGGGGTCATCGTACAAACTGACCGGGGACGTGAACAATGCGGGAATTTCCGATGCAAAAGCCCTGGTCGTCACGGTCGGATCCCCGGCCCGTGCGGTCGGGCCCTATCCGGAATATGCGATCGGATCGCTTGCAGCCGATGACTTCTCCAGCTTCGAGCTCAACTTCGCGGCATCGGATCTTGCAAACGTCCCCCTTGTCACCACCTGGAAAGATGCCGACGGCAATTCGTACAGCGCGACAAAAACCCTTGACCTGCGATCTGCGCAGATTCTCGGCACGACAGGATCCTCCGGTTCGGGTACCGGTGGCTCCGGCGTTGCCGGGACCGGCCAGAACGCGGGGAGTTCCTCGTACCGCGGCAGCAGCAGCAGCATGTTCGGGATTGGCGGGGGACGGGGCGGCGGCATCGCCTCGTTCTGGCCGGTAATCGCCGGTGTAATCATTCTTGTGGCTGGTATTGTCCTCTGGATGAAACGGAAATGGGTTGCCAAGAAACTGAAACGCGATTGACCGGGTGGGCTATGAGCAACACCCCCCTTATCCGTCTCGACGATGTGTCCAAGGTCTACCACCTGGAGAGCGGCGACTTCACCGCTCTCGACCACGTCTCCCTCGACATCATGGAGAACGATTTCGTTGCCATCATGGGGCCTTCGGGCTCCGGCAAATCCACCATGATGAACCAGCTCGGGATCCTCGACGTCCCTACGTCCGGGAAGATGTATGTCGACGGGAGAGACGTGTCCGGCATGTCCTCCCTTGAACGCACCCACATGCGCCGGGATATCATCGGCTATATCTTCCAGAAATTCTACCTCATTCCCCTCCTGACCGCGTATGAAAACGTGGAGTATCCCCTTATCCTGAAATACAAGAAGCGGGACACTTCCGGAAAAGCGGCGGCGGTCCTGAAATCGGTGGGATTCGACAGTGCCATGAGTATCCACCGGCCCAACCAGTTATCCGGCGGCCAGCAGCAGCGGGTGGCGATTGCACGGGCCCTCGTGAACGATCCCAAGATCCTTCTCTGCGATGAGCCGACCGGGAACCTTGACCGGAAGACCGGCCTCCAGATCATGGAGATCCTTGTCGGGCTCCACCGGGAGGGCAGGACCGTCATCCTCGTGACCCACGACCCGAAAATTGCCGAGTACGCCCACCGGACAATCGAACTGGAAGATGGCAGGATCGTGAAATCATGAAAGATATCTTCTTCGAGCTCTCGGTCCGGAGTGTCCGGCTCAATTTCCTGCGCTCGCTTCTCGCGTCCATCGGGATTGTTATCGGCGTTGTTGCGATCTCTTCGATGGGAATGCTCGGGACAAACATGCAGCTCCAGGTCAAGGAACAACTCTCGGCAAGCGCAAATACGATCACGATCACCCCGGACGCCGTCCGGATGAGTCCCGGGACAACCGCCTCGACCGGGATCGATAGGACCCAGCTCAACGAGATCAAAGAGTCCGCAGGAAACAATATTGTCATTCCCATCCATCGGTCCAGCACGCACATGACGGTCGGCTCCACGGAGGGGCGGGGATCGATTTACGGCATGGATCCCAATGACGCAATTACATTCCTATCGGTCTCTGAAGGCGATTCGATAAAGGGCGAGAGCGACGCGCTGGTGGGATCAACGCTTGCAACCAACCTGGGAATCAGGATCGGCAGCCGGATCAAGATCGGCGAAGACAACAAGTCGGTTGCCCGGCCGGTTGTCCGGGTTGCGGGCATCCTTGCGGCCCGGGGGATGACTGCGGATGGTGTGATGGCCGACAATGCCATCATCGTCTCGGACGACTGGTATACTTCCCACTTCGGCGATAAAGACCTGTACGGCCAGGTGAACGTGATCGTCAGGAACGTTGATACCATCCCCGATGTGGAAACCGCGATCAACGACAAGGTCAACCGGAAGACCCAGGTTATCCGGATCTCCGATGCCAGTTCCCGCCTGTCCAGCATCTCGTCGACCCTTGGAACGATCACGACCTTCATTCTTGCGATTGGCGGGATCTCCCTTGTCGTGGCTGCGGTCAGCATCTTCAACGTGATGATGATGTCGGTGAACGAGCGGATCCAGGAGATCGGGATCCTGCTCTCGATCGGTACGGAGAAAGGGGAGATCCGGCGCATGTTCCTCTACGAGGCATTCATTCTCGGGATTATCGGGGCGGTTTTCGGCGGGATATGCAGCCTTGTCATCGGGTACTCCGTTGTCGGGGCCATGATCGGCAGTACCGCGTATTTCTTCCTGCCGGAGAGCATCATCTATGTTCCCGAGGGGATGCTGATCGGGGTAATTGTCTGTGTTATCTCCGGCCTTTACCCGGCCTGGCGGGCTTCGAACATGGATCCGATCGATGCGCTGAGAAGCGAATAACCCCTTTTCTATTTTTTCCCCTTCCTCTGGCGGCTAACCGGGTTGTCCCGGCAAACAAAATCGGCCGGTGCATTTTCCGGGCACCGGTCAGTCTCCTTGATCGGGTAGTGCAACCCCCGAATTGGTGCAGCTAATAAAAAGATAAAAAAATTCCGGTGCAGTTATATAAATAAATGCTGCGGTTGTGATGCAAATTTTTTAATATACTGCATCACAACTCTACTATCATGGTGCATTATCAGAGATTATCGTCCATTAATGCCGACTTCACTGCACCAGCATATGCCTATTGAGAGGGTGTCATGGAACATATTGAAGAGAAAAACCGGAACAACATCTTCCTGAACGACAACACCGCAAACCCTGCACCGCTGGGATTGTGTGCTTTTGGCATGACTACCATGCTGCTCAGCCTGCACAATGCCGGTGTGACTGCCCTGTCAAGTCCTGTACTTGCCATGGCGATCTTCTACGGGGGAATTATCCAGATAATCGTCGGGATCATGGAATGGAAAAAGAACAACAGTTTCGGGATGGTCACATTTGGCAGTTTCGGTTGTTTCTGGATCGCGTTTGCTTCGATCCTTCTCCTGCCGGCTCTTGGCATTGCCAAAGGACCCCAACCCGTCGACCTGGCGGCATTTCTTGCCCTGTGGGGAATTTTCGCGTTCGGGTTATTCATCTGTTCATTAAAAATGCACAGGCTTCTCCAGGTCACCCTTGCAGCAGTAGTTCTCCTGGTAATCCTGCTTGTCGCCGCCCAGCTGACCGGCAGCACTGCAATCCTGAATGCCGGTGGTATTATGGGTCTTGTTGCAGGAGCCCTGGCACTCTATCTCGGGATGGCCCAGGTGATCAATGAGATCTACGGGCGCCGGTTTTTACCGGTTTGACCTTCTTTTTTAAGGATCGCGTATACGATCTCGTCCATGACGATCCCGTTTTTCGTGACGGCGTTTTTATGGACTGCTTCCCGCAGGAACCCGGCTTTTTCCAGGACCCGGGCGGAAGCCGGGTTGCTCTCAAAGATGCCGGCCTGGATACGGACGAGATCCGTCTCCTGGAATACAGCAGGAACAAGGGACCGGACCGCGTCCGTCATGATGCCCCTGCCCCACCAGGATTCCGAGAGCCAGTACCCGATCTCCCCGGTCCCGCGGTAGACATCGTCCCGGAAATGGATGCCGATCCCTCCCACGGCTTCGCCCCCGGTCTCGATGGCGAGGAACAGGTTCCTCGTTTCCATTGCCATCGCAATGAACCGGCGTGCATCCTCACGAGTGTAAGGATGCGGGAATGCATCCCTCATGCCAGCGGCAATCCGGGGATTGTTCGCATGCCGGGCAACCGGTTCTGCGTCGGCGGGGGTCCATGGGCGGAGGATAGCGCCCGGGGTTTTGATGTACACAGGTTTTCTCCAGGTTTTTTTCGGGAAGGCCGGTGGTTCTCCTGGCCCTTGGCCCGGTTATTACAGGTTTTTGCCTTGAATCTGTTGGCGGGCATGATGGATAATGATCCCGTTTCATTGTCCGTACGCGGGAGGCACGCCGGGCAGGATAGTGCCGGGCCCTGCCCATCGGAATGCATCCCCCGGAAAAACGCACAAGGTTTATTTATTTCCCGCTGACATCTTATGTGTTCAGAGGTGAACAGCTATGGGACATGCTGACGAATCGTTTTTGATCCACGTTTTTGATCCATCGTGCTCCGACTGCTGCTGCAATGATTGCGGCAGGGAATTCACGTGGGACCGCAGCGCTCACCCGAGCTGCCCGTCCTGCAGCTCCAAAGATATCCGCTCGGCCTGATCTCTCCCCGGTTTTGTTATGCGATTGAACGCTCGGTAACCTTTTCCTGTCCCCTGCGTTTTTTTGTTGGTCAGGCTCCGGTTTTCAGTTCGAACACCCACCGGGCCACCCCCGGGGCAACGTTCCCGCACCTCCTGATCCGGATAACCGCATATCCCTTTCCTGTCAGTACGTTCCGGAGTCCTGTAACCTGCCTCCTGTTCCGGAACGTATCAAAATGCACCATCCCGCCCGTTTTGTCCGGCCTTCATGGCGGACGATGGTGATAAGAAACCTTTAACGGCCTGCCATGCCCACGTCATGAACAGGTACTTCATGGCAACCCCGCCCGGCTTCGCCGCTTCAGGTAACGTGATCTTCTCCAGCCGGAAGACTTCCTTCCGGCAGATCTTTGAAGTGCCGGAATACCGGTTCGATGATATCACCCAGGGTGACCGCGTCCTTGACATCGGGGCCAATGTCGGTGCATTCTGTATCCGGGCAGCACGGCTGAGCCCGCAGGTCACCGCGGTCGAACCGGTGACATGCAGCATCCTTGAGGAAAATATCCGGAGAAACAATGCCGTGGTCAGGGTGATCAACGGGGCTCTTGGTACCGGAAGACCAACAGAGATCTGCTGGGACGATATCCGGCTGACTGCCCCCACGTTCACGCTCAAAAACCTCATCGATCGATCCGGCGGCTGCGATTTCCTGAAGTGCGATTGCGAGGGTGGGGAATGGCTGATCCATCCATCGGATCTCGCGGGCGTCCGGAGGATCGAGATGGAACTGCACATACCCCCCATCAGTGGGGTGCCGAACCCCGAACTCCTCGATTATATCAGCCGGTATTACGATTTCGAGATCGAGCGCAAGCCGTGCCACGATGTGATGGGAGTCATGGGTGTACTGCATGCAGAACGCCGTTCCTGATCGCCGATAGTCATCCGGGCCGGCACGTTTCTTTTCCGGGCTTCCAGTTCCCTGTGGCAATCTTCATGAACTCCTCTCTCCAAGTGAATGCAGGAGATTAGTATGTGCTCTGATATCATCGAACAACGGAACGTCTGCCTGGACCAGATTCTTGCCGAACGCCGTTCATACCGCATGTTCAGGCTGGAATTCCCCTCTGACGATGCAATACGGCGTATCCTCCATGCCGGCCTGCTTGCCCCGTTCGCCGCAGCCGCGGTGGGCAGTTCCAATGACTATTTCCGCCGGTTCTTTGTGATGAGGAACGGTTCGGCAAGCCTGAAGGCCGCCATTCCCCTTGCCATGGAGCAGGTTGCGGTGATGGCAAAGGATCTTGAACGCGGGATGGAGATGGACCCCGCCCTCCGCGGGAAGGCTGGCATGTTTGCCCGGCGGCTGGCTGCGATAAAGAAGATGGGCCTTGTGCCCGGGATCGGGACTGCTCCCGTTTACATCGTTGTCGCTGAGCGCAAAGGGTTCCCCCCGGTTGAGCTCCAGTCCCTTGCGCACTGCATGGAAAATATGTGGCTCAAGGCAACCGCCCTTGACCTCGGGTTCCAGCTGGTTTCCCTCACTTCGCAGATGTCCGGGAATCCGGCGTTCTGCGCCATCCTTGGCATTCCCGTGGGTGAATGGGAACTGATGGGATGCGCCATCGGCTACCCGACCGATGAACTCTCCCCCTCCATCCGGCCTCCGGTTGAAGATGTTACCCGGTGGCTGGAGTAAGATCGAAAAGATATTTCCTGCGGGAAAGAATCTCACACGCATCCATTTTTATTTCACCAGCGGGCGTTTGCTGGTGTCCAGCCTTTGATGAGGGTATGGACTTGCCGCCATCCGGGCACGCGAAACCCTGAGCCCCGCCACTCAGTCGAAGATCGGCAACTCCCCGACATAAAGGCGATCCGGAAAACAGGATGTCCCTTTCTTTTGCCTGCTCCGGCCTGTTGCCGGGGCGGATCTTCGAATTAAAAGGGTCCTATTAGCGCATTTTTGCCTCTCCGGTGTAAAAAGGGGAAATCCGGGCAGTTTTCGAAGGGATTAAAATGATTTCCGCAGGTTTTTTGGTGAATTCCGCAGTTTTTCGGGCACCCGAAATGTACGGCCCGATAAGAAATCGTCTGTTTTGACCCCTGTTTGGCAAACGGACGGCGATTTCAGATCCGGGGCAACATCCCCGGCCCGGTACTCTGTCAGGATGTATTCTCCGACGTGAGCACGACAACCCCCTTCCTGCGGGAAAGAACCCGTCCTTAAAAAAAAGGTTTAGTTTCCCTGCCGGGCCGGACGGGTGATCATCCTTTGATCAGGGCACGGACCTTCACGATGATCCCGTTGAACTCTTCCTGGTCCGGTTCTCCCCGTGCAAACTCCACCATCTCGCAGAGCCGGAGGATCTTTTCCAGTTCCGCGATATCCCGGTGCGATGAGCGGATGTATCCCAGGATTTCGTCATTGGTAGTCTCGGTCCGGATCCCGGATTCGTAGGACAGGACCAACCGGAGCGCCTGGCCCGCCATGCCGTACGCCTCGGGATACCGGTGCCGGCAAAAAGCCTCTTCAGCCTCCCTGAGGAGACGCCCGGCTTCCGCCCGGTAATCGAACGGGCCGGCGCTGCTTACGGCCGGTTGCGGGACACGCGGCCTGAGAGCCCGCTGCCGGCAATATCTCCGGTAAACCAGCAGCCCCGCGATCCCGGCAATTACCGCGATGATGGCGATAAGGATCGCGGGAAGGTAATCCGGAGCCGGTTCCTTCTCCACCCCGACGTCAAGGGAGGTCACGTTCCCGCCCAGGGTCGTTGCATTGACCGTGGCACGCCGGCCCTGCCCGTTCTGGAACGTGAGATTGACAACAGCCCCGCCACGCGAGATCTCCATCGTAGTCCCGTTTTGTAAAAATCCCTGTTCGTGCAGGCGATCCGCTGAAGACTGGAATGTCGTGTTCGCGTTGAGCGCCGGAGGTACGTTGACCGGCGAGGCCGACCGCTCGGTTATGGAGGGAACGGTTCCCTGCTCCATTGCGCCTCCTAGGCTCACCTGCTCCCCGGCCGCATTCCGGTACTCCATGGAAAATGTCCCGGCATCCCCTTCCGCTGGACTCGTGTCGAGCGATTCCCGGAAAAATCCTTCTTCTGCGAGACTGCTGTTGACCGCACGAACGAGCGTGTCGTTCTCAAGCAGTGCGTTGAACCGGTTCTTCTCCTGCTCCTTTCTCCCGGCTTCTTTTTGCAGCTGCTCTTTGAGTGCGGCTGCATCCTGCGGGAGCTGGCTGTTCTGGACCGACGGTTGCGTACTGCCGTCCCGACCCGCCTGCTGTTGCGCGGAAGCGGACTGCTGCACGAGCTTGATGGAACTGCCCGAAGGTGCATTCCCGCCCGGGCTGCTCGTGCTGCTGACCGGCGACTGTGCTCCCCCGGTGGGTTTTGTTTCAACGAAATGGATCGTGATTTCAGGAATGCTCACGGTTGTGGGGGACGGGTCTGAATAATAATACGCGACCTGGCCCTGGATAGTCCGGGGAACTTTCGATGTCTCGATACTGAGTTTCAGGATGGAGTTGCCCGGCTCAAACGTCTGGGTATCCACCCGGTTCTTCGTACTCAGCAGGACCGAGTTTGAGTTCTGCATCTGTTCTGTTGTCGTGAACTGGAGCGTCCCGTCAATGGCATGGCCGTACGTATTCGAGACCGTGAGCGGGATATTGGCCGGTTCGCCAAGAGTAAAATAATAGTCCTTCTGATCCGCCGTGATCGTTATCCCGGCAGCGAGTGCCGCAGGCACCAGCAGGCAGAGCGCGAGGAGTGCGAACAGGAATCTCATTGGATGATCCGCCCCCGCCCGTATCGCAGGTACAGTTCCAGCAGGAGAAGGATGAGCCCGGCGCAAAGGAAGAGATCCTTGATGCTCGTCTCTTCCTTCTCCCGCTTGATCTCCTGGTTGAGCCCGCCGTAAATTTCCGTGAGCGTCTTATCGTCTACCGATTTGAAGAATTTCCCCCCGGTTTTTTCCGCTATCGACCTGAGGGTCGCCTCGTCGAGCTCGGCATACTGGGGGTTGCCCATCCAGTCATACCCGAGAACGGTTGGCTGTGCAGAGCCCAGGCCGACCGTGAACACCTGGATCTTTGCGTCCTTTGCAAAGGTGACGGCCTCGTCCGGCGTAATGACCCCGGCATTGTTCACCCCGTCTGAGAGCAGGATCACGACATTCTTCCGGTTCGGGATCGACTGGGCCATGTCGATTGCAAGTGCAAGGCCGTCGCCGATCGCGGTCTGTCCGGGCCGGGCAGCAACCGCGTTGAGCTTTTCGCGGACCCGGTCCTTATCCGGGCTTAAGTAAGCCGCGGTCGTTGCTCCTGATTCGAACACGACAACGCCGGCATTGTCCTTAGGATCCAGGTTCCGGATCAGCAGGTCGGCGGCACTCTTCGCTGCTTCCAGCCGGGTGGGCTGGTAATCGGCAGCCTGCATGCTGCCCGAATCGTCGATGACAAGGACAACGTTTGCCCCTTCCTTTGTCTGTTCCAGCGGGATGTGCGGGTCGGCAAGCCCCACGAACAGCAGGGCAATGACTGCAAGTGCGATGGCAAAGAGCACGTGCACCCGCCGGGATTTCTTTGCATCGCCCAGGGCGGATTTGATGAATGCGATGTTGGAGAACACCAGCGCTTCCTGTTTTTTCTTCCTGGTGGTGTACCAGTATACGGCCGCGAGGACCGGGACGAGCACGAGGCCCCAGAGCCAGGCCGGGTTATAAAATCCTGCCATTCGTGCGCCTCCCTTTCTTCAATCCCCGGAAAAAACGTTTCAGCGGGATCTCGTACGGCTCGTTTGTCAGGAGCGGCACCGTGCCGATCCCGGCCCGTGAAAAACCTGCCGCCAGTGCAGCATCGGATTTTGCAACGAGCGTGTTGTACCGTTCCCGGAATTGCCGGTCCGATGTGTTGACCAGCAGTTGTTCTCCCGTTTCGGGGTCTTCGAGTTCGATATACCCGATATCCGGAAGCTCGCGTTCACGCATGTCGGTGATCCGTATCGCGATCACTTCGTGATGCCGCCGCAGGATCTTCAGCGGCAAAAAAAAGTCCGGCGAGGCAAAATCCGAGATAACGATCACCGAGCTCTGCCGCGAAAGCCGGTGGGAGAGGTACTTCAGCGCGGCCCCGACATCCGTCTTCTGCGACACGGCTGTGTAATCGATGAGCATGTTCAGGATCGTGACCAGGTGTTTTTTTCCCCGTTTTGCCGGGATGAATTTTTCCACGCGGTCCGAGAAGAGGCACAGCCCGATCCGGTCGTTGTTCCGCAGCGCGGCAAAGGCCAGGCTCGCGGTCACTTCGAGCATCTTCCTCTTTTTCGTGGTGTCCGATCCAAACGTCCCCGAGCCGCTGATATCCACGGCAAGGTAAAATGTCTGGTCGCGCTCTTCGGTATATTCCTTGATGAAGGGGTGGTTGAACCGTGCCGTCACTTTCCAGTCAATGGACCGGACATCGTCCCCGGGAACATATTCCCGTATCTCGGCAAACTCCACGCCCTGCCCTTTGAAGAGGGAATGGTGGAGTCCCGACTGGAGTCCCCCTACGAGCGCGTTGGTGGTGAGCCCGACTTTTTTTACATGACGGATCAGTTCTTTGCGGTCTTCCACGTTCACCCCCTCCTGCGGGTTCATGCCTGCCATGTCCAGCCCCCTTACGGAACCCGGATTGTCCCGAGAATCCGGTCGATGATCGTATCCGGGGTGATGCCTTCTGCTTCCCCTTCGTAGGTCAGGATGATCCGGTGCCGGAGCACATCGTGGGCGATTGCCTTGATGTCTTCGGGAACCACGTACCCGCGCCCGGCCAGGAGCGCATGGGCTTTTGCCCCGAGGATCAGGTTGATCGATGCCCGGGGGGAAGCGCCAAAGGCGATGTACCGGGCCGTGTCGATGCCATAGGTTGCCGGCCGCCGCGTGGCGTCAACGATGTCGGTGACGTACCGCTTGATGGCAGCATCCGCGTACAGGCTTTTCGTGAACGCCTGGATCGCGAGGATCTGATCGGCGCTCATCACTTTTGCCGGCGTGATCAGCGTGCCCTCGGTAAACCGGTCGAGAACCCGGATCTCCTCCTCCCTGCCCGGGTAGGTCATCATCAGCTTGAACATGAACCGGTCTACCTGAGCCTCGGGAAGGGGATAGGTTCCTTCGGATTCTATGGGGTTTTCGGTTGCAAGGACAAAGAATGGCCGGGCAAGCTGGTGAGTCTCGCCCTGGATGGTCACCTGCTTCTCCTGCATTGCTTCAAGAAGGGCGGACTGGACTTTTGGCGGGGCCCGGTTGATCTCATCGGCCAGGACAAAGTTTGCAAAGATCGGGCCTCTGATGGTCGAGAAACTGGAATCCTTCTGGTTGAAGATCTTCGTTCCTATGATATCCGCCGGCAGGATATCCGGGGTAAACTGGAGCCGGACAAAACTACAGTCAATGCACTGCGACAGCGTCCGGATCGTGAGCGTCTTTGCAATGCCGGGCACTCCTTCCAGGAGCACGTGGCCGTCAGCGCAGACCGCCATGATGAGCCGGTCGATGATATTTTCCTGCCCGACGATGACTTTCTTCATCTCGGCCTGGAGTATCTCGAGCTCTGCTGAATATTTTTTTGCCGTAGTTGTCAGTTGGGAAATCTCTGCATTCATGGTTATCACCAGATCCCGTTGTTTGGAAAACCGGGATGGAATGTTACGGGGAGAAATGGATTGTTCCCGAACGCAATTCCTCACCCGGCCCGGCAGCGGTCTTATCGGATATGATCCTTTTGGCGCTGCCGGTTTATCCACTCAGTTGTGTATTTTTTGGGTTTCACCGGTTTCAATAAATGCTTTCTTGTGAAAACATGACCGAACGCCGGAAGGTGACCCGGCCCGGTTCCGTCTCGTGCCCTGTCTGCCCGTACCCTGATCCGGATGCACCGGATGCACCGGTGCCCGGCTGCCGCACAAAAACAGATCGGGTGCAGCGGGGTTGGCGCCGGGTTTATTCCGGCGCTCCCGACCCGAAGCATGGCCGGTCATTTTTCCTGGCAGGATGATCGTGCACGGATCTCACCATTGCGGTTCTTTTTTTTGTACATTTCACGCAATTATTGCCAAAACGGCCCCGGCATCCCCATTTCGACCAGAAATACTATAATACAGTATACAAGAACATATAAACAAAGATACCAGTCAGTGAGAGATTTTGAGTTCCGTGTGAGCGATTGTGATGAACGGCCCCCCGCCAAATGGAAACGAAGGTATCGTTGATATTTTCGTTTTAAGCAACAATGAAACCCTGGCCCCGGTGCTAAAGGAGCACCTGGAACAGAATGGATATCATGTAACCCTTTTCGATGATGGCAACCACCTTCTTGAAACCCTGAAATCAGGAAAACCCAACATCCTCATCTGTGATACAACGGACCCGTCTTTATCCTGCTATGATATCTGCCGGCAGATGAAGGCAGACCGGGATCTCTGGATAATCCCTGTCCTGATCCTTACCGGCGCGTCAGAGCTGTCGGATCTCCTGTTCGTGCTGGACAGCAATGCCGACAATTTCATCTCCCTTCCCTATGATCCGCCCTATCTTCTCTCACTCCTTACCGGGATGCGGGATACCCCCGTGGAGCGGCCGACCCCGGAACAGATCAAGACCCAGTTCAAGATCCAGCACAACGACCAGATCTTTGTCATCACCGCTGACCGCAGGAAACTCCTCGAATTCCTTCTCTCCTCGTTTGAGATCGCCGTCACCAAGCATGAAGAGATCTCACGCGCAAAAGACCGGATCGGTTTCCTTGACCAGTCGATAAAAGATCTGGAATCGGAATCCGCGGAAAACAAGCGATCCCTCCGGGCCCAGAACGAGACCCTGGACCAGAAAGAGCAGGACCTCAAATCATTCCGGGCTGATGTTTCAGAAAAGGACCGGACCATTGCGGGAAAAACCCGGGAAAATGCCAGTCTCCAGTCGGATCTCGAATCCACCCGGTCCCTCCTTTCCGAGACCCGGGAAAAACTCCATGCAGCCATTGAGGAAACCAATGCAGCGGCCATCTCCCACGAGGCAGAAGTCCGTGATCTGAACGAGAGGATCACGCAGGTCTCCGATGAATCCGATGCCCTGGCCCGGGAGAACGCCGACATAAAAGAATCCCTTCGGCAGGCAGCTGCCCGGTGTTCCCTTTTCGAGAAAAGCCATTCAGATCTCCAGCTTCAGAAAGACCAGATGGATTCGGCACTCGTCTCCCTCAAACGGGAATTCGACACGGTGACCACTGCATATGATGCAGAAAAGACCCGGTCTCTTGCCGCTGAAGATGAAATAAAAACGATCCTCTCTTCAAAAGCCGAACGGGAACAGGAACTGTCCCGGGTTATTGAAGAATTACGCGATGCGTCAAACCAGCAGGAATCTGATATTTCCCGGTATGCCGAGGAACTTGCCGATGCAAAAGCCCATGGCGCAAACCTGGAAGTCCAGATAACCACTCTTGAAAAAGAAAAAGAGCTTGTTGAATCTGCTCTCGGTCTCAAGATCGATGACCTGCAAAAGCAGCTCGCCAATCTCCTGGTAAAAACCAGTGCGGCAACTGCGGTTATCGATGAAAAAGAAACTGCCCTCAAAGCTCTCGATATCAATTTTGCAGCGGCAAATATCGAGCTCGAAAAGATGGGTGAAAGAGTCCGTCTCCTTGCGGGCGAACTTGAAGAGACAAGGGCTGCCCTGACTGATGAAAAGCTCAGCCGGGCATCGCGTGAAGACGAGATCGCTGAGCTTGCTTCTGAAAAAGAGAAGGGCCTGGAATATTCCTGCACGCTCGCAAAATCCCTTGAAGAAGTACAATCCTCCCTGAAATCCGAACGGGAACAGCGCCGGGCATCTGAAGAGGAACAAAATGCGGTGATCCGCGAGCAGGCTGCAATGCTTGCATCCCTCCAGGGTGCACATGCCGATGTAAAGAGCGACCTGGACCTTCACCGGAACGATCTGGACCGGACAAGGCGCGATCTGGACCTGGCAGCCAGGACCCGGTCCGAGCTCGAAACCACGCTTGCCACTGCAAGAGAAAAGATCCTGTCGCTTGAGCAGGAGCTCCATGCGGTTTCGGCAGGTCATGCCCAGGCCGGGCAACAGGCCCGCTCGCTTGGCGATGAACTGGAGCAGGTCCGGGCTGCTCTCGATACGGAAAAACGGCTGCGTCATGTTGCCGAAGAGAGTTTGCAGTCCGCGTTATCCTCCCATGAACGTTCCAGCCAGGATATCGGCCGCATCATGGGTGAACGGAGTTCGCTTGCGGCAGCCCTCGAGGCTGAAAGGATAGCCCGACAGGATGCCGGGCGGGTAAAAGATGACGCCCTGAGGGATCTGGAATCGATCCGCGCAAAGCATGCGGAAGCGGAAAATCAGCAGGCCCTTGACCTTGAAAAGCAGGCCGGACAACTCCGGAACCTTTCCGATGATCTGGAGTCAGCCCGCTCGCGCGAGAAGTCCCTTGAAACTCTTGTGGAAACTCTCCGCACGGAAAAACTGGCTGCGGAAACTGCGGTCTCTTCCCTGTCCCGGGAGATCGAGCAGGCCCGGACGGCTCTTGCGGATGAATGGGAAGACCACATGAATGACCAGGAACAGCTCAGGGTGGCTGCCGAAAAGAAAGACCAGCCGGTTCCCGGTCCCGCTAAGGAATCCGATGTGGAATGGATAAAGAAGCGGGCGATAATTGTGAAAGGCCCGGATCTTCCGATGGTTGTGCGGCCGGCGTATGTGCCGATGAAAATTTCCCGGGTGCCGGAACCGGAAATCCACACTATTTCCGGCGTTGAAGACCTGTTTGAAGATGACGAACCCGAAGTACCTGTTCAAATGAGTGAACCTGTTCCCCCGTCCTCTCCCGTGTCTGTCGAGGAGGCGGCCGTCACCTCTTCCGGGGATTCCGGATTACCGGATCCTGGTTCCTGTGAAGGAGAGCCCGCCCAATTCATTGACGATGATCCGGATGATGGATCCGATCCGGCATACACCGAAGATTCAGAAGAAGAGTCCGGTGACGGGTCAGAAGACGGGTCTGACGAACCGGAGGATGAGGATGAAGAAGAACCGGGAGAGGAACAACCCGATGTTCCCCGGAAATCCGCAGTTACCCCGGGATTTTCCTTCAACCGTGCCCAATGGCTCGATCTCCTCCGGTGGTCCCATCATTCCGGTGCACTCTCGCAGGAGCAGAGGATGCAGATCGTCCGGATGGGACGGCTTATCCAGCGGGGCAGGAGACTGACCCGGAAACAGGAAGAACAAGTCCGGGAGATGCTCACGCTCGCCCAGGCGCTCGGGTATCATTTTGCCTGAAGTGCCGGTGTTATCATCCGGGACACGACACCCGCTGCCGGATACCGGTCATCTCTCTTTTTTTATCCGGTTGGCCGGGTAAATTTTTTAACCGGGATCCCGGGAGAAATCCTGATTTCCGGGGGAAATGTATGAAGGAATATTCTGATCTTTTCCCTTGAAAATTCCCGCATCTTTTGGAAATGGTGATGGGGACAAAATCCCTGCATATCCCCCGCCACGGATCAGTAACAGAAATTTTAACCGTCCGGTCCCGCCGTGCCTGAACGAGTCCCGGGGTGGGGAGCCCTCATACCGAGCCTTTCATGGTGCGGGTGCGAACCCCGGTTCATATGCGTTTCTCCAGAGCAAAAGATGCGGTCCGCATGGACCCTTTGCGTTTACCCGTCCCCCGGATCCGGTACCGTGGACAGGAAACCCATCCGGTTGTCAGGCAGATCCCAAAAATCAGTTTCAATCCCGCATTGGGTTACGTACAGCTGAACCCGATGGCCTGTCTTGAACTGGTGGGCCGGGATGAACCGTGCGGAACGGTAATCTCAAAACGTGCCCCTTTCCCGGCACTTCCCGTCTCCCGGATGGTAATTCCCGTAATGGATAAGATCTCGCGGCTGAGGAAAAGGCCCATGCCGGTGTTTTTCCCGACACCCTGTTTGAAGATCTGCTCCTTTTCCCCATCCGGTATGCCGCTCCCGTTATCTTCCAGGCTGATTACCAGGCCCTTTTCAGTCTCCCGGGTAGTAACCCGGATTTCCGAAACATGGTTCCCGTGACGCAGGGAGTTTTCGATCAGGTTCTCAAACACCCGGGGGCACAGCGGGTCAGCATAAATCTCAAGATCCCTTGTCTCAATGGAAACCTTCAGATCCGGGGCTTCAGCCAGGACCTTCCCATAGTCAAGAATGGAACGCAGGTTGAACCATTGCGGGGAAAGCATTCCTAGGTCCTGGTACATGCGGGCCATTTCGAGATGGTTGAAGATGTCCCTGCCGGCATTATCCACCTCATCGAGCTGGCGGACAATATCCGGGTCCTTTACCCGTTTTTGTGCCCTTTTCAGTCTTGCCCGGAGGACCGTAAGCCTGTTGGCAATATCATGCCGCGTCAGATCGTTGAGAATACTTATTTTCCTGTTTGCAAGCACCAGTGCTCTTTCAGCCTGTTTTCGCCCGGTTACATCCGAGAGAAAACTCATCGTTGCCGGCCGCTCGTCCCACCCGATTACGATCCCTTTACTCTCCAGGCACCGGACACACCCGTTAGCGGCCATTGCCCTGAAGGTGTATTCCGGCTCCACCTGGTTTCCCCTGAGCCGATCCTGCACCCTCCCAAGGACCCTCTCCCGGTCATGGGCATGAACAAAATCGATAAACCGGTGCCCTTCCAGATCCCCCTTTGTATATCCCCCGAGGATTTTTCTGAGCATGGGATTTGCATACCTGATGACCTCGTCCTGGACGACAATGACCCCATCACGGGCATTTTCAATGATCTGCCGGTACTGCTCTTTTGTCCGGTGTCGGGTTACTGCATCCAGCAGGTTTTGTCGCAGTCCCGCAAACCGGGACGTACTCTTTTCTGCATGGTTATCTCCTGGTATGCCCCCGGTGTGTTCCCCTACGTCTGGGGTATCTGTTTCGTAATAATCAGAAAAAAAGATGAACGGTAAACCGGGCACGGATACCTGGATCTTCTGGAGGAAGAGTATCCCGTCCATATCCGGCAGCTGGAAATCTGAAACAATTGCATCGTAGGGCTTTTGTCCCAGCATCTCCAGGGCCGCATGAGCTGATGTGGCTGTATCTGCGACAACGTCTCCTGGCTCCTCTAAGGTTTTCTTTCCCGATTCGAGCAGGCCCGGCTCATTGTCGACATACAGCACATGGATCATAGGTTTGCCATTTCCCCGTTACGGGGTTGTATCGATATCGCCCAAGAGCTGTTTGATATCGATCCAGATGATCAGTTCGTTGGTTTCCTTGTCCTTGACCTTAATCTTGCGCTTGATGATCCCGATGATGGACGTCTCCTCTTTGCTGACGGACGCAGAGGTGTAATCCACCAGGTTCCCCTCGAACGTTGACACGGACGTGACATCGTCGACAAGGATGCCGGTCTTGGACCTGGCAATCCTGTCGTCAAGGACAATGATCCGCGAGGCCTCCAGGGAATTCGTGCTCTCTTCGGTTATATTGAGCCGGTGCTTGAGATCGATGATCATCGTGATCTCCCCGCGCAGGTCTATGATCCCGCGGACATACGAGGGCACGTTGGGAAGTTTGGTGATGGTTGTATACTCCACCACTTCTTTTACATCGAACAGGTCGATGGCGAAATGCTCGCTGCCGAGCACGAATTCCACGACCTGGATCGTTCCCAGCTCTTTTTCTGATGGAACGGGACTTTTTGCCGTTGCAACGGGTTCGCCTGCCTTTGCTGTCATGGGCGCTTTTCCTCCCGTATTAGTCCACCTTGAATTTCTTGTTGGCTTCCATTGCCTGGATGGCTGTATCGTTGACGGTCTGGATCATCCGTGTGATCTCATCGATCGCTGCAGCTGATTCTTCTGTTGCCGCAGCTGCATCGCCAGCCTCTTTTGCAGTGCGTTCGATCAGGTTCGCAACTTCGTGGACGCTTGCGGTGATCTCTTCAGTGGTCGCAGCCTGCTCTTCTGTTGCCGCGGCGACTTCGGAAGCACTGTTGGCAACGGTTTCCGCTGCTTTCTGGATCGTTTTAAACGCGTCAAGCGCCTGCTGGGATTCCCCGAGCCCTTTGCTGACAAGCGACTTGGATCCTTCCATGGCATCCGTTGCTTTCTTTGTCGCAAGGTTGAGCTGCGTGATCATCTCCTCGATCTTTTCCGCACTGGACCGTGACTCCTGGGCGAGCGATTTGACTTCCGATGCGACAACCGCGAAACCTCTCCCGTGCTCTCCTGCCCGGGCAGCTTCGATTGCGGCGTTGAGTGCCAGCAGGTTGGTCTGGCTGGCAAGGTCGCGGATCAGGACAATGATCTTGCCGATGTCGTTCATCTGCTTCTCGATGTCCTTGACGATACCATAGACGTTGTTGGTTGCACCGGTGATCTCGGTCATGTCTTTGTTCACATTATCCGCAAGTATGGCGCCGCTCTTGGCTGCCGCATTCGCATTGTTTGCCTGGGATGATACGCTCTCCATGCTGGAGGTAATTTCCTCGACTGCGGCGCTCATGTCCTGCATGGCTTTTGACATCTGTTCTACACCCTCGGATGCTTTCTGCGCATTCTCGGAGACCTCGCTCGCGTTCTTCGCGATCTGGTTCACGCTCTTTGAGGCATCCTCGACGCTCCTGGTGGCGTTGTCCGCTGTTGAGGTCAGGTTGGTCATCTGCTTGTTTACGTCGGCGATGTTCTTCTCGAGACTGATGACAATACCCCTGACGGCATCCCGGAGTTTTATGATCTGTTCGTACACCTCTTTGGTGTCCTCGTCCGGTTTTGGAAGATCAAGCCGGATCGTCAGATCTCCTGCGGCCATCAGGGCATAACCTTTGGACAGTTCCGTTACCTGGTTTGCCATGAACTGCTGGGCCTTTACGATCTTGGTGATCTCGTTGTACGTAACATAGACGTATTTCACATCGCCCTTCTCATTCAGGAGAGGGATGTTTGTCCTGACAATTACATGTATGCCAGAGGGTGTTTCAAGTGTACTCTCGCCACGTGTCGTTCTCTTGGAACTGATCGCGTCCGTTACGGATTGCCCGGAGTCAGTCACGTATTTGATCATGTTCTGTGTCCGGAAATCGCTGAACCGGATCGCGAGTAACCTGTCCCTGCCAAAGCCGACCAGCTTGGTGAACGCTTCATTCACCATCAGGATTTTCAGATCGGCATCGATAACGACCTGGGCGAGCGGGTTCTTTTCAAACATTTCTGAAAATTCTTGTACATCTACCATGACGATCACCCGAGTTTGACAATTTTCTCTTTGTATACTTCATTCATGACTTCCCCAAGACCCGTGTACAGGGCTGTTGCCCCGCAGATGATTCCCTCTATTCCTGCAAACTTGAGGATGATTTCACTGCCAAGCGCATTTCCTATGGCGAGCATGAAGAACAGTATGACTACCGATCCGAATACTACCTGGAGGGCTTTTGAGAGACGCAGGGTGATGACAAACATCACGAGCGAGAAGATGCCCCAGAGCGTGAGGAATGCAACGAACGATGCCTTGTCGAACGCAGGAGTCCAGCCAAGCGTTGGCATCAGCAATATGAACACGAGGATGATCCAGAAGAATCCGTACGATACGAACGCGGCCATGCCGAACGTGTTGCTCTTCTTCCATTCCAGGATCCCGACAATGACCTGCGCAAGGCCGCCATAGAATATTCCCATGGCAAAGATAACCGAGCCCATCCCAAAGAGCCCTGCATTGTGCAGGTTCAGGATGATCGTTGTCATTCCAAAGGCCATCAGGCCCAGTGCACCGGCATTTGCCGTTCTGTCAGTAATTTTAACCTCATTTAAGAATACTTCATCAACTGTTTCTGTCATTTTCAATCACCAGATTCCCTTGATCTCGTTCATCTCATCCATACCCGTGTTGTGTAACCAGCCGTAGAGGAGCTGGGTCCTGCCTGCATCCGATGTGGTGTTTTTAACATGGATGGGCATCTCTTTCCAGAGGCTGGCCTGGCCGGTCAGTTTCATATCCTTTGGCAACATGCTGCTACCTCTCCCTCTCGGGCCCGAATGTGCGCAACGCAAAATATTCATCGAGTTTCAAAGACAGCTGATTCAGGAGTATTACCTGTTCCTGGATCCCGTCCCTGACCGCTCCGTTCGGGAATGGCTTTCCCGCGGAAGATACATGTGTCGAGTCTGCTACCATTTCCATCACCTGAACAATTTAATCGTGCATCTGCTTTGCCATGCCTTTTGGGACAGCAAAACATCATCTGACCGAAAACAGTGATATATTTGTGCATGTGCATGGCTAATGTGCACGGCAAATAAACAAGGTTTATATGTGAATTTGGCGAACTCCTATACGGTAGTTGGCATGGAGGAGTACCGGGTAGAGATAGAACGAATCAAGGAGCTGCTCTCCACCCATCCTGAAGGATTGAGCATCACCGATATTGCCGGCCAGTTGCAGCTGAACCGGAATTCGGTTGCAAAATATATGGATATCCTCCAGATCCAGGGTTCTGTCGATGGACGGAAACTGGGGACTTCAAAGATCTATTACCATTCCCAGCGCATTCCTGCATTTTCCTTACGGAAAATCTGTTCCCGCCCGCTTCTTATCTGCAATCAGGATTTCCTGATAATCGACATGAATCCGGAATTTTTGTCCTACTCGGGAATTTCTTCCGATCTATTGCTCCAGAAACCGTTTGAATCCCTCCCAATCCAGTTCCTGGAAGGGGGTACTTCCCAACAGATCTTAAAGCGGACGCTCAAGGGTGTTGAACAACGGATTCGTTCGCAGGTCCGGGTGGGATCGAAAACCCAGCCCTGCAATCTCCTGCTCCTCCCGGTGGTTTTTGAAAACGGGAAACCCGGTATTTCCTTTGTTGTTGAAGACAGCGCTGTCGCAAGGGGAGAATTCCCTGCAGATCCCGTTGCTCAGGATCTTGTGCAGATCCTGGACGATGAGATCGAATTTATTGTCCGGTACACTCCTGAGGGAATCATCCGCTTTGCAAATGAGGCTTACTGCAAAGCGGTGGGAAAGGTCCGGGAAGAACTGGTGGGCCGGCCTTTCAAACCCCTGGTATCGAACGAAGATGCCCAGCGAATCCGGGATCATCTCGATCGCCTGACTATCCAGTATCCCGTTGGCGTTATCGAATACCGGGCGATCGTGGCGAATGGGGAATTGCGGTACCTGCGCTGGCAGGATCGCGCCCATTTCAATTCCCGGGGCGAAGTCATGAGTTACACTTCCTGCGGGATTGACATCACAGACCTTATCATTGCCGGCCAGAAACTCAAAAAGACCCAGGAAACCCTTGAGGAAACCATCGTGAGCCGGACCGATGATCTCCGGACCATCAACCGCCAGCTGTATGAAGAGATAGCAAGGCGGGAAACCATGGCAGAAGAACTGCTTCGGACGCAGTTTGCCATGGATCATGCTGCCGACATGATCTTCTGGGTAAACCGGAATGCACATATCCAGTATGCCAACACCATGGCCATACAAACCCTCGGGTATACCGGTCCGGATATCCAGGATCTCCCCTTTGAGGAGATCATCCCCCTCTATTCGCTGTCATCCTGGGACGCGATCTGGGGAGATCTTAAAAATTCAGGAACCGTTTCACGGGAGACGGTGCTGGTAAAACGTGACGGGAACCGGTTCCCCGCAGAAGTGACGCTGACCTATCTTGAATACCGGGGAAAGGAATTTGCGTACTGTTTTTCCCGGGATCTCTCGGAACGCACACGCATGGAGCGGGCACTCCAGGAAGCGAACAAGAAGCTCAACATCTTCACGAGTATTGCAAGGCACGATATCCAGAACAAAATTACGGTTCTCCTGGGATACCTGGGCCGGACAAAGAAGGCGACAACGGATCCTGTTATTCTCGAATACCTTGATCGGCAGGAACAGGCGGCAAAGGCCATAAGGAACGAGATCAATCTCACCCGGGATTTCAAGGATCTTGGTGCCCGACCTCCCGAGTGGCAGAACGTCCGGGGAGTGCTGGAAGGGATTATCCGGCAGCGGGATCTCGCAATGGTGACATTCTCCATCGATATTCCCGAGGTGGAAATCTATGCCGATGACCAGCTTGACCAGGTGTTCGGACGCCTTTTCGATACGGCCGTCCAAACCGATGCGGTGTCCCGGCACATCCGTGTTTCTTCTCTCCAGAAAGATATGAACCTCATCATCGTCATTGAGTACGACAGTGCCGGTATCCGGCCGGAAGATAAGGACGGGCTTTTTGACGTGCAGTCTTCCAGGAACCGGGGATTGTTTATTGTACGCGAGATCCTCTCCCTCACCGGGATCTCCTTGAAAGAGACCGGAATGTATGGAAAAACCACTCGTTTTGAGATCGGGATTTCGGATTCCTATTTCCGGAATTCCCATTGAATCCGGGTCTTTTCCCGGGTTTTGAGTATAATAACAAAATATATTAATTACTGTATACAATAATATACCGGTATAAAAAGGACAATGCATAAATATCACCGTCCTTAACAAACATACTGGAATATCCTTCTGGGAATAGAATGATCCGCTTACTCCTTGTCGATGATGACAGAGATATCCTGGAAATAATGCGCCTCGATCTTGAGGATGATCCAGCGTTTGCCGTTGATACCTGCGGGACCTCCCCCGATGCGATAGAAAAAGTAAAACAAGGGAATTATGATGCGATCATCGCCGACTGGCGCATGCCCGTGATGAACGGGACCGAACTGATAAAGAGGCTTCGCGGGGACGGCTGCAAATCGCTTGTCATTCTTTACTCCGGCCATAATATCAGCGCCGATATCCGGACTGCCCTTGATGGCGGGGCAGATTATTATATCCACCGGGGGGGCGACCCGGATTCAGAATTTGCCCAGCTGCGGCAGATCCTGGGAAAGACCCTCGGTCCGGGCGCTGCTCCAAAAACCCCCTGAAGCGCTTACAACCCCCCGGGGATACCAGCAAATTTCCCGGAAATTATCCCGGAATCCGGTCATCCGCACCCTTTTTTACCGGCAGCCGGAAATGATCGGCAGGTATGACGATCTCGAATCGTGCGCCATTCCCGAACGTTCCCGTCTCCCTGATGCCGATGCCCGTGATGGCGAGTATTTCCCTGCAGAGAAATAATCCAAGGCCGCTGTCGCTCCCAAAGCCCCGCTCGAAAATATATTCCTTGTCGCCTGCCGGGATTCCCGCACCATTATCTTCCCAGACGATTCGGATCCCTTCCGGTACAGGTTCTGAGTACAGCCGGATCTGCGAGACCTGGTTGCCATGCTTGATCGAATTGTCAAGAAGATTGTAAAACACCTTTTCAAGCATCGGATCGGCAAGGATCTCGATCTCGCCGATCGCTGTTTCGAAGCGTATCTCAGGAGGTACGATCGTTGTGGGAATGATCTCTTTGAGATCCTGCCACTGCGGTTCGTGGCTGCCAAGGATCTGGTAGATCCGGGTGAATTCCGTCTGGTCCCGGATGGATTTTGCCGCCGACTCCAGCTTGTCCAGTAACCCGGCGATCTCTGGGTCAATCCTCTTTTTCTTTGCCGCGCGGACATTCCCGAGGATCACGGTGATTTTATTGATGATGTCATGCCGGGTAATACTGGAGAGGAGCTCGAGTTTCTTATTGATAGTCTCCAGTTCTTCCTGGACCCGTTTGCGTTCGGTAACATCGCGGATGGCGACCATGACGGCATTCCTGCCCAGGTACGTGATCCGGGTGCCGGATGCCTCGACCCACCGGGGGTGATCGTCGGCAGCTCGTATCCGGTATTCGGAAATCCGGATTGGCTTTCCCGATGCGATATCTTTGAGGTTATCCATCACCTGCCCTAAAGAGTCCCGATCGATAAACTGCGAAATGTTGTTGTCGGGAATGATCTCACCTGGGGGAAGACCCACCAGGACGAACGCAGACGGGTTGCAAAAGAGGATGGTCCCGTCAGAAGAAAGGATGACAACGCTGTCCTGGAGCTGGTTTACGAGCTGGCGGAACCGTGCCTCGTTCTTCTGCAGTTCTTCTTCGGTCTTTTTCCGGCTTGTTATGTCGAGATCGGTTCCCCGGTAACCAAGAAGTGTCCCGTCAGCATCGAGCATCGGCGTCCCGCTCGTGTCCAGGATGACGATGCTGCCGTTCTTGTGGATATTGGCATTGATAAAATTCCGGAATGCGGTTTTTTGCCGGAACGCATTGAGGGTGTTTTGTTTGAGCTCTTCTTTTACCTCCGGAACAAAAAGGTCATAGAAATGCAGTTTTCCCACGAGTTCGTCTGCCGTGTACCCGTGGATATTCTCTCCAACGGGACTGCTGTAGGTAAAGATCCCGTCCGCATCCACTTCCCAGATCCACTCCCCGGCATTTTTCGTTACATCCGCAAACCGCTTCTCGCTCTCCATGAGGGCTTCGACTGCTTTTTTGTGATCCGTGATGTCGACACAGAACCCTTCGAGCTCCGTCTCCCCGGTAATGTGGTTGACAATTGCACGGTACAACAGGCTTACGATAATGGTCTGGTTAAACTTGTGCCGGAACCGGTGTTCTGACCGGTGCCATCCTTTCATATCGATAACTTCCCTGACAAAATCCGGCCTGTGGGTAGCATCTTCCCACATGACCGCCGGAATGCCGGCATCGTTGACTCGTCCGATCAATTCTTCGGCCGAATCATATCCCAGCATTTGCGCAAGAGCCGGGTTTGCGTGGATGAATTTTCCTTCCACGGTGGACCGGAATATTCCGACCGGGGCATTCTCATAAATATCCCGGAACCGGTGTTCGCTTTTGATGAGCGCTTCCTGTGCCAGCCGGCGTTCGGTGAAATCGGTCAGGAATTCAAGGGATGCCTCGCCATCGGCAAGCTGGACTTTTTTTGTCACGACAATTACCGGAAATTCAGATCCGTCCTGCCGCAGGCCCCGTGTTTCAAATTCTTCAGCGGTCCCCGGGTCCGTATGGCCGGCATGGACCCGCTCAGCAATACCGGCCCTTTCCTGCGGTGCGAAATCCTTGAGGGTAACCTGGCCGTGGATTTTATCCGGGCTCATGTAACCGAACATCTGTACATACCGAGCGTTCGCGTACAGGATCCTGCCGTTGCGGGAGATCCGGATTGCGGTCGGGGCCATCTCGATGAGTGTCCTGAACCGCTCCTCGCTCTCTTTGAGCGCGTTTGCCGCGTTTGCCCGTTTGGTCACGTCTTCGGCAAATCCCTTGAGTTCTGCGAGCCCCGTATCCGGGTTTATGGAAGACCTGTACGAAAGATGGATGGTTATGATCCTGCCATCCCTGCGCCGGTACCGGTTGTCGGAGTAATGCCAGCCGGGGGAATCCATTACCTTGCGGATAAACGCCGGGCGGAGCGAGGGGTCTTCCCAGAGCAGGTCCGGAATACTGGACGTGTTCACCTCAAGGATAAATTCCCGGGGCGACTCGTAGCCGAACATCCGTGCAAGGGCCGGGTTGACGTGAATGAACTTCCCTGCCGGCGTGCACCGGAAGATCCCGACCGGGGCACTTTCGTAAATATTCCGGTACCGCACTTCGCTCTCGCGCAGGGCTTCCTCCGCCTGTTTGCGCTCGGTTATGTCGATGAAGGTGAGCTGCTCGCATCTCTCACCGTTGAACTCGATGGGGGAGATGTTGAATGCCAGTGTCCGGATGGCGCCATCTTTCCTGATGATGTCCTGGACCAGCTCTTTTTCAGGTGCCTGCCCCCCGAAATATTTTTTCATCCGGTCAATGGCCAGTTTCCGGTACTCGGGGGTAAGATGGTTGAAGACCGGTATCTTTTCAAATTCCTCAAAAGAATCGTATCCGTACATTGCCAGGAGAGCACTGTTGGCGTACAGGACCTTTGTCCCCCTGGATATGGCCACTCCCTGGAGCGAGTGTTCGACCAGGTTCCGGTATTTTTTCTCGCTCTCCATGAGCGCGGACTGGACACCGGTCTGTTCGGTGATGTCCTGGATGATGCCCAGCACCTTTACCGGTTTTCCCTCATCGTCGGTTTCCAGTTTGGCAATGGACCGGATGATCCGGGGCGGCGAACCATCGGCCGGGTTGATCGTGTACACGATATCGTAATCCTTTCCACCATAGATCAGGTCGTGCAATGTCCGGCGTGAGATCTGCTCTGACCTGATACAGGCCTCTATCTGCCCGACCGGGATCTCTCCTGCCGGTGAATCGATCCCGAAGATCCGGAACCCTTCATCGGATCCCCAGATCTTCTGGTTGGCAATCGTATACTCCCAGGTGCCGGTGTGCCCGATCTCCTGCGCCCGGCGCAGGCGTTCCTCGTTTATTCGGAGGGTTGCCTGGTCCTTCCTGAGCTGGATTGCCTGGCGGAGCTTATGGATCAGTTCCGCAAAGAGCGAGTCCGGGTCCCCTCCTTTCTGGAGGTAATAATCGGCGCCGTTGTTGATCGCCTCTATGACCACTTCTTCCCGGCCTTTACCCGTGAAAAGAATAAACGGCACGTTCCCGAAATGCTCCCGGATATACTTGAGAAACTGGATGCCGTCCATACCTGGCATCTGGTAATCGGCAATGATGGCATCGTATCGTTGCTTTTTGAGTTTTTCCTGTGCACCGGATGCAGACTCCGTTTTGTCGAGTAAAAAGATCCCGGTATCTTCAAGATATGCCTGGGCCAGGAGATCCGGTTCGTCATCTACATAGAGTACTGCATACATGGTGGGGGGTGTTGCGTGGTATTGCCAATAATCTGTAATAATTAATAAACATTTCTTTTTTATTTGTTGGCGAATAATCTGTTTATATTCGAATTTGAGAAAATCGGAAGCAGTATCATGGGTATTTTTCCAATATGCCCTAATACATCGATAATCGCCCGGATCCTGAACGCCCGGACCGCAGCGGGATCCTGTCACGTCCCGGGAATACGTACACGTGCCGGCCCGGTACTATCGTGTGCGGATATATCCCGGATATCCTGAATGTTTAAATAACCCGGATTCCATGGTTGAGTATGACCTGTTCAAGTGTTCAGGACCGTGAGATCAGGGATGTTTTTGCACAGTATGCCCTGGGTTACAGGAACAAGGATATGCGGGCGATTCTTGGGATCTGCTCCCCGGCAATAACCGGTTTTGGCAGCGGGCACGATGAGATCGTGCGGGGAAAACCCCAACTGAAAAAAGCCCTTATCCGGGATTTTTCCCAGGCGGATCAGATATCCCTTGCATTTCCGGGAATGGAAATTGCGGGAGCGGGTCCGGTGGCATGGGTGACGAGCGGGTGCAGGTTTACGTTTGTCATCCGGGGTACCGGCCACAGCATGACCGGGCGGTTCACTGCCGTTGTGAGAAATACCGGGAGCCGGTGGCTGATTGAACAGATCCACTTCTCCATGCCGGACGGGGCGCAGGACGCCGGGCAATCGTTTCCTCAGTTGGCAGAGTAAGTATCAGGGATTATTTTTTGGCCGGTATCCGCCCTCAGGAACTGCCATCTCGAACCGGGCACCCTTATCCGGCGTACCGGTTTCCGTGATGGAAATCCCCGTAATCCCCAGGATTTCCCGGGACAGGAACAGGCCAAGGCCGGTATTTTTCCCGAACCCTTTTGTAAAGAGGTGCTTTTTGTCCTCGTATGAAATCCCCGCCCCGTTATCCTCGTACACGATCGTGAGCCCGGCCTTTGTTTTATGGGCAGAGAAGGATATTTTTGTCACTCGTTCGCCGTGCCGGATCGCATTGTCCAGCAGGTTATAGATCACTTTCTCAAAAAGCGGGTCTGCAAAAAGTTCCACATCTCCCTCAAGAGGAGTAACCGTTATCCCGGTATTGGCGCAGGAACCGGTCACCTTCTGGACAACCTCGCCGAGATCCTGCCAGAGCGGTGCATTGATACCGATCTCCTGGTAATCCTTCATGAATTCAACGTGTTCGTTGATGGACTGGACGATCTTCTCGCACTCGGCGAGGAACTCGGCAGCAGCCGGGTCGCTGGTGGAATCTTTCGTGAGCGAAAGGTATGCGCCAAGGGCGGTGAGTTTGTTGATGATATCATGCCGGGTGATGCTGTTGAGGATCGTGAGTTTTTTCATCGCCACCTTTATTGCAAGCTCCGTTTTCCTGCGTTCGGTTATATCGATGAGGATTCCACGGAGCCCCGTGCAGGAAGAGTCCTGCCAGACCGGAGTGGTCACGACAAAGACCGGAAACAGAGACCCGTCTTTCTTGATCGCCGTGTATTCGCTCCCGTTGCTTTTCCCGGCCGCAATCACTTTTTTTATATCCTCGCTGACCCGCAGGTGATCGGTTCCAAGGATGTGGGAGAGAATATTGAGACCGTGTTCCAGCTCGTCCCTGGTATACCCGAAGAAGGAGAGCCCGTTATCGTTTACGTACGTGAGATTCCCGTTAAGGTCGCATTCGAACACGATCTCCGGAAGCAGATCCACCAGTTCCCGGTATCTCTTGCCGCTCTCGCGGATTGCATCGCTCGTCCGCTTGCTGTCCGTGATATCCCGCAGGAGGATAAGCCCGCCTTCCGGCTCGCCCTGTCGGGATCGGATCGGCCGGTAACAGCCATCAAAGAACCGCTCCCCCGTTCCCGTGCCGGCACGGACCTCCGCTGTCACTTCCCGGCCGGCCCTGCCCGGCACATCCAGAAGCGGGGTGACGAAGGGAAAAATATCCCGGACCGGTTTTCCCCGGATCTCTTCTGGCAGCAGGTCCGGAATCTGCCCTGCGGCGGGGTTGAGATCTGTTATCCGGTCCCCGGTATCGAGGACAATAACGCCGTCTTTCATTGCCGCAAAGAGGACCGGGTACGAGACCGGGACAAGCGAGAGGGACCGGGGCCGCAATGCCCCCGGGGCGATCAGGATACAGGCCAGGGCAAACCCGAGGGGAGCGAGGGACAGGTACCGGGGGAATGGGGGCAGGCCGGACGTGCAGGCAACCGTGAACGTGAGGGGGATGCAGACGGCGATGAGAAAAAGAACCGGGTGCCACCGGTAACTGTCGCGGGTGATGATGACCTGCCGGACCAATAGCACCACTATTACGCCAAAGACAAGGTATTCGTAGGCTGACGCTGCCCAGAAGAACGGCCCGTGCAGGAACTGCCAGGTGATTGCGCCATCCGCGATATGCGGGATGACCCCGGTATAATACCCGTGGTGAACCGGGTCCGTGGCAACCAGGATAATGGAGCAGGCCGGTACTGCCAGGAGGAGAAGGATTGTCCGGGCCGTGACCAGGTTCTCCCACCCGATGTAGCAGAATACCATGAGCAGCAGGATGACCGGGATCAGTGCGAGTGCGGCAGAGACCAGCGCATTGATGAGGAAGACCGTGGGAAGATCAGCAACGATCGTTTGCAGGGCTGCACCCGCCGCACAGGCCGTGACGGCAGCGGTGAGGGCCGTGAAGATCCGGGGAATAAGCCGGTGACGGTGCTGCCAGCTGATTATGGTCAGCGTTCCGGTAATAACCGCTGAGATGGCAAAGGGGATCAGCCATGGGGAATACTGGAGCATCATCATTTTTTTTCGCCCGTTATTTTTTTTGGTTCCCGCCCGGCTTTTCCTGCCCTGGACGGTGAGAAACAACCATACATCACTCTTGTTGTCTGGACATAATCTTTTGGTTCCAAGGGAGAATTAGTATCTTAAGCAACCAGGATCTACATCCTCTCAGGTACGGTACACATGGATCGGACGGGTTTTGTTGCCAGGGCTGGCATGGTTATTCTCGGTTTATCTCTCTGCTGGGGACTCGTGGCGGGTGCATCGGCAATAAGCGGCTCCCAGACTTCGTTTGGCGACATTGTCACGCTCTCGGGGAATTCTCCCAGCAGCCCCTATGTCTACCTGTTCCTGACCGGCCCCAATCTCCCGGTAAACGGTGTGGCCCTGAACAATATCAACCGCCGGGCCGACCAGGGCGGGTTCACGGTAGTGGATGTGGACGGGGGAACCGACCGCTGGACCTACAAGTGGAACACCGGGAACCTGGGAGGCCGGCTGGATGCCGGTGCGTATACGATCTGGGTGGTGAACGGACCCAATGACCGGTCCAGCCTGGGCCAGGCAGAGTATAGTACTATCTCGGTTAACCTGGGAAATCCCACGATTACCGTGGATACGCCTGCGTTGCCTCCGGCAATGCTCGAGATCCGCACGGAACCCGAAGGCGCTTCCGTTGTGCTCAGTGACAAATATATGGGTATGACGCCGATGACCCTTTCCAATCTCACCCCGGGAACGTACTCCCTGTCCCTCTCGAAATTCGGGTACGTGAAAGTTTCAACCCTGGTGCGGCTGGAGGCCGGGAAGACGGCCACGGTGGATGCCCCGCTCGTTCTCCAGGCCGGCTCCCTTTCTGTCAATACCACGCCATCCAATGCACTGCTCCAGCTGGACGGGACCCCCGCAGGTACTTCGCCGGCCCTGCTGTCCAATCTCTCGCCCGGCAGCCACCAGCTCCAGGTCAGTCACGATGGTTACCTGGTAAGCCAGGAGCCGGTCACGGTTGTTGCGGACCAGGTTGTGCCGGTTACGGTTGTCCTTGCCACGGTTACCCCGACTCCCACGTTTCCCCTGCGTGCGGCAGGGTTCGTCCCGCTCCCGGCCTGTGCTGCCGGTTTTGCGATCCTGCTGGGGATCTGGTACCGTAAGCGATTGCAGTGACCGGGTTTCCCCCGGCACATTTCCGGTTGCGGGCCGGAACCTGTTTTTTGGTTCCTGCGGTTTTATAATGAAAAACAGGCAATGGGATCATACGATCCGGCATGAGTGTTAAACTGTTTGAGATCCTGATGGTAATCGCGCTTGGTATTTTCGGCGGTACCTGTTTTGGTCTCCTTATCGGCTACGCAGCCCGGCTGCAAAAACCCGACTGGTCCGCTATGACCGCCCGGCAGAAATCCCTGAACTGCGCTCTTGTTATCGTCTGCTCTGCGGCATGTATCGCGGAAATGGCATGGTATGTCCAGGGATATACCGGGTGAGATTGACCGGGTTTTTCCCTGAACACGGGATCTCCTGGAAATGGTGGCGGGGCCTTGTGCCCCCATACCCGGTCTGGCAGAGGGCCGGCAACAGGATTTTTCCCGGGGTCAAAAAAGGTGGAACGCATGAACCGGCAGGGAACACCGGTACCGGGGATTTCCATGGTGTGGGTGTGAACCCCGGTTCATGGGCGTTTCAACAAAACAGAAATTTTTCCAGAATAAAAATGGTAACGCGATCGTTTTTGCGATTTGAAATTGCAACCGGGCAAAACGATCACGATCTCAGTAAATTTTTTTGTACCCGGCACACCCCTTCACCGACCTGCCCGGACCTTGTGATTATCACCGATGTTTCTCACCGGGGACATAACGAATGCATTATCATGGGTTAATTTTAAAATTATTATTCAATTCTTCACAGGTACATGAGGTGCATATTCCCGGCCTTTGATCCGGTATGTTCCCTCCCCGTACCCTCCCGGTGACGGTATTCCGTGTTTTTACCGTGGCGTGAACGGGAATTTTCGGGACGATGTTCCTTCCCTGCCCGGGGCAGGGAAACAGACGGGAAGGGTGGATGAAAACATAATGGAGCTCGTTCATCGGATAACAAAACGATACGGCCTGCTCATTGCATTGGTACTGGCTCTCGCGCTGGCGCTGGCGGCACCGGCAGGGGCGATGGAAATCACCATTAATAACCGTTCGGCCACCGCGATCAAGGATAATATCAGCGTCCTTGCAGGCAGTCCCGACCTGAGCGACACCCTCATCCTTGAACCCGGCACATACTTCGAGCATAGTATCCGGTTCCCGGATAAGAACATCATTATCAGGGCCGACACGGCAAACGGTCATGGCCCATGGGACACCATCATCGATGGCTCAACGGCAGGTACATCGGATTATAGTATCCTCTGGTATAATAGGGAGAAAACATATACCGTTGACAACCTGACGTTGCAGAACGGAAAAACGTTCTATGGCGGCGCGATCAATTCCTTCGGTGGCACCCTCATTGTAACCTCGAGCACGTTCACCGGGTGCTCAGCGATCAACTTCGGCGGCGCGATCTATACCCGCGCCAACCGCGCCATCGTAACCTCGAGCACGTTCTCCAATTGCTCGGCGAAGCAATCCGGCGGCGCGATCTATTCCTTAGAAAGCACCGTCACCGTAACATCGAGCACGTTCAACGGGACCGGGAGCGTGCCCGGATGGACCAGTAGCGCGATCTATTCCCAAGATAGCACCGGCTCCATGCATTTCTGCCGGATTTACAATCCCGGCAAGCTGATGGTAGTCAGCGTAAACACCGGCTTCGATGCCGAGAACAACTGGTGGGGCCAAAACAGCAACCCGTCAGGATCTGTTCATGGAGCGGTGGATTACGACCCGTGGCTGGTCCTCGGTGTAACAGCGTCGCCGGCAACCATCGGCAGGGCAGAGACCTCACAGATCCGGGCGAACCTGACCTATAACATGACCGGCACCGGTTTCAGCACGAAGACCGCAGGAACACAGTACGTTCCCGATCTCATCCCGGTCACTTTCTCCCTTGCCGGCACCGGCACGCTCACGCACGGATCCGGCTCCACATCTGCCGGCGCGGCCACAACCGTCTTTTCATCATCCCCTGTAGGAACCGGAACAATCACGACCTCCGTGGATTCCGGGAACGTGGATACCGCAGTGACGGTGGTCTGGTTAGCCCCGGTTTCCGTGTTCACCAACGAATCACCCGCCAGCGGGTCCACACCGCTGACCGTATCATTCACTGACTCATCCGCCAACTTCCCGACCATGTGGAACTGGTCGTTCGGTGACGGACAGTGGGTCAATACCACCGACTCCCTCCAGCGGAATGCCAGCCACGAATATACAACGGCCGGCACGTTCACGGTCAACCTGACGGTCAGCAACCCGGCCGGTTCCGATACCCGTTCAGAGTCCGGTTACATTGCTGTCACGGCCTTTCCCCCGGCGGTTACCGGGGCAGCAACAGACCTTGATGGAGCCACCATCACCATCACGTTCAGCAAGGCCATGTCATCCGCGACCGGTAAAGAGGCAGAGTTCCTGTACCAGGTCAACGGCGGAACTGACCAGCCGTTCAGTGCAGTGTCCGTCAATTCCGACAACGCTGCCCAGATCAACCTGACCACGTCCGGCACGCCAATCGCGTTTGGCGATACGGTCACGGTCCGGTACACGGCCGGCACGGTGACCGCCCGTGACGGAGGCACGCTTGCCACATTCTCCGGCCGGGCAGTTACCAACAACAAAGGTGCCGGGTCGGCACCGGTCGTCAGTACTGCTGCAACAGACCTTGATGGAGCCAACATCACCATCACGTTCAGCAAGGCCATGTCATCCGCGACCGGTAAAGAGGCAGAGTTCCTGTACCAGGTCAATGGCGGAACTGACCAGCCGTTCAGTGCAGCGTCCGTCAATTCCGACAACGCTGCCCAGATCAACCTGACCACGTCCGGCACGCCAATCGCATTTGGCGATACGGTCACGGTCTCGTACACGGCCGGTTCGGTGACCGCCCGGGATGGAGGCACGCTCGCCACATTCACCGGCCGGGCCGTCACCAACAACAAGCCTGCCGGACCGGCTGCCGGGTTTACCGGCACGCCCTCGTCGGGTACCGTACCGCTGGCTGTAACGTTCACCGACCGATCGACCTGCACGCCAACCGCATGGAACTGGTCGTTTGGTGACGGGACGTATAGTACCGACACCAACCCGTCGCACACCTACACCTCCATTGGATCGTATACGGTGATCCTGAACGCGACCAATGCCACTCCGGCCAGCAATTACCTCACAAAGACCGGCTACATCACCGTGACCTCCACCGGGTCCGGCGGATCCGGTGATGATCTCTCAACGGCGCCGCAACGGGTGGAGCCGCCGGCCCAGAAATCACCCGCCACAGCAACCGTGAATGTCGGCGGTTCGACCCCGGTCTCCCGCGTGGAGGTGACCGGCACCGGCATTGACGATCTTATCGTAACCGCGACCACCGCCTCCGGGCCCGGGCGGGACTCAGGCCCGGCACCCGGCATCGTGTACCAGTACCTGGAGATCACCCCGGCCCGATACGACGCGATCACCGGCGCCACCATCGCCTTCACCTTGCCGCAGTCCTGGCTGAACGAGCATCACCTTGCCCCGCAGGATATCGTGATGCACCACCGTGACGGGACAACCTGGCAGGCGCTCCCGTCTACTGTTCTGGATGAAAAGGACGGGCTGGTGTACTTCTCCGCAACGAGCCCCGGATTCTCGATCTTCGCGATCACCGGGAAGGCCGGGTCCGCCATCTCCGCTGATAAACGGGAAATGAATACGTCAGCACAGGTCCATACGTTTGGCGACCTGGTGAAATCGTCGGACGTGGAATCTTCAGAACACGTGGCACCCCCGGTTACCCGCCGCCCCGTTGCCGGGCAGGGCCCCTCCATGCAGCAGACAACCGCTGGACCGGCCCCGGCGACGGTGCCAAACCCCGGCTTCCCGCTCGCGACCATTGCGCTGATCGGTGCCGGCTGTATCGTGCTGGCCGGATCCGGCTGGTACGTCAGGCGCTGGTACATCCGCCGGCAGAACCCGGCGCTGTTCCGTGAATACGATTAGGATATCGCGAATCCGGCACGTTCTTTTTTATGCATGATGATGGGGAATCGCGTCCCTATCCAGTTGCGATGGACGCATGAGCCGGTGGGGACCCGGATATCCATAAGACCGGGTTCCCCGATATACCGGGAGGGGGTGAATGGGAAAGCATCACCCTTACGATCTGTCCTGCAACAACTGATCGGTAGAAGTACCCTGGCTCCTCTCCTCCCCGGCCTCCTGGCAGGAGCCTTTGATTCACCAGAACCGGGAGAGGAGAAGACTGTACGATCTGTCTTCGACGGAGAAATCCTGCATGGATCCGGACAAAAATTCGGCAGTGGAAACGGTGCCAACACCTACGGAAAATCCGCAGCAAAATGTGATTTTTGACAAACGGGGCCGATATTGCCGAAAAAAACCGTGCGATTTAGACGCCCGGGAAATTGCGCAAAAAATCCATAACCTGCTCTCTTTTTACCGGATCCGATGCCAGCCGGGGCCCGCTATGGGCGAAATTTTAACCCAGATCACCGGGGTCCAAAATATCGGGATTTCGGTTTCGGGAAAATACCGGGATCTGCCAAAGGGAGCCATCTGTACCCTGGAGGAGGGCTGCCGGTAAGGGAACCGGCAGGCACTATCCGGCATAAAACGGATCGGGTAAACAGGAACAAATGAAATACTTCCTCGCCAGAAATACATCTGCTGGAGAATACTGATCTGCACGGATGTTCCCATGACCTACACCATAACCCTGATATCCCCGGAAGAGAAGGAACGGCTGACTGAAGAGTTCCTGCCCCGCGTCCGGTACGAGATCAAATCCGAGATCTACGGGTGCTGCATCAAGCTCCTCTCGGACAATCATACCTTAAAAGAAACCTGGCAGGAGAATTTTTACGCAATGTCCGAGAGCATCCGCTCCCACGGGCGCATGTACGTATTTTCCGATCCTGACTATCCCCAGAATGCCCTCCTGCTCGATCCCTATTCAAAGACCGCGTTCCTGTTCAATTTCAGTTACTACGGCTGGATCAAATCGATTGCCCTCGGCCTTACCGGTGATATCCTTGAGGACGAACACGGCATCTCCTCCATTCACGGTGCCTGCGTGGATGCCGGGGGACAGGGTCTCTGCCTGGTCGGAACCTCCGGGGCGGGAAAGACCACCCAGACCTACGGTCTTCTCAACGACCCGCACTGCCGGGTCATCTCCGACGACTGGTTCTTTGCCCGCGTGTACGGCCCGGACATCCTTGCCTACGGCTCCGAGAAAAATTTTTACATCCGTGACGACTTAACCAGCATCTGGAAAGAATTCGGCGGACTTGTAGGAAAAGACGAGTACGATGCCGACGGGAGGGCGGTCGCAAATCTCCGATGGGTTGTCGGGAAAGGGCGGCAGCTCCCCTTCACCACCTTAAAAACGCTCATCGTCCTCAAACGCGATCCTGCCGACCCGCACGCCATCCGGAAACTTGATCCGGAAGAGGCGCTTTCCCTCTTCACCGGGAACCGGTATTTCAATCCCCATCTCCTGGTCAATACGCCATGGAAGGAACACTTAAGAAAGAAATTCATCGCAAACCTGCTGGAACGGACAGCGGTACACCTGGTCAATACAACCGGAACACCCTTGGAAACGCAGAACCTGATCCGGTCGCTTGTCGGATTGCGTGAATAGTTTTTTTAAGTTACTCCCGTTTTTTTTATTTCTTCACCCGGTAATCGTTCCTGCAACGAACAGGACACTGCCTCCCGGCGGTTGTCCCGGTTTCGGGCCGGGAAAAAATCCCGCGCCCTGGGGCAGTTTTTCACAACCATTTTTTTTCGGAACCACGAGCCCGTACCGCGTACGTTCCCGACGGTAAACACAACGATTATCCCTTATCGGGTGCCTATTATCTTAAATGATCTCCATCCTGTACGTGGATGATGAGCCTGTTCTTCTCGAACTCTGCCGCACGTTCCTGGAACGGACCGGGGAGTTCACGGTAGATATCCTCGATTCGGCAACCGGTGTCCCCCGGCATCTCGGGGAGAAACACTACGATGCCATCATCTCCGATTACCAGATGCCGGACATGGATGGGATCACCCTTTTAAAAACCGTCCGCAGTCAGTCCGGCGACATCCCGTTCATCCTCTTTACCGGGCGGGGTCGCGAGGAGATCGTGATCGAGGCCCTCAACAACGGGGCTGACTTTTACCTTCAGAAAGGAGGCGATCCAAAAGCCCAGTTCGCGGAACTTGGCCATAAGGTGCGCCAGGCAGTCAGCAGGAGGAAAGTCGAGTGCGACCTGCGGGCATCGGAAAAACGGCTCTTCGATATCATCAATTTCCTCCCGGATCCCACGTTTGCCATTGACCGCGAAGGGACCGTGATTGCCTGGAACCGGGCAATGGAGACCTTTTCCGGTGTTTTTGCCGGTGATATGCTCGGCAAGGGAAACTATGAGTATTCCCTCCCGTTCTATGACCATCGCCGGCCCATTCTCATCGATCTCATATTCGAATCCGAAGATCACATTGCGGAACATTATTCCGGCATTATCCGGGACAAAGACGTTCTTATTGCGGAATCGGATCTTCCCCGGTCCCGGGGGCAGCCTATGATCATCATGGGAAAGGCAAGCCCCCTTTACAATCCGGATGGGGAAATTATCGGGGCGATCGAAACTATCCGGGATATCACCTCCCGGAAAAATGCCGAAAACGAACTGCGGGCGGCTTACGAGGAGATCGCCGCCACTGAAGAAGAACTCCGGGGACAGTTCGATTCCCTTGCCATGAGTGAAAAGAACCTGCGGGAAAGCGAAGCCCGGTTCCGGCTGCTCTCCGAGACCACGACCGCCAGCATCTTCGTGTTCCGGGAAAAGATCCTGTATGCAAATCCCGCTGCCGAAACCCTTACCGGTTATTCCCGGGAACAACTCGCAGCAATGGACTTCTGGGAGTTCGTGCATCCCGACTTCCGCGAAAAAGTAAAAAACCGGGGTTACCGGATGCCAAAACCGGGTGAAAAGCCATCCCACCACGTCTTTAAAATCATCACAAAATCCGAAGACGAGCGCTGGGTGGATGCATCGACAACCCGGATCCTCTATGACGGCATTCCCTCGGTAATCAGTATCCACGTGGATATTACCGGGCGCAAAAAGAACGAAGAAGCGCTCAGGAATTCCCGTCAGCTCTTATCCAATATCCTTGAGAATTTTCCCGGCGTTGTTTTCTGGAAGGACAAAAACTCCCGGTACCTGGGCTGCAACCGGCATTTCGCTACCGCAGCCGGTCTCAAAGATCCATCGGCCATTGTCGGTAAAACGGATTACGACCTGCCCTGGGCAAAGGCCGAGGCCGAGACCTACCGGCAGGCGGACCTGCGGATTATCAGCGGCGATGTCCCCCACCTCAATATTCTCGAATCCCAGCTCCAGGCCAACGGGAAGGTTGTCTGGTTCGATACCAGCAAGATCCCCCTGCTTGACGCCGATGGATCTATTGCGGGCGTTGTCGGTACATCCGACGATATAACCGAACGCAAGCAGGTCATGGACCGGCTGTCCCGGATGTACGAGACCTTCCACCGTTTCGGTCCCGATCCCTTGAAAAATATCGATCTTATCCTCGCGCTTGCCGGGGATCTTCTTGAGGGAACCTATGCATTCTACCACCGGCTTGATGGCGATACCCTGAGCTGTATCGGTTACTGGAATCTCCCGGCGGGATTTGAAAACGACCGCTCCTGGGAAGAGAGCATAGTTGCAGAAGTAATCCGGGCCGGGAAGGATGAACCGGTAGTTCTTTTCGGCCCGGCGTGCCCGGCCATTGCCAGGGCCGATGCCGGCCGGGGATTGTTCCCGTTTGAAACCTATGCGGGAAAGATGGTGCGGATCGGCGAGGATTACCTGGGTGTGCTCTCGGTCCTGTACCGGGAGAATTTTATTCCGGGCGAACCGGATCTCGAATTCCTGTCAATCCTTGCCAATGCCATCGCGATCGAGGACGAGCGGTCGCGGGCACAGCAGTCCCTTCTCGACAGCATGGATAAATTCCGGGGACTCTTCGAGCTTGGCAGCGAAGCCATATTCCTCATCGACAACGAGACCGGCCGGCTGCTTGAGGCTAACGAGGCTGCAACGGACATGTACGGGTACAGCCACGACGAACTGCTTTCCTTAAAAGACACGGATCTTTTCGCCGAACCGGATGCGACCGGTACCGTTGCAAAGCAACCGGTTATCGGCAGCCTCTCCATCCCCCTGCAGTACCACCGGAAGAAAGACGGGACGAAATTCCCGGTCGAGATCAATGGCCGGTTCTTCATCTGGAGTGGCAAAAGGGTCCATGTGGCCGCAACCCATGATATCACCAGCCGCATGCAGGCCGAGGAGGCGCTGCGCCGCGCCAACCGGAAACTCAATCTCCTCAACAGCATCACCCGGCACGATGTCGTGAACCAGCTCACGGTTCTCCAGGGATATTCGCAGCTGGCACTTCTCAGGGAGTCCGATCCCGTCATTATGGATTTCCTTGCAAAGATTGACGCAGTCAGCGACACGATAGCCCGGCAGATCGCATTTACCGGCATGTACCAGGAGCTGGGTGTCCATGCCCCGGGCTGGCATAACCTTACCGGGGTTCTCTCCCGCGTCCGGCCAAAGGAGATCCTCTTCTCGTCTTCCTGCGGCAACATGGAAGTCTTCGCCGATCCCATGCTCGAAAATGTTTTCGCCAATCTCTTTGACAATGCGCTCCGGCACGGCGAGCGGGTGTCCCGGATCACCATACACTGCGAGCGGGCCGGGGACGAACTCGTCATCTTTGTCGAAGATAACGGGGTCGGGATCCCCATCGACATAAAACCGAAGATCTTCTTAAAAGGATTCGGGAAGCATACCGGCTTTGGGCTTTTCCTGGTCCGGGAGATCCTTGCCATCACCGGCATCTCCATCCACGAGACCGGGAAGCACGGGACCGGTGCCCGGTTCGAGATCACCGTGCCAAAAGGCGGGTTCCGCGAGGGCATTGTCTCCCAGAAATAACGGCCTGTCAGCCCGCATCCCGTAGTGCCCGAAGGACTGAAGGTTCCCCGTTCCGTCATCGTAAAAGCGCCATCACCCGGCCTTGCCGGGACAGACCGGCTGGCAGAACGAGGATATCAAGGCAGGAATTTTTTGGCCAGCTCAGGGAAAGATTCCCGGTCTGGTAAACCGGCTGATGCCGGACGGGGAGATTTTCCCGTCAGTACCCGGCCGCGTAATAATACCCGCCGGATTCGATGACTTCGAGCGGGACCGAGAAGAGTTCGCCGATCACGCTCCCCGTCAGCAGTCCGGGTTTTTTGCCGTCGTTTACGATCCGGCCATCCTTCATCAGGATGACCCGGGAAATTTCCGGGATGATATCGTGAAGATTGTGGGTGACAAGGATAATACCGGTCCCCGACTGGGCAATTTTCCGGATGGTTTTCCGGAACGTGTGGAGGGAGTGCAGGTCGAGGCTGTTGGTGGGTTCGTCCAGGATGAGGGTCGCTGGATCGTTGACGAGCGCCCTCCCGATGAGAAACCGCCGGGCTTCTCCGGAGGACATGCCGTTCATGAGCCGATCCTTAAGATGGCTTATCTCTAAAAAAGCGCAGATCGCATCGGCTTTTTGTACCATTGCGGGCGTGATCTCCTGGTTGAAGAGCCCCACGCTTGAGAAGAAGCCCGAGAGGATCACCTCCCGTCCGCTCATCTCCCGGTTGAACGTGGCCTGGAGCTCGTTTGAGACGATACCGATGGTGGATCGCAGCTCGAATACGTCCCAGACGTCCTGCCCCCGGATCCGGAAGGTCATGTGCTCGTCCGAAACCGGGTACAGTTCCCGGGTAATCGTCCTGACAAGCGATGATTTCCCGGCCCCGTTGGGCCCGAGGATCGCAACATTCTCGCCTTCGTGAATGGTGACGGAAACGCGGTCGAGGGCCCGGTTGTTTTCCCGGAATACCGTGATGTTCTCGAACTCGATTACGGGGGCTTTTTTTAGTTCAGGATGCGGTGTCATCGTCAGGATTCCATGGTGCGTATGCCGGAGTACAGTGTGCAGCGTACAGAGTGCCGGGTTGCCCGGTACTGGTATGATGGCAGCCCATGTTAATTTCTGGGGCCTCATCCGGTGCGGGTGTCCGCCGGCACCCGGCCGGCGGTTATGACGAACCTGCGCAGTCCGACCTCTTTGGTGTAAGCAAGCGTACCACCGGCCCGGACACAGAGTCCTTTCAGGAAATTCCTGTTTTTCTCTTTCTCCGCAACGGCGTTCTGTACCGCTTCCCCGGTAACCGTGATGATAACATTCTCTCCTTCCTGGCTCACCGCAAGGATAATCCGGCCCGACCCGGTGCCTACCAGTTCTTCGAGAATATACGTCAGGAGATCCGAGAAATGATCGCAGTCCACGACCGCGAAAACCGGCCGGTCGCCGGTTTCAAGAGAGAGATCGATCTCTGCAAGGAGCGGGGGGGCGCCGATCCGGGCAAGCAGCGCCTGGAGAAACACGGCATCGTCATCAGCCGAGGCCATCATGTCCTCATCGGAACATGCGGAGACGGACAAACCCGTGACGAGCGATGAGACCAGGGGAATAATATCGCATCTTGCACGATCGCATGGCGGGCAGAACCCCCGCAGCATCGTGGTGTAATCGGAGAGCAGCCGGCCCGCCCGCTGGACCATTGTTGGATCGATGAGCCGGGCGAGTTCGTCTTTTTTGAATGCCCGGTCCAGCTTCGCGATGACCTGGCCGGCTTTTAGTGCAAGGTGTATTGAGACGTCCTCGTGCCGGTGGTGTTCGTCTGCAAAATCCCTGAATGCTTCGAGGAGGTCGTCGATTGCATTGCCATTGAACTGGGAGTACATCCGTTCTGCGATCTCCGGCTCCCCGAGTTCGTCCATAACGTACGAGACGTAATAGAGGCGGCCGGCCATGATCGTGAAGATCTCGTTCACCTCGTCCATGCTGTCCTCGGCATATGCGGCGGTCTCTTTTGCCCGCTCCAGGTTCAGTTCGGCAATATCTGCAAGGGCGAGCGCATCGTTCCTCACCGCTGCAAGCACCCGGGCTGCGTCCCCGGCAGGGATCACCCGGCCGTGGCCGGGACAGACTGTCTGGATCTCACCCGCCGAAAGAATGCTGCCGATCCCCGCAAGGGACCCGACGAGCGCTTCCTGCGACCAGCCGCACAGCCCCGCGATACCGGGATTTGCCGCAAACAGGATGTCGCCGATGAAGAGCAGGCCGCCGATCCGGATGCAGATGCTGTCCGGGCTGTGGCCCGGTGTATGGTAGACCTCGATTGCCGACGCCGGTCCAAACGAGATCCGTTCGCGGACAAGCCCCGCGCCCGGCTCCGTCTCCACCTGGTCCTGCACCACGGTCACTTCGGCCCCGTTTGCAAATGAGAGGGAGACCGGGCTGCCAGAAAATTCCGCCCGCTGCCGGGTCAGGAGCCGGAATCCCGCTTTCATCGGTACGAGCGATACCCCGAGCAGGTCGGCCTGCGTCATCTTCCCGTCGCCCTTCTCCAGGGCGTCAGCCCCGGCTTCCTGGACCGAGAAGACGGCACTTTCCGGATATGCAAACGCAGGAATGTCCTGTGCGCCGACGAAATGATCGATATGGGCGTGGGTGAGAAAAACAAAGACCGGCCTATCCCGATCCGAGCGGCACTCGCTGATAACCTGCAAAATGTGCCCGGCCTGATCCGCAAGACCGCCGGGATCGATGAGCAGGATCACGTCTCGAGTCTCTATGATATACGAGTTGGAGGAGATCGTATCGATCTTCCGGATCAACGGGTAGATGGTGGCCCCGGCTGCCTCGGCAACCGGCTGCCACTCGTGGGAGATGAGCTGGCCGTTACCAGCCGGCAAGGGCCTCTCCCTCAGAAGGATAGATGGAAAAGATCGAAGTGAACCCGGCAAGCTTGAGGATCTTGTGGACTTCCGGGCTCAGGCTCGCGAGCCCGAAGCGGTCATCAGCGGGGTTCTTGAGTTTCTTCGCGGTTGCAAGGAGCACCCGCAGGCCCCCGCTGCTGATATAGCTGACTCCTGAAAAATTGAGCAGGATCTTCCGGTGCCCGAGATCGATCTCTTTGTTGATTGCCTGTTCGAGCGCCGGTGCCGTTGCAGTATCGACCCGTCCGGTAATTGAGAGGACGGTTCCTTTTTCCTGCGTTGCCGATGTAATATCCACGTAAATCCCCTGTTAACTGGTGTATGAAATATTCTTTCCGGAGTATCGGCGCGAAAAAAGATAATCCTATCCATTATCCCCGGTGTTATGGAGGCCTTAACGGCCGGATTGGTGACTATTAAGTTACCCGGTGTCCAATGCGTTACTGGAAAACGCCATGGCATCCGAGATCCTTTCATCATTGCTCCTCCTCCTCCAGTTGATCTGCGTCATCATCGTTGTGGCGTACCTGCTTACAAGGAGCCGGATCTTCAATGATGTCCTTGACGGTCACCCTTCCCTGAAGATCCAGGCCGTCCTCATCCTGGTTTTTGGCGCCCTGTCTGTCTACGGTACGGTAGCCGGCGTGGAATTCATGGGAGCGATCGTCAACGTGCGCGACCTCGGCCCCATGGTTGCCGGTCTTATCGGGGGACCGGTTGTCGGTTTCGGGGCCGGTCTCATCGGGGCTGCCTACCGGCTGAGCCTCGGGGGACTGACCGTTTATTCCTGTTCGCTTGCAACGATCCTCGCCGGTCTCTTCGGCGGCCTGATCTGGCTTGCCAACAAGCGGAAGTTTATCGGGATTACCGGGGCGGTTCTCTTTGCTGCTGCCATGGAAGGGCTCCACATGCTCATGGCCATCCTCATCTGCGGGCCGACCCCGCAGATCATGGCAATTGTAGAGACCCTGTCGATCCCGATGATCGTTGCCAACGCAGCCGGCATGTTCGTCTTTGCGTTCATCATCCAGAACCTCCAGAACGAGCGCAGGATGCAGGCGGAACGCGATGTCCTGATGCGGGAGATGGAGCGCAAGGACACCGAGCTTGCGATTGCCGCCGAGATCCAGCAGAGTTTCCTGCCGGACACCATCACGCAGGTCGAGGGGTTCGATATTGCAGCCATGAGTGTCATGGCAAAGGAAGTGGGGGGCGACTTTTTCGACGTGATCCCCCTTGAGGTGATACCGCTTTCCAATAAACGGCTCGGCATCATGATCGCGGATGTCTCGGGGAAAGGAATTCCCGCTGCCCTGTTCATGGCCCTCTCAAGGATCGTTGTCCGGGTCAACGCCACCTGGTACCCCGACCGTCCCGCTGCGGCTATCCACGATGCCAACACCATCATCTCTGCCGACTCAAAGCAGGGAATGTTCGTCACGCTCTTTTACGGGATCCTGGATTCCGAGAAACGGACCCTGACGTACGTCAACGCGGGGCACAATCCCCCGATCATCTGCCGTGCTGCCGACGGGGCGTTCGAGGAGCTCCCGCTGACCGGGATTGCCCTCGGGGCGATAAGCGATGCCGCGTATACGGAAGAGACCGTCCTGCTCTCAACCGGCGACGTGATGGTGTTGTATACCGATGGCATCACGGAAGCGGAAAATGTTCGGCAGGATATGTTTGGCGAGGAGCGGCTCCGGAATGCCATTGCCCGGTCCCGCGACCTTACGGCAAAAGAGATAACTGCCCGGATCCTTGAAACGGTCCGGGGTTTCAGCGGCGAGTATCCCCAGTCCGACGATATCACGCTGATGATCATCAAGGCCGTGTGATCCCATGCAGAATCCGTTTGTCCTCACTATCCGGGCGGATCTCAACGAGATCCCTGCGGTCTCGACCGCTCTTGAAGCGGTGATGAAAAGCCATTCCTTTGAAGAGGAGGAGATCCTCGACACGCAGCTTGCCGTGGAAGAGGCGATCACCAACGTGATCGTGCACGGGTACGAGGAACGCGGGGAACAAGGTAAGATCGTGATCACCTGCCGGGCAACAAAAGGGATGGTGGAGATCCAGATCGAGGATACGGCCATCCCCTTCGATCCGCTCTCCCTTCCCGAGCCAGACCTGACCGCGAGCATCGAGGACCGGAAGATAGGCGGTCTTGGTATTTTCTTGATCCGGCAGGTGATGGACGGGATCGTGTACCGGCACGATGGTAATAAAAATGTCCTGGTCCTGGTTAAACGCAAGACCCCGGATGCCTGAACCTCAGGTTCAGGGTTCCCGTGCGATCTCCTGGATATAGGAGACCCCGATCTTTGCCTTGCGGAGCCGGGTGGAATCGAGCAGGTGGCGCATGTCAACGAATTCGCCTTCGCTGACGGTCTTTTTTACCTGGGTGTTCAGGTCGAGGGACGGGTCGTAGGGAATGTTCCTGAAGACAACGCCGTGGTTGTGGAGGTACATCTGTTTTGCTGAACCCTTGTTGAGGGGGTTGGCGTAATACAGGGATGAGAGGTCTTCTTCGCGGAAGAACGAGAGGTCCTTTGTGAGGTCGATCCCGACCCCGAAGCTGACGAGCGTGTCGCCTTTGTAAGGGGATGCGGTCTCGGATGCGATCCATTCGTGCACGTGGGCGGGGGCCATGATCGATGCACCGTCTTTTGGGGCGGACGCGGCAATGGGGGATTTCTTGAGACCGGAGCTCGCAAGGCCGGCAAGTACTCCCCAGATGGTGACAGCAACAACGCCATGGTAAGTCCTCACCCGCTCCTGGGCGGACGAGAAGATGATCCGGTAGATGTCTGCAATGGAGACTCCCCGGGGATCCGTGGCATCGAGCGTGAAATACTCGTTGAAGGGGCCGTCGAGGGTGATGTTGTACCCGGTATAGACCGGCACGTCCCCGCCGCTGTCGAGCGGCGTTAGGAAATCGGGGGTATTGTTGCCGTCGGTCGGGAGCCAGACCATGGTGCCGTAGAGGGTGATCATCTCCCCGAGGAGCTGCATGGCGTCCGCTTTATCCGAGCCGAGCGCGCCGAGGCCAAGCGAGTACGTGACTTCCGAGAACTTCTTTTCCCGGATATCGTTCTCGGTTATCTTCGAGAACAGGACTTTGTCGAGATCGCCCATGACCCGGAGGACCGGGGGGGAGGTCATCCACCCGGGCTCGATGGTCATGTTCACGCCGTCCCCGACAATTTTCTTGTAGAAGATCTCGTTGAAGAGCGAGGGGTTCTTGCGTTTTTTTGCAAGCTCGCGAACGGCATCTTCGGCGGTCGGGTAGATCTCGAACACCGTGGTGAAGCCGGACATCTCCAGGACTTTGAAGGGATATTCCCCTACGCCGGACAGGGCGAACCGGCCATTTCTCCGTTTCATCTCCCGCTTTAAACTGTTGAAGCTCCGGATCCCGCCGCTGCTCAAGTACGGCGAGCCGGCCAGGTCGAGGACGAGTTCTTTGTCATCGTCGCTCAGCGCTTCCCGCGTCCAGGCATCCATCTGTTGTGCGCCGAATGCATCGAGCCTCCCGGTCACAAAAAAGATCAGTACGCCGTCTCTTTTCTCGCTCCTGGCTTCCATGGATAAACTCACTCCTGATGAAGTATTACTTGTCCGGCGTTTTTAACCTTGGGGTAGAGAGTTGGTGCCGGTCCTTCTGGTCCCGGTAACCATGTGGGGGGTTCGTGTCTTTCCCCGTGTGGCAGGCAGGGCATACAACCGGTTGACCGGCGTTTCAGGCCGGGCCGGCATTGAAGGCGAGGAGCGGTTTACCGGTCTTGTTATACAATTTGAGCGCATCGTCCGCTACCCGGAACTCGGTGGTGGCATTGAGGTTTGCGAGGTATGCCGTTTCAAGGGCCATCACGCCCGGCTCCGCACAGTATTTCCGCGAGGTTGCTGCCGGGGAGATGTGGATGGCATAGTTGGTTGTCGTGTACGTGGCGCTGTAATAATTGCAGCCGGCAAACCCGTTGAGTTTTCCCTCCCGGTCGAACCGGGCGGTGATGTTCTGGCCTGCGGCCGGCTCCATTCCCCCGGAGGCGTTGGCACAGGACTGGAGCTGCCAGCCGGTCCGGGTCATGGTTGTCCCGGCCGATGCCTGCATTGACGGGATATTTACGAATACGACAAGGAACATGAGGCAGCCGAGGAGGGCTACGGCAAAATAAAAATACAGCCCTTTTTTTTGCGATTCGCGGGCCGGGCTTCCCCCCTCTTCTGGGATCTCCGTGTCGTAATCGTCGGTCATGCCCAGTAGTTGGCCGCTGGCGGCATTAACTGTTTTTGCTGACGGGCGCCTCTCTCCCGCCCGGCAATTTCCTCCGGGATTTAATAGTCCGGCGTCCAAGTACTGGTATGGATATGGCAGTTGTAAAAAAATGGGCGATCTTTTTTATCAGCATCCTTGTTGCGATCCTGATCGCGGACAGGCTGTCGAATATGATCGTTGCCGTGCTGGGATTTACCGGTGTGGTGCAGTTCATCGTGAGTTTCATTATCTATGCCCTGCTCTTCTTTGCAATCCTCTACGTGATACAGAAGGTATTCAGGATAGACATTTTCGGGTTCTACCGCGAGTGAAGGAAAATCCCTGGCCGGCAGGAGGCAGGTACGGGCATCGGATCCGGGCCCTCTGCGGGCTCCTTTTTCATACCGGCTCTCCCGGCCCGTCCCGGAAAAGCCCGCAAAACGCTTCGTTTATGGCGCTGTGAAAAACAACCGTAAATTTGCCCCGGTTCGTCAAAAACGGGGCGGAAACGACCTCGCCCGGTGGCTGCCAAAGGCCTCCGGGCCCGGTCGGTTTTTGCCACGTGATTCAGCCCATCCAATGCCATCAAACCCTGCCGGCATCCCAATAACGCCGTTTTTAAAATTCACGTCGGAGAATGCCGTTGTGGGCAGAGAAGGCTCCCGTCGGTGGTTCTACCCGTTTTAAGCAGGACGGATACCTGGGAGAAGGAACGGTGAAGGTGCCAACCGGGTGACTGACCAATGGCCGACAACGCAGTAGCGAAAAATTATCCTGTCAGAATTCCTGAACGGCACTCAATCATATGCGTGTTCGCGGTGATCGATTAACACCAGGTAAATGATCTGCCCGCGTTCATCCGGCATGAAGATCAGCCGGTACTTTTTTGCAAGTCTCGTAGATTTCTTGCCATGGAGCGAACCGGATAGCCAGCCGCCAATATGAAGGGGATCTTCAGAGTGCCGTTCCAGTTTTTTGCGGAGTTCCGCGATGACCTGTTTATTGTCCCTGACCTGTACAAAACTTTAAAGAAATGTATCGGTCCGTTTGATGATCCACGCCATCAGGCACACTCATTGAGCAGGTCATCGACCCACGAGACGGTTTTTACCCGGCCCTGCACAATGTCGCCATCACTTCTTTTGATTGCCTGCATGGTTACGGGATTGCTGAGGATCTCTACCGTATCTACGAGGGCTTCGAGATCTTCCTTCTTTACCATATCAGCCCGGATTTTTTGATTTCCTGGTAGACCTGGTCTATCGTGACACCGGAACTCATAATCATACTTGCATTCATCATCTTAAAACCATTCGGAAGGGGGTATGTCCGGTCCTGGTATTCTCCGCATTCTCGAATTCTATCAGGTGCACCTCGTCCAGTATACAGGGCGCTCTGATCCGGTGCAGCCGTGGGGTGGTCCCGGTGGCCCGCTGGTCGGGCACCGCTAACCCCCATCCCCCCCCGTTTGGAGAAACAAAAGAACGTCCCGGGTTCGGGTCCCGGAAAAAAGAAGGGGTGGCGATCACCGGTTTCCCGGCAATCTTTTTTGAACCGGTGCGGGCGTTCCGTTCTCTCATCCCCCGATTATGAAGCGGACCAGGAATGGCTGGTTCCGCCAGGTTTTACGGATCTGCCGGAACAGGTATGCGATGAGGATCATACTGGCAAGAAGGAGGAAGTACACACCGGCATATGGGAGCATGGGCACCTGGAGATCGAGCGGGGCGATGACTACCAGGATCATTGTATAGTGGATAACGTAGATTGCAAGCGAACATTCACCGGTTGCACGGAGGGGGTCCAGGAGGGAGTAATATGCCGGGAGGCGATCGAGAACGGTCAGGGCAAGGATGAAGAACCCGGCACTGAACAGTACCAGCCCGATGACCGGGGGATAGAAGAGCTCGACATAGCCGTCCCGCAGGGCCTGGGCGCCGGGGAAGAGTGTCCAGAGGATCCCGCCGCCGACAAGGAGTCCCGTGGCGAACAGCCCCTCCCGGTTGAACCGGAACGACCGGATTTCCCCCGAACCCCAGCGATACATGCCGGCCTCGGCACCGAACAGCGCGAGACCGAGCCAGGGGAAGATCGGGAACCAGCCGTCAATGAACCACAGCTTCACGATATCGAGCGGCGTGGGGACCGGGGTGCCGGGAACCGCCGGGGAAAAGAGCGTGAATGTGGGTTCGATGACGGTCGTGTTATACCCAAACCCGGCCCAGAGAACGGGGGTCATGAGGAGGATTGCGGCAATGACGATCCAGCGTTTCCGCGCCGGCAGACCGAGATAGAGGTATGCGAGCGGGAGCGAAATTCCGATGAGGTACAGGACATCCATATCTATGAACGGGAGGTACCGGAACACCAGCAGCTGGAGGAGAGCCACGGCGAGGATAACAAGGCCGCCCCTGATCGCAATGTACCCAAATGACCTGCCCTTGCCGGTCCGGGATAACGCAACCATCATGCCTGCCGTGACAATGAACAGCGGGGCTGCAAGGGACGAGAGAACCCGGAACCAGCCGGGTGCCGGGGGCAGGAAAAGTGCCGGGGTCAAGTTTGCCATGATCATGAGGACAATCGCAAGACCCCGGAGAATATCGATGGGAATATCGCGAAAGGAGCCGCGTACTGGGGCGGCGTCAGGAGATGCATGTTCCATGAGAATATTTCCTGCGATGTATTGATATGGCTGGTGTTGAGTGAAATTATTTTTGCGGTTAATGGGATGGCGACAGGGATCTGGAACGGGTGCCGGCCGGAGGAGGGGTCTGACCAGGAGTGGCTTTTGGGAATCCGGTGTTGCGAATCGGGTGCGACCAGATGGGGACAACCAGATGGTATTTTTCCCATAAGCGCGGAGAAAATTTGTAGTGAAAAAATTAAAAAAAAAAGATCCCTGCCCTTATTCCTTTGGCCGGATCGAATGGATCTTGATGATCCCCGCACACGACTTGCAGGTATAGAACTCTTCCTTCCAGCACTTCTCGCAGCCCCACCGGCCGCACAGCACGCACTGCCGGAGCTCCGACACGGCATGGGGCGTGCTGCACAGGTCGCAGGTATACCGGGAGAAACTCCCGGGATCCTTTGTGGGCGCCTCGCCCTGCTTCCTGATTGGCTGGATCTCTTTTCTCAGTTCGCTGAAGAGATCGAAAGCGTCCTTACTTTTTGGCGCTTCCTTTCGAAACCAGTTCTTTTTCAACACGGTCAAGCCGGGCCTCCATGGATACGAGCGTGTTCTGCATATCGGTCTCGAATTTTTTCAGGTCGGCAAGCCGTGCCTCGTCCTGTTCGAGCTCCTTGTACTTCTGCGCCTTGAAATCCCCGAGTTTTGCCTGGTTCACAAGCTGCCATTCTTCGACAAGGCCCTGGAACCGGCAGTCCAGGTACTCGTCCACCCGGCTCTCGATCGGGCGGGAGAGCGAGATGTCCCCCTTTGCCCCCCGGATGTAATAATAGATAACGAACAGGATAACAGCGAGGATGATGACGATTATGATGAAGGTAACCGTATCCATATCAGACCCGCTCCTTTAACCTCTTGGCCCGGTTTTCCAGTTCCGTCAGCTTGTCCGATGCCGCGTGCCCCGAGGCCTTGAGCCGGGGGATCTCCTGCTCCACCGCATCGAGCCGTGTCGTGAAATCCGCGATATCCGTGGAACGGGCAAGGTCCCACTCCTCGACAATCGCCTGCATCCGCCGGTCCACGTACGCATTGAGATACCCGTTCATGCCGATCATACCGATTTCTCCAGGGACGTGATAAGGGCGTCCAGGTTTCCGGCCCGCTTCTCAAGCACCATCTTCTCCGCGTACAGGGTGCCGATATCGGCGGTCACGCTGGAGAGACGGTTCTCCAGCTTGTGCAGGTCGGTCTCGGTGAGGAGCTCCCACTCCTCGATGACCGATGCAAACGTTGAGTCGAAGTAGGCATCGAGAGATTTGTCCATGGTCGGGAGCTTCGATTCCGCTTCGGCCGAAAGTTCTGAGAACCGGTCCCAGAGATTATAACCGGCCTGGTTCTGGTTTACCACCGGGTACATTTATTTCACCTTCTTCTCTTCTTCGCTGATCTTGCCCATCATGTTGTCCAGTTTCCGGGTCTTGACATAATTCTCAAGCCGGGTGAGCCGGGTCTCGATCAGTTTCTCTTTTGCAAAGATACCCGTCTCAAGACCGGTATTTTCGTCTTCCACGGTCCTGATCTCCGCGGTCTGTTCGGGAGAGAGCCGGGTGAACGGGAATTTTTTAGATTCCGCGTGTTCCTGGAGGAGTTTGAGCTTGTCCTTCTCCAGTTCCAGTTCGATCTTCCGGTTAACGGTTTTCATCAGCCGCAGCTCGCGGAGCATGAGGTAGAGGATGAAAACCCCGATAATTGCAAGCGCAGCAATGAGCACGGTATCGGTGATCACCGGTGCCTGGGCCACAATGGCCGGGTCTGCCACCATATTATCTAACCTCAACGTCACAGGCTATAATCGCTTTCATCCCTTCGTCCTTTGCCTCAGAGATCATCGTTTCCCTTCAGCCCTTTTTTAACCGCTGCGGACGTTTTGGCGGCAGCCTTCCCCACCGTGTCTGCGGCCTTTTTCGTTTCGGTCTTTACCGTTTCTGCCGCCTTCTTTGTCTCGGTCTTCACGGTCTCGCCCGTTTTCCGGGCAGCCGCGTCGAGGTTTGCAACCCCTTCCGAGAACGACTTGTTGGCGTCCTTTGCTGCGGCCTCGATCTTCTCTTTCAGCGGGGGAGTCTTTTTGACTACCACTTCGCTTCCCTCGCTGAGGCCGAGGCTTTTCAAATCCTCTTCACTGACGCGGATCTCGCCTTCCCCTACCATCCGGTCGGCGATCACGGTCACCGTCACGGTCTTTTTGGTCGTCTCATTGAGCAGGTCCACCCGGTCGCCTTCAACAATCCTGAGTTCCGAAAGCCGGCTTTCGTGGAGGCGTACCCGCCCATGGCTCGGGAAGGAACGCTTCTTGATCGTTAATCGCAGGTCAGCCATGATGGATACCTGTGATTTGATCCGATATAGGTTTGTGCTTTCCGCCGTTCACACTGGGAGAGGATTACCGGGCGGGCCGGGAATTTACATGAATTGCCGTTGTTCAGGCCCCGGGCAGTTTTAAGGGAATCGTTGTCACGTGAAGGAACGGGATCTTTGGCGCAAACCCGAGAATGTCCAGGGTCGATACCCCTTTCACCCGTAAGGTAATTTCACCCTTTCCAAGGGTTGTGACAAGAGCCCCCATCAGTTTCATGTTGCTGACCGTCACCGGTATGGTAACCTCGCACGATCCCTTGCTGATGGTGATATCGTCCTGGCTCCCGCAGGTAAGGTATTGCCAGGTCCCGCCATCCTGGTAGAATACGCTGAACGTGATCTTTTTGAGTTTTATCCCGATCAGGTTCCGGTTGATGACCGTGAGCGTGACTGCGAGCGAGAACTCGGCAAGCGAGAGCGATGAGAGCTCGACATTTTTCACGGTGATCTCGGGATTTTTAATGAAAAGACCGCAACCGGCAGCACTGGAACCCGTAACCATGAGCGGCAGCCAGAACATGGGATCACACGTTGAGGGATAGGGAAAATAAAGAGATGGTTTGATTGGTTCAGGCAACGGCCTGGGCTTTCTTTGCCATGAAGGAATACCCGATGGCGATGATGCCGAGCATAATCCCGAACACACCGGCAATGAAGGGCAGGAGCGCAGCTGCGATGAACGGCTGGAGAAGCAGGAGGAGACCAAAGACGATGCTGATAATCCCGAGCACCGCGTTACCCGCATCCCTGGTTGAGAATCCCTGGAACAGGTGGGCGGCCCCGATGAAGCAGGCCCAGAACCCGATGAAGATGACGAAGAACGAGAGCACGAAGATGGTGCTGTACAGCGGGTAGACCAGGATTGCAATGCCGGCGATGATGTTGATGACGGCAATGAAGATCTTCCAGCCCATGTTCGAGCGGTCGACCGCGAGGCTGCCAAGGGTAAAGAGCCCGCCGACAAGCCAGTACGCTCCCATGAACGTGATAAGGAGGACGGTCGTTACAGCGGGCGTTGCGAGCAGCATGCCGCCGATAAGGAGTGTGAAAATTCCCCAGAGTAGTAAAAGCCACCAGGGGAAGAGCTTTGCATTCGTTATATCAGGCACAGGAGTTGAAATTTCTTCTGACATGGGTATACCACTTGTTTAACATAATTCGATATAGTATATCTAAACTCCTGTATTATCCGGTACAGACCCGGTAGTCCGGATCCCCGGACGAACACAGATGAAAAAAATTCCCGCGCCACCCGGTAATATTTATAATTCGTGCCGCCTACAGTCCATATGTGGTCGGGCATACCCATTCCCTTTCCAGTGCATACCTGCGCATTCCCTTTGTTGCATGTCAGGTATCCAGTGTGCCCATAATCACTATGCCCTGGCAGGGTTTTGGAGGAACACATGAACCCGGAAGAACAATTACTGGTAGCCATTATTGACGACAGCATCCATACGGACACCCCTCACGGTCGTGCCATACTCAGGATCGCAAGGGGACTTGAAGAATACGGGATCCGGGTGGAGGACGTTGCGTCTCCTACGGACGCCCGCGCTGCATACTCCAATCTCCCTGAAGTCTCCTGTGTCCTCATCAACTGGAACCTTGGCGGGGACACGCCCAAAAAGCACAAGGAGACGCTTTTCCTCATCCACCAGATCCGGGAGCGGAGCGAGCACATCCCGATCTTTCTCATGGCCGAGCCAACGAGCGAGACCCCGGCGTCCTTAACGGTCGACATGATCAAGCAGATCAATGAATACATCTACGTCATGGAAGACACGCCCGAGTTTATTGCCGGGCGCATCATCTCCGCCGCCCGGCGGTACCGGGAGTGTCTCCTGCCGCCGTTTTTCGGGGAACTCGTCAAATTCTCAAAAGATTTCGAATATTCCTGGCATACCCCGGGCCATGCCGGGGGAACTGCGTTCAGGAAATCTGCGGTCGGCCGGCTCTTCTATAACTTTTTTGGCGAACAGTTGTTCCGGTCCGATCTCTCGATCTCCGTGGGCGAGCTGGGCTCCCTGCTCGACCATTCAGGGCCGGTGGGCGAGGCCGAGCGGTATGCCGCCAAGGTGTTCGGCGCCGACATGACCTACTTTGTCACGAACGGGACATCGACTGCAAACAAGATCGTCTTCTTTGGCCGGGTGACAAAAGACGACGTTGTCCTTGTTGACCGGAACTGCCACAAGTCGGCAGAGCACGCCCTGACAATGACCCACTCGGTTGCGGTCTACATGATGCCGACAAGGAACCGGTACGGGATCATCGGCCCGATCCCCCCTAAGGAGATGACTCCCGCATCAATCAAAGAAAAGATTGCGGCCTGCCCTCTTGCCAAATCCCTAAAAAACAAAAAACCCGTCCATGCTGTTATCACCAACTCCACGTATGACGGGCTCTGCTACCATGCAACGCAGGTGGAGGATCTCCTCGGGAAGAGCGTTGACAGTATCCATTTCGACGAGGCCTGGTACGCTTACGCACGATTCAACCCGCTCTACCGGGACCGGTTCGCCATGCGGGACGGTGCAAAGAGCGAGAAAGGGCCCACGGTTTTTGCCACCCAGTCCACCCATAAGCTCCTGGCGGCACTCTCCCAGGCGTCCATGATCCATATCCGGTGCGGGCGTATGCCAGTTGACCCCGGCCTGTTCAACGAGGGATTCATGATGCACAGCTCCACCTCCCCGCTCTACACCATCATCGCATCCCTCGACGTGTCCTCCAAGATGATGGACGGGGCCTCCGGCCGGCTCCTCACGAACGAGTCCATCGATGAAGCGATCCGGTTCCGCCGCACCATGGCCCGCGTGGGAAGGGAGATCGAAGCCGGGACGGATCCAAAGAAGAAACCCGTGAAGCATGACTGGTGGTTCTCCATGTGGCAGCCGGATCTGATCAAGGACCCGAAGATCAAAGACCCGATCGCCTTTGCCGATGCCTCGATCGATACCCTGATGAATAACCCTTCGTGCTGGGTGCTCCACCCGGGCGACAGCTGGCACGGGTTTGACGGCCTGCCGGACAACTACTGCATGCTCGACCCGATCAAGGTCACCGTGCTCATGCCCGGCGTGAATGAAAACGGGTCTCTTGCCGATTGGGGAATTCCGGCAGCGATTGTTGTCAAATTCCTCGATACGCGGGGGATCATCAACGAGAAGTCCGGGGATTACAGTATCCTGTTCCTCTTCTCGATGGGGATCACGAAAGGCAAGTGGGGCACGCTTATTACCGAGCTCTTCGAGTTCAAGCGGCTGTATGACGAGAACGCCCCGCTCGAAGAGGTGTTTCCCGATCTCACGGCAAAATATCCCGCGCAGTACGCCAAAAAGACCCTGCGGGATCTTGTCGACGGGATGCACGCGTTCAAGAAAAAGGTAAAGATGTGCGAACTGCTCCAGCAGGCCTTCTCGCGCCTTCCCGTGCCGGTCAAAACCTATGCGGAAACCTACACCCATCTCGTGCGAGGCGAAGTCGAACACATCCCGGTTGCAAAAGCCGGCGGCCGGATCGTGGCAACGGGCATTGTTCCCTACCCGCCGGGCATCCCCCTGCTGGCGCCGGGCGAGCGGACCGGCAAGCAGAACGAACCGGTCCTTAAATATCTCTCATCGCTTGAAGCGTTCGACAGGGAGTTCCCGGGGTTCGAGCACGACACCCACGGCATCGAGTGCGTGAACGGGGAATACCGGATGTATGTCCTGAAGGAGAAGAAATGACAGACGAAATTATTTCAGCAAGTCCCGTGTCGGGAAAAAAAGTCCTGGGACTCTTTGCGCTTGCCATGATCAACGTGGCGGCGGTGTTGAGCATCAGGAACTTTCCCTCGATGGCCGTGTACGGCTGGTCGTGCATCGGCTGGTACATCATCGGGGCGATCCTCTTTTTGATCCCGATATCCCTTGCGGGTGCGGAGCTTGCAACCGGCTGGCCGCAGGGTGGCGGGGTCTATGCCTGGGTAAAGCAGGCGTTCGGCGAGAAAGGCGGGTTCACCGCGCTCTTCTGCGAATGGTCGAACAACCTTGTCTGGTTCCCGACCGTGCTCTCGTTCATCGCATCCACCCTTGCGTTTGCGCTGACGCCGGCCCTTGCGAACAGCCCCTGGTACATGTTCACGGTTATGATGATCGCGTTCTGGGGCACGACCGCGATCGCCTACTTCGGGGAGGAAGTTTCCACGAAGTTCGGCAACGTGGGCGTAATCCTCGGGAGCATCATACCGGCAATCCTGATCATCATCCTCGGGGTCTGGTGGTTTGGCTCGGGCGCAGCGATCGTCCTTCCCCCGCTCACGCTCGGAGCAATGGTTCCGGCAATCAATTTCTCAACCCTGCCGTTCTTTGCCACGATCATCCTCCTCTTTGCCGGCATGGAGATGGCAGGATTCCATGCGCTTGAGACAAAGAATCCCCAGAAGGATTTCCCCCGGGCAATGGCCCTGTCGGCGGTCATCATCGTTATCTGCACCGTGCTTGCCACGCTTGCGATAGCGGTGGTCATCCCTGCCGACAAGCTCAACCTCGCCTCGGGCGTCATGCAGGCAATCCAGTACTTCTTTGCCGCAGCCGGGATGCCCTGGCTTGTGGCGCCGATGGCCGTGCTGATTACTCTTGGCGGTGTTGTCTCGCTTGCAGCCTGGCTGATTGGCCCGGCAAAAGGGCTTGGCATCGTTGCCGAAGAGGGCAACATGCCGCCCATGTTCGACCGGACCAACAAGTACGGGGCGCCGGTCGCTGTTCTCGTCATCCAGGCGCTGATCGGATCGGCCATCTCGCTTCTGTATGTCTTCCTGCCCTCGGTCAACCAGGCGTACTGGATCCTCTCGGCAATGACGGTCGAACTTCTCTGTATCGTGTACATCCTTGTCTTTGCGTCCGTGATCAAGCTCCGGTACAGCCAGCCGGACACTCCCCGGCCCTTCAGGATTCCGGGCGGCATGCCCGGGATCTGGATTGTCGGGGGCCTTGGCCTCTTTGGCACGGCCTTTGCGTTCATTGTCGGGCTCATGCCTCCCTCGTACTTTGCAACAAGCGGGATTACGTATGTCGGCTCCGTGCTGCTTGGGACATTCATCCTTGCCGTGCCACCGCTGGTGTTCCTGAAATGCAAAAAGCCCGGGTGGCTGAAGAATGCGGGTGAGCGGAGATGAAACCGATGAGCATCATTCAATCTGTCATCAACCATGGAGCATTGTCATGACGAAGTGGATTACCCTTGAGCACGGCCTTGTCGTATTCCTGGTCGTGATGTTCCTGATCCCTTGCGGGCTTATCATTCTCGCTTCAGAAGAGGCATCGTATCACATGGTCTCCGGAGAGCCGGTCCGGGAAGCTGCAAACCTGACCGGCATCACGATTGCCAGCGTGAAGGATACGACCTGGAACCTGCCCGGTTCGACCGGGGGCAAGACCTATGTCCTCACCGATACGAACGGGAACTCCCTGACGCTTGAAACCCAGGCATTCGACAGCGCGGATGCCCGCGACGCCGCAATCCGGCTGTATAATTCTCACCCGGTGGGTCGCGGGAAACCCGTGGGAAGCCTTGTCGTTGTCGGCCAGCACATCGTGTACGCCACGCCGGCCACCAGCCCCATCCTTGAGAAGATCACACCGTTATTGAAAGAGAAGGCCCGCTCTGCCGGGATTGCGAAATAATTTTTTGTGTTCCCGTGGACCGGGTACGAATCCCCCGGTTCACTGGCGGAAGCGTGAATATCTTGTTATTTTTTATTATTTAGGAGCCTTCCCACCCCCTTCGGGGGTCGCTCGGCCGCCTCGTCGGGGCCTCGCTGGGCGGGTCGGTTTTACGTGATGGATCCATGTCGGTTCCGAACAGATGCTCCAATTTGTTTTTAGGCCCCAATTATTCCACTGTTTCACGAGTGAAAATTCTTCAGGCCATTGGGGGTCAAGGGGAGGCACCCCTTGGGCAGCCTCCCCCTCTGGGGGAGTGAGGGTGTCACACTCACAAAGGATCGAGAATAAAAACAAATTTCCGGATGAAACTGGATATCCAGAGAATAAAAAATAAATTTATGTAATCGTGTTCAGGCTTAACCCGACAGGATTTTTACTTTTTAATCTTATTATCAAATATTTTTTTTCACCTCTGATATTTCCCGGCCCAACTCCCGCAGCGATCCCGTGACCGGCTTATTTCTCCCCGATATATCCCTGTATCGCGGTCAGGGTCGTGCTGTCCAGCATGACCGAGAAGTCGAGGTCCACAAAATAGACCGGGAATGTCCCAAGAAGCGTGTTCTGCCTGACCTGGTAAATCTTGGATTCCAGCAGCAGGGTGGTGAGCTCATAGGGGTTTTTCAAGGCGGCCCCGGTACCACGGATGTCGTGTTCCAGGAGATCCCTGAGGGTATTTTCCTTGTAATCCAGGAGCCGCCGGGCCATGAGCCGGCTGCTGATCCCGTGGATGTACCGTATGATAAAATACTGGCTGATGGCGAGCATAACAATGAGTGCCACGAGGTGCCCGAGTACCGCGATTCCCGAATCGGTCAGGAATGCCGTCACCGTGATGCCCGGGAGCAGGATGATCGTGACAAGGATCAGGATCACGGCAAAGCCAATCCCCAGCATGAACAGGGCCGAGATCAAAATGGGCGGGACCTTATTGTCCGTGAGCCGGGTTTTCATGCTCTCGACATTCTTCATGAACGCGAACGAGAACGGCTCGATCTTCCAGATCAGGAAATAGAAGACCGCGATTATAGCGCACTGCGAGATGACGATGAGCGTCCCTCCAAGGGAAACGTGCAGGACCATGTATGCAATGAGCGTGAAGACGATGTCAACCGAGAAGATCATACCAATCCCAAGGGAAAGAGTCCGGCTGTTGATGAAGAATGCGTTTAAGAAGAGCCGGGTGAACTGCGTTGTCCCGGCTTTTATCCCGATATCCTGGATCCATGAAAGGAATTTTTTGATATCGCCCTTACGGATTCCTCCCGAATTCCGGCTCGTTGGTATGAGGAGCGAAATAAAATAGAACATGTTGAGGTAGAAACTGGCAGCGATAAACAGGGCGAAATAATCCCTCCGGACCGCAATGAAAAGGGCATTTACCAGCAGGCAGCAGAGCAGGATCACACCATGCAGAATGCCAAACGAACCTTCGGTTACAAGGAGATTGCGGCTTTTCTTGACGGTTGCGAGTTCAGCCTCGATAACGTGACGGAACGGGACCTCGTATCCACCTGCGTTTTGTTCCTGCGAACCTGGCACGGTTTTCTCCTATCCTTCCCGGGAACCGAAGTCCCGGTCTCGTGTTCCACTCATCGATCCCGTGCAGGACGGTCGCGGGCAGGTGCAGTTCCGAGCCCGGATTTCCAGAACCGTACTGAAACCCGGTCCTCCGGTACGCCCCGGATATTCCTGTTGTTGCGGTATCACGGTTATCGCCCTTTATCCGCACTTTCCGGCTCCGATCCGATCAGCCGGACCGTTGTCTCGGGGAATGGGATCTCGATCCCTGCCGCTTCGAACGCGTCTTTGATCCTGGGGAGGAACGCGGTCCTTAGCGAGAGATCGTCCTGGGTGTTGGCCCAGATGGAGGGCACCCAGAACCGGCACTTGATCCGGATACTGCTGGGATCAATGTCACTCACGAACGTTTCCGGTGCCGGGTTTTTCAGGACGAACGGGTGCGATTCCACTATCGTTCGGATAATGGCAATTGCCCGGTCCGAACTGTCCTCGTACCGGATCCCCACTTCGTACGTATAGCGGCGTGCAACGTGTGCATGGAAATTGGAGAGCATGGTGTTGTAGAGCATGCTGTTGGGAATGCGCACGAGAACCCCGCTCGGTGTCCGGATAGTGACCGAGAGGAGCTGGACCGAGACGACCGTTCCTGTCACATCGCTGACCTGGATGAAATCCCCGGCACTGAACGTGCGCTCGTAGAGGAGCCCGACACCTGCTGCCGCATTCCCGACAACGGCCGAGCTGGACATGGCGATAACGACAATGCATCCGATGACAAGCAGGAGGACAATCGCCATGCTTAAGTGGAAGAGCCCGGGCAGCGCGAGGGCGAGAGCGGCAAAGATGATGAGCGCCCGGACCAGTGCAGACGCGAGTTCCAGCTGGCCTTTCTCCATCTTGTGACTGAGCCGCAGTTTCATGAAATGGGCAACAACGAGACCAAGGATGTATGCCGCGACAAACAGCAGGATGACGAACAGGACATCGCCCCAGGTAAAGTCCTCGGTGACTGCCTCGGCATTCTCAGAGAGTTCGCTGATGGTGGAGTTGAAGTTGAAAATATCCCCGAGAATCATACGACACCCGATTCCATGAAGAAGCCCTGCTCAGGGATGATCGGCAGTTTCCGGCTGGAGTAGAGATCGATTCCCCGGATCGGGCTTCCTGCCGGCGCCTTATCTTCAAACGACGTGATGGCGATTGCAGACGACATGATCTCCATTACCGCATTCATCCCGACACAGGAGCCGTAGAACAGTTTCATGGCATGGCAGTCGAAGACGGCCCGGGAGACTTCGACCGCACCGGCGTACCTGTTCCGGATACAAAGTGCCATCACTCCTTCGCGGTGCGGGTCGGTCCCGGGGGGTTCGTGATAGATATCGCTCTCGTAATACCGCGTGATGAGCCCGGTCACCGGTTTGCCGTACAGGGAATATTTGGATTGGTTGAGGGAGAAGATGTCGATAACGGACGTGTCGGTCCCTGCCTGGAGAAACACCCCGATTTCCACCGGGAATTTGAGGTTCGCGGTCATGGACTCGCCCGGCTGCATGATAATCCGGGGAAAGACGATCTCCAGGTGGTGGGCGATCTCCATGGGGAGGTTGACCGGTTCGACCGGACTAATCGTAATGGCTGCTTCCGGGCTCAGGGCAAGGATCTTCCTGATATGGTCGCTGCCGCACTGGCGCTCGTACCGGGGAACCGGGCCGGACCGGTCTATGGTGAGCGTTAAGTCGTTTTCAGCATAGGAAAAATTCCCGGTATGGCATCCAAACACGAAAAGGGGTGGATTTGGTGGGCAATAAAGGTGACGAATCCCTTGCCGTCCGGGCCTCAAACGGCCATCTGCCGGCACTGTAACAGCCAAACCCCCGGTACCGGCATTTTCCGGCATTCCCATAACGAATCTTCCCGGGTCCGTTCCTTCCGGGATGGGATCTCTTCTCCCGTCCGCCGGGCACCGGTTCCCGGTACATCCCCGATACATTCCCGGTACGGTATCCGGGCTGCGGGATCTTTTTATGGCTGGATAATCCATTCGCGGACCGGGTACTTCCCGTGTTTGGAATAGGATGAATTTTGTAGTTGTATCGCCAATCAAGTAACCAGAAGCGAGGATCTCGCTATCATATATTGGTGAAACCATGTTGGACACAAAAATGTCATGCCTGTTACGGGGCATTGTCGGGGTAATTTTTGGGTTTCTGGCCCTGATGCTTCCTGAAATCACCCTTGGGAGCTTTTATGGATTTTTCTGGGTACTGATCGGGCTCGGTATGGCAATATTCCTCTTCCTTGCCATCACTTCCCGCAACGATGAGGCCACGCTCTGGTTCGGTCTTGCCGCGGTCCTCCTCGTCATAGGTGTCATCTCCTTTCTCTTCTCGGCGTTTGTCACCCTCCTCTTCATCCTGCTTATCGCGGGGATTGCAATCTACAACGGGTTCACTGATATTACGCTCGCGCTCACGCACCCGCAAACCAAATACTTCATAATACCGGCCATGATCCTCACGGGCGTTGCTCTCTTATGCGTGCTGTTCTACTACTTCCCGGGCTTTGAGAAGAACCTCTTACTCTCGATCGTTGGTACGTTCGCCCTTGCGTTTGGTCTCTTCTCGATCTTCCTTGGCTACTACAAATCCGAAAGCCCGGCCGACGCAGATTCGTTCGTATCCCAGAAAGCTGCCTGCACGTTTAGCAGGAACAAAGAGAACAAGTAACCCCGCCACGCTCACTTTTTTTGTTTTGCGTGGTTAACCGGTCATTATTCCTATGACGTACGATGTGGTGATTGCCGGTGCAGGGCCGGTGGGAAGTGCGGCGGCAGAAGAATGCGCCCGTCTCGGGCTCTCCACGCTCTGCATTGAAGAGCACGGCACTATCGGTCATCCCGTCCAGTGTGCCGGCCTCCTCTCGAACGCTGCGTTTGCCGAATGCCGCGTCTCGGACCGCTCCGTCATGAACCGGGTTTCGGGTGCCCGCCTCTTCTCCGGTTTTGGAAAAAACATCCTGATCGATGCGAAGCGGACCATGGCCTGCGTTGTCGACCGGTGTGCCATCGACCGCGAGATGGCGGGGCATGCCGCCGACCGGGGAGCGGAGTTCCGGCTCCGGACCAGCGTCTGCGGTGTGCAGGGCAACACCGTTCTCACCCGGGGGATTTACGGGCATGAGACCATCCCGTTCCGCGTCCTGATCGCAGCGGACGGGCCCCGGAGCAGTATCGCACGGTACCTCGGGATGGAACGCGCCCGGCTCTTCCTGGCAGGGATCCAGGTCGATATCCCCCGGGAATCGGATCCCCGCTTTGTTGAACTGTATCCCGATGCAGCCCCGGACTTTTTTGGCTGGGCAATCCCGGTAACCCCGTCGGTAACCCGGGTCGGCATGTGCACGCAGGCACAGGTGCCGGAACGGTTCGATCGGTTCAGGAAACAATTCGGCGACAGTTCCCTCAATCTCGTGACCGGGACCCTCCCGCTCGGCGTCATGCCCCGGACTTACGGGCACCGCACCCTTTTTACCGGGGACGCAGCCGGCCTCGCGAAACCAACCTCGGGCGGCGGGATCTATACCGGCGTCCGGTCAGCCCGCCATGCCGCCGCCACCGCTGCTGAAGCGTGCACCTGCGACCGGTTCGATGATTCGGTCCTTGCCGGGTACGAGCGCCGCTGGCAGGCAGATTTCGGGAACGAACTCGAACTGGGGTTCCGTATTCTCGGGATGCGGCAGCGCATGACGAGCGAAGATGTGGAATCCATTCTTGCGGCACTCGACGACCCGGATATTATCCGCACCATCGAAGAGTACGGGGACATGGACCGGCCGGGGATCGTAGTAAAAAAGCTCCTCTTCAAACCGGGAATGTTCCGGCTCCTCGGCCCCCTGCTTGCAACGGGGCTCCGCTCGTTTTTATAAGAAAACGTCGGCTGCCCGTTACCGGGTTTCGTGCAGCAGGATATGGCAGCAGTCGCTCTTCCTGTTTCCCGGGAAACGGAACGCCCCCCGGGGAATGTTCATCTCGAACAGGGCCCCTTTATGGTATTCGCCGGTCTCCCGGATGGTGATTCCCGTTATAGAGAGGATCTCCTTGACGAGGAAGAGACCGAGGCCGGTATTCTTGCCAAAGCCTTTTGTGAAGATCTTCTCCTTGTCAAACGGGGGAATCCCGGTCCCGTCATCCCCTATCGTGATCTGTGCAGACTCTTTGTTTTCCGTAACGGAGATCCGGATCGTGGTCACGCGGTCCCCGTGCTTGAGGGCGTTTTCCACAAGATTGTAAAATGCCCGCTCCAGCAGGGGATCGGCAAAGACATCGAGTCCGGCCGTATCCGACTGGACGCAGATCTTCTTGATGTCCACGTGGGTACAGGCCCGGAAAAATACTTCGTGGACATTCTGCCAGGACGGGGCGGTTGCGCCAAGGTTCTGGTACAGCCGGGTGAATTCGATGTTCTCGCTGATGGTCCGGACCGTTTCTGTGATCTTCCGGAGATACATGGAATATTCGGGTTCCTCCGGCCGGTCCCGCATAAGGTCGAGATACCCCCCGATAACTGTCAGCTTGTTCCGGATATCGTGCCGGGTAATATCCGAGAGCAGGTTGAGTTTGCGATTTGAGAACTGGAGGGCTTCCTGGGTCATCTGGATCTCCGAGATGTCGTGGAAGATCCCCATGATACTCCGGCGGTCGGCCTGGTATATGGCTGTTGAGTTGACGATCACCGGTACTTCGCGGCCGTCCCGGTCAATTACCGGGATCATCTGCGAACCGGTACCCTCCGCTATCACCTTTGCGTAATAATCATTCAGGCGCTGGCTGACTTCAGGAGGGTGAAGGTCCGTGCAGTGCATGGTGCGGATCTCTGCAAGGGTCCGCCCGATAAGATCCTGGGCCTTCTTGTTGGCATCGATCAGCATCCGGGTCTCTGCATCCGAGATGAAGATCGCGTCGTTGGCATGGTCCATGAGCCCCCGGGTCTTCTCGTTCTCGATCCGGAGTTCGTTCTCGACCCGTTTCCTGTCCGTTATGTCGATGGCGGTAAACGTAATGCCCCGTGAGATATCTCCCGGGATGAGCGGGGCGGAACTGAGCAGGATATCGAGGACGGTACCGTCCCTGCGCTGCCAGCGGGTCTCGACTTTTGCACTACCTTTTTCCCGGATCTGCCGGTCCCGTTCTCTCTGGACGAACTGGTATTCTTCCTCATCGGGATATATCTGGAGGATGTTCTTGCCGAGCAGTTCCTCCTTTGTGTACCCGAGCATATCGCAGCAGTACTGGTTGACCTCGATGAATTCCCTGTTGACCGAGACACCAATCCCCCCCGGGGCTGCTGCAAAGATACTCTTGAGTTCTGCCTGGCGCTCCCGGAGAGAAGCCTCGTTTTTCTTGCTTGCCGTTATGTCCCGGACTGACTCGATGGCCCCGGCAATATTCCCGTTCTTGTCGTATAACAGGGATGCCTTTGCCTGGAAAATGCCTGACACACCTTTGGGGCGCGGGGCTGTTGATTCGGCAGCGAGAACACCCCCTTCCTTCTGGAGGATGGTGTACCCGATATCTTCGAGTTTTGTTATGGGCTCGAGGATGAGATCAATGAGGATCGGGCGGGGTTCCGGGTAGAACGCAAGGGCATATTCGTAGTTGCCTTTCCCGATCATGGATGCAGCAGGGATCCCACTCATCTCTTCAAACGCTTTGTTCCACGCAATCACCTTACCCTCGGTGTTGATCGCAAACGTGGCGTCGGGTAAGAAATTGATGATATCCGCCAGGCGCTGTTCGGAATTCCGGAGAGCATCCACCGCCCGCCTCCGGTCGAGAGCAATAAGGATCTTGTGCCGGAGTTCGGCGAACTGGGCTTTTGTGTCGCCGCCTTTCTGGAGGTAAAAGTCCGCACCGTTGTTGATGGCTTCTATCACTACCTCTTCCCGGCCTCTTCCCGTGAAGAGAATGAATGGTATCCCGTTGTATGTCTTGCGCACTTCTTTGAGGAGTTCGATCCCGTCCATCACCGGCATCTGGTAATCGGAGATGATGGCATCGAATGACTGGTGCCCGAGAAGGTCGAGCCCTTCTGCCGCAGAAGATGCAGTGAAGACAACAAAATCCCCTCCCCGTTCGAGGAAAACCCGACCAAGCTCCAGTAATTCCGGCTCGTCATCTACGTAGAGGAGATTAGTCATTCCTGATCCAAGTCTCGTGTTAAACCTGAAATAAATTTTCTTTTGCCCGCCCTTTATAAATCGGGCCATAAATATCGCCGTGGATAATAGGCTGAAACAGCCTGCTTCCCGCACTGAGGGACCGCCGAAGGGTCCGTTCCTTCCGGGAACCGGTTGACCGGGAGCGCATGGCACAATGATTATGGGTCCGTTACCGTAGGGATTCGCCGGGCGATCTCCGCAAGCACGGTGGAGGAGATGTCTTCTCCCTTGTTGATGTCCTGGATCCAGAACCGGATGCTGATTACGTTTCCCTGGTGGGTGATGCCGGTGAAGAGGACCCGGGGTGAAAGGGCGGAGGGATCTTTCCGTGTCCGGTATACCCCTGGATAAAAAACGAGTCCGCGAAGCCGTTGTTCTTTTGGGGGATTGCAGCTGATCCCCCCGGCAGGATGTCCGGGTGCGCCCGGATTACTGCAAGGATCTCTTCTGCCGCCCGGTCAAACGGGACTTCTGCGGGAAGGGTGATCGAAAGCGGGATCTCCACGAACCCGGATTTTGAATAGTTGACGATCTTGGAGCCGAGCAGGGTTGCATTGGGCAGGATGTAGACCCGGCCGTCCTGGTCGCGGAGGATCGTCCGCGTGAAGGTTATGTCCTTGACCTGGGAGATGCCGGTTGCGGGATCGCCGCCCACTTCGATCCAGTCGTCGAGCGCAATAGTTCGGTTGACGGTGATCAGTATGCCGGCGAGCAGGCTTGAGACGATCTGCTGGGAAGCGAATGCCAGGGCGATGCTGATGATTCCCAGGGATGCAAGGGTTGCCTTGACATCGAACCCGAGAAAGATGAGGTCCGCGTAATAGATGCCCACGACAAGGATTATGTATCCTGCGAACCGGGCCGTCCAGCGGGCAAATGAGCGGGACGTGTAGCGGAAGAGGATCTGTTTGACCGCCTTGTAGCTGAGATATGCGGCAAAAAGGACCGCGATACTCCAGAGCATGAAGGCAATGATGTTCTCCAGGAGCACGTTGCCGATGAAGAAGGTGAGATCGGCCATAAGGATATGTTGGGCTGAACAGGAGAAAAACGGCGCGGGTTTTTACCGGATCCCGCTGCTGACCAATCCGGCTTTGGTCCTGTTTCCAACCGGCTATTTAAAAAAAGAGAACCGGAAACCCGGCACGGGTCACTCGGTCTTGCCCTTTGTATCCGGTGACTCTTGACCGCAGGCACGCATGGAGCGGATCACGCCGATGATGATCGATACTACCGCGAGGAGCGAGATTGCGATGATGGCGTAGATGATGTAACTGAAGTTCTGCTTGACGATCGGGATGCCCCCGAAGAAGTAGCCTGCGAGCGTGAAGGCGCAAATCCAGAGAACACCACCGGCCAGGTTGTAGGTGATGAACCAGCGGTACGGCATCTTCCCGACACCGGCAAGGAACGGGGCGAAGGTCCGGATGAACGGGATGAACCGGGCGATGACTATCGTGAGCCCCCCGTATTTCTCGAAATACTCGTGGGTCTTTTCGAGATGGTCCTGCTTGACGAAACTGTATTTTTTATCAAGGAGTTTCATGCCGATCTTGTTCCCGATCCAGTAGTTGACCGTATCACCAAGCACGGCGGCAATGATGAGGGATCCGATGAGGACTTCAGGGTTCAGGTAGCCGGCGCCGGCAAGCGCCCCGGCCACGAAGAGGAGCGAGTCTCCCGGCAGGTACGGCAGCACGACAAGGCCGGTCTCGCAGAAGATGATCAGGAACAGGATCAGGTAGGTCCAGATACCATAGCTTGCGATTATCCCGGGCAGGTACTTGTCGAAATGAAGAACGAGATCAATGAGCGGAAACAGCAGATCCATTTCCGGTTATCTGGGTTTTTTTCAGGCATAAAGGAATGCCAGAGATTTCCCTTTCGGGAAACGTGATATAGCAGCTGGGGGGTCGGCAGTTTTCCGTGACCCGGTATCCTGCCGGACGATTCCTGCCGGTCGGGAGGAACCGGGATCGAAAAAGGGGATATTATGCCGGCTGCCCGGTTTTTCCTGCGGAATAGATGTGGTATGCCAGCCTGAGGATGAACCCGATAACAAGGACTGCTGCGGAGGCAACGATGATCCGGATCCACAGGTCCGGTGAGAGCGGGACGGTGGCAAAGACCGCTCCACCGTACTGGACGATTGCTATCTGGACAAGGACGATAGCTCCCATCACGGCAAAGAACGTCGGGTTGCCCCGGAAGAACGCGGGCATCTTCCCGTCAAGCGCCCGGCAGTTGATCCCGTTCCAGACTGCGGCGATGATGAAGGCCGAGAAGAAGACCGTGCTCACTTCGGCAGGTGTTGCCCCGCCAAGGAAGCCGGTCGATAACTGGAGGATACCGGCCAGGATCAGGAATGCGCCCGTCACGATGATCGAGAGCCACATGAACGGCGTAACGATCTTTGCATCCTGCGGCACGGGAGTGTGGTTCATGAGGCCCTTGTGCGGGGCCTCCGAGCAGAGTGCAAAGGCGGCAAGCGTGTCCATGATGATGTTGATCCAGAGGATCTGGATGATGGTGAACGGCTCGGGAAGCCCGAGGAGCGGGGCGATGAAGACGAGAATGCAGGCACAGAAGTTGACCGTGAGCTGGAAGAGGATGAAGCGCTGGATGTTCTCATACAGCGATCTGCCCCACCAGACGGCGCTCGTGATCGAGGCAAATGAGTCGTCGAGCAGGATGATGTCGCTTGCCTCCCTCGCAACTTCGGTGCCGGCAATGCCCATTGCAAGGCCGACATCCGCGTGCTTGAGGGCCGGGGCATCGTTGGTCCCGTCGCCGGTTACGGCCACGACCGCACCGGTCTTCTGGAGCGCTTCGACAAGCAGGAGCTTGTCCATGGGTTCGGCCCGGGCCATGACTTCGAGGTTGCGGGCAGCTTCGACCTGCTCCTCTTTTGTGAGGATGCGGAATGCACCCCCGGTCATGACGGTTCCTTCCTTCAGGATACCGGCCTCGCGGGCAATGGCCCGGGCAGTCTCCGGATTATCCCCGGTGACCATCCTTACGCGGATGCCGGCGCTCTGGCAGGCGGTCACCGATTCGGCAATCTGGTCCCTGAGGGGATCGCGGATACCTACGAACCCGTCCCAGAGAAGGCCGGTCTCGCTCTCGTCCCCATCCTTAATTTCCCGGTGGGCGAACGCAAGCGTCCGCATGGCCCGGGAGGCAAGCGCACTCACGCCGCTGAGGTCGGGCTTATCCGTGCAGAGCAATGCAACGATCTCCGGGGCCCCTTTAACGAGAAGGAATGACCTGCCCTCAAGATGGATAACCGTCGACATCCGCTTCCGGTTGCCATCGAAAAGATACTGCTTATCAACATGGGTTTCGGCCCGGATCTGCATGTAGTCGAGCGATTCTGCCCGGAGCCAGCGGAGCAGGGCGCCTTCCGTGGAGTTGCCGATGACAATGATCTTTCCTTCCTTTTCCTGAAGGTGAGCGGTCCCGTTCACCGCGGCATTGAGCGTGATCCATTCCGCAGGAGTTACCGGCATGTCCGGGGGACTGACGGGTTTCCCGGCCGGGGATTCCACGACTTCCATCTGGTTTTTTGTAAGCGTGCCGGTCTTGTCGGTGCAGATGGTGGTTGCCGACCCGATAGTCTCGCAGGCGATCAGCCGGCGGACAAGGCAGTTGGCCCGGGTCATCTTGCGCATGGCAAGCGAGAGCGAGAGTGCAACGCTCATCGGCAGCCCTTCGGGGACTGCTGCGACCACGATCACGACTGCGAGCATGAAGTACTGGAGGATGTTGTTTGCCGTATCGAGGTTGAGACCGGTCACGTCGCCTACGAGCACTCCCCGGATGAAGAGGGTGACGCAGATGAGGATGGCCATGGCGTACCCGAATTTGCTGATAACGCCTGCAAGCGACCCGAGTTTCTGTTCGAGCGGGGTCTCGGTGGCGTGGTCGATCCCAAGGGACGCTGCGATCACGCCCATCTGGGCCGAGTCGCCAACGGCTGCGGCAATCATGTGCCCTTTGCCTGCCGTGACAAAAGCGCCCTTGAGGACCTTGTCCTGCACAGCTTTTTGGACCGGTTCCGTCTCACCCGTAAATGCGGATTCGTCGGAACAGAGATCATCGGATGCCAGCACCCAGCCATCCGCCGGGAGTGCGTCGCCGGCTTCAAGAAGGATCAGGTCGCCGACAACAATCTCGCGCGATGTTACTGATGCGGGGTGGCCGTCCCGGATCACCTTGACCGCAACATCGTCGCGGTGTGCATTGAGGACATCGAATTCCTTACTGCTGCGGTATTCGTTGAAGAACGCGATGCCGGTGGCGAGGAGGATGGCGAGGATGATCCCCACGGTGTCGAGCAGCCCGCTCCCTTTGATAACCGATACGACCGTTGAGACCGCGACTGCAAAGAGCAGGATGCGGATGATGGGGTCGTTGAATTTCTCCAGGTACTGTTTCCAGAGCGGCTCGCGCACCGGGGGAGTCATGGCATTGGCGCCATAGGTTGCACGGAGTCGTCCGGCATCTTTTGAAGCAATTCCAGAAGTCCCCGTGATGGGGGCCAGTTCTTCGAATGGGATTATAGCAGGTTCTTTCATACAGGTTCCACGCGGGACAAAATCTCTGGTACTAGTGTGCTTCTCTGGATTATATCAGTTCGGCGGAAATCCTGTTCCACCCCGGGCCGGCAATGGGGCCCGGGTCCATGATCGTGGATATCCATTGGGTTGGATAGAGAAGCCGGAACCAGAATTTGGTATCATACCAAACATTCATGAGGAACGCCGGCCAACCACATCCCATGGAAATTCGTGACGGTCTCGGGCTCTCCCCCCGGAAGGCCGCGTATATCCGGTACATCCACGAGAAAGGCGGGCAGGCCCGGACAAGTGAGATCGCATCGCGTTTCTGCGTAGACCCGTCCACGGTTACCAAAACCGTCACCGAGCTCGTAGAGAGCGATCTGCTCACCCATACCCCCTATTACGGTGTCCGCCTCTCCGATGCCGGCCAGAGTTACGCCGACTTCCTGGTGAAGCGGCACCGGATCCTCTCGCTCATCTTCACCCACTACGGCCTCTCGGACGAACAGGCCTGTACTGAGGTTTCGCGGTTCGAGAGCCTCGTCTCCAAGGAAGCCATCGACCGGATGTGCTGTGCCATGGGACACCCGAGGCAGGGTGTCTGCGGAGAGATCACCCACGATCCCGGGTGCCTGGGCCATGCCCGGTAACCGGTTTTTTTGGCCATCAATGGTATACGATATCCACTAACGCGAGGCAGCATCCCATGAGTTCCGCCGCATTTTCCCCCCACATCCCCGATCTCGATCTCATCACGTACTATGCCGAGAAACAGGCATCGATCTTTTCCCGGGTAAGCCCGTGGACCAAGTTCGGCTGCCTGATCTTCATTGTTCTTGCCATAACGCTCACCCGCAATCTCGCCATCCTGCTCGGCATGTACCTCGTCGTTGTCGCCCTGTACGTGCTTGCAGGCCTGCCGGTAAGAAAACTCGTTGCCTGGTACGCCCTCCCCGTCCTCTTCGTCCTGTCGCTCATCGGGCTCATGATCTGGAGCGAGCCCGGCGTTCCCCTCGCGTCTTTGTCCTTATGGGGTTTTTCCCTCACTCTCACGGACAATGGTCTCCTGCTCCTTTTCACCCTGACCCTGAAGGCGTTTATTTCTGTTACCTTCTCGCTCTTCTTCCTGATGACCACGCGGTACCAGCACTTTGCGGCTATGATCTCGCGCATTTTTCCAACGCCGCTCGACCAGATCTTTCTCATGGCGTACCGCTTCCTCTTCCTCACGCTGGCCATGACGGCATCCGTGCTCAAGGCAGTCCGTTCGCGGGGCGGGGGTCTCATCCACAGCGTGCGGATGCAGGGCCGGCTCTTTGCCGGTGTCTTTGCGCACGTCTTCATCCGGTCCTTCGAGCGCGGGGAGCGTGTCCACAAGGCCATGACCGCCCGGGGGTATGCCGGGTCGTATTCCTCGTACGGCGAAGTGCCCCGGCCCGCCCTTGCGGGGTTTGCCCTGCTCATTGCTCTCGCAATCCTGTCCGGTGCACTCGTGCTCACCTCGCCATACCGGGGGTGGTGACCGGATGGAAGCACCGCACCAGCACCCCGGGGCACAGCACTGTCCTCCCTTTGACCCGGAGAACGAACTGATTCACGTGGACTGCGCAAGCCATGTATATCCCGACGGGAGCGTAGGGATCCACGAGATGTGCTTCTCTGTCAGGAAGCACGAGATCGTGGCGCTCTGCGGCCCCAATGGATCCGGGAAGTCCACGCTGATCGAGCACCTCAACGGCCTTCTCCGGCCCAGCCAGGGCCGGGTCTGGGTGAACGGGAAATCCATCTCGGAAGGCGAGCAGGCGAACCTCTGGAAAGAGGTCGGGCTTGTCTTCCAGCACTCGGATGACCAGCTCTTCGCCCCGACCGTGCTCGACGACGTGATGTTCGGGCCGCTGAACATGGGGATGCCTGTGCAGGAAGCAAAGACCCGGGCCCTCCATGCCCTGGAGACCACCGGGGCCGGCGACCTTGCCGGCAGGCTGCCGAATTACCTGAGCGGCGGCCAGAAACGGCTCATCTCGATTGCCGGCATCCTTGCTATGCAGCCGCTGGTCATTGCCATGGACGAGCCGACATCCGACCTCGACCCGATCCATACCGCCATGGTCGAGTCGATCATCCTGGATCTCCGGGACCGGCAGGGAATCTCGGTTGTTATCGCTACTCACGACCTGGACCTTGCCGCCCGGATCGCGGACCGGGTCTGCCTGGTCCGGAACGGGGCGGTCTATGCCCAGGGAATCCCGCAGGAAATCTTCTACAACCCGGACCTGATCCAGGGGGCGGGTCTCTCCCTTCCGTCAACCGTCCGGACCTACCTGGATTTCTGCACCGCTTCAGGAGCTGCGCCTGTCGATCGCCCGGTCCGGCGCGAGGAACTGACCCGGGCCCTCATGAAGATCCGGGCTGGCGATTCGGCCCGGTAATTTTTGGGCTCACTCCAAATTTCCCGCAACCTTGATATCCGCTCCCGCGAGATGTTTGGATCAGATACCCCGGGTGGATGATCCAACCGCCCTCCCGGGTCTTTTGAGGACAGGCCAATGGCGCACATACATCTTGAAGACGGTTCATTTTCACTCCTGTGGGTGATCGTCTGGTGGGCGTGTGCCCTCTCCCTCCTCGGGATTGCCCTTTATTTCCTGCGCACCTCAAGAAAACCGGATCCCCGGCGCATTACTATTGCGGCGTTCTGCACGGCTGCCGCGTTTGCGATCTTCCAGGTCGACATCCCCATTGCCGGGGGAGTGCACATCAACCTAACGCCGCTCATCGGCATCCTGACCGGCCCCATTATCGGCTCGCTGATAGTTTTCATCACCAACATCCTCTCTGCCGCTATCGGCCATGGCGGATGGGGCATGATCGGGGCCAACACGCTCGTCAACTTTTCAGAAGTTATCGTTGCGTATGCGATCTTCCGCATCCTTAAGCGCTGGGTCCCCGACCTCTTCTCCCGGGCAGGCATTGCAACCCTTGCCGGTCTCTTCGTGGGTAACTGCGTGATGATCGGGATCATCCTGGTATCCGGGATCCAGGGAGTAACGCAGGGCAGTTCCCAGATCCTTACCGGTCTCTCCCTCATCTTTGCGATCAACATGGGAGTAGCCGTCATCGAGGCCTTCGTGACCGGCCTCACTGTTGCGTACATGGGCCGGGTCCGTCCCGACCTGCTGGACGGGGGAAAACCATGACCGTGCCCGGGGAATCCCGGGAACGGTACGGGATCGCCCTCTTCCTCCTGCTCGCGGTTGTTCTTGTCGTGATCGGCGTGATTGTTACGGGAGTGACCGGCCCGATGGGAATCGAGGAGCGTTTCACCTCGGCAGTCGGCCTCCACCAGGAACCGGGTGTCACTCCCGGGGAGGCCGGGACCGGTTTCTCCCTTGAAGGTCATCCTGTCCTCTATATTGCCTTCCTTGGGATTCTCGTAATCGCGTGTTTCCTGCTGTATCGAAAATACCGCATCTGACAGCACGTGGCACATCGCCGTTCTGTTGTATTTTAATCCTGTGACTTGCCCGCCAGAGGGACAATTCCCGGAAAATTTTTTTATGACGTTTCTGGCTCCTCTTATGGAACGCCCCGGTCACTATCCACGGGTTAATTAAGCACCTGAATAATAACACTCCATTGATCATGAACCGACACCGCACCGTGGATCTCAAAGCCATTGCCTGGTCGGCTATGGAGAAGTACGGGTTCAAGCCAAGCTTCCCCCAGGCAGTTGTCCGCGAGGTCGATGCTATCCAGGGGGCAGCGCCTTCTGATGAAGGAGAAGCACGCGACCTGCGTTCACTCCTCTGGTCTTCCATTGATAACAGCGATTCCATGGACCTCGACCAGATCGAGTTCTGCGAACAGAACCCTGACGGATCGGTCCACGTCATGGTTGCCATTGCGGACGTTGATGCGTATGTCCGGAAGGACTCCAAAACTGACCAGTATGCAAACCACAACGGAACTTCCGTGTATCTCGATGTCGAGACCTATCCGCTCTTCCCGGACCGGCTCTCCAAGGGCATCACCTCCCTGTTGCCCGGCCGCGATCACCGGGCGATCGTTCTTGAGTATACGGTCATGCCGGATGGCGGTTTTGTGCCCGGGCCCGTGTACCGGGCGCAGGTGCGGAACAAGGCCAAGCTGGTGTACGAGGAGGTCGGGGACTGGCTGGATGGAACCGGTAAGATCCCGGCGGCTATCCGGGATACACCCGGGATGGAAAGCCAGGTCCGGCTCCAGGATAAGACGGCGCGGCTGCTTCGGGAGAAGCGCCTTGCTGAAGGAGCGCTCGATCTCGATACGATCGAGCCCCGGGCAGTGATCGAGAACGGTGTTGTCCGGGAGATAACGGTCATCAAAAAGAACCCGGCACGGAGCATCATCGAGGAGTTCATGGTAGCCGCAAACGGGACTACGGTACGGTTCCTGGGAACTGCCGGCACCTCCATGATCCAGCGCATTGTCCGGGTGCCCAAATACTGGGACGAGATCGTGCTCACTGCCGCAACCTACGGCGATCATCTGCCTGCGGAGCCGGATGCAAAAGCCCTTTCAGATTTCCTCTTCCGGCAAAAAGCTGCGGATCCCGAACGGTTCCCCGATCTCTCGCTCACGGTCATCAAGCTTCTTGGTCCCGGGGAATACATTGCCCTTGACCCGGGCACGCCCCCGACCGGCCATTTCTCGCTTGCGGTCACCGACTACACCCATTCCACCGCCCCGAACCGGCGCTATGTCGATCTCATCAACCAGCGGCTGGTAAAATCGGTGCTCGACCATGTCCCGAGCCCGTATTCCCCTGGAGATCTTGCCGACGAATCTGCCTGGCTGACCGACCGGGAAAAAAGTTCCAAGAAGGCGGAGCGGTTCATGCGGAAAGCGGCAGCGGCGGTGCTCCTCCAGAACCGGATTGGCGACATGTTCGATGCGATGGTGACCGGGGCAACGGAGAAAGGGACATACGTCCGGCTCCTCGATCCCCCTGCCGAAGGAAAGGTTATCCAGAACGAGCGCGGTCTCCGGGTGGGAATGAAGATCCGTGTCCGCCTGCTCAGGACCGACCCTCCCCACGGGTTCATCGATTTCGAGCGGGTTGCGGGAACCGTGCAGTAACTTTCCGGGAATGTTCCCGGATATCTCTTTTCTTGTTTTTTTTATCCAGCCGGCCTGTTTTACCCCACGGGGAACGAATCCGTATCCGGACCCCGCTCTCCGACTGTGGGTGACAGGGCAATGGTTCGTACTAAAGTATAAATGATTCCAAAATGCATCCCCTCATACTGATATCTCCTGCGCTTGTTCGGGCTGCGGGCGATGGAGGAGCGGGAGGGATCCGGCATCCGGCACCCAGCGGGATGCGTATCCTCCGGTGAAGTGAGGTGCAGGATGGAGTTTACCGCAATTCAGATGGATGCAATGAGGGAGCTCTCAAACATAGGTGCCGCCCATTCGGCAACAACGCTCTCGCAGATGCTCGATACCCAGATCGGTATGAGCGTGCCGGAGATCAATGTCGTGGATATCTCCCGGGTGGGGGAGTTCCTGACCGATGAACTGACTACGCTCGTCATCTTCGAACTCCAGGGAGACATCCCGCATGGGGGTTTCCTGGTTTTACATTTCCCCCGGGATTCGGCCCTCCGGACCGCTAATATCCTCCAGGGTTCTGAACAGACCGAACACCCGTTCAACGAGATGGACCAGAGCGCGATCCTCGAGGTCGGGAACATCATGGTCTCCTCGTTTTTAAGCGCCACATCAGACCTGCTCGGGTTCATGATGCTGCCATCGCCCCCGGTGCTCGTATTCGATATGGCTCATGCGGCCATCACCTCGCTCATCGCCCAGATGACCGTTGAAGTGGACGATGTCATCCTCTTCCGGGTCAAGCTGACCTCCGATGAGCACCACATCTCCGGTAATATCCTGATCTTCCTTGAGGTTTCTACTCTCCAGAAAGTTGCGACACGTCTTGAGGAACTGACAAAACAATAACTCTCACATCCGGCATATCGCGGGCCGGCACGGGTGGCGCCAGGTTCCGTATTCGTGTCGGCCTACACCAGGGTTCCCGTCAGGGGACCGGGTTTTACCGGGATCCGGGAGATCCCATTTCCTGTTTTTTTCTCCTTTTCATACCATGGTGAAAACCGTGCCCTGCTGCCACGTCTGCCACGTCCCTCCCCCGCACCTCCCGCATCTCCTGCGGTCATCCGGCAGCTGGAATACACAATTTAAATTGTTTTATAACAAATTATTTTGATCACTTTCAAATAGGATGAACGGGCAACATGTACCAGACATACCATGCACATAATGGAAGGATTCCTCCCCCTGTACTGGTGCGTATTCTGGTTCGCGGTTTCGCTGCCGTTTATCGCGTACGGGATCTATCTCCTGAACCGCCTTGTCCGAGAGCAGCGGGACACCCTCCCCCTTCTCGCTGTATCCGGGGCTTTTATCTTCGTGCTCTCGTCCCTCAAGATGCCCTCGGTCACCGGGAGCTGCTCCCATCCCACGGGAACGGGCCTGAGTGCTATCATGTTCGGGCCGTTCCTCACTTCGGTCCTTGGCATGATCGTCCTCCTGTACCAGGCGCTTTTTCTCGCCCACGGGGGCCTTTCGACCCTTGGTGCCAACGTATTCTCGATGGCTATCGCCGGCCCGATCGCCGGTTACTGGATTTACCGTGCGGGAAAAGCCGTCCGGCTCAATACGTTTGTCGCGGTCTTCCTTGCGGCAGCCTTTGCGGATTTGATCACCTATGTTGTGACCTCGCTCCAGCTGGCCCTGGCCTTCCCGGCGGCAACCGGTGGGATCTCCGCATCGTTTGCAGCATTTGCAGTTATCTTTGCCATCACCCAGATCCCGCTTGCGATTATCGAGGGAGTCATCATAGCTCTTACATTCAAGTACATCATCCAGTCCCGGCCGGATATTCTCATACGGCTTAATGTCCTCACGCCAGAACAGGTGAAGAAGATCCAGGAGTCCTTTGCATGAAATACACGCTCGAGATAATAGCTGTCGTCACCATCCTTGTCTTTGCAGGAATTTTTCTCGTGCAGAACGCAGAGCTCCAGAAAAACCTCAAGCCGGGTGAGGAGGCGTGGGGCGGTGCTGACAACAATGCGGCAAAGGTGATCGAATCAACCGGATACACGCCATGGATGCAGCCCTTCTGGGAACCGCCAAGTTCCGAGATCGCGACCCTCTTCTTCTGCCTCCAGGCCGCCCTTGGATCCCTTGTCATCGGTTATTTCTTCGGGTATTACCGGGGAAAAGCGGACGGGGCAAAGGTAAAGTAATTTTCTGGACTGCCAGGGCATCGTCTGCCCCGGGTCCAGGCAGGTTTTCCTGCACATGCCGGCCGAAGTCCGGGCATTTCCTGTACCTGATCAGCATAGCCGGCAGCATCTTCGCCCTCTTTTGAGAAAAAATACCGGTAACGCGGAGGCTCGGGCCCTTCCCCCCTTCCCGGGTCAGGAAACCATTTTTTCACTGGCAGGTGGCGGGGGAGAGGACGGCGATTCCAGGGCCTTGATCCGGCTTACGATCTCCTGCGCTTCAATCTCCCCGGCAAAGTACTGGATCGGCATCCTGAACCGGTCGGCAAACTCTGCCAGGGTATCCCCCTGGAGATTCTCCGGCATGATGCCCATCTTCCGGCACTGCATGTTGACCGCTGATATTGCAAGGCCAGTACCGATGACCGGGGCGAGGATGCCCACGATTTCGTCCGCAATATCACGCATGCTCTGCCCCCCGGAAAAGGGAGAAGATCTTTCCTGCGGCAAGTATCAGGAAGGCCACCCCGACGCAGTACATGATGCTCTGGATCCACTTGAGCGAATAATCCGGTGTGAACCCGAAATCCGTGCCATGGCCGAAAAACCGGAGGAGTGCGCCTGCGGCCATGAACAGGGCGGAAAGGAGAAGCAGGTCGATGAATGATTTCACCGCACCCCCGAATTGTTTGCGGATGTCCCAGTAGACAATGGCCACAACCACGAAGAGGACGAAGACGAGAAGTTTGAGCGCAGGGTTGAGGGGACTTGTCGTATAATCTAAAAAATCGATCATGGCTTCTCCTCACCTCCGCCCGACCCGAACAACCGGGTCACTTCCTGCATCTTTGCCCTGATGACGAGGGCAATTGCGAGCGTCAGGATCACAAACGCCAGGTCAAGGATGCTCTCGCCCCACTTGTACTGCACGTAGACGTCCCCCTGGAAACGGAACAATGAGGCCAGTGCGCCGGCAACCGCCCCGGCCAGGAGAAGTGTCGAGACCTGGCGCAGGATTCCGCCGTACTTCTGTCGGCTCCGGTAAAAGAGCCATGCCGCAATGATAAACAGGGTGATGATGAGCAGTTTCAACGCAGGGTTCAGCACGCTGGTATTGTAGGACAGGATTTCTATTACCATGGTAATCGCACCGCCGTTTTGTTACGGGTATTTGCCCTGTAGCCACTGTGGATATACAGTGCCTGACCTATTTGTCTGTTTCTTATCAACTGAATTGCAACTGCCGAAGTAATACCGGCGGGTGCGAGACGGTGCCTTTTGCAGGGCATCATCTTTTGGCCTCCGGTTTCCTGCGCCACCGGTCGGGCGGCACGCTGATCTCGAACCGTGCCCCTGTGCCGGGTGCCCCGGTCTCTTTTATCCCAAGCCCGGTAATCGCCAGGATCTCCCGGGCAAGGAAAAGGCCAAAACCGGTATTTTTCCCAACGCCTTTTTCAAAGATCCTGCTCTTGAGGTCTTCGGGAACGCCGACACCGTTATCCCCTACAACAAGGCTCCCTCCGGTTCCATTTTCGGTAAAGGAGACAGTTATCCTGCTGACGGTTTCCCCGTGGCGCATGGCATTGTCGAAGATGTTGTAAAAGACAAGCATCAGCATGGGATCGGCAAAGACCTCATAGCCAACGGCTCCGATATCAAGAGCGGTCTCTTCCCTGATATTATCGTAAGCCGCCATTTTTGCAATGGTTGCAATATCCTGCCATACGGGTTCATGTATTCCCAGGTCCTGGTAATCCTTGGTGAACCCGATCTGGTTCCCGATCCTCCGGCTCACTTTCCGGATCCGGGCAAGCAGTTCGACAGCTTCGGGATTGTCGGCAATCTTTTTCCCGAGGAATGTGGAATAGGCGTCCAGGGCGAGAAGCTCGTTTACGATATCGTGCCTTGTGATGCTTGAGAGGATGTTGAGTTTCTCGTTTGCTTTCCGGAGTGCCTCCTCGATGAGTTTCCTTGAAGTGACGTCCCGCAGGGAGAGGAGCATGGCCGCATTTCCCTCGAACATCATCTTCCTCCCGATGCACTCGATCCAGATTTCCTTACGGGTGAACGTGATTATCCGGTAACTGGCAGGGGAGTTGTCAATCCCGGCCTGCACCTTTAAGAGATCCATCCGGGCCTGTTCCTGGGATTCGGGAAGGATGAGATCGAACACATTGCATTTCCCCACCAGATCCTTATAGTGATCGAACTCGATGATCTCCCCGACCTTGGGGTTTGCAAACAGCAGGAGGCCTGAGAAATCCATGATGATGATCCCGTCCAGGGATTGTTCGATAAGGGTTCGGAATTTCTCCTCGCTCTCCTTGAGGGCGATCTCCGCATTCTTGCGCCTTGTGATATCACGGATGACCGCGATGACACCGGTCGTTGTCCCCTCACTGTCTTTCATCGTGGATGTGTTGATGGCCGCAGGAAAGACCGCGTTGTCCTTTCTCCTGACACAAAATTCCTGTCCGAGCGATGATCCCCTCCCGGCGATGAGGGCCGCGATGCCAGCCCGTGCCCGCTCCTTGTCCTCATCGCTGATCCAGTCGATAGCGCTCGTCCCTGTCGCATCCTCAGCGGATCCCAGGCCGAAGAGTTCGAGCGCCCGGGGCGATGCGTGGGTGATGGCGCCGGATGTATCGGTGATGATGATGCCGTCGGGGGATGCGAGGAAGAGGCTCCGGTGCAGCTCCTCGCTCTCCTTCAATGCTTTCTCGGCGAGCTTTGTCTCGCTGATATCCCGGATGGATTCGATTGCACCGGTCACTGCCCCGTCCCTGTTGTAGAGAAGCGAAGCCTTGCCGAGCAGGAAGACCTGTCTTCCCATGGGACGGGGGATGGAAGTCACTGCCGTTAGGGCGTCATTTTCCTTGCTGACAATCTGGTAATCTCTCTCGATCTCCTCGCGTGGCCTGAGGATGAGATCGATGAGAATCGGCCGGCGTTCCCCGTAGAATGGGATGGCGTACTCGTGGTCTTTCTTCCCCAGCATGCCCGGGGACGAAATGCCGGTCATCTCTTCGATAGCCTTGTTCCACGCGATCACCGTGCCGTTCGTGTCGATGGCAAAGGTTGCGTCCGGCAGGAAGTTGATGATATTTGCGAGCCGCTGCTCGGATTCCTGGATTGCGTTCTTGTCCTTTTTGAGCTCTGCCGATTTCTTGATCTTGTGGGCAAGCTCCGCGAACTGGGCTTCGGGATCCCCGCCTTTTTGGAGATAGAAGTCAGCGCCGTTGTTGATAGCCTCGATCACGATCTCTTCCCGGCCCCGGCCGGTGAACAGGATGAACGGGATATCGCCAAACCGTGAGCGGACCTCCTTCAAAAAATCGATCCCGTTCATTCTTGGCATCAGGTAATCCGATACGATCACGTCATAATGGTTGGCCTGGAATTGTTCAAGGGCACAAATGGCAGAGGTGATGGTGTCGACATGAATGTCGGGGTCGTCTTCGAGATAAAGTTTGCCGAGTTCGAGGAGATCTGCTTCGTCATCGACATAAAGGACAGAGTACATCGGCACACCCCATGGTTGTATGGTATGTTGTGAATGGACTGCCGATGATAATTTAACCTTCCTTTTTACTTTTGGAATTTGGGTGGATCCTGGCGGGAGGTTGCGGGGATTGTTCGGCCGTGGCACAACAATTCCCGTTTTCATCAGTACCCCGGTTCCCTTCCCCAGCAGAAATACGCCCTGTAAGGGCTCCGTTTGCCCGGGTAATGTTCCGGAAACGCCCGTAAAACCGGTTTTTTCTGGTCCGGCAAATTATATCCTCAAAATCAGCCCGGTTTGTCGGAATCCGGGCGGAAACGATGTCACCGGATGGCTGCCAAAGGCCCAGGAACCTCGTCTTTTTTTGCCGCGTAGTTTTCCCCATCCGGCACCAGGAAATGCTGCCGGAATGCGAATAGGGGGATCATTTTTTTCCGAGGGGATTAAAAACAAGGTAATTTTCCGAGGGGATCCCCCCAATAATCACGGTTTTGAACATCCTGCATCTGCAACAGCCCCTCTCATAACCGGTTCATCATTGTCTGAATCTCCGGCTGGAGTTCCCTCGCGTCTTTGCCTGCATTATTTTATTCGCCGCTTCTTTTGTGAGTTCGCATCTGCACATACCACAAAATCCCCGTGCCGGATCGTTGACCGTGAAACACCCGGGGCACTGCCGGGCCTCAAGAGACTTTGTTCTCCCCTCTTTGGTAATGATCCCGGCCTTCTCTCAGCGATTACCCGTTCCACATCGGAATCGACCCGATGAAGGAAATTGAAACCATTTTGCTGTTGGAAATCCCCCATAGCAATTTCCCCCCTCTGGTACCTCCATATCCCTGCCGAATAAGGAGTGGTGCCCGGATGTGCCGGAAGATATGCGGGGTCCTGTGCTTTGTTATTCCCGCTCTCTTTGCGAAGACACGAATCTGCTTTGCCAAATCCTGCATGTCGCTTAACTGTCGCCGGCATAAATATAATCTGCCCCCGCCACAATCACTGTTCATGAACGCGCAATCACGGATCATCCTTGACCCTTCGGTTCTCTCCGGTAAACCAATTATCCGGGGGACGAGAATCTCTGTTGATCTGGTTCTCGACCACCTTGCATCGGGATGGGATGAAGCCTCAATAGTAAAAGAGTATCCCGGGCTTTGCCGTGAGGATATACTCGCATGCATCCGGTATGCACAGGAAATTATCCATTCCGAACGGGTCTATTCCACAACTCCTCATGGAAAGATCACCGGATGAAACTCCCTGCTGATGAGAATGTCCCCTCCTCGATCATAAGGGCACTTGAAGAAGAAGGCTATGATATCCGGTCGATACGACTCGATGCACCCGGCATCTCTGACCTTGAGGTTATGCGGTATGCACACAGAGATAAGCGGATTATCCTGACGTTCGATTTGGATTTTGGAGAGCTTGCCATCAGGGACAGGGTGTATCCTTCAGCCGGAATAATTCTGTTGCGCCTGCATCAGATGAATCCTCACCAGATGGCAGAATATACAATGGGTGTCATTAGATCACGTCAAGACTGGGAAGGACATCTTTCCGTTATAGAAAACGACCGGGTCCGGATGAGACAACTCCCGTAACGCGGAATTTTTTCAAATTTTTTCCGATAACAAAATAGTGGGGGTGAAACAATCCCTCCTCCGTTTATCCTTCAGTTTTAAAAATGAATACGTGGGAATTTTTAGTTTTACTTTCCAAGATTTTCCCGTACCGAGTTCTTAATGTCACCCGGTAAATCAACTGCATCCAGTACCAGCGGAAGAATATCCGCAGCCGTCTGCCTCCCCCGGGGGGTTGTAAGATAATCCCGGATCAGTGCGTGTCCCTCTTTCGACGAGAGATAATTATGAATCATCTCTATTCCCTGCGGGGATGATAAGTACGATGCAACAACGCCATTCATCAATATATCCGGGGTCATGGATGTCTCTCCTGAAAATGATTCCACCTTTTCGGCTGATCTGATGATATGTACCGGGGATCTGTGTCCCGATTTTCCATTCTGATTTTTGACAGGTTCATTAGTTGTTCTCCAATAATTTTGGGCATTTCATCTGTTCCATGCATTTTTTTCTCCTGTAGTTCTGACAGATCGGTTCGATGCTGTATCTGTCCATTATTCCCCCACGTGTTTTGTTTTTGCCTGGGATCCTGCTGTCAGGTATCATGTCCCGGTTTCATACCTCTGCAAGGGTATTCCGTTTCATGGCTTCCGGCCGCGAAGTAGATTCGCCTCAACAGGTCCAGGACCGGTTTTCTCTCCCGCCCCTTCCGGGTAACGAACCCGAAGATCTCCTCCGGGGATGCCTCGTTTTTCAAACGAGGGCTGTCGCGTTCTGAAAAAAAGATAAACGGCATGGAGATGCCTTTGGATCTCATGGTATGAAGTAACTCGATCCCGCTCATTCCTGGCAGATAAACGTCAGATACGATCACGTCCGCCTGGTACTGGGAAAGCCAGGCGAGTGCCTCTTCCCCGGAACCTGCAGGAAATACTGAGACCGTCCCGTATTTTTCAAAGATCTGGGAAATGATTGTCCACATCTTCGGATCGGTATCGACATACAAAACGGTAATCATTCTCCCCCGTCATGAGTGCCCTGTGTTTTTCTTGCTTCGAGCCATTCGGTGAGACTGCCCATGAGTGAAAGCACCGCCGGCATGATGAAGATAGCGCCGATCAGGGAGAACGCCACAGCGATCAGGGTGGAGATGCCGAAATTGCTGATGATAGGGAATGTCGCAAGGCACAGCGCCGAGAACCCGAAGAACGTGGCAAGGCCCGAGATGGTAATGGCAGTGCCGATCTTCTTAACACTCTCCTGGATGGCGGCAATATGGTCGTGCAGCCGTTCCTCTTCCTCGGCATACCGCTCCATGACAAGAATGGTGTACTCTGCTGCAACACCGATTGTCATCGATCCCAGGGTTGCCGTGAGCGGGTTATACGTGAGCCCGATGAGATGCATCATGACCGCGTTCCAGCCTACGACAAATACAATCGGGATGATCGGCGAGACTGCGTGGAGGTGCCGGTACACGAGGACCAGGAAGACGAAGACAAAGATAAACCCAAGAAGGGTCATCGTCTCCTTTGATTCTGCCATGGACCCAATCAGGCTCGTATACATCTCGAAATTACCCACAGGGTTTATGGTGATCCCAATCGGGGGTTCGAGAAATGCGATATCCCTAAGTATCTGGTGTTTCAAGTTGTTTTTTTGCGACATCTCGAGCTTGATGGTGTTGAATTTTATAACCCCGCTCATCGAGCCGCTGATGTAGGATTTTTTAGTCTCCTCCGGAATCGTTGCCAGCACTGCATCGAGTTCCGCCTGGGTTTCCGGCATCTCACCGCCGTTATACTGGAGGACATAGGTAGCGATGCTCGTGGTTGCGGTGAGTTCGGGGTGGTGCGAGAGTGCGTACTCCTGGAATCCCTGCATCCACTTCACGGTATCGAGATCCGTCACCCGGGAGCCCTGGACATAGAAATCCGCGGTATCGGTCGATCCCAGGATACGGGTGACCTTGTCGATATTGATCTTGGCCGGCATATCTGAAGGAACAAACGAGTTCTCGTTGGATTCGATCGGGATGGTTGGATCGATCTGGAACCCGATGAACGCGATGCAGGCTGCGATCAGGAGCACCGGGATGGGATTTTTTGCTATCTTTACCGATGTGCTCGTGAGGAACTCCCCATAGGAGAAGGAATTCTTCTTTCCGTTTTTGTTTTTCTGGCTATCGATGATAGTATCGCACGCGTCTGTTCCCACGGCATAACACGCCTGCGTTTTTTCCGGCTTGGGCTGGTACTTCACCAGGAGGCCGAGCATGGGCATGCCGATACAGGATACCCAGTAACAGGTAAAGATGCCGATGATGGACACAAGACCGAACGAACGGATCATCGGAACATCAGAGATAAACATTGCCAGGAATCCCATGCAGGTAGCGAGCATTGCATACATGACGGCAGGACCGGTGCGGGTCACGGTTATGAAGACGGCGTCTTCGAGCGATCCCTTCCGTGCCTCCTCGTCAAACCGGGCATGGAACTGGATCGCATAATCGATCCCGAGGCCGATCAGGACCGGGAAGGCCCCGATCACCGCCATGTTCAGGCTGATACCGGCAATACCCATCAGGCCTAGGGAGGAAACGAGCCCGACTGCCACAAGCAGGACCGGCATGAACCTGTGGCGGACGTAGGCAAAGAGGATCCCCATCGTGATGATCATCAGGATGAGGGCCCCACCAATGAGAATGCCCATGTTGTTCATCAGGCCTGCACTCATCTGCTTGGTGAACGCCGGTGAGCCGGAGATCTCCACTTTTACCCCGGGTGGCGGGTTGGATGAATCCACGACCGATGTGACGGTGTTGAGTGCCGAGGTCTTGACCGATTCTGACAATCCCTGGTCGAGCGAGATCTGGATGAGCGTGAGGACATTTGACGGTGCAACGGTGTTCCGCGTTTCCGGGGGGAGCGAACTGATAATACGGTCGATCTCTGTCCCGGATGAAGGAATCGTTCCCCCGTTGGCCTGCTTCAGGACATCGACAACGCTGAGCGTGCTCCTGATATTCCTCTGTTGCTTGATATTTTTTTCAAGATTATTGATATAGTCAAGAGTCTCGGGACTAAGTGGATCCCCGGCTTCAATGATGAGGATGATGGTGTCGGTCTGGAAGTCCTGGGTGTATTTTGACTGGAGGTCCCCTTTTGGGGAATCCTTGTTCATATAGGTCTCCCACCCGGTCTGCATGGTGAGCATGGTCATGCCGTAGAGACCAATACAGAATAAGGCAAAGATCAGGCAGAAAACCAGCTTCGGCCTCCTGACGATTGTATTCGCGATGCCTTCAAAGAGTTCCTTAATCATTCGTGTCTCCCATGACCTGTCCGTTGTCTGAGAGGTACCAGCAGACCGGTCATTGTGTCAATTTTCTTTGTACTGGGGTAATCGCGGAGCTGCCATAGGGTTTTGATGTTAAAAGCAGCGTCCCGGTGCTCCTGTTGTTTTTCCGGAGTTCCACTCACACTGCCCGAATCCCTGTCCTCTCTCTCATGAAAATGAATCGCCATTTCTTCCAGCACATCTCCCCGGGTTTTTCTGTGCAGTGTGAATTTTCTCTCACACTACAATAATTAATGTACGTTAAGTTTATTTAATATTTGATAAGTTAATTTATTATTAATTTATTAACCGGGATGAACGAAATATGAATATACCGTATAACCCAACAAAGTGATGAGAATGCCACGAATCAATACAGAATACCGCGACGATGCACGGAAAAAGATCTTCGCCGCAGCTCTCGATCTTGCCATGGAAAATGGCTGGGACGCAATTACCCTCGATGCAATTGCCCAGAATGTCGGTGTCACCAAGCCCGCTCTCTACAGTTACTTCGACAACCTCGACGCTCTGCTGCTCGAGGTGAACCTTGAAGTAGCCCGGAACATCCAGGCCGGGCTCAAAACAACGTTTGCGCAGAACAACGATATCCACGATATTATCCGGAGTCTTGCTGATCTTATCTTCGAGCAGCAGAAACCCTATGCAAATATTATCTTCCAGCTGCCCACGCGACTGCGCCAGGATCCAAAGCACCGTGAAGAATTTGCCTGTCTGTTTGACGACAGCCGGATTATCATCCGCGACGGGCTTGCCCGGGTGAAATCCCGTGGAAATCTTCTGGACGCGGTAGACCCCGATGCAGTTACCTGCATGATCATCGCGATGACCCTGGGCCTGCAAACCAATTCCGACTTTCTCGATATGGATGTTGCTGCGGCAAAAAAGATCTGGATCGATGCCGTGGAACGGCTCCTCATGATCGTGCCCGGTAACGGGCAGTGATCTTTTCGGACTTTCACCCGTGAATCCTGCAACCCTGATAAATCGTTGCCCGGCAATACTTCTGTTCCAGAACACCCTGTTCCCCCGGGCTTCTCTCTCCTGGAAATGAATCCGATGCCGTGATGGGCCTGGATCTGGAACTCAGGCTGTATCGCGTTGTATTTTATAAAATCTGGTTTGGCCGATTGTGGGGATTATTACCCGAAAGTGGGTTTGAGACAATTCCCCACTGTTTTACCGTTTTCGGGTGTTTTTAAAAATACACCCGGTTTGAACAAAATCAAACTGGCCGGGGATTGACGCTCATTTTTTTGTTGCTGACCCCATCTTTCCCATAATGGTCAAAATCTGTTTCTGCATCCATTTTTCCCCCTCTTCTGATTTCAGCCAATCGATCATGTGCTCTTTTGGATCGGTATTCTGATCCCTGAAAAACAATATCAGGGCGGTAGTGATCACATCATTCCTGGATGCGTATTCCCCGCTCTCAATTGCGGCAGCAATTTTCTGCAAAAGATCATGCGGACATTTATATGAAATTTGTTCTTTTGGTTTCCCTTTGATCGGCGGCATTCAAATAAGAATGCGAGAGAAAATTAAACTATTTTTGTAATTCTCATGAGGTTCTAGAAAATTTTTATACTATGACTAATTTATATAACGGTGATTGGAATTAATGTGTGTTGACAAATCCGTATTGTTAAAAGAATGCCGTGGGATACAAACGGTCATTTATTCAACTCTTGAGATATTCATCCGGCATTCCTGGCAGGAAATCCCGATTCATCCTCATGCACGGGCATACGCATCCAGCATGGCGATTTGTTTTTGCACTGACCCTCGTGTTACAACCCACGAAAAAAAGAAAGAAACGGGTCAGAAGAACCTTTGGAAGCAATCCCTGATCCGGCCCGCTCTCTCTCGTGGGAAAATCTTCCGGTTTTGCATCACTTCTCTTATGAAAACCGGTGAGGTTCGCCGGGAAGCGCAGGCTGGGATTCCGGTCCCGGACGGAATGGTCCGGCATTTTTTTGGAGCGCCCGGATTTTTTAAACGATCGGGCAATCAGGATTTTATTCGGGCAGATAGCGGCAGTCCCGCCCCGGTATAGAGGAACTTTCACATGGAAATCCAGAATACACAGGACCCGTCCCGGCTACGGGAACAAAAATCGGTATTGTATGTCGACGATGACCCTGCGCTCCTCGAAATCTGCAAACTGTTCCTGGAACTGTCAGGGAAGATTCACGTTGACATCCTTTCGTGTGCACATACTGCGCTGGAACGCTTGGCCACTTCCCCTTACGATGCAATCATTTCAGATTACCAGATGCCCTCGATGGATGGCATTTCCTTTTTGAAAAGGCTTCGCTCGCAGGGAAATTCCACCCCGTTTATTTTGTTCACCGGCCGGGGCAGGGAGGAAGTTGTCATCGAGGCGTACAACAATGGTGCCGATTTTTATCTCCAGAAAGGCGGGGATCCCGAAGCCCAGTTTACCGAACTGGAGCATAAGATCCTCCTGGTCATCGAACAGCGGAAACTCAAAGCCGATCTTGTCGAATCCCAGCAGCGGGTGGTCGATATCATTGATTTTTTACCGGATGCTACGTTTGCCATAAATCTCGATGGAAATGTCATTTCCTGGAATCGGGCAATGGAAGAGCTCACCGGGGTATCAAAAGAATCTATCCTGGGGACCGGAAATTATTCTTATGCGCTTCCCTTTTACCGGGAGCGGCACCCGATCCTCATTGACCTTGTGTTCTGCCCGGATCTGGCGATCAAGGAAAAATACATGCATGTCCAGAAATCCGGTAATAAATTTATTGCAGATGGGAAAATCCCAAACCTCAATGGAAAAAATGGTACATGTCTCTGGGGGATTGTCTCGCCGCTCTTTGATGCGAAGGGCAATGTTATCGGTGCCATTGAATCGATCCGGGATATAACGGAGAAGAAACGGACCGATGAGGCGCTGCACCATGAAAAACAATTTTCCGATGCGGTTATCGACACCCTGCCGGGAACCTTTTTTGTTATCGATCGGATGAGTCAGTATGTCCGGTGCAATAAATACCTCGAGGAGTTACTGGGAATGCCGGCAGACCAGCTCCGGGGCCGGTCGGTTCTCTGCTGGGTCCTTGATGAGGATCGGCCAATGGTTGAACGGGCTATTGCCGAGGTCTTCTCCACGGGATATGCCAAAACCCGTGCCCGGGTCATGGGCGCGAGGAAATCCGTGCGGGATTTTATCCTGACCGGCCGGAGAATGGATCTTGGTGAAGAGGTTTACCTGATCGGGACCGGTATCGACATAACCGGGGAATTCCCCTGTGTTAAGGAAACAGAGGATGCGAGGAGGCAATTGCTGGTTGCACCCGGGCTTCCCTGACGTAAACCTGTTCCATTTGGTATTTTCTCCGTGAAATCCCGGCAGGATACACCGGGAACGATGATCCGGCCCATCCTTACGGGATATAATCCCGTAATTTCCTGATGAGCGCCATCCGCTTTTCAAGGATCTCTTTTTTTTCTTTCTCAATACTGCTGAAAATCTCCTCCATGGATTTTGCCATTTCATAGATTCTTACGCGATGGCCTGCATTTTTGGAATGATCCTGGCGGCTTCTGATCCAACCCCGCAGGGTGAGATCTTTGAGCGCCAGGCTCACTTCGGGCTGGCGCAGGTCCGTCCCCCGTTCTATTTCCCAGAACGTTGCTTCGGGTATGTTTGCAAGGAACACCAGTACTTTTGCCACATTTTTCCTGATGCCTATCCTGATGAGAAGATTCGCAAAGTCTTCTTCCCGGTCCGTGAATACCATAATTCTTTCTGATCTCATCGGGCACTCCATTTCAGAATTTATTTTAATTATTATTATAGCAATAAATATATTATGGTTTTGTCCGGATAATGACTGAGTATCGGTAATGTAACCATTTTGTATGAAAAACCGGCGGGTGATCCGGTGCCATCACTGCGAACCCTGCGGCGGGTGCCGACTTTTTTAATGTTGCCCCGGAAATCTCCCCGTAAAACCGGATTTACGGTATACCCGCTGCGGCATACCATGGGTATAACCCGGAGGTTATATCAATCCCGCCGCAATCCGTGCCCCGATTCCTGCATCCAAGCCAGAATAACTGCGAAAATGTTCGCAACCACCAATCAGTATATATCCCCCCGTATCATGGCACTGTTATTGCAATGTTCGCAAAAATCTTTCACCGGTTAACAACGAAGATCCGCAGGCTCGGGTACGCAAGAGAGCATGCCCGGTTCCTGGCCGGATTCCTGGTAACCGGCACGACCGTTGTCGCGGCACTGATGGGAAAGGTGCGGGCAGTGCAGAGTGAGACATGCGATCCAATGTCCGGTTACTGTGCCGGGCATTGCGGGCTCTTGGTCCCTGAACAATACTACGCTCCTTTTGGTATACAACGGCAGACGCCGGTTTGATCGCGGGTCCTGTCACATTTGCGGCAGTTGTCCATGAGGATACCTGCCGATGGGGATTTGGGAAATGTATCCTGCTGTACAGAGCCCGGGCTCTGCCTGCCAGAGGATTGGACCGGCGTTAAGATGGGATGGGGAGCGGCGTGAAGGGAACCGCGTTCCCCGGTACAAAACGAGGAACAGATAATGACCATTGGTAAAACCTATGCTGGAATGGTATCCGGAAAACAGGAAGGATCGGGACGGTCAGGGCGTGGCACACGGGAACAATGCCAAAACCCACGCAACCGTTCCGGGAATTGTCAACGTTGAATATCGCAATCTCCCCCTGGGAGATCAGCCCCGGAGGGATCGGGCTGGAATCCGGCGGGTGGGCGAATCGGCATACCGGGGGTGGAGCACGATGACCCGCCGACGCGGCACAGCGCCGGGGCCGGGGGCACGCGGATCGATCCTGCCGGATGGGTTTGCTCTCCGGCACCCTGCCCTGCCGGACGGGCATCGCAGTACAAGGATCTTATCGTGCCGGCTACGCGGCATCCCGTGTGGTGCAGGAAAACTGCGGTCACAGGAATCCTTGGGGGAACCATGAAGAATACCTGGCGGCTTTCTGCGATCGAGCGTGCAGCAAAGGTGCAGCTTGAGGCTGTGGGATATACCGTCGTACCCATGAAGCAGTGTTTTGCCACCTGCTCAAGGCCGGTCCATCTCATGGCATGGCGGGACACGGGCGGACTCATCTATCTCAAGCTGAAAGTGACTGCCCGGCCTCTTCCCGATAGTATCGCGGTGGAACAATTCTGCCGCTACGATGCCCGGCTCCTCCGCAGGCTCTTCCCATTGAGCCCGGGTCCGGTGGCGCTGCACCTTGAGATATGGATCCTGCCGGATACCGGCCGGTTTGCCTGCTACGAGGTCATGGCCGACAAGATCCAGGAGGTCTTCCATGTCTGAACTCCGGAAGAGCTCCCGGCAGGTGCAGAACCGGGATACAACGTGCGCGACCGTTCCTTTCGCGGGTATCCGGATCGAACACACGGGCAGGATCCGGGTGAACCTATGCCGCTCGTAGGTCCGATGCCCGGCGCCGGGCACGTTGTAATCCCGGGAATACCGGGAACGTGTGGACTCGCAGTTGCTCCGGCGCTTACGGGAGTAACGGGAACTGCGGGAACCCGGACGCATGACCTGTCACCACCGTCCCCGGTTCCTGTCTCACCCGGACCCCAGTCTGAAGGATCCGTGACCGGGAGACCTGTCCTTCGGACTGGACCTCAAGCCCTGTCGCAGAAGAGCGTCCGCCCGCATCCCGTCCGGGCATCCCGGCGGGTTTCGTCGGACCAACCCTTCACGGAGCTGGATATCCCCCTCTACCTCGTGCCGCTTATCATTGCACGGATGATCTGGCCGCTGGGTGAGCGGGTGTACCGGATCTCGGTGATCCGGACAAAACAGCATTATTACACGATCCGCGTGAGGACTGCACGACCGGACATGAAATCCCAGAAGAAATCCCAGAAGAAATCCCAGAAGAAATCCCAGAAGAAATCCCGTGAGACAAAGGCACCGCCGGAATGTGGGTGCGGGTGGTCCGGGAAAGAGCGTTGAACCGCCGGGGACTTTCATGAACAACTGAGTTCATGGATCTGAAAATATCATTTTCCCCTTTTTTTATTTTTTAGATCTGAATTTTACCGGTCTTTTCTCTGAAAACAAATTGAGTCCCGCTATGCCGGGATGTTGCCCTTCCTCTATTTTTGCGATAAACGCCGCCGCCCTGAAGGTATGCTCCCCCTGTAGTTCCCCCTCCCGGCCCCGCCATACCCCGGGGAGATCCTGAAGCGGGGATCTCTTGTACCTGAACGATTTTCATGGTCCCGTCCATGCCCGTTCCTGCGTTTGCCTGCCGGCCCGGCGCCGGTATCCACATGCGGCCATCACCAGGATCTATATAAATGAAAATCTCCCGTTGCCATTACGCATGGTTTCGGGCTGGAACCGGTAAAAGAAGAGCACAATGACCACAATCCACCCATGTGCATTTTGGCCGGCACGAACGGAGCGAAAATCCCGCTTCAAAGGGACACTGCGAGCGTATAACCGCGTATTTTCCTGAAATGTCCTGCGATTCAGTCACGCCGATGCTTTCGGAAGATCCATACTGGTATGTCAAAGGGCCCCGCGACAATGAGGAGAGGTTCGGTGAACCTCTCTAAAAAAACCGGAGTTCAACGTGAGCCTTGAAGGGAGGGAAAAAGAATTCCCGCGAATTCATCCCCTCCCCCGAATCTCCGATGAACTCCATGGAGAACCAGAAATGGCAGACTTCGTACAGAACACGAATGTGAAAAGTGCGGTCCGCAAACTCGCGGACCCGATTGCAAACGTAGCGGCCTTCAACACGATCGTCCAGTCGGTCATCACCGACAACCCGTTTGCATGTGTAGCCTATATGACCGCCGGGCAGAATCACCTGCCCGTGGAAAAGACAAAGGAGAACTATACCGCCCGGATCATCTACCAGGACCCCGATGCAAAGACTGCCGGCACGGATGCGGCACGGTATAACACGATCGCCGGGTTCAATGCCGGCATATCGGCAACGCTTGCTGCAACCGATATCAGTACAGCGCACGGCGGCACCCCTATCCATGACGAGGATGCTGACACCTACAGCGCGACCCTGAAATGCCACGACCCAACCGGGGAACTCTACATGGTCACGTTCAGCCGGGACCAGGTCACCATCACCTCGTACTCGGACGATGCAATCCGGACCCGGGTCGAGACCTGGGCGGACAGCGTTGCGGCGCTGGCATGAGGTGAATCGCATGGAGAACGAGATACTCATCACCGTGATCTTCGTGGGGGCAGGACTGCTCGCTTACGTGATCATGCCGGGCCTTCTCGTGGTTTGGGACCGTGTCCTCGATCATGTCGGGAGGTAACACTACCCAAAAGGTTACGGGGCCGGGGGAACCCCCCCGGTTTTTCTTTTTATTTTTTAATTGGTATCGTTACCCTTACCCTCATATCCTCCTTAACATGGCAGGGAATTAATGGTGGTGAGATTTTGGCAGGTTGTTTTCACGTGCTGGAACAGGTACCCGAATCTGCCCGATTCATGCTCCGGTTGTCGTATACTGTAACCGGAAAAGCCCTTATCGGCCCGGATTGGATCCTCATTAAAAATATGCCCGAATTTTGCCCCGTTTGGCTTACCGGCCACGGAAACGAGCCCCGGCCTGGGGCGATACGGGCCCTGGGCAGGGCACATTTTTCCCGGGGTAGTTTCATCCATCCCCCCTCCGGAAACCCTGCTGGAATGCGAATGTGAAGGTCGATTTTTTCCGGGAGGTGAAAAACCCGCCACTGATGTCTCATGGTACCCGTGATTTTTCCAACCGGGTTCCGATTCGGGAATCCCGGTACACACACATATCTTCAAGGCGAGATGCATATCGGGACCCGGGGGAGGGTAATTGTATTGCCAATTATTTTTATTCGCAGACAAGGACTCCTGTGTCCCGGACAGATCCCCGATTTCCAGAACTGCCGGAAAACATTCCTCCAACCACCCGTGTGACGGGATACTCCGAATGGAACACACATGCCCTGAATAATTCATATTTCGATAGCCGGGCACTCGCCCGCAGTACATACCAAGTACAACTCAGCCACCCGGTTTTTCAAAAAGATTAAAAAACAATCAGCAATGATATTGACGTACTGTTATGACTATGGATGACGATCTCTCTCGGATTGGAATATCACTTCCAAAAAACCTGCTCGACCGGTTTGATGAAATCCTGAACTTCCGTGGCTACTCCTCCCGCTCAGAGGGAATCCGCGACGCGATCCGGACGTACATTACCTATTACAAGTGGATGTCCGATGTCAAGGGAGAGCGCGAAGGTGTCATCACGATGGTATATGATCACGAGCAGCGCAATCTCCTCACCACCATCACCGATATCGAACACGAACACCACGACATCATCAAAGCCTCCCTGCACTCCCACATCACCCATGAGCGGTGCCTCGAAGTGATCCTCGTCCATGGCGATGGCGAGCAGCTCAAGGCCCTTACCGAGCGCCTGATGGCCCAGAAAGGTGTCGAATCGGTAAAACTGACCACGATCAGTATTGACGAGTAACCACCCGGTTACCGGGGAGGCGGGTTATCTGCCAGCGCGGGCGGGCCATGTCATGCCTATACCCCTGTTTTTTTAAATCCTGTACGTGAATTTTCTCTCAACATTCTGTTGACTGGCCGATGGCAGTAAAAAAATTTTCATAATCTGTAACAAAATTTAATAAACTTTTAATTATTAGTAATTGTATCGGTAAATGCCGATATCCGGCTCGAAGGATTGGATTTTACCGGTAGCGCCAGACATGTTGTACACGGAGATTGTAATAGCAGGATGCGGAAATCCCCTCTATGCCGATGATGGGTTCGGGCCGGCAGTTGCCGAATCCTTGCAGGATGTTTTGTTTTCGGACAATGTCCGGGTCCTGGATGCCGGTACGAGCGGTCCGGAGATTGTTTTTCCCCTGCTGGACCCGAAGATAACAAAACACCTCCTGATCATCGATATCGTGGATTTCGGTGCAAAGCCCGGGACACTTACTCTCCTGCGGCCGGATGATTTTCCACCGGGCCGCCTCCGCGATGTTCATGTCGGGGGCATCATCGGATCGCTCCCCGGCCTTACGGGAATCGATGTCACCATTATCGGCTGCCAGCCGGGTCACGTGACCGATCCGGTCATGGAGATCGGGCTGTCAGAAGAGGTTCTGCATGCCATTCCCCGGACCGTCCGGCTGGTACGGGATATTGTCGTGAATGCACAGGGTATTGTACCGGAATCGTATCAAGAGAACTATTCGTGCATGCTGGCAGGGCATTCTGGTTTCAACCCGGAGAACCCGTATCGTACGATCCTGAGACCCGCCGGAAGAATTCCGGGCAGCAGCTGATCGCGTTTGCGACACTGATCGGGAGCAGGTATCGTATCTCTCATCTTTTTGTATGCTCCCCCGTTTTCCCGCGCCGACATTTCGGGGGTGACAATCCGGATGGAACCTGGCAAAAAACCTGTCCTGATGCCGCAGGGATGAATCTGCGGGGCGGAGTATCTGGTGCTCAAATCTCCGGGTGATAGAGGGAAACCCCGCAGGATATCATTACCCTGAATAGTGGTTGGTCTTTTCCTGTAATAAAATCTTTTTATTTTGTAATACTATTTAAGAAAATTATTAAGATTAAAACAATTCCTCGTTTGGTCGGGAATGTCGGTAAATGAGGATGAATGTGTGATATAGCGAGATTGTATGGACTATATCACAGGAAATTGTATGAAGCGCCGGGTAATAAATTTTCTTGATTCCGTATGAAAATTTAGAAAAAGGGAACGTGCAGGGATAATCCGTTGAGATCTGTCGCGGATCCTTGCGGAATGTAATCGGGAGTGATATGCCGTGATGGTAATCCCATTCATCACAAAACTAGTTTTGACATAATTAGTAATAAATTTATTTAAATTTGTAAGAGTCGGTGGCATGAATTATATGCAGGCCGGTGTAGATCTCGCAAATCAATACAAGATCGGTTTTTTTGGCAAAAACTCAAAACGGGTAAGAGATACCCGTCCTGCATTGCCATAGTATGCAGGGCGTTTTCCCGGGATACCCGGAACCTCCGGGGGCTGTGAGGCCCCGGATAGAAACCCCCTGCCGGGATTCCCGGGCCCGGTCTGCCCCTGCATGCCGCTGAATAATTGTTTACTAAATAATACGTAAGTAAAAAAATTTCATAAAATTAAATACTACCAAGAAATCAACGTATATACGACAATGACTGCGGACGATGATCTCTCCCGGATCGGGATCTCCCTTCCGGATAACCTGCTGCGGCAGTTCGACGAAATACTGGATGTACGGGAATACCATTCCCGATCCGAAGGGGTCCGGGATGCAATCCGCATCTACAATATCAATTACCAGTGGCTGGCAGATACAAAAAGCCCGCGAAAAGGTGTCTTTACTCTTGTGTACGATTACACGCAGGCAGATCTTTTCCAGTCGCTTACGAATATCCGGGATCAGTATACGGATCTCATCAAAGTCTCATTCCAGCGGCAGGTAACCAGGAACCGGCGCCTGGAAATTCTTATCGTGCAGGGGGAAAGTTCCCGGCTCAAGGCGCTTTCCGAGCAGCTTGCGACCCTCAAGGACATCGAATCTGTCCGGATGACAACCGTTGCCCTTGATGGATGAGAATTTCTCCGATCCAAGACCGGAAAAAAAGAGCCTTCCATTGGCATTCCCTGCCCGGATCCAGCCCCGCGTTGGCTGAAATACCTGGTGTTTTCCGGTGCCTCCCAAAGCGCAGGAAAGGCCACTATCAAGCCTCGTTTCCGCGCCCTGATTGCTAAACCGGGTTCAAACCGTGGGAATCTGGGAAGAGGATCCAATCCGGCCGCGATACGGGCTTTTCCGGATAGGAAGGATCTGCATCGGGGCCCGATAATGGCGTATTTTCGTACTGGTTCCCGGATGGATCAAAAAACGGGTTTACTATCCCGTGCTGTCAGAATTGCCTGAATCTGGGGAATCAGGGTGCAGGTACCTGCACCGGTAACCCTGGAAAACCGAACCTCTCAATCGAAAAAAGGCAGGAGTGTTTTTCCTGCATGCCGGTAGTCACGGGATGTTTGCGAGCCCGGTTCCATCACCGCGCCGGTATGATCAGCGACCGTTCGCCGGCCGGATCGAATTCCCGGATCGCCCCCCGGGCAAACTCCTTCCTCGGCTCCGCGAAGTTGAACTTCATGGACGGATCGGCAAAGGTTATCTTGACCCGGGGATCGAAGCAGAACGCATCGGCCCGGCCCAGGTGCGCACTGGCAACGATCGCCGCGTACTCGCCCTGGTGGCCCACGTTCATTGCATAGTTCGGGTAGTTGGGGCCCCGGAGTTCACCCATGGCGCCCCGGTCCGGCTCCATCGAGAGTGAATTCGCCGACCCGCACTGGTCCTGGAGATCGTAGCCGAAGAACCCGAGCCGCGACCAGCCGTCCTTGTGGATGATCATCGAGCAGTACCATGCGTTCAGGCCTGCATTCGAGTTGCCGGTTGCAATGGATGTGGAAATCCCGGAGGCAGCTGCAATCACGGCAGCCCGCTGGGAACCGCCGAAATGGTCCTCCATTAAGGTGGGGTACTTTTCGTACTGTTCCATACTGTAGAGCGTGACTTCGGTTGCGATATCGTTGACAATGTCCTGGTTGGGTTTGATTACCTTGTCCGCACCCGGCTCGCGGTAGTTGTAGCCATACTTGTCCTTGACATAGTCCATACCATAGTAGGTGAAGTCGTCGAGGATGTTGTCGGTGTAGGCAGCGGTCGCGTACTGGGTGAACCCGACGCCGCCCGACATGTAGGAGCCAAGCCAGATCTGGTCGAAGAGGACGGCACCTGCCGCCACGACTTCGAGCGCCGCGTGCGCCGGGTCGTCCGGGTATTTCCGGTCGGCCTGGATCATATCGGAGAACATCCCGAACTTGATGCCGCCTGGCTCGTTCGGGCCCCGGGCCCTGCGGGCCGGGAGATGGGATCCCATCTGGATAACGCCGGCGTGCTTCGCGGCAAACGAGAGGTCAGCCACCGCCGCTTCTCCCGCACAGGTGCGGTACGCGGCAATGAACGACATCCCGATCTGCATAGCGGACCACCGGCTCGTGGTGCCGCCATCGCAGGTCCGGACAACGATGGTCGGGACGTGGATTGCCTGGTACATCGACTTTCCTATCTCGGCCTTGAGCGCCTCTGCCTGTTTCTTCGGGAAGAGTTTCTCGATATTCAGCAGGTACTGCGGCTCGATGTCGTCTGCTACCTCATCGTTCCCGGTGAAGACCTTGACAAAGCAGTCGTCCACAAGGCCGGGATTCGTCTCGACCATGTGCTCCTGGACAACAGCGCCTCCGGGCATAGCATGGTTGAGGATATGGAGGTACTCGTTGATGGTCTGCGGTGTCACTTCCTTCCCGAGCCTTTTCTGGAGCGTGTTGTGGGCAATGTCCATCCCCACGATGATCGTCCGCTTGATCTCGTCCGACATCTGCTGCATGGCAGAGTTGTTCACGAAGTGGAGATCGTCGCCTTCCACGAACGTCCCGGTGCCCGAGACCTCGTAGGTCATCAGCTGCCGCTGGCCCATCGGGATACCGTTGAGGTGGCAGTGCTCGGGATCGTACATCGAGATCCCGCGATCCGCCACGATCTTTTTCGTCTCCTCCATGAACTCCCGCTTACGGGGGGATTGCTGCACCCCGCCGAACTTGTAGAATTCGGTTTTCTGCGATTCGATATCCTGCGCCTTGAACTTTTCTTTCAAGGCCTGGAGGAATTTTTTCTGGGTATGCTCAATCGTTGCCATTCGTGTCAGGCCTCCCTTGGTATGAAACCATAGCGTGTCCGCAGCGTGTGGATCCGCTGCAGGTATTCGACATACTCGCCATCATCACGGAGAGCGGTCCCGACAAGGGAATGGAAGATCGTTGCATGCTCCCTGAGCCACGGTTGGTCGAGCGGTTTTCCCACTTCGACTGCCCGGTTGAGCGGGAGGCCGATCTGGTCTTTCACGTACCGGACCATCCCGTCTTTTCCCAGCACGCAGCGCTGGAGGGCATCGAACTGCATCCCGTCCTCGGAGAGCCGCAGCGAGTGGCCGTGGACGGTTGCTCCCCGGAGGCTCACGAGCGCGGGATCGAACATCTCGGTCTCGATGAGAAGCCGGCAATATTGTTCGAGATCCCGCTCGCGGCACTCGACGATCTGCCGTCCCGACAGGGTGCCGGGATCGATGCCCCGGAAACGGTACATCTCGGCATAGGTCCGCTGGTATGGCTGGCAGGGGGCGTTGAACATGGAATCGGCGAACTGTACGTACCGGACCCGGTCGCCGTGCAGTGCCCCTTCGGTTGGTTTCACGAGCCGGCGCATCGGGCAGTCCGGCTCCTGCTGCTCTGCCAGCGGGGGATGCATGGTCTTGAAGCTCGCCCCGGGGGCGCGGTGGCCGAGCAGGAGGACGATGTCCTCGTCCGTGATGCTCCGCATAACGGTGAGCTTGTGCCCGGGGTCCATCTGTTTGCGCCGGTTGATCGCGACGACCGAGGTTCCCGGCCCGAACTGGGGTTTGCGTTCCGTCACAGTTCGCACCCCCCGCAGACCCGTTCATTGGAAAGGTTTATGATCGTGGGATTCTCCTTTCGTTTCGGATCGACAAGCCCGATAACCTCCTTGTCTGCATTGGGGCCGTACTTGGCATAATCCACGAGACTCGGCCGGGTTTTCATGAACCTGCCTTCCTGGATGTAGTAGGAAAAATCAACAAAAAACGCATCGCAGATAGCCCGGAGTTCCGGTATAACCGACGAGTCGTCCAGTTCGAGCGTGATCGTGCCGACCTGCACGTGGAGGTCGACAACGTTGCCGGCAATCTCGATCGTTTTTCGCAGGTTTGTTTTGTTCTCCTTACCTCGCGCCGGGCCATAGGGCACGAGAAGCGGGATGTTCTGTCCGTTTAAGAGTATCCTGCGGATGCCCTGTACCTTCACGACCTTATCGAGCAGGCGCTTTGTGGTATCCGGGGAGAGCAGGCGCATCGGGACGATGCGGCACTGGGGATAATTTACTGGCTCTGTCATCATTACACCACCTGTGCGATCTGGTGGATCGGTTTTGCAAAGACGTCCATCTTCCCGTAGGTCTCTCCCATGACTTTGGAGGTTCCTTCCGGTGCAAACATCTGGGTGCCGGCATCCATCGCGGCAGCGGCTACGACACAGGGTATCGCCATGCCGTAAGCGTGGCGGGTCACCACGTGGTTGCCATTGAAGATGCCCGGCCCGCCGCCCCCATAGATCGAGTGGCTGAAGAACGAGAAGCCGACGGCAGTTCCCATAACGCGGCCGAAGTCTGCGCCGGGCAGCCCGGTCTCGTGCTCGATCAAGTCGTTGAAGTAGAGGAGCGTTGAGGAGACGGCCTGCACGAACCTGCCGGCTCCGCAGTTGACGATGCTTGCGGCGAGGGTGCCTGCCGAGACATACGCGTTCCACATCATTGGATCCTTCGTGTCATAGAACTGGAAGTACCCGCCCTTCCTGCCGGGCGTGATGACCCGGTCCTCGACCGCACGGTCAACAAGGGACTGGACAACGGAACCTACCGTCCCGGTCTGGCCGTTCTCTTTCACGATATCGTAGACCATGTTGTTGGCATTGAGCCCCTGGTATGCATAGCAGAGGAGCTGGTTGCGCTCGAACGGGCCGATGGCCCCGCCCATCTCGAAGACGCCGGCCATCTCGTAGGTTGACGCGAGAGCGGCGCCCTGGAGGGCGTTGCGGTTCGTCATCATGACGAAGTGGTTGACGCTGACATTGCGCAGCGCGTACCCGATCCCCTCGTTGTTCTGCGGAATCGTGAGAATAGAAGTAACAAGAGCGCCTTCCATGTCCTGCGTGTGGGGGTAGCTGCCCCAGGCCGCTGCCTTGACCGTCGAAGCATTGAATGCATCGATGTTGAACTCGTCTACGATCGCGTAGGTCACTGCCGACGCCACGGCTGTGATGGCGGCATCGTACGTGGACGCCCCGGTCATGCGGAGCGTGGGGGCCCGGACGAGCAGGAGCTTGCCGCCGTTGAACTGTTGGATCTCGGTGTCATCGTCCTCCTCTACCTGGACCATTGTTTTGATCTTCTCGATCAGGACATCTTTTCTTTCCATAATCTGGAGGTCGAGCTCCCGGCCGGGGATCCGGCCCTTGCCGAGTTTTGCGGTCTTCAATGCTTCTTCGATCCCTGCCAGGTTCACGTTGATCGTCCTTTTTGTCAGGTCAACGATCTTCCGGGCAGCGGGATTCAGGAGCGGGCTGATGCGGTGCAGCTGCACGTTGCTTTTTAACAGTTTCCCTTCATCGGAATAAAGGTCAATAGTTTCAGAATAGTGAGCCATAATCATCCTCTCCTGTGCCGGCATTCCATGATACCCGGGCACGGGGCTTTTTGTGGATTCGGATACCAGTGTACGTGTAAAGAATTGTCCTTCAAAGTAACACCTTTAAGAAAATTTTTACTATTTCATAAGATCAAAGAGCCCGGATTATTAATAGTATAAACTTTATAGTAATGCAGTAACTATGGGCGAGGAAAGTGAGCCTGACCATGTATGTCTCTGCTGCCTCCGGGGCATCATGCCCACGATCTCCCGGAAATGGGCGATCTGCATCATCTGGGAGCTGGGCCGCCGTTCGTCCATGCGTTTCAAGGACATCATGAAAGACTGCGGGGAGATCAGTCCCAAGTCGCTTACGGATGTCTTAAAGGATCTCCATGACAACGGCCTCATCGAACGGATCTCGTTTGGCGAGATCCCGCCCCGGGTCGAATATTCCCTCACCGAGCACGGCCGCGAGCTCCGGGAGGCGCTTGTGCCCATGATGAAGTGGGCGCGAAGGCACAACCAGCTCTACCTGAGTTACCGCAAGCCTTCGTTTGCCCAGGCACCGGATCCCTGATACCCGTGACGGTTCTGGAACCGGTAGTCCTTTTTTGTTGTACTGGCAGGGTAGTCGGGCCGGATCCTGCATAAGCGGGGCAATACTCAAAACCTCGATCCGGGTTCTGAAAAAAACCGGCTTTCCGGTGTGCGTGCAGGGTATTATCCTGGCGACCTGTCGCAGGTATGCAATGATAAATTGCCGGCTTCCTGCTGGGAATTCATTAAGGGATGAACGAGCCTTGTTCGATATCGATGTCAAATCCCTGTATCGGGCCATCAGTACTACAAATATAAGATTTTTGCACAATTCTTGCTACAATAATAAAGTATAATAATAACGGCACCCAATACAGGAAGCAGGGTATGACTGGATCCCCAGGAATAACCCGCACCTTCGACAAGTGCATCGCTCAAGGGCTGTGCTGTACAGCCCGGTACGGGAACAGTCGGGAAACTGGTCCCGGATACAGCAGGAGTTGATCGTACATGAAAACATTACTGTATGATGGAAGCAGGAAGACCACGGTTGATACACGGCTCGATGAATGCCTCTATGCAGCACCAAGGCCGCAAAAAAATTCCCCGGAATTCCAGCGACAGGGAAAAGACCTGTATCTCCATACGGACCGGGAAAAGAACATCAGGTACTATATCCATCTCTGGTCCACGAGCAGGACGATCAAGGGAAAGATCGTGCCGGTCTCCCCTTCAACCGCAGAACGTTTCCTCCGGGCAAAAGGGCTTACCTGCAACCTCTTCCCAAAAAATGATCCGGTAGGCCGGCTCTATGCCTATGGCTACGGGATTGCAGAAGAGTTCTGATCCTCTCATCATTTTTTGGGGAATTTTTGGGGAATGAAGCCCCCTCATCTTTATTCACCTGTTGGTTTCCTGCATGCATTCGTGATAATGCCTGGCAGGTAACAACTGCGGTGTCTGGTGCTGGCAATGGGAACAACCGATGACTGCCCCACTCCGTTTTTTATCGTTCCCCACCTCGTGTCAGACCGTCATCCTCCGGAACACCTGCATGCAGATTGCAAGGATCACGATGCACAATACAGCAAGGATGCCCACCTGGAGAATGGGCACGATGCCGGATTCCACGGACCGGATGGCATCGATGGCGAAACTCAACGGGTTGACCGTGGCGATTGCCCGGAGCCACGGGGGCATCACGCTGTACGGCATCAGGGCGCTCGACGTGAAGAAGAGCGGCATCGAGATCATGGTGTTGACCGCCGCGTATGAATCGTGATCGCCGACATACAGGGCAAGCGTTGTCGCAAGTCCCGACAGCAGGATGCCAAAGAGGATCAGGATCAGGTAGATCATCCCGTACTGGGCGGGAGAGAGGATCGTTGCGCCGATCAGGGTGGCAACGATCAGGATAACGGTCGACTGGATCACCCCCCGGATGGTAATGAAGAGGATCTTTCCAAAGAGGATACTTTCCCGGGGGGTGGGGAGTGCCAGGAACTTGTTGAGGAACCCGAGGATCTTGTCGAACATCAAAAGCGCCCCCCCTTGCAGGGACGATGCGAGCATGGTCATGACCAGGATACCCGGCGTGATGAAGTCAAGGTAATTTCCCGTGAAGGTGACCGGCAGGGCAAGGCCGACAAAGATCAGCCACGCTGCGGGCATGACCAGGAGGGCGACAACGGCGATTTTCCCCCGCACCCACTTGATCATGTCGCGTTCCATGTAATACCAGATGCCGCTCATTTACTCCTCCTCAGCATGGTCTGAAACCGGTGTTCATCGAAGTTGTGCGGTTCTTCCTGGTTTCCCACGGCATGGAGGAAAACGTCATCGAGAGTCGGTTCCCGCATGGAGAGGGAATGGACCGTCATGCCCGGCCGGTTGAGCGCCTGCGCCACAAGGGGGAGTGCCTCCCTCCCGTTTTCCGCAGTAAAGGAGACCTCGCCGTCATTGCAGGCGATGAGCCGGATGCCTTCGATTGCCGGCGCAACGAACGTTCCCGAGAACCGTGCCGTGATCACGTCTTTCATCAGCTGGGATTTGAGCGCAGCCGGTGTGTCAAGGGCCATGATCTTCCCGTTGCTGATGATCCCCACCCGGTCGCAGAACTGGTCAGCCTCGTCCATGTAGTGCGTGGTGACAAAGATGGTCATCCCGTTCTTACGGAGCTCGCGGATGTGCTCCCAGATCTTCTTCCTTGCCGCTACATCGAGGCCAATGGTCGGCTCGTCCAGGAAGAGGACCCGGGGTTCGTGCACGAGTGCCTGTGCGAGTTCGAGCCTGCGTCGCATGCCTCCCGAATAATTTTTGACAAGATCGCCGGCCCGGTCGGTGAGTTCCATCACTGCAAGCGCCTCGTCAGTTCGTCCTTTCGGGTCCGTTACTCCGTAGAGGTGGGCAAAGAAGAGCACGTTCTCCCGGCCGGTCATCTTGATATCGACTGCCATATCCTGCGGAACATAACTGAGCTGCCGCCGTACCTTCTCCCCGTCACGGGCAACATCGTATCCGCATACCGAGGCCGAGCCCGCGCTTGGCGTAAGGAGTGTCGTGAGCATCAGGACCGTTGTCGTCTTGCCGGAGCCGTTTGGGCCGAGCAGGCCGAAGATCTCGTTATTCACCGTGAGGGAAAGGTGATAGACGGCACAGAGTGCATCGTAATACCGGGTCAGGTCATGGGTCTCAATCGCGTTCATCGGGCATCCCTTGTACCACGGTATGGCACCGCGATCATCGTGAATGTTTTGCGTGGACTTTTCCCATGAGGTCTTTCATGGCGCTGCCCCAGAGGGCATTGTCGTCCATGGTTACAATGTCCACGTTGCCGCCCTGGAAATCCCCCTCGCCGGTCTGGTCCTCCATCCACGACTCGATCTCCAGGTAATTCTTCCTGAGCTCGTCGAGAACTCTCGGGTCGGCGTCCCAGAGGCTGCGCTGGTTGGCTTCAAGGAGCCGGCGGGCGATCTCTTCGAGAGCATGGGGATTATTGTTCTCGAAGAACTGCCGCATCTCCTCGTTGTTGACGAACGTGTCGGCAATGTCGTTGAAGATCCAGTCGTCCACTTCCTGCGTTGAGGCCGACCAGCCATACACCCGGGTCACCCGCTTCATGATATCGGAAGCGCCCTTGTACCCGTGGTCTTTCATACCGTCGATCCATTTCGGGTTGAGGAGCTTGGTGCGGACAACGCGCCGGATCTCGTCAGAGAGGTCCCGCACTTCCACGTTCTCGGGCTCCCGGGTATCCCCGTAATACGGCTTCACCTCGTTGCCGGAATAGTGCCGGGCAGCGGCCGTGAATCCGCCGTGGGTGCCGAAGTAACAGCAGCAGCCGAGGAGGTCGTGCTCGTCGGACTGGACCTTGTTGAACGTGACCGAGACCGTGGACAGGCTGGATGCGAGCTGCTCATGGGCATCCTTGCCCTGCACGTCGCGGCCGTACGCGTACCCATTGTAGGCAACGAAGATATCGGCAAGATCTGCCTGTGTTTTCCAGGCGCTGGAGAGGACCGCCAGGTTCACGCCGCTCGCATACGAGCCGGGCCGGGAGGAGAAGATGCGCAGCGTTGCGTCCCGGAACCCGGCGCCGTCACCGACCATGCTTTTCTGGGTGTGCCGGCGCACGAAATTCTTCTCGGGCGGCTCGTCGAGCGCTGCCACGGCCTGCACGGCATCGTCGAGCAGTTCGTAGCAGTTGGCGAAATTATCCCGCAGGATACCGGTGGTCCGGACCGTGATGTCGATCCGGGGGTGGCCGAGTTTGTGGAGCGGGATTATCTCGAACGATTTCACCTGCCCGTTCTTCTGCCATACCGGCCGCACCCCGATGAGCCAGAGCATCTCGGCAAACATCTCGCCATCCGAAGCCATGATGTCGCCCGCCATCCAGTAGAATCCGACATTCTCGGGAACCGTTCCCTCCTCCCGCGAATATTTTTCTATGAGGGCATCGGCCAGGCGCTGGCCCACCCGCCACGCGGCTTTCGAAGGAACGCGGTACGGATCCAGGGAATAGAAATTCCGGCCGGTCGGGAGCACGTCTTCGTGCCCCCGGGTGATCTGGCCCGATGGCCCGGCCGGGATGTACCTGCCGTCCATGCCGTGCAGGAGGGATCCGATCTCGTCGGATTCATCTATCCGCCGGCTGATATCGATCACCCGCTCCCGGAGTGCATCCAGTTCGCCAAGCTGCCCGTTCGAGATCCGTTTCCCAAAGATCAGGGGAACGGGGAGGGACGGGTCATCCAGAACGGAGCCGATGAACCGGTCAAGTTCCAGGTCAACCTGTTCGAGGATCGCCCCGTAGGACATGCCCAGTTCATCGGAATACTTATCCTGCCCGGCAAGTAGGTCGGTTAAATCAAATCCCATGATGCCCGCGATAACCCGGCGGGACGAGGATCTGCCGGTATCGAAGCGGACAACCGAACTGATGAATTCGATCCGGCGGTCGCCGGAAGGCAGCTCGCCGAAGATATGCATCCCCGCCTGGATGCGGGTATTTCTGATCTTCGAGAGAACTTCGTGGGCTTTTGCAGCCATCTCGGAAAGGGGCATTCCCGTAACGAGGTGGATGTCCTTATCCAGGTTTGCCCGGATCAGGGCATCGCTGAGCATGTGCTGGAGGGCATGGGCCCGGGCGGGATCGTTCTTCGTGGTCTCGTATTCGGTGAGAAGGGTATCGATCTCTTCGAGGTCGTCGTACAGTCCGCTCCCGGTCATGACGGTCTGCATGTGGTCGACTATCACCGCGTAACTGCGCCGTTTCGCGATGGTTCCCTCGGCCGGGTTGTCTGCGTTGTAGATGTAGAGGAACGGGACGGTCCCGACCGCGATATCCGGGTAACATTCCTGCGAGAGGCCGACTCCCTTCCCCGGCAGGAATTCGAGACTGCCGTGGGTGCCGACATGGACGATCACATCGGCCTTGTGCACCTGTCCGAGCCAGAAGTACGTTGCCAGGTACTGGTGGGGCGGGGGACACTTGGGATCGTGGAGGATCTTGCAGACCGTGCCGTCGCACCGCGAGCCATAGCACCCGCGCTTGGGCTGGACGTGCACCGTTGCATTGCCAAACGACAGGCCGGTAATCAGCATTGTCCCGTCAAGGACCATTCCCTCGCCCGGGGGTTCGCCCCAGGTACCGGTAACCTGCTGTTGCACGGCAGCCGGCAGCGAGCGGAAGTACGGAAGATAGGTGTCGAGATCCATCCGGGCCAGCGCCCCGCCGTTTGCCACAATGTCCTGGACGGTCGTCCACCGGAACTCCGAGATCGCTTTCTTCTTCTGGATGGTTTCGACCAGCTCTTTACCCGATGCAGGAATGGTCACTGAATACCCGGCGCCCGCCATCTGCCGGAAAATCCGGACCACGCTTTCGAGCGTATCGAGGTTCGAGCCTCCGCCGATATTTGCCTCGGTCCCGGCGCACGGGTTGTTGTTGAGGATGAACGATATCTTCCGGTCGCGGGCAGGTTTTTTCGCAAGGGCTATCCACTGGCGGACCCGGCCCGCGATCTTCTTACACCGGTCCGGCACCGCTTCCCGGGTCTTTCCCCCGTCAGGCTCGCTCCTGCTGGTGCCGACAAAGACCGGCTCTATTACGCCCTCGAACTCCGGCAGCGCAACCGCCCACCCGACATCCATGGAGAGCCCCTCCGAGGCCTGCCACTGTTCAATGGAAATGTACATGGAGACCACCGGGGAGAAGACCGGGATATCGAATGACCTGAGAAGGTCGATCCCCCCGGATGTGCCGGTCCTGCCGGATGAACCGTCCCGCACTGATCCGAAGAGGAACGGGATGAGCTTGACGATGGCATCGACGATGGGGACGCCGTCCCGGAACAGGTACTCCGGGACAACTTCGGCCATCCCCCGGGCCCCCAGCGCATCGTCCCGGATCGCGTAGGTAAAGACCGGAATGACGCTGAGTCCCTCCTGTTCGAGGCTCTGGATCAGCATATCTTCAAGCGCAACATTTCCCGCAGCCCACGATGTCCGGGAAAAGACGATCGCCACCCGGGATTTACCGGTATCGCGATTGCCGTACCAGGTAAGGTACTCTTCAACCGTACCAAATACCTGCGGTGCGGCTGGATGATACAGCCCTTCCCAGGGAACTTCTGCGGGAGGAGCCACAAGGCAGTCCTTCCCGAAGAGTTCGTGTCCGATATACCGAAGGAGATTTTTAAAATTCTCATCGCCGTTGTTGGTGATGTACCGGTGACAGGTTGTCACGATCGCAGCCCCGACCGTTGACTGCACCCAGAACGAGGGATCGGGCCCGAGCGAGATGACCGGTACGGATTTGCGGATCTCTTCGATCTCCCGGTCCACCTGCTCCCAGAACATGTCGGAGGTATGGTAAACGAGGATAACGTCCGACTGTTTCATTGCGGCGATTGCCTCGTCGCGCTTTTCCGGGGAATCTTCCAGCACCCGGGTCGGGTAGATGGCGCAGTCGATGTCGCAGGCTTGTGCTGCGCGTTTCAGTACCGGGGCATACGACCCCCACATGATGGATGTGATCTTCATTAGGCGTTCCATGCTGACGCGGGCCCCGAAAATCGGGTAACGGGCCGGTCGTTATTCCTGAAGTGTAATCTTTTAATTGTTAAAAATTTATGTAATTGTATCACTCATTGACATAAAATACAAAAATGTAATACCATCTGCTAATAAAATAAACAGATAGGTTATAGCATATGTCAGGATTTCTTATCTGTCTGATCCAGCAAATCATCGTATCCGGCCGTACGGGGTTTATGGCATGAGACCTTTCGAAACCATCTACCCGTTCTCATCGATCGTTGGCCAGGAACAGATGAAATGTGCGCTCATCCACAATGCCATCAACCCCGGTATCGGGGGGGTGCTTATCCGTGGCGAGAAGGGCACGGCCAAGTCGACGGCAGCCCGGGCCCTTGCCCGTCTCCTCCCGGAGCGGAGCGTTGTCGATGGCTGCATCTTCGGCTGCGACCCGGCCGATCACAAACGGCTGTGTCCGGATTGCCGGAAAAAAATTACAGATCTGAAATCCAGGTCCGCTCCCATGCGGGTCGTTGAGCTGCCGATCAGTGCAACCGAGGACAAAGTCGTGGGCAGCCTCGATATCGGCCATGCCTTAAAAAGCGGGGAGATGAAGTTCGAGCCGGGCATCCTTGCCGAAGCCAACCGGAACATCCTCTACGTGGATGAAGTGAATCTCCTGAACGATCACATCGTCGACGTCCTTCTCGACGCGGCAGCAATGGGGATGAACATTATCGAGCGGGAGGGGGTCTCATACTCGCACCCGTCGTCGTTCATCCTGATCGGCACCATGAACCCGGAGGAGGGGGAACTGCGACCGCAGCTCCTCGACCGCTTCGGCCTCTGCGTGGATATCGAAGGGATCCGGGATGTGGAGACACGGGTCGAAGTCATCCGGAGACGGCAGGCATACGAGAGCTGCCCGGAGACGTTCATTCCCGCGTGGGAACCGCAGGAGGAGGAACTGCGTAAACGTATCCTTACTGCAAAGGATCTCCTGCCCCGCGTCCGGGTGCCGGACGATATCCTCCGGATGATCGCACAGGTCTGCATCGACATGGCCGTTGACGGCCACCGCGCCGACATCACGATGATGAAGACCGGTGCAACGATAGCGGCCTGGAACAACCGTACCGAAGTGAACGAGGAGGATGTGCGGGAAGCGGCCGGTCTCGTCCTCTCGCACCGTATGCGGCGCAAACCCTTCTCCGACCAGCAGATGGACAAACAGAAGATGGAACAGTCCATCCGGAACGCGGGAAAAGAGCACAAGCACCCGGAACAGAACAATGAACCGCACGATACCCCCCATCCGAAGGAGTCCCGGGTACCGGACAGCTCGACCACGACCGCATCGGCCGAAGGTGCTCCGTTCCGTGTTGACCCGCAGCGTCTCGCGCTCCCGCAACGCATGGACAGAGCCCGACGGGACGGGAACGGGAAGAGGAGCACGACCGAGTCCCGGGCCGGGCGGTATGTCCGGAGCAGGGTTCCGGAAACGCCGAATGCGGATATTGCGCTCGATGCCACGATCCGGGCAGCTGCCCCCTTCCAGAACGGCCGGGCGGGAGATCTTGCCATCAAGATCCAGCCATCCGAGCTGCGGGAGAAAGTCCGCGAACGAAAAACGGGGAACACGATCCTGTTCGTGGTCGATGCAAGCGGCAGCATGGGGGCACAGCAGCGGATGACCGCCGTCAAGGGTGCCATCCTCTCGCTCCTGATCGATGCCTACCAGAAGCGGGACCGCGTTGGTCTCGTGGTGTTCCGGGGAGCGGGTGCGGAGATCCTCCTCCCCCCGACATCGAGCGTGGAGCTCGCAAGGAAATACATGCAGACGCTTCCCGTGGGAGGAAAAACGCCCCTTGCCGCCGGCCTTGCCAAGGGACTCGAAGTGCTGCAGCGGGAGCAGACCGTCCGCCGCAACACCATCCCCCGGCTGATCCTGATCTCCGATGGCAAGGCGAACGTGGGCATGGGTGTATCGGGCACCCGGTCGCCGCTCGAAGATGCAAAAGAGGTGGCCTCGCATATCCGCGATGAGCGCATCCCCTCGCTCGTCATCGACCCGGACCAGAGTTTCCTCTCGTTCGGTTTTGCAGAGCGCCTGTCCGATGAACTCGGCGCACGCTACATCCGGCTCGACGACCTGGAAGCCGGGCAGCTCGCCGGCCTCGTGAAAGGTATCGGGATGTAGGTATGCGCCAGCCGATACTTCTGGATTACTCCTGAACATCTGAATTTTACACAAACAGGCATCATGGCAACTGACTCACCGGCAGATACTGCGAACAAGACCACCGTGCATTCCCTGTACCATGCCGGCAGCACGCGACGCATCGCCCTGATCGCGGTCCTGTCAGCCATCGTCATCGTTTCTGCGATCCTGTCCGCAGGTATCGGGACGGTAGCCATCTCGCCCGAAGATACGATCCTTGCGGTTGTCCACCCGCCGGCCGTTGCCCTCAATGCATTTCTCGCTTACAACCTGCCGGCCGGTGTCCCGGTTATTTCCGGCGTTCTCGCAGCCATCCCGTCACCTTCCAATGCCCAGGCAGAACTGATCGTTACCGGCTTTCGGCTGCCCCGGATCCTCCTTGCCATCATCACCGGCGCAAGCCTCGCGGTTGCCGGCGCGGTGATGCAGGGGCTCTTACGCAACCCGCTCGTCAGCCCCTTCACGCTGGGCCTCTCGTCAGCCGCATCGTTCGGCGCAGCCATCGCGATTGTGGTTGGCCCGGGGATCCTCGGGGCCTGGTTCCTGTTGAGCAACGATATCTTCATCGTTGTCATGGCCTTCATCTTCGGGTGGCTCTCCATGCTTCTCGTGTACGGGATCTCCCGCTCGCGGGGAACCAACCAGTCGACCCTCATCCTTGCCGGCGTGGTCATCGGGTACCTGTTCCAGGCCGGCGTGATGGCGCTCAAGTACATGACCAACAATGACAAGCTCCGCGACATCGTGCTCTGGCTGATGGGTGGGATGTGGGGTGCGAGCTGGACTGCCGTTCTCCTCCTGCTGCCGCTGTGCCTCATCTGTTTTTTCCTTCTCGAACGGATGGCCTGGGACCTCAATGCCCTTGCAGCCGGGGACGATGTGGCAAAAAACCTTGGCATCGATGTAGAGAAATTCCGGCTCACCGGCCTGATGATCTCGACGTTTGCAGCCTCCTGCTGTCTTGCGTTTACGGGCATCATCGGCTTCATCGGCCTCATGGCGCCGCACATCTGCCGGATGTTCATCGGGAGCGATCACCGGTACCTGATCCCCTGCTCGGCCCTTCTCGGGGCTGCCATTCTCCTTGTCTCCGATACTGTGGCACGGACGATCATGAGCCCGGTCGAGATCCCGGTTGGCATCATCATGTACATTGTCGGGGGAATCTTCTTCCTCTTCCTGATCCTGAGGGGACAGGGGCGGGGGCTGTATTGAGGGAGGGGTCATGGAACTCATTGTAGAACACGTGAACAAGGAGTTCGGGAAGCAGCGGGTACTTGATGACATCTCGTTCTCGCTTGGACCCGGAAGGATCCTTGCTCTTGTCGGCCCGAATGGTTCGGGCAAGTCCACGCTCATCAAGAGCCTTACCCGAATCCACGATCCAACATCCGGATCGATAGCCCTTGACAGGATGGACATCCGCAGGATCGATCCCATCGATCTTTCCATGAAGATCGGGTACGTGCCCCAGCATTTCACCTACACCCTGTATTCCACGGTCTTCGAGACGGTGCTTCTCGGGAGGCGGCGGTATATCAAGTGGTCGGTTTCCGAAGAGGAACTCTCCCGGGTGCAGGCAGCACTCGACGCCCTTGAGATGGGAGACCAGGCCGGCAAGTACATGGACCAGCTCTCGGGTGGAGAGCGCCAGAAAGTGTTCATTGCCCGGGCCCTTGCCCAGAATCCTGCCCTGTTCCTCTTTGACGAGCCGACCAGTGCTCTCGACATCCGGTACCAGATCGAGGTGATGGAGACGATGCGGAGGATCACGCTCGAACAGCACTCGTCGGTCGTTATCGCGGTGCACGACCTCAACCTCGCGTACCGGTATGCGGACGAGGTCCTCGTCCTCAGCCACGGCCGCATGGTTGGTTTCGGGAAGCCGGGCGATGTCCTGACACCGGGCTGCATCCGCAGGGTGTACGGGGTTGAGTCGGTGGTGATCGAGAACGAATATGGGAAGTTCCTCCTCCCGCTGCGGGCAACCTGACGGGTGCCCGGGACATATGAATAACATTATAATATTTTATAACATAAGTTATGATTATCTGAAATTTTCGTGATACTATGGATCGCCCTGCATTGCAGCCCGGTGAACAGGTGCTCGTAACATCAGCCGATGTTTACGTGAAGTCGATCCGCTTTATGGCTGTCCTGACCAGCGCCCGGATCATCCTCCTGAGCGTGGACGAGCCCCGTATGCAGGACAAGGACCTGCTCCGGGAAACCATCGAAGACATTTCATCCTGGGAGATGCCTTCAGGGGATCTTGTTCTTACCCTGCTCGCGCGATCCCGGCTCGGCGAGACGAGGAAGCTTAACCTGTTTTTCCCCGCCAGTGCCGGCCAATCCCGTGAGAGCGAACGCGCCGGGTGGATACGGTACCTTACGGAGGGATATCCGGCCCCGCCCGTTCAGGTCCCAAAAAGTCCCCGGCCCGCTCCGGCCCGTGGGGAAGCAAAGGTCCCGTACACGGAAGGAAAACTCCGGTTCCATGACGGCATTCATGTCGCGAAGACGAATGCACCTCCCGCTGCCCGGGAGTACCCGACAGTATATCCCCAAAAAAGCGGTACGGCTGCACAACCCGCCCGGTATTCCCAAAAGGCACCGGTTGCCCGGCCCCCGGAAGCACACAGGGTGAATATTGAGATCCGGGGGGGAACATACGTTCCCCGGAATTCCGTGCCTCCCGCTTCCGCTGCACAGGAAGATGATCCCTGCTTCTGTACCCGGTGCGGTAGCAGGGTTACCGGCGATTCCCCGATCTGCAAACGATGTGGTACGCGGGTGATTGCACCGGTCAACGGGGGCACGGCCCTGCCGGAACTCCCGGTTTGTCCCCGGGAAGATATCCTGCCCGTTAGCGGGAAACCCCGAAGTCCGGTCATCACATTCCATGAGGATCGTGCCCGTCCGGATCCGTTACCGGGATCGTACACCTCTCTGTCCCCGCCCTCTATCCGAAAACCGGTGCCCGAGTTGTACCCTGAAATATTGTCCGGCTCGCCGGGTAATGGGTTACGGTCCCGGGAGGCACCGGTGCCAGGGCCCCGGTTCACGATGTCCCGGAAGAATGGCGGGCTTGTCGTTGCTGTGGCAATCCTGGTCTTTGCGGTATCAGCGGTCTTTTTCCTCTTCCCCGGTATGATGGCCATCGATAATTCCACTCATGTTATGGCGTCCGGGGAACCTCATCAACCCGTGCCGGTTGTCACCACCACACCCAGGGCTCTGGTGAAGGGGGGCGGGCAGGCAACCGGTACGGTGAACCCGGCTGCGGTGCTTCCTGACGAAACAGGTGCCGTTCCCCCTGACGGAATCTACGTCAGGGTAGCGTACAGCGGGACGTGGCAGGGAAACTATGGGACGGTATCATCGACAGCGCAGGTTAAAAGTTCCGGGGAAAAAATATATCCGGTGACTGACCGCCAGGAACCTGTTGTTGCCAGTATTAAGAAGACCGATACTGCGGGCGGGGACCTTGTGGTCGGGATTTATTGCGATGGTCAGGAAGTCAAAAGTGCGAGTACTTCCGATCCGGCCGGGTCCGTGTCGGTTACTGCGGAAGTCTGAACCTCATGGACGGTAACCTTGCAGGAACCCGGCCGGGAATCCGGAATGCGGGAAGTTCGCGTCGCAGGGGCGTCTCTATTTCCATAAGGGAAGATTCTGCCCTTTCCTGTGGGAGACGGATGTTTTCCCGGAGCCGGGATTGAGGGAGTGGGTGGCCACATCCCTATCCGATGATCTATCAAACCTGAAAAGAGATCGGTGCCGGCATTTTCGCGCACTCGAAAATGAATTTTTATTTGGATACCATTCCGGTTTCCTGAAAGTTCCTAAAAAAGAGTAGATGATACATCTCCTGGCATTTACCATGGCCCCCGTCTTCTCTTCCGGATTTTCAGCGCTACGACCGCAACGGAAACGATGACCGCGAGAACGATCCCGATAACGATCCAGGGGAAGTTGGATTTGACCGAAGTCGGGACATTGTTGAGGATACCATTGTCGGCAATTGGTTGAGCCTGCTCCGGCTCGCCGGCATGGACCGGGAGTCTGGTGACAACCGGCCCGGATTTCACCGCAACCAGTGAGAACGTACAGAGACCCTTGGGAGAATTTGCCTTAAAGATAATGTACCTGCTTGTTGAATCGTACCGTTTGAAGGTCGTCTCGAGCACCTCGACATTGGCTTCCGCGTCCATCCGGAGCACTTTGACCTGCGTAATGCCGCCGTTATCGTGCACCCATTCCTGCGGAACACTCATCTCGATAACCGCATTCCTGGTTTCCGGCACATCCTCTTCGTTGACGATCATCGAGTAAGCAACCGCCCCGATATCCAGTCCCCGGGCCGCGAGAGCGGAACGGTACAGGGCCCGGGTCTGGTCGGGAAGGACCTGGACAATGGATGACGTGATCCTGCCGGCACCATCCGGTTTTTTGGGAATATCCGCAATCCATTTCGCCTGGATCTCGGGCATAGTCGCGATATCGGCCGTCAGCGGCAGGATCTCCAGTTTGCCAGCATCCGTAACCGGCGTCTTCTCGATCCAGGCATACGAAGTAACCGGCGGTGGAGCGTAATCGATAACCATCCCGTCCTTGTTAGCGCTCCTGCCGGTGCTGGCGCCGGAAGATCCCCCGCTATCACCGCCGCCCCCGCCATTGGGAGGCGCAGTCGACACCGATGAAAGGATAAATGTCGAGAGTCCGTCCGCCGAGAGCGCCATATACACCTCGTTACCGTTTGCATCCTCGCCCTGGTAGGTAGTAGACAGGAACTGCGTGGAGCCGTTATCGGCCTTCCTCATAACAACGATCCTGTCTCGACCGCCGTGGAGAACCACCCACGTTGGGCTGACCGCCATCCGAATAGTAGCGTTGAGGATCAACCCGCCGTTGTAATGGTTAGCGAGATTAGATTTCTCGAACTGCACTGTGTATGCGATCTCATCAATCTGTTTCCCCACACCGGAAGCAGCAAGCGTGAACGACGAATGGGCCGTAGTGTCGGGGTCTTTAGTGATCGTCATAGTGATCTGGGCCGAACTGTTGGGCACCTCCCGGAGATTGAGATTATAATTGACCTCCGGGTTACCGACATCGGCGATGGGGACTGTGACCGGTGCGGCCCGCGCCATCACGGACGCGACCGTCCCGAACAAGTGGTTGCTATCGTTGACGGGCTGGTCGGTCATGGTGATATCCAGTTCATCCCAGCCGTGGCCGACATTGGTCATCGTCACGGTATTACCGGTAACCGTAGCATTCGCCGTGCCGATCGTAACGTTCTGGCCGGCATCGGTCTTTGTGGTCGTGAGGTTTTCGATGGCAAATGAGGTGTCAACCACCGTGCGGGCGTTGACCGCGATAGTTGCCGTAGCAGTCGATGCGGTCCCGGCAGCGTTCTTCACGGTGAGTTTCACCGTATACGTGCTGGCAGATGTGAATGTATGGACTGGGTTCTGTTCGGCGGACGTGGCACCATCGCCGAAGTCCCAGGACCACGATACCGGCTCGCCCCCGGAGGTGTCGTTGAACCGGACGGGCATCGGTGCATCACCGGATGTCTTGTTGGCCGTGAACGACGCGGCGGTGGACGGCCGGGTGACGGTGATGAACGAATCCCGGGTAAGGGTATTATTCCCGCGTGTGTTCGTCGCCGTCAGGGAAACCGTGTAGGTGCCGTAGGCCGTGTAAACGTGAGTCGGGTTTTGGTCGGTCGAATTGGTGGTGTCGCCGAAGTCCCATGACCATGCGGTTGGCGAACCGGCCGACAGATCCTCGAACCGGACCGCGAGAGGCTTGAGCCCTTTTGTCACGTTCGATGAGAACGCGGCTACGGGTTCGCCGGTGGTGGAAGCCTTGTATTCGACTATGAGGAACTGCTGGGCAGCGGCCATGGTTGCCTGGTGAGAGGGAGTCCCACGGATTCCCGCCTCGTTCCCGGTTGGCAGGAGATACCCGGTCACGTCCCGGGAATCGATGGCAACCTGGGTGTTCTCCGTGCCATTGAAGTTCCAGACATTGGTTCCCACTGTGTTTCCATTGAAGAGGAGGATACCTTCATGATCGCTCCCTGATGGCACGAACGTCACCAGGGTTGCCCGGGTTACTTTTGAAGGTGTGATGGCCTGGCCGGTGAACGGCACATAGGCCGTTGCCTCCTCGGGTGTTGTTCCAAAGTTGTTGGCGTCAACCCCGAGCAGGTCGAACTCCTCGTTGAGGAAGATCTGTTTTCTCGTTGCCGTGGGATCCTCGTAGATCACCGCCAGGGTGAACCCGTACGGGCTGATTGTCGTCCCGCTGTTATCTCTTGTGAAGACTACCGTGTTCAGTTCGTTCTTCAGGTACTGGCCGGTGACATTGAACGTCAGGAGCCCATATTCGTAATTGGAATAGGCACTGCCGGCAAAGTTCCGTTTATCATGGTACCATGCTTCATAGGGAATCCGTTCGTTGTTGATATCGATATGGATCCTGCCCGGTGCCTCGTTGGAATTGTCCCAGGTATAGGGGACATACAGCCGGGCCTCGCGGATGGTGGCACCGGCCGGGACCGGGAGATCGCCTGCGGTCCATTTCACCGGGTAACTGGTCCAGCCCGCTGTCGGAGATTTCCCGTCACTTCTTCCGGATAAACCTGATATGTACTGGCTGTCTCCTGCGGAATATACCAGGCCTCCGTTGAGATCCCACGACCGTTTCGTGGTCAGGTTGCTTAAGCCTTCCCAGTACGTCTTGCCCTTGTACCCGTTGTACGTGACAACGTAAGCGCTGCTGGTTGCGTCATTGTTGGTCTCGTCGGTCTCGGCAATGGCGTTGTCCGGATCCACCGCTGCGGTATACGTCACGGATACGCCGGCCGTTGGCCGGGATTTAGTATCGATGATCGTGACGGTCGCCGTTTTGCCCTTGGCAAGCGAAGGGGCAATGGTCCTGTTGACAGAACCGTCGCTCGACCGGATCTCAACCTGGAATGCCGGCGCCGTGGTGGCCCCGAGGTTCGTAATCGAGACGACTCTCACCGGGTTACCCTCCCGGGCAAAGAGTGGCAATTCGATCGGCGACTTGGTCAGGGTTATCCCACCGGTGATCTTCAGGTCGTAGTCTCCCGGGGGAGCCGTGACCCGGATGTACCCGGCGTTGACCCTGCTGTTTGCGCCCCGGGCATTGGCAACGGTGAGGTTGACGGTATGTGTGCCGGTGACCGTGAAGGTATGAACCGGGTTTTGCACCGTTGCATTGGTGGTGTCGCCATCGCCGAAGTCCCACTGCCACGATGTTGGCGTACCTGTCGATTCATCCGTGAACTGTACCGTTACCGGTGTCGTGCCGGATACCGGTGTTGCGCTGAATGCGGCTACCGGTGCTGACGGCCCGGAAGAACCGGTGACCGTGATGTAATTCGTCCGGATGGTGCTGTTGGCACCTGCGGCGTTGGTTGCCGTAAGGTTGACGGTATAGGTGCCGGCGGCCGTGAACGTATGAGTCGGGTTCTGCTGCGTGCTGTCAACGGCTCCGTCGTTGTTGAAATCCCATTTCCATGCGGTCGGGGAGTTCGTGGACTGGTCGGTGAACCGGACTGCAAGCGGGGCGTCTCCTGAAGTTCTGTTGGCTGCGAAATACGGGACCGGTGGATCGGTTGGTGTCGTGCCGGGATACCGGACGGTGAGGGCCGCAAACGGGGATTTGTATGACGTGTTAGCGGCATGGGTGTAGGCAAAGGTGCTGTCACTTCCCGCAGTCAGGTTATTGGTCACGTCCCAGGAATTGATGCCGAAATATGCAACCGGCGATACCGGGTTGGCGCCGGTTTCCGGATTCGAGTTGAATGTATACGATGCATCTTTGCTGGAGAGGTGGATGTTCGTGAGGTTAGCCTGAGTCCAGCCGGCGGGAATCCCCGCTGTTGCAAATGTTGTCTGGATCCCTGGATCTGCACCGGTCTGGTAATCGTGGCCGTCGTTGACGAAATACCGGACCTTGTCGGCATCGCCGTCATTGAATGCAACGACCAATGCAAGCGTCTTAAGCCGGCCGTCAAACAGTGAGCCGCTCGCGTTCGCGATCTGTATCTTGGCATTCACTGCCTGTGCATTGATCTTGTCGGTGACATCGTACCACATCAGGTAATCCGTATATACCTTGTTGCAGTGGTCGTTGATCGGGTATGCATACCCGCTGTTGGTTGACGGGATGTCCAGTTCTTCAGTCCCGAGCGCGGCCTCGTATGTCCCGTCGCCGTTCCCATCGAACGATACGGTTGCGCGGCCGGCCCGGTTATCCGTACTTGATCCATAGACCACGGCATAGAGCTGGGCCCACTGGATGCCGGTATTTGCCGGGATCGTGTATGCCAGGGTGAAGACGTTCATGCCGGCGGGATTATCCTTGACGGATTTCTGGTTATTAAAGGGTACCGACTGGTATGCCCCGATATAGACATCCCCCGAGACCGTGCCGGTCTTAACGGTTGCAAGCGGCAGTTTCCCGCCGGATGCCGCAATGTACCGGGTCATCGCCGTGCTGTTGCTGCCATCCGCATTGGTTGCTGTCAGCCTGACGGTATACGCACCGGCAGTCGTGTAGGTATACGAGGGGTTCTGCGCGGTGCTGTCCGTGATGCCGTCGTTGTTGAAGTCCCAGGTCCATGCAGTCGCATTTGTGGATGCATCCGTGAACTGGACGGCCAGCGGGGCCGGGCCCGCGACCGGTGTTGCGGAGAATCTGGCAACCGGCATTATGGCTGTTGTTCCCGGGTATTTTACCGTGAGGGTGGCGAGGGTGGTCTTGAATGAAGTGCCGACAGCGGTGAACCCGAAGATGTTCTGGGACCCTGCTGTCATGGGGCCGGTCATGTTGAATGAGTTGTACTTCCAGTAAGAACTCGATCCCAGTGCGGTCGGGGTGATGTTGCCGCTGCTGCTCGCGTTGGTGAACTTGTAGCTTGCATCCGTGCTTGAAAATGCAATGTTTTTCAGTTCCGCGCTCGTCCATCCGTTTGCAAGCGAACCCGTATCAAATGTGGTGGAACTGCTGGCACCCTTGGGCCCCATCCAGTCGTTACCGTGGTTCACCCAGTATCGTACCTTGTCCGTGTCACCATCATTGTACGCGGCCACAAGGGTGATGCCTTTTATCCTGCCGTCGAAAGAGTATCCGTCAAGCGGCGATCCCGTGACATCGACTTTGGGGCTTGCAGAGGAGATCCTGCCGGTCACATCGTATACCGCTTCATAATCCGAGGCAACTTTCATAACATGATCGTTGACGGGGTAAGTGTTATTGTTCGCAGGGTTTCCGGAGCGTACCTCCAGGGTCTCGGTTCCCAGCGATGTCCCGTCGAGAGCAACGGTCGATGTCAGCCCGAAATTGCCGGATAATGAACCTGAATATGTGTTAACGTACAGCCGGGCCCACGTAATGTTGTTCTGCGATGTTGCCGGCAAGGTGAATGTCGCGGAGTATGTCGAGGCATTTGATAGTGTCCATGGACTGACCGAGTTCACATAGAGATCGCCGCTGACCGTGCCGTTCGAAACCGTTGTCAGGTAATCGTGGGCATTTGCCACCGCAAAGGCATGGCTCTTTGTGAGGGTGTTGCTTCCCCCCGTGTTGGTTGCGGTGAGCCGGATGTCGTAGGTCCCGGCGGAAGTGAAGCTGATGCCCGTCGGGCTTTGGACGGTTGAGAACGGTGTCCATGTCCCGTTGTCGGCGATCCTGTATTCCCATTTCCAGGAGGTCGGGGTGTTCGTGGAAGCGTCCGTGAATGAGGCTGAGACCGGCGCAAGGCCGTTCGTGGCGGTTGTGTTGAACGCTGCGACCGGCGTATCCTGGGGCCCCGTTGCATATTTTACCGCGAGGAGCACGAGGGGGATCTTGTAATAATCGTCGGTCCGGTTGAATGTTAGGGTACTGTCCTGCCCGGCTGGGATCCGGCTCGTTACGTCCCACGTATCGGTGCCGAAGTACGACCCCGACGGGGTACCGGAAGCGAGCGATGTGCCCTGGAATTTGTAAACGCCGTTCTTACTTGCCAGGTAAATGGAGCTGAGGTTTGCCGAAGTCCAGCCGCCGGAAAGTGAAGATGTGCCGAAGGTGGTCGAGCCGATGCGGGACGTTGAATCGTATTTGTATACGGTGTCGTGGCCCTGGTTGACCCAGTATTTTACGGTCCGGGTGCTGCCGTTGTCGTACGCAACCACGAGCGCCATTGCCTTGGTCCTGCCGTCCAAACCGCTGTCTGTCGCGGATGTCGTCACCTTCACATCCACGGTCCGGCCGGTGATCGCGCTGGTAAGATCGTACCACATGAGATAATCGCTCGTGACCCGGTTCATGTGGTCGTTGATCCAGACCGGGCCGGTCCCGCCGTCATCTCCCGGGAACGAGTACGAGGTGTTGAGGGTCTCGGTTTTCCGGATCTCGTACGTTCCGTCGCCGTTCGCATCGATGTCTATGGTTGTCGTGCCACGGTAACGGTTCTGCATGTGGCCGTTATAGACGTCGACATAGAGCCGGGCCCACTTGATGCTGGTGTACTCCGGCAATGTGAATGTTTTCTGTGCGGGATTATATATCCCGGGATACGTGTCGTACCAGAGGTCGCCGGTGACCGTGCCGGACTGGGCGGTGGTCAGCGGGATACCTCCCGTGTAGCTGTTCTCTGATGTAAGCGGGGCCCCGACTGACATGGCATTTGCCACGGTCGTGGTGTTGGTTCCACCCGGGCCGGTAGCGGTGAGGCTGACGGTATGTGTGCCGGCCGTCATGTAAGTATATACCGGGTTTCGGTCGGCGGACGTGCCACCGTCCCCGAAGTTCCAGCTCCAGACCGTGGGGGATCCGGTCGATGTGTCGTTGAACCTGACGGTGAATGGAACCCGGCCTGAGGAGATATCTGATGTGAATCCGGGTATTGGCAGCGAGGAGCCGGGATCGGTTGCGGTTATGTAATTCGTCTTCAGGAGGTTGGTGCTGCCGTCTTTATTCGTAACGGTGAGGTTGACGGAATAAACC